>Ga0209839_10000052_pt1 | contig 45067 bp, 35 predicted proteins | sample OrgsoiDNA2013050_FD_185800 | JGI IMG/M metagenome (GOLD analysis project Ga0209839, IMG submission 185800) | Permafrost soil microbial communities from the Arctic, to analyse light accelerated degradation of dissolved organic matter (DOM) -... | ecosystem: Environmental > Terrestrial > Soil >... | reverse complement strand
AAAAAAATTATTAATTATATTCTTCGTTTATCGTAAATCGATATACGATAAACGATACACGATCTACGCTTGTGCCCTCGCTTCTAAAGCCTGTATCAATCCGGCTAATTTGCGGCCGGCATTCAAACCGCTGATAACATTTTTTGCCGGTGACTGCAACAGACCAATGATTTCACCGATAACATCATGTTTACTCTTCAGGGTGGTAAGTGTTTTCAACTGATTGTCTCCTTCAAACACGTCTCCATCGATGAAAGCGGCTTTCAGAACCGGTTTCTCCAGGTTGGCATCTTTACGGAAACTGCTGATGATCAGGGCCGGTTCTTTTGCATTTTCAGAAAAAAGCAGGGCGGTAACACCGTTTAAGGAATTGAACATACCGGAATACCGGTTTGTATCCAGGGTTTCCAGGGCTTTTTTAATCAGGGTATTCTTCGCTACTTTCATTTCTACTTTTTTATTAAAGCAGATCCGGCGCAGCTTGCCAACCTGTTCCACCGTCAGGGATTCGGTATTGGTCACGTAGAAATTGCTGTATTGGGAAAATTTTCCTTTCAACACTTCAATCACTTCGTTTTTTTGATCTTTTGTCATAACTTTTTTTTGAAGAAATTATTGAGCGAATGCCCGGGTATCAATTGAAATGGACGGACTCATGGTACTTGCCATGAAAACGCTTTTTACATAGGTTCCTTTTGAAGTGGCCGGTTTTGCGCGGATCACGGCATTGATCAGCTCCTGGCTGTTCTGGGAAATTTTATCCGGCGTGAAACTCACCCTTCCGATAGAGGCGTGGATGATGCCGGCTTTATCAACTTTAAAAGCAATTTTTCCGCCCTTTACTTCATTCACGGCAGCGGCCACATCGTTGGTAACGGTTCCTGTTTTTGGATTCGGCATCAGGTTACGGGGTCCCAGCACTTTACCGAGCTTACCAATTTTTGGCATCACGGAAGGCGTTGCAATAACAACATCTACGTCAACCCATCCGCCTTCAATTTTTGTAATGTATTCGTCAAGACCTACATAGTCAGCACCGGCAGCGAGTGCAGCGGCTTCTTTGTCAGGCGTGCACAATACCAGCACCCGTTTTGTTTTACCGGTTCCATGGGGAAGACTAACGGTTCCGCGCACAGACTGGTCAGCTTTTTTCGGATCCACACCCAGACGGATATGAAGGTCCACTGAAGCGTCAAATTTTGCGATGTTCACTTCCTTTACCAGGGATGAAGCATCTTTCAGCGTGTAGGCTTTATTTTTGTCAACCTTTGAGGCAACGTTTTTTCTTTTTTTGGAAATAGCCATTTCATAATTTTTTTAAGCGTTCATAATCATTTGTCCCAGGGAGCTTTACCTTCCACATTGACGCCCATGCTGCGTGCCGTACCGGCAACCATACGCATGGCACTTTCAACGGTAAAACAGTTCAGGTCAGGCATTTTGTCTTTTGCGATAACCTCAACCTGGGTCCAGTTGACCTTACCCACTTTGTTACGATTTGGCTCTTTGGATCCGCTCTGCAATTTGGCCGCTTCCAGAATCTGGACAGCAGCAGGCGGCGTTTTGATAATAAAATCGAAGGATTTGTCGGAATAAACAGTGATCAAAACAGGAAGAACTTTTCCTATTCGATCCTGGGTTCTGGCGTTGAATTGCTTGCAGAACTCCATAATGTTAATACCCTTTGATCCTAATGCAGGTCCGATGGGGGGAGCCGGGTTGGCCTGGCCGCCCTTTACCTGCAACTTGACATAACCGGAAATTTGCTTTGCCATGTTTACATTTTTTGGTGTTAACGTGGCGCCTGTGGCGCCACTCCCAAACCTTACGGTATATAAGAACTTTCGATTGGGGACGCGAAATTAGGGTTTTTATGCTGAAATGGCAAAATAATGCTTCTGAAACGCTGAACGCTTACTGCCGAACGCTGAACGCCAGAATAAAATAGTTGGATGCGTTTTCGAATTTTTCATTCATTTGTTGTGGAGCGGGTACATATTTCTGACAACCTTCCTGGCTCATTTTAGTCCGTCTTTCAACAAATCCGCTAAGGAATCAGGTGTTAAGCGTTTAGCGTTCAGCGTTAAGCATAAAATAGTTTTTCAATTAAGTGGGCACATTTTTTTCTATGTGAATATTTCTGTTTAACTTTTTGCCACAAACATCCATTGCACTCAAATCATTTAAAATTGTCTTCAAATTATGGCAAAGTCAAAGAAAAAAGCGGCTAAGAAAAAGGCCTCGCCTAAAAAGAAATCTGCGCCCAGAAAGTCCGCTAAAAAGGCAGCAAAAAAATCACCTGCTAAAAAGAAAGCAGCGAAGAAAAAGGCGGCTCCAAAGAAAAAAGCGGCGAGAAAAAAAGCAGCCCCCAAAAAGAAAGCAGCGAAGAGAAAAGCAGCCCCTAAAAAGAAAGCGGCTCCAAAGAAAAAAGCAGCTCCCAAAAAAGCAGCTCCCAAAAAGAAAGCGGCTCCAAAGAAAAAAGCGGCTAAGAAAGCCAGTCCGGCACCCGCTCCCGTTATGCCCACAACGGATATGCCAACAGGCAGCCCGGATAGTTCCAATGGATCAGGAAGTCAGGATACAGGCGGTAGTTCTTTTTGATATTGATTTTGCCGTTTGAGGATAGCGATAAACAAGACCTGAACAAAAAAGACGCGCTGTTTCGTTCCGTGCCGGTTTAGCCGGGACGGGGCCTGACAGGGGGTTTTTTTTATTCTTTCCCCTTTGCAAAAAACCAGTGAAACGATCTTAACGAAGCTACGGAGACCCATTACCACAAAGGGCTGCAAAGGATTTCGCCGATCATTTTCAGGTTATCGCCTGTAAAAAAGTTTTGTGAAACCCATCTCATTACGTTTCCGGGAGATCATGCGGAGGAAAGGGTCTTAGCCGGTTTGTCCAATTATTTTTTGGTCAGACGCTGAATAAAATCCAAAACGTTTTTAAAACGGATCAAATAATCCTAAGCGATTTTTTCTACCTGCATATAATTTAATTCCACGGGCGTGGATCTTCCAAAAATCTTTACAGTAACCTTCAGTTTTTTCTTTTCATCGTTCACTTCTTCAATAATCCCATTGAAATCATTGAATGGCCCTTCAATGATCTTGATCGTTTCCCCGATGATGAAAGGCTCGCTCATGCTCATTCCGCCGGCTTCGGCCATTTCATCCATTTTGCCGAGCATCTTGTTGACTTCCGCTTTACGGAGTGCGATGGGATTTTCTTTACCCAGAAAATGAATTACACTGGGTGTATTTTTAACCGCGTCGCGCAAATCGTCGCCCAGTTTGCCTTCCACGACTTCCACCATCACATAACCGGGATAATAGTTTCTTTCCCGCATCACTTTCTTCCCGTTCTGGACCTTATATACTTTTTCAATAGGCAGGAATATCTGTTTTACCACTTCACTCCAGCCGCCCCGGGAAATTTCCTTATCGAGGTATTCTTTTACTTTTCTTTCCTTGCCACTTACAACACGCAGCACGTACCATTTAGTTTCCTTTGCAGGAGCCTGTGGCGCCTGTTCAGCGGGATCTGTTGTGGCAGTTTGATTACTTGTTTCCATCAGGATAATAATGAATAAATGAATTTTAAGAAATTGTTGGAAAAGAAGTCCATGACCCCGACGAGCAGGGTAATGAGCAGGGTGGCAACCAGAACAATCACTGTTGACTGCTGTAATTCTGACCAGGACGGCCAGGTTACCTTTTCCATCAGTTCTTTATAGGACTCTTTGAAATAATTCGTGACTTTGTTCACAAGAAAAATTTGAAAATTTGAAAATTCGGGAATTCGGGAATTTCAGGAATAATCGAACTGAAAATGTTTTTTATTCCATTCTCAAATTCTCAAATTCTCGAATTCTCTTCGCACGGGAACAAGGATTCGAACCCTGATCAAAGGTTTTGGAGACCTCTATTCTAACCGTTGAACTATTCCCGTAGAAAGCTAAAAGCTATCCCGCTTGACCGAGACAGCTTTTAGTTCTTGCAAATATAATAAAATCTGATTGTTCTTCCAGCCGAAGCCGGGGTCAGTTTATTTCAGGATTTCAGTTACCTGTCCCGCGCCTACTGTACGTCCACCTTCGCGGATCGCGAATTTCAAGCCTTTCTCCATCGCAATTGGCTGAATCAGCTTAACGGTTAAAGCGCTGTTATCACCAGGCATAACCATTTCTGTTCCTGCCGGCAGTTCAACTTCTCCCGTAACATCTGTCGTGCGGAAGTAAAACTGCGGACGATATTTATTGAAGAAAGGGGTATGACGCCCGCCTTCTTCCTTGCTCAAAACGTATACTTCGCATTTAAATTCAGTATGAGGGGTAATGGATCCTGGTTTGCAAAGCACCATCCCCCGGCGGATCTGGTTCTTTTCAATACCGCGCAGGAGCAGACCCGCATTATCACCCGCTTCCCCTGCATCCAGGAGTTTGCGGAACATTTCCACGCCCGTGACAGTTGAAGCAAGCGGAGCTTCCATCAATCCCACGATTTCAATGGCCTCACCGACTTTAATACGGCCTCTTTCGATGCGTCCGGTGGCAACAGTTCCACGACCGGTGATCGAGAAAACATCTTCTACTGACATCAGGAAAGGCTGGTCAACGGGGCGGGGCGGTAATGGGATATAGCTGTCTACAGCCTCCATCAGTTCGTCAATGGCCTTGATCCATTTTGTTTCACCGGCCAGTGCGCCTGTGGCGGAACCCTGAATGATGGGCGTATTGTCGCCATCAAAACCGTAGAAAGTAAGCAGTTCGCGGATTTCCATTTCCACGAGTTCCAGTAATTCCGGATCGTCTACGAGGTCCACTTTATTCATAAAAACAACCATGCGCGGAACGCCAACCTGGCGGGCAAGCAGGATATGTTCTTTTGTCTGGGGCATCGGACCGTCTGTAGCCGCCACCACGAGGATAGCGCCATCCATCTGGGCCGCACCGGTAATCATATTTTTTACATAGTCAGCATGACCCGGGCAATCCACGTGTGCATAGTGACGGTTGACCGTCTGATATTCCACGTGTGCCGTATTGATAGTGATTCCGCGCTCTTTTTCTTCCGGAGCCGCATCGATTTCATCATACTTTTTTGCCGTTGCCAATCCTCTTGTAGATAAAATAGTTGTAATGGCAGCAGTCAAAGTGGTTTTACCGTGGTCAATATGACCAATGGTTCCAACGTTAACGTGGGGCTTATCCCTTTTGAAGGTCTCTTTTGACATTGGTATCTGGTTTTAAATTGTGTTTTTAAATAATTGATGCTATTTTCTTAAACCTGCTTTTCTTTTTTCCATTCAACCACTCTAACCAAAGAGCCGTTGAAGAGAATTGAACTCTTGACCTCTTCCTTACCAAGGAAGTGCTCTACCACTGAGCTACAACGGCATGATCTGCGTCATAGCTTCGGCAGAAATATGACCCGCCTTCGTCTCGGTCAGCCAAGACGGGTAAGAGCGGAAGACGAGGTTCGAACCCGCGACCTACAGCTTGGAAGGCTGTCGCTCTACCAACTGAGCTACTTCCGCATTTAAATTTGAGAATTTGGAAATTTGAAAATTTGGAAATGGAACTCATTTCAAATTCAATCTTCTGATTCTCTAAAACAAAGAACTTATTTATCCGGGAACTCTATTTTCAAATTTTCAAATTCCCAAATTTTCAAATTGGCCGCCTTCAGCAGGGCCTGTGGGCAAGGATGGATTCGAACCACCGAACTCCGAAGAGAACAGATTTACAGTCTGTTGTCGTTGGCCACTTGACTACTTGCCCCGATAGTATCCATTTCCTGCCTGGCAAGAACGTCTCCATTCCGGAATCCGTATCGGCATAGCCGATGCCAGTTGAGCCAGAGAAGGGAATCGAACCCCCGACCAGCTGATTACAAATCAGCTGCTCTACCATCTGAGCTACTCTGGCATGATTTCGTTAATTATTTGGATCTGACCATTTTACAAAGAACTAAATGAGACGGAATTACCCGCCTGTTTTTTTGGGAAGGCAAAGGTAAGCGAATTTGTTAAATGGAAAAATTTTGAAGTATTATTTATCGGGAATGCTTCAGATATCCGGAATGCTTCATATTCATCTATCCGTCAGAAAACTTCTACACGAAAAAAACCCCCGTAGGGGTCTTTGGCTAGGCTGCCTGTTTATCTTTCTTTCTTTTGATCAGATTGATCAGCGATCCCATGGCTTTATCGAAGGATTCTTCGAATGATTTAGAGGAACATTTTACAAAATAATCCTGTCGCGGCACGTGCACTTTGATCTCTGCAATTTTGTCTTTGATGGTGTGAACTACGTTGTCCAGCTTGAGATAAACTTCTACTTTGACTATTCTGTCGTGGAACGTATCAAGTCTTAATAATTTTTTGTTTACATAATCAACCAGTTTGTTGTCAGCTTCGAAATGTACTGTCTGAATGTTTACGTTCATAGCTTCTCTTTTTAACAATGAATCAATAAATACAAGAGCATTTTTTTACATGCGTTTTTTATTCGCCTGCATATTGAAATTAGCTCCTAGAATGAATTTTTCCAAATATTTAAACCTATAAATTCCCGGTATTTTCAACGGCCCCTCAACCCCTCGGATGGTTTTTTTTGTGTACTTCCCGGAGCTTTTCTATACTGTTATGCGTGTATAATTGAGTGGCGGCCAGACTGGAATGTCCCAACAGTTCTTTAACGGCGTTCAGATCGGCCCCATGGTTCATCAGGTGGGTGGCAAAGCTATGGCGAAGAACGTGCGGGCTTTTTTTATCTATCGTTGTAACCCGGGAAAGCCATTTTTTGACGGCCAGGTAAGCATATTTCACGTAAAGGGCCTTTCCCCGTTCATTAACCAGCAGGGTTTCGGAAGCATTCAGGCCGGAACCGGACTGTTTTTCACGTTGATAGTGACCAATTTCTTCAACCAGTGAAGCGCTCAGGGGGATTATTCTTTCCTTATTTCCTTTCCCCAGTACCCGGATGGAAGCCGCGGCCATATCCAATTGACTGTTCTTCAGGGTTACCAGTTCAGTCAGGCGGACCCCGGTATTATAAAACATCCGGATCAACAGGCGATCCGTTTTACCCAGCCAGTTGTCGGGGAACTCAACATGATCCTGGAGCAACTGCAAATCCTTCTCTTCCACATAAACGGGCAGCCTTTTTCCGGATTTCGGACTGTTTATGCCCACCATCGGCGATTTTTCCAGTAAACCGGTTCGCAACTGGTATTTAAAAAAGGATTTCAGGGATGAAATCTTCCTGTTTATCGATTTGGAGGTGATTTTATGTTCTTTCAGGCTGGCCAGCCAGGAACGGATAAAAGGGGTCGAAATGCCCGGAAGGGGCGTTGCACCAAATGCTGATTCCAGGTAACCAAAAAACTGATCCAGGTCATCGGAGTATGCCCGGACCGTATGGGCTGAATACCTTTTCTCAAATTTTAAATAATCAATAAAAGGCTGACTGAAGCTATGCAATGGCGGGTGGTTGGTTCTCTATAAAAGTAAAAAGTAAAAAGTAAAAAATAAAAAAGCCTTTCAGGAACTCCTGAAAGGCCATACGATTAATGAGTTGAGACGGGTTTATTGGTCAAACTTGCCCGTAGCCAGCTGTTGTTTGTAAACCGCTTTTAACACTTCGCCCCTTCTTTTGATGGAAGGCTTGGTGAAAGACTGGCGGCTGCGCAGCTGAATCAGGACCTTGGCTTTTTCAAATTTCTTCTTGTACTTTTTTAAAGCCTTGTCAATATTTTCACAATCCTTGGAATCGATAATCAACATATTGGGTTCTCCTTTTTAAAATGAATTTCGGTTTGCAAAGATAAGAAGATTTTTAAAATAAATGAATAAAAGGGTGGAAAATCCGATTTTTACTGCATGTTCACCGGAATCATTGAGACTACAGGTATAGTTTCTTCCATTTCGTCGGAGGGTTCCAATAAAACCTTCCATATTTCCTCCTCCCTGGCATCCCAGCTCCGGGTTGACCAGAGCCTTTCCCACGACGGGGTTTGCCTGACGGTCGAATCCGTAACCGCCGAACAATATGAGGTTACTGCGATCGCAGAAACCCTTTCAAAAACCTGCTTATCACACTGGAAACCGGGTATATCAGTTAACCTGGAAAGATGCCTTCAGATGAATGGCCGGCTCGACGGACATATCGTACAGGGGCACGTGGATACCACGGCAAGATGTACCGACCGGCAGAACCTTGGAGGAAGCTGGGTATTCCGGTTCGAGTTCCCCGGATCTTTCAGGAACCTGATTATAGAAAAGGGATCCATTGCCGTAAATGGAGTCAGTCTGACCTGTTTTGATGTTACCGACAACGAATTTTCTGTCGCCATCATTCCTTATACTTTCGAAAACACCAATATCCGGGATCTGGTTCCGGATTCATTTGTGAATATCGAATTCGACCTGATTGGAAAATATGTAGAAAGAATGATGGGGAAATGAGGCATCTTTTCAGCGGAATAAATATGAAAATTTCATCTTCGACCACAAGTTCCGCTCAAAATTTTTCAATCGGGAATTATTATCCTGCGTTGGATGGCCTTAGGGGTCTGGCCATCATATTAATCATATTACACCATAATTTCGGTTATTTTTCGATCTTTCGACCCGCCTGGATTAGCCTGGACTTGTTTTTTGTATTATCCGGGTTTCTTATCACCGGGATTTTACTTAAGAAAAGAGATACTCAGTATTTTCTCAGAAACTTCTATGCACGGCGTGTACTACGGATATTTCCAATTTATTATTTAAGTGTAATTATCATTTTATTTATTCTTCCACATCTGATATATTTTCCGTTCAGCCTGAAATATTTTCTTACAAATCAGATATGGTTTTGGTTGGAAATTCAGAATTGGTTGTTTATTCTCAAACCGAATGGCAACAATAATTTTTTAAACCATTTTTGGTCATTGGCCCTTGAGGAACAATTTTATTTGGTCAGTCCATTTATCATATTGTTAATTAAACAGGTTCAGAAAATTATCAGTTTCCTTTTGGTTGTGCTTTTACTTATGACGGCACTAAGATTAATAGTATGGTTCCAACAATTTAATAATATTTCTTATGTGAATCTTTTTGCGTTTACAAGGATCGACGGACTTTGTGTTGGAAGCATATTGGCCATTTTTGTAAACCAGGGAAATGTTGAAATAAATAGAATCAATAAAGTATTATTTTCATTGTTTTCTATTCCGATTTTTATTGTGTTGCCTTTTTTTAAATTCTTTTTTTATACCCGGTTACCCTATACGGCATGCTGTCTTTTTCCGGCAGTTTCTTTGTTTTGGGGACTGATCGTTTGGTCTTCAATAAACCCCGCAAATATCATGTTTAGAATTTTTAATTCGCGACTGTTAATTTATTTCGGAAAAATTTCTTACGGGCTATATATTTTGCACTGGCCAATATTTAAACTTTTCACATCAGGAGGGATTATTTTGATAGGCAGTCCAAATTCATTTATGGGTAATTTGCTATTGTCTCTTATTTCAACGTTCATTGCGATTATTCTGGCCATTATAAGTTTTCACACCTATGAAAAATTCTTTCTTGGACTAAAAAGATATTTTATATAGAAGGTCCTGACTATGCTTTATTTAATTGTGTGTTATATTCTGATTACTTGTATTTGCCTATGGGCCGGAATTCTTGTCTATAGCTGTATTGACCGGGAGAGGACAACGGAAAGATCTCTCGTCCATTATCTGATCACCGGCCTGATTTTGGTTACCGTAATGGGTCAGTGGATCGTCTTATTTTTTCCGATCCGTTTTTATTCTCTGCTTTTTATTTTATGCCTGGTTCTCCTGCTAACCGGAATTCGCAGGGAACGGATGATCATCCTATTTAAACGTTGTTTCGCAGCCGGGGAGAAAAATATTTTATTTATTGGAAGTTTGTTTTGTTTATGCCTGATGATTCTGGTTCTGAATGCCGGCCCCTTCATGATGGATGATACGGATAGTTATCATATTCAAATGGTGAAATGGATCCAGGAATATGGCTCTGTACCCGGGATTGCAAATCTTCACTTGAGATTTGGTTTTAACAGTTCCTGGTTTGTTTCAATCGCCCTCTTTTGTTTTCCGGGTTTTGGACTGAACAGTTATGGTACACTGAATGGATTGCTTTCGGCGTGGTTATGTTTTTACCTGCTGGAAACCATTATCCTTTCGATCAGGAGCAATATGGCAAAATCCAATGCTTTTTCCATCGCCTGTATTGTCTTATTCTTCCTCTGTCTGTTGAATTGGCCGATGATCCGGGGATCTGCTGCAAGCACGAATTATGATTTTATAAGCACCTGCTGTATCATCATCCTGTTTGTCGATTTATCTGTTGGCCAAAAAGAAATGCCGGCAGAATGGCTCCTTTGGCCCGCCTATCTGTGTTCCGTCCGGTTAATGAATTTCCCTCTTTTGATTTTGAGCATGCTATATCTATTCCAATTTTTTAAAACGGGTTCTTACAGAAAAGTATTTTTAGGATTTTTTGCAGCCGGGTTCATTATTATTCCTTTTCTTGCCCGGAACATTATTATATCCGGCTATCCGTTTTTCCCGGTTTATCAGCTGGATTTGTTTTCATTTGACTGGAAGGCTGATAAAATGAAATTGATGGAAATATCGCGGTATATAAAATATTTCAACCGGGTCAATCCAATGTTTCAATCGCTGGCAGTGACAGAAAAACTGGGTTTTCCAAACTGGGGGATGAGTTGGTATACCCATCTTTTTCGTTTTGATCGCCTGATCCTCACGCTTTCATCTTTCGGATATCTTATCCTGATTCTGCGGTTAAAACAAACAAGGAACCATCTTTACAGGATTTTCCTTGCCGTGATGATTTGCCAGCTGATTTTATGGTTCTTTGTTGGTCCTGACCCGAGATTTGCATATGGACCTCTTCTTTTTGGAATATTTGCCGCGATAACGGGATTTACATTTTTAAAGGACATTTGGTCCGGATTCATGAGGTACTCCCTGATTTTAACCAGTTCTTTTGTTTTTACTTATGCGCTTTTAAAAATCATCCGGGACCCCGGGTACCGGAATTTCTTAACCCCGCATCCTATTCCGGTTCCAGCGGTACGAACGATTGTTATTGACCATATACAAATGCATATTCCTGAACGGATATTAAATAACTGGAATCCGCGTTGCTACGATATTGAATTGCCCTGTCTTTACCGGATGGATCCCAGGCTCGAAGCCAGGGGCGAAAAAATTTCTGACGGGTTCAGGTTGAAAAACGGGATTATGTCAACTGACGGGGAATATAAAATAACCGAATAGCCACATGATATTTGAATTGATATCCTGGATATATATTTCTTTGATCTGCCTGATCTGGGGAAACCGGATACTAAAAGTATTTTTTGGAATAAACGAGGTCACGACTATTGATTTTCCCGTGGTTTGTTTTATCGGCATGTCCGCCATTGGGATCATTTCCTACTATCTTTCGCTTTTTATACCCTTGTTCCCAGCCGTTAAACTGGCCCTGCAGATTCCCGCCTTGTTGATTTTACTAAAACCGGCTAACCGGGAGGAGATCATTTACCAGTGGATAAAGCCTTTTATGAATCTTCCCAAGCTGGATGCCGTTTTCCTGTTTGCTGCCTGCCTGATGGTTATGTTTTTATGCACTGCGCCCATCATTCACCCGGATACCCTGAATTATCATTTTTTTTCTGTCCGGATTTTTGATCGCTATGGATCGATTCCCGGATTAGCAAACCTGCGGGTTGATCTTGGTTTTCAGAGTATGTGGTTTGCCGCAATGGCTTTTTTTGATTTTTCTCTTTTTGGGGGTGCCCCCTGGTTTCCTTTGAATGGTTGTGTTATGGGATGGGTCATTATTTTCCTGATTTCAAAAGGATCCGGAAGAAAAAATATTTTTTCTGTTTCCGGAATTTCTAAAATATGGTATTTGCTTTTGATTCTTTTTTCGGTTTTATCCTGGACCCAGATCAGGTTAACCGCTTCATCATTAAGTCCCGACTTCATAGCTACTATCTCTGTGCTTCTTGCGTTTTATTTTTATACAGGGAAACAGGAAAATATACCAGGGGATAAATCAGACCTGCTGGCCGCCCTGTTTGCGATCATCGCTGTATCAATCAAACTTTCGGTCGTCCTGGTATTATTTATTCCGTTGCTGATCACCGGCCGTGAATTTATCAGGGGTAGATTTTTGCCTGCATTTCGCGTGTGTTTATTGGCAGGTATATTAATGGCTCCCATCATCATTAGAAATATTATTTCCAGCGGTTATCCTTTTTATCCATCTGCTTTCGCGGCGTTATATCCGGTCGATTGGAAGATAGATGAATCATTGATTTTAAGACTTCAACAGTATATCACGGCATATGCCCGATATCCTGTTATAATGGTCAATGCGATAAGTGAATACAACAGCCCATTTTCGGAGTGGATCCCCGTTTGGTGGAGACATCTTTATGCCATTGATAAAGCCATCCTGCTATTCATTGTAACGGGAATAATTTTAGATCTTATATTTCTTAGAAATTGGATGAGAAGCCTGACCCGGAGGGATCTCATGGCATTTTTGATTGCTCTTGCGGGGACCCTGATTTGGTTTTTGAAGGCCCCCGATCCGCGATTTGGAACGGGATTTTTACTTCCGCTTATTTATTTCCTATACGCACCATTTTTCAGAATTGCCGGTCGGGTGGATGATAATTATGTAAGAGGTTTTGTTGTCTGGATAAAAAGTATTTCTGCTTTTTGTATATTCCTCTATATAGGTTACCGGGCTATTTATTTTTTTCACCCCAGTCAGTTGATTTATCCGGAGGGGATTAAAAATCTATCCGTCATTCAGCCTGATTGTGCTGACCGCATAAAGGAAACGATCCTCAATGACACGGTTCCACCGGTCCGGCTACCTGACAGCTGCCGGTATTTCAGATTTCGCGGGGCGACCATAAAACAGGGATTTAAACCCGCCCGTTAATTATTTCATAAGGAACATTTTACCGTATCCTTTGTTAAAATACTGGTCCGTATTATCGGATTGGGATGTGTATTTATCCAGTGATTTTCCGTTCAGGTTGGTCACCACATGATAGAGGTAGACGCCGTTTGCCAGGCGTTGGTGGTACATATCCGTTCCGTCCCATTTGAATTCTGTGATGTTCCGGCCGACATGCAGTGGCCCCAGTTCATCCTTGGTAATTTCTCTTACTACTTTTCCCGTAATGGTCAGTATCTGGATTTTTATATTCTGAGGAACATCGCTTCCTGTAATCGTGAACACAAAGGCAGTGGATGTCGTAAATGGATTTGGATAATTGAGCATATTCGAAATCATGGCCTTCGTAATAATTTTAAACGTCACCTGGTATTGTATGGTGCCCGAAGCGTTTCCGCTTTTATCGGAACCGGTTACCATCAGGGTATAGTTGTCTCCCTGTGGATTTATCTGGTTTGTAAAGACCGGACTGAATTCCACACTGGCTGTATTGTCCGCACTGCTGGTGGCCGGTGTGAACCGCAGGGTATCGGTATTGAAATAATAAGGATGAACTGACCCGTCAGGATATCTCAACTGTACCTTCAAAACGGATGTGTCATTGAGGAGAAGAAACTTGGCTTCATCCTTTAATTTGATCAGGATATGCGGTTTTGAAGAAACGATATCCTGGTTCAGAATATGCACATTGTCGAAAGTAACATCCAGGAGGGGATTGGTCTGATCCACTTTTACATATACATTTTTAAAGAGGAAGTTGTTGAAATGATATTGTTCGGGCTGATCATTTGCCGGGTTTACATCCACGTTGATGGTATTTAGTCCGGGATAATCCTTAGAGTCGATGTTATAAACGATCTTAATCGTGTCCCCGCTGATCAGTGGTTTTGCTTTTGCAAAAGGAATAATATGAGTTACATTATTCTTATCAATGATCTTGAAAGAAATCTTCAGGCTGTCAAAAGACGACAAACTGATGTTCTTAAATGCAATTCCAAACTGAATTTGTTCTCCCAGTTCCACGGAGTCCTGCCCGGTGAGGAAAATATTGGGAGCCAGGGCGCCTTCCGGCACGGGAACATAATTCAATCTCCAGTATTTTAACTGAAACGGTGTGGCGTGGACCGTGTCCTCTGCACTTAATTTTAATTGTATATACGGAAACTGCACCGGGTTTACGGCTGATATGTCAAAGTCCAATGTGCCCGGAGTCAGCGTATATAACAAAGTTGAATTTCCGGTTGTATCCACTCCATAAACCTGCAGACCAAGAGAATCCGTAGACGGTGATTCGGACGAGCTTCCCCGCCAGTGAAGATCCTTCCACTTTTTTGCAGGACCAAAAGCAGGAGATAGAACCGTACCAGATATCCCCGGCGAGATACAGTTTGTTGCAATAAATGTCCGGTCAAAAATAGTCTGGGTCATGGTTTGCTGCGGGATAAAAGACGGGCTATTTTTCCTGTAGACGAAGGCTACGCCGTGAGGCGTCGTAAAGGAATCCAGCAACGTAAATCCCAGCGACACGAGGTTATGATACAGGGAATTATTGTGCCCGTATAAACTGGTATCTGCTTTCCATTGATCTATATATACATTACCACCCTGACTGGGATCGGCGTTGTTGCGGATTACAACATATGCATTGTTTGGAATAACGTTCAGGAAATCCATTGCTTTTTTTCTGTTCACGGCATCGGTATACAGGTAGTCAAAATTGTACTCCCGGTCAGTGCCGCAGGTAGCCAGTTCGCTTTGATATAATCCCGTAGGTCCTGTAAAATCGTTTAACCAGGGCTTAAAAGTAACGGGGTCGAATACATTAAATATAAGTTCATTGTAATTACATCCCGGCCCGATTACGGTTTTGGAATTATACGTCACATAGAAATCCGCCTGTAACGCGGATCCCGTCGGATACATAAGATTCCGTATGTAAAGGGTATTCAGAATGGAATCGAATTTAAATTGCCTGTCGGTAGAGTCAATGAACATTTGATTGAAGGTGGAATACCTGTCCTGGAAAAAATGCGACTGATTAAAGCCCACCGTACTTTTCAGGGAATCTATATAAATAAATGAAAATTCGTTCCAATGGTATTGTGCATTTTGGGCAGGAATGATAGATGTTCTCCAATAGTAAACAGTACTGTCAAGATACTTCATGCCCGGGTCAAATTCAAATACGCCTCCTATGGAGTTTACATTTTTGCTGACTTTTACCGATGAATTAAATGCTTCCGTCGTATCTATTTCCATCACATATTGCGTCTGTGGCGCAAATGGATTAGCCGTGGATGCATATAGTTTCTGAAAAGGCGTGTTTATAATTGCATAGTTATACGGATAAATCGGCGTCAGTTCATCCTGGTAAATGAATATGGAAGTGGTCACGGTATTATTTGCGGTCGTTACTTCCGGAACATTATTATCGGAATTGATTGTAACCGTAATATAATTCTGTCCCTTATCGCGGGTTGCCACAATGGGAACCAGGATACTGACGGAATCCATAAACCGGATGCCCGGTATTCTTTTCTTCAGCAAAATCGAGGAACTGCCATCCGGATATTTTCTGGTTATCAGTACGGTAATGGAATCCGTTACCGCTTTACCCAGGTTATAAAAAGTGGATGTGACCCGGAAACTATTATTCGCTACGGAAATAAAAGTCGGACTGACAACGACAGTGGATGCTTCAACATCGTAGTCTGGTAATTTCTCATCGCTGATGGTAATAGCCGGATCTCCATGAATATTCATTTCTTCTGCTTCGCACCTGGCTATGAAATCCCCGGGTACCTGGGCAAACATTTTTTTCCCGGCATCGGCCTCAATGGTTCCGATGCTTTTTCCATAATCGGCATGGCCCATTTCATCATACATCGCTGTCAGGAGAATATTCAGGTAGTTTACGACGCCAAAATGCGAACTGGCAACAAAGGCGATGGCTCCTTTATTTTTTATGAACACATAATTTTCTGAAAGCGTTTTTCCTGTGCCCAGGCGGCCCGGATCGTAGGTATAATAGTTCCCGGCATAACATCCGTTCACATACATAACCGGGTATTTCGATTGATTGGTATAAATGCTTGGATCATCTAAATTAAAACCCAGTGTGGAAGAGGAAGAGTGGCCAAAATAAGTGAGTACGCCGATACCGTTGCTGAACAATTGCGGAAATTCCGATGCGGCTGACTGATTGTTCTGATCGATAGTAGAACTACAGAACCGAAAAACATTTGCACCAAAAAGTGTATCCGATATGGCCTGCTGATAATAGGCCATATAATTACAAAGCACACTTTCCAGGAAAGGTTCCGTGGCGCCCGTTACGTGCATGATATTTTTTCGCCAGCCCCTGGCAGCGAAAGTATTCGCTGCCGTTTGCTGAACACTTTCATAGTCTTTTAACTTGGCCAGATAGTCTTCAACTTCCGAACCACGCACCGCGCCCAGCCGCCCGATGGGAACCAGGTTGATGGAACCCGCACCATCGGCCGAAGCCAGCATGACATCGGAAGCCGGAAAGCCGAAAGTAGGAACGAGGTTTAGTAATTCCACATTGGGATCTGCCTGGTTTGCCCGGTATTCCGCGTATGTCATGCCTCTGCCGATCAACAAGACATCTTGTGGTTTCTGACCATACGTATTCCGGGCATAGTTTATAAAATTCTTGACGGCCAGCGGATGTTTCTGTATTCCAAATGCAAACTGGTCGGTCAGTTCGTTGATGTCCATAATCTGTGGATTAAAGGAACCACCGGCTGCGGATGACCGGTAGGTCTTGTAATCAACAACGGGATTATTTCCGTGGCTGCCGGCATACAACACCGGATTGCTGATGATCAGGTAATTTCCCTGGTTCAAAGGATCAGCGTAGGATAAAAAATTCTTTTGGATCAGCGAATGAATGGTATTTATATTGGAAGGGTCCTGGCTTACGAGCACGAGATTTCTGGTTGAACCGGAACCTGGCAGCACAAAGGTTTGAATGCCTCCGGATGAAATGGCAACAAATCTTTGTCCTGTTGTCCGGTCATATAATACGGGTGTCGCTGCACCCTGATTCAAGCCTGATATTTTCAAATAATATCCGCTGACCCTCGGCGGCAGCTGAAATGAAAAATCAGCCTGCATCCCGAAATTAAACTGTCTCGGATAGGTCAGTTCATAAAATGAAACAACGATCCGGTCCGCATAAGTTTGAGCCTGAGAATTATTTAAGAACTGAAAATTGGTCGACGAAGAGTTTAAAGATGAAAGCGGAATCGTCGTATTGGATACGATATCATCAAAATTATTCAGCGTGGTATCCTTATAGAGGGTATTATTCACTTTCACCTGTATGGTACGCAGCGTATCCGAACATCCCGCAGCGCCAAATTTTAAATTTGCGGGGGGCCCTGCTGCATAAATAAAAAGATTGTTCTGATTATCGGAAACAGGGGATGCGGGAACGGGAGGAAGAGGTTGTACGGCGAAATCCGAACTCCAGAATTCACCCAAATCGTATGATGATGAATAAATGTATTGTTCGAGAACATACGCCAGTCCATAGTTGATTTGAAAATGGAAATAAGTTCCCGTCGTATACATGAAATAAGGTTCAACCGGAAGAATATTGCCGGTTGTATCATTCGGAATCGTATTGTAATGAAAGGGAGCTCCGGAAGGGTTGAGGGTCAGAAAATAAACAGCCGTATCGGATTGCAGGCTCCATTTATCCGTATGCTGGTATGCTGGATTCCGGTAGAGGGGCTTATCCGGCTTACCGTCATTCATCTGACCCCAGAATTCAATATAGTCGGCCGGCGAAAGCGGGCCGCTCGCAACGGAAGTATACACGGGCACTTCCACACCATTGCGGTAAAGCTGAAAATCTTTTGCATCCGCAGCTGATAATCCGGCAGCGGCGAGTACGGAGCCGGGAATCCGGTAAAGTCCGTCGGAAATCACTTTGAATTTATAATATGTTTTACTGAAGTCAATCCATTCATTGTTGTACGGTTGCGCCATCGCGCCGCCGGCCATCAGGATCAAAAGCAGTGTAAAAATTTTTCTCATAGTCGGTTTAGTTTTTCTACGGCGGATCTATTTTTTAACCGGTTTCTTTTTAATGTCCACCAGATCAACTTTTAGTGAAAACACGTGCGTGTATAACGGATTTGACTGATTGGCCAGGTTCGTAAAAGCATAGTCAATCTGTACATCCCCAACCTTAAATCCGGCACCAATCGAGGGCTGGTAGATCCAGATTTTTTTCTGGTTCGTCGTGTCCCGGTCGTCCAGGGTCTGCTGAAAATTGTTGATGCCTCCCCGGACAAAAAAAACATTATTATACGACAGTTCCAGTCCCATTTTTGGATCGATGCTGATCGGATTTGAACTGATCACCGTGTTCCGTTTGCCGTCAAACGTAATATCAAAATCCGCTTCTGCAAGCAGACTAATTTTTTTGTTTATCGGAAAATTATAACTGAAGCCTGGAATTAATTGCGGTGCTGTCAATTCAATGGAATTGGACGGAATATCATTCGAAGTGGCATAAAACACTTCCCGCCACTCCTGACTTATATTATACGACCACGCGTTGAAAGTGGTTGTCACGTCCTTGGCCACAATACCGAGTTTCCAGCGGTCTCCGATAATTTGTACTGCAGCGTCAAATCCAAATCCCCAGGAGGTGGTAAAATCTCCGGCGATCCGGTGAATGATCTTGGCGTTGATGCCAAAATTCATTTTCCGGTTTTTTATCCAATCAACCTGCTGTGCGAGTGAAATCAGGAAAGCGTAGTCTGCGGATGAAAATGTGGTGATATTGCTGAAATCAATGCTTCCGTCTGGTTGGACCAGGAATACCGTATTGGGGATATCGTCTACCGCAAAACGCAGTAGGGTAAGACCGAGGGTGCGTTTATTGTCTTTCAGAGGCAGCACCAAGCTGGCATAGTCGTATTTGCCAACGCCTGCAAAGTATTCTGCATGCATAAGATTCAACTGGGGACTGGTTCTGATATCGGCCAGCGCCGCAGGGTTCCAATATCCGGCCGTTCCGTCTGTAACGGAAGCTACCTGGGCATTTCCCATGGACATTCCACGCGCACCTGCGCCGATATTCAAAAATTCATTGGAATATTTGGCAAACTGGCCCATAGACCGGTTGCAAAAAAACAGCAGCAACAACAGGGGCAGGGGGCAGCAGGTTCTGATTCTTCGGGCTACTGAAGTCAATACCATAAACTTATTCTAACGCGTTTTTATTCAGAATATTGCGGCGTTTTCAGGATGCGAATATCCCTTACTTTTGCCAAAATTCCCCAGATCAAATATGTCGCTAATCGCAGAACTGAAATGGCGGGGCCTGTTACAGGACATTACGCCCGGTACGGAAGATCAACTTTCCAGGGAAATGACCTCGGGATATATTGGGTTTGACCCGACTGCGGACAGCCTGCATATCGGGAGTCTGCTGCCCATCCTGCTCCTGGTTCACCTTCAAAAAGCGGGTCACAAACCCTTTGCGCTGGTAGGCGGTGCCACAGGAATGGTAGGGGATCCCAGCGGAAAAAGTGAAGAAAGAAATCTGTTGGATGAAAACACGTTAAATCATAATCTGCAGGGTATCCGGAAACAACTGGAAAAATTTCTTGATTTCAATCAAGCCATTCCCAATGCAGCCGAGCTGGTCAATAATTTAGACTGGTTCCGGGAAATTCATTTTCTGGATTTTATCCGGGATGTGGGCAAACACGTTACGGTCAACTACATGATGGCCAAAGACAGCGTGAAAAAAAGACTGGAAGGCACATCCGGTATGAGTTTCACCGAATTTTCCTATCAGTTAGTACAGGGTTATGATTTTTATTGGTTGTATAAAAACCGGAATTGTAAACTGCAGATGGGCGGAAGCGATCAATGGGGAAATATAACAACCGGAACCGAACTGATCCGCCGGAAAACCGGGGGTGAATCGTTTGCCTTTACCTGTCCACTGCTGACCCGGTCGGATGGCGGGAAATTCGGCAAGACGGAAAAGGGAAATATCTGGCTGGATCCGGCTAAAACTTCCCCATATCAGTTCTACCAGTTTTGGTTAAATGCAACGGATGAAGATGCGGTAAAATGGATCAGGATTTTTACTTTCTTGAGCAGGAAAGAAATTGATTTGCTGTTGGAAGAACATCAAAAGAATCCGGCTGTCCGGTTACTTCAGAAAGCGCTGGCCCGGGAGGTTACCATTTTTATTCATGGGCAAACGGAATATGAGCAGGCACTTGGAACGACTGAAAAATTATTTAATCAGTCTGGCGCCGCAGAAAGCCTGAGTGAAGAAGATTTACATGCTCTGGAAGGCATCGTGAAGTCAACCTATGCACATCATGAATTGGAGCAGGGTGTAGACGTGGTGCGGTTTCTGGCAGAAACCGGAATTCTTCCGAGTAAGGGCGAAGCAAGGAAACTCGTGCAGAATGGCGGCATCAGCATCAACCGGAATAAAGTTGAAAATATTCAGTTCCAGGTGGATACCGCATTGCTGCTGCATAAAAAATATATACTGGTACAGAAAGGGAAAAAGAATTTTTATCTCGTGGAAGCGATATAATCGCATAAGAATTCCGGGTTTAATTCGGAACTTTTTTAAAATACCTTATTTTTGCGCGAGCTTATGGGTTCCTGCCCGATAGTATAAAGGCAGTACGACAGATTTTGATTCTGTTTGTCGAGGTTCGAATCCTCGTCGGGCAACAAGGGCCTCTCTTTTCGGAACGAAAAGAGAGGCTTTTTTCTTTGGATCAATACCTGGTTCTTGTTCAATTCTATATCTGGCGGATTGAATGAAATGAATTGCCATCCGCGAAAAAGGGCAGGACCTAAGTGTTTTTACGTAACCCAGGCTCATTCGTCGAAAAGCCCGTCAATAAAGGGTTTGAGGAAATTATTCCCCTCGTTGGACAAACGATTTTTTCCCAAAATGGGAAATCCTTTTTTATTGAAATATATGTTTCTATTTTCCGTTTAGATCTTTAAGGAACGTATCGATTATCCTATATCTAAAAACCCGGCTTAATGGCCTTAAACCGTATTTCAAGAAGACAAATATTTTGTCTGTTGGCAATCTTTTTTTTGCTGACGGGCGCTTCTCCCGTTATGGCCCAGTTGGTGGCCAATTTTACACCAAGTGTTACTTCTGGTTGTTCTCCCTTAGCCGTGAGTTTTGTAAATACTTCCACAGGCACAAGTGCTTCCTCAACATACACCTGGACTTTTGGAAATGGAAATGGGATCACAACGGGAATTAAAAATAATCCCGTATCAGCAACCTATTTTACGGGCCAGGACTATACCGTTACGCTTGTCATACATGACGGGGCCAATACATCCACCATCAGCAAGACAATCACGGTTTACAAGAAACCCGCTATAAATATTTCGGCTGCGCAGACCGTTGGATGTGCGCCGCTATTTGTAAATTTTTCCAGTGTTGTTTCGCCAGGCGATGGGACGATTACCGGATCCATTTGGAATTTTGGTGATGGTAATTCAACCAGCACAACTTCCGGTTCGGTTTCCAATATTTACCAGTTTCCGGGCACCTATTCCGTCAGCCTGACGGCAACCAACAGCTTTGGTTGTATAAATACCTGGAAGGTTCCGGATATGGTAACGGTTTACCCGGCCCTGGCGCCCTCCTTTAACGTAGACTCAGCCGCTATCTGTAGTTTGTCCCAACCGGTAATATTTCATAATACTTCTACGGGAGACGGTGCTTTGAGTTATGCGTGGAGTTTTGGTGATGGTGATTCCAGTCTGCTTACGAATCCAACCCACTTATATTCGACAAAAGGAAATTATACCATCAGCCTGGTTGTTTCAAATACCTATGGATGCTCTTCCTCCATTACAAAAACTTCGTTTATCAACGCGGCTAATTACAGTGCTGACTTTACAACCGCTTCGTCTTATTGCCCCGGAAATACCATTCTTTTTATAAATAAAAGTACACCTGCACCTTCCGGCAATCCGCTTTGGTCCTTTGGTGATGGTGGAAGCGGAATCGGAATTACCTATGGTCACAGTTATGCAACAGCCGGCAACTATACGGTTAAGATGTATGAAAACTTTGGAACCTGTCTGGATTCCGTAACAAAAATTATTAATGTTCTGGCAGCTCCGGCTATCAGTCCTTTTATTATCAACAAGGGAACCAGTTGTTCCTCGCCTATGACAGTTCATTTTTCAGACACCAGTGTGGGAGCTACCAACTGGCACTGGAATTTCACGGCCAACCCGGGAGATACTTCTGATTTACAGAACCCGACTTTTACCTATCTGACAAATAATTTGTTTTCGCCAACCCTCACCATTACGAATTCTAATGGCTGTTCCTCTACCGTTTCCGAAACGTTTAACACGGCGCAACCGACGGCAACCATTCACGCCGATACCGTGTTAATTCCATCTGCGGTTTATTGTGCAGATGTGCAGGCGACGTTCAAGGCCATTTCGGCTGATACACTGGCAACTTATTTCTGGTCCTTCGGAGATGGAACGACTTCCACCGCTCCAAATCCGGTCCATGTTTTTTCCACACCGGGTACGTATATTATCAACCTGAGCTTTACAACGATTCACGGTTGTTCCGGCGGGGCATTTCCTCCGGATACCATTATCGTTTATCCAAAACCACACGCCATTTTTACCGCGGCTGATTCTCTGCCCTGTACCACCAATCAATTGGAAACTTTTATAAACCTCGATGACAGTGCGTTCCAGTTTAAATGGTTTTATGGCGACGGGCAATCAGACATCAACAATAATATTTATCATACCCATCTGTATAATGCGGAAGGGTCCTATAATATGACCCTTATTGCTTCGAGCCCTGGATGTAAAAGCGATACATCTACCATTACCCGGTTTGTAAAAACGACACCGGTTCCAAAACTCACTGTGGTGAATAATTGTGACAGTGACCGGCTTAGCGCTGCATTAACCGTTGTTCCGGGAGGCGGAGATCAGTATGTCTGGCACTTTGGTGACGGATCTCCCAATGATACAGACGTCGTTTATATACCAACAAAAAATCATCATTATCCGAAAGGAGGCGTTTATACGGCTTCGGTGACCGTTACATTTGGGGCCTGTATTCAAACCACGGGACCCGTGCCGGTATATGTTCTGGCGAAACAAAACCCCATATTAAGTTCGACAAAGGATACCATTTGTGCGAGTTCAACGCTGCCCGTGAAAATTTCTGGTCTGGATACAAACTATGAACGTAAAGCCACCGGTGGAGGAACTTATTATAAAACCTTCAAATGGCAATACAATGATGGCACATTTAATACAACCGGAAGTGCCGGATTTAAAAATTCATTTTCAGGTAATGTTTCCGGACTGGTTGCGGGGAAAGACAGTATCCGTGTAATCGTTCAATCCGATTTCTTTGGATGCTATGATACCAGCAATTATATTCCGATACATATTATTGGGCCGGTAGCCAAATTCGGCGACGAGAGCCAGCTGTGTTATCACGCGCCGGTAATTTTTACAGATTCATCCCAGGCGGTAAATAATGTTCCGATTGTTTCATGGCAATGGAGTTTCGGAGATGGAAATTCGATAACAAAACCTACTAATGATACGGTTCAACACCTGTATGCCTTCCCGGGTACCTATAATCCGCAATTGACGGTAACCGATTCGAATGGTTGTAAAGCCACAGACAAACTGTCCATAACGCAGGTGTTAATTTATGGAGCGAAGGCAAATTTTACCTGGAAGCCGACATCCATTACACCAGGGTTTCCAATTACTTTCTATAACACGTCCATCAAGAATACCGGTGTTACATATTTATGGCATTTTGCCAGTGACGGATCCACGTCTACCAGCCCGGATTCCCTGGTTCATATATTCCCGAATGTTGGAACGGATACCGTTACGTTGATTGCGTATCCGAGCATGGCAGGAACCTGTATTGATACCCTCGTACAGGTATTACAAATTCAAAATATTTTAGCCCCGTTCATAGATTCATCCTATTACTATAATAATTCAAGCTGTCCCCCGCTGTTTGTGAATTTTACAGCGTTCCCGGTCAATACAACCGGTTTGCACTGGGATTTTGGGGATGGAAAAGGAACGGCTGATAATAAGTTGACTCCCAAATATCAATATGATATTCCCGGAACATATATCGTTTCATTAACCGGATATGGCGCCAATGGCATTTCGGTTATTTCTTATGATACCATTACTGTGAAAGGACCTTTTGCCAAACTCTATTCTACACTCGATCAGGCCTGTGTACCGGCAGCAGATACCCTGCACGCAACCGCCAGTTATATCGGATCCTATACATGGGATTTTGGAGATGGAACGGTATTGACAACCCAGGATTCCATCGCTGTACACACTTATATTTTACCCGGTTTGTTTACGCCGGCCCTTATTCTGACTGATTCAACCGGATGTCAGTTGTCCTATAAATCAGATCATACCATTCTGATGGATACTTTATTTGCGGCTTTAGGACCGCCGGTTACACTCTGTGGTCTGGGTTCCATATCGTATGGTCCGCATGTTGTCAGTTTCGTAGCCGATACGCTGGGTTATCCGATCACCTATCATTGGGATTTTGGAACGGGCGCTGCTACGGATACATCGAACCTGCTAAATCCAACATTTGATTATTCCATCCCGGGAGATTTTATAACGTCACTCCAGGTCAGTTCTCCGGTGGGTTGTGTGGCCATGGCTTATGATTCGGTACATATTATTGGTCCGTTCCTAATGCCGGCTTCACCGGATACTACGATTTGTATTGGAGGAATGGCTTTTCTGCACGCTGACAGTGCGAATAATTATGTCTGGTCACCGGCCAGCACGCTGAACAAGGCCACGGGAGACAGTGTCATTGCGCGCCCGACAGAAACCACCAGATATACGGTAATAGGAGAAGACAAATACAAATGTTTCTTTGATACGGCCAGTGTTAAGGTTACGGTCGATTCACTTCCTGAAGTCAGGATACCGACGCCAGATCCTGTTTTATCCGGAACGGATGTCCAGCTTACTCCCATCGCGAGTGCAGACGTTGTTTCCTATAACTGGTCGCCGCCTTTATACCTGAACTGCACGGATTGTGAATCACCGATCAGTACACCGCTGGCGCCTTCTGTCTATACATTAACGGTTACAACCGCGAATGGATGCACGTCGACCACACAGGTTGGGATCCGGTTATTGTGCCTGCAAAGCGGAGTGTATATGGCCAACGCATTCAGTCCAAATCACGACGGCAACAATGACTATTTCTATCCAACGGGCAGCGGCGTTAAGATTGTAAAATCTTTCCAGGTTTATTCCAGATGGGGACAATTGTTGTATTCAAGAACAAATTTTCCGCCGAACGATTTCAAATTTGGATGGGATGGTAATCTGAATGGTATTCCCCAGCCTGCTGATACTTATGTATATGTCACGGAAATGATTTGTTTTTCAGGAGAAAATTTTGTTTTAAAAGGAACAGTCGAATTATTGAGATAAGTGTATAGAAATGAAAAAGCTATTTCATGTTTTCATTTTACTGGTTTTATTAGCGAACGTGGTCGCTGCGCAGGATCCTCATTTTTCGCAATTTTTCGCATCACCACTTACACTGAATCCCGCATTGACAGGGAAATTCAATGGGGATATGCGGGCTGCGGGCAATTATCGGAATCAATGGCCAACCGTAAATAATGCGTATGTCACATCCACGGTTTCCGTCGACTTTCCCATCCTGCAGGATAAACTTCAGGAAGGCGACCGGTGGGGGCTTGGCATGATGGCGATGACGGACAAAACTGCCAATGGCATATTAACGAGTAATTATTTCGCATTGTCCACGGCCTATCATAAGGCAGTTGATGAAAATGGTCTGCATACAATCGGTGTGGGCTTTCAGGGATCTTATGCAAACAGGACCCTGGACGGTCCCCGGCTCCATTTCCTGGATGGTTTACAGATTGATGGAACCTTTCTTCCCTCAGCTTCAGAACCCGTTAATCTGGAAGTGGTGAGCGCAAGTTATTTTGATATGAATGCCGGCATTCTCTACAATGGCTCACTCAATGGTAATAATGAAGTCTATTTTGGTGTTTCCATGTACCATCTCAACCAGCCCAAAGAATCATTTCTCGGAGTGGATAATATCACGGTTCCCACACGCCTCACCGTACACGGGGGCGGATATTTCCCTTCGGAAAGTACCGGAACGACCTGGTATGTAAGTGCCCAGTACAACAGACAATTAACAGCGAGTGAACTGGTCGTTGGGGGTGCCGTGGAACTGAGTGCCAGTACGGATGAATTGAAACCCGTGAACGTCTATATTGGTTCCTGGGCCAGATTTAATAATGTAAATGACGCACTCATTCCCTATGTCGGATTGGATTACGGAAGCTTTAATCTCGGCATGAGCTATGACGTCAATATATCCGCATTTAAAGTAGGTTCACAGAGTCAGGGGGGGATCGAAATCTCGCTGATCTATATTTTTAAGAAAACGAAAGACGGCGGAACCAACGAAGTGAAATGTCCCCGTTTCTAATTTCCCAGATTGGGAAATATTCTCAGATTGCGCTTCGGTTTTCACGCAAAAAAACTGCTTTTTTCCCCGATCGAAATACGCTAAAACCCTTGTATTTACAGTGTTTTCCGACTATCTTGTAAGCGTAAACCAGATCCCTAATACCCATGAAACATAATTTACAAAAAGGATCGTTGATCCTTGCGCTGATTATTTCTTTTGCGATTGCCTGTAAGAAATCTGTCGATCAGCCAAACCCAAACCCAAGCCCAAATCCGGTTGGAACTGTTCACCACGATACGGCTACACAGGCCGCTCCCGCGATTCCATATCCGGTAAACCCGGTACCTGAATGTAGTTCTGCACCTTTCTATGGAGATTCTGTAATTTATCCGCAGCCGCCGGTGTCCGGTGATTTTTATGCATATCCCGAGAATAACCAGGACGTTGATGGAACCTATTTATCCTGGCCCGACGGTCTGGCTTTGAATGCCAAAACAGGAGCCATCGATCTGACCCAGTCTGAAACCGGTGAAAGATATTCTGTGGCTTTTGTAAAAACCGGAACTACGGATACCTGTATGTCCTCATTGATCATCGGGGGTGCAGCGTATATGGACAGTGTATATGTTCTATCGCTCAACGATAATACGGCAAAGCCTTATTTCAATGCCAATCCATATGGACCTCCGGTCTGCCAGGGCAGCCAGGGTGGGCCCGGATGTCAGTTTGACTATAACAATTATGCTAAGAACCAGGGCATCGTAGTTGATCAGCACACAGGGTATATTGATTTGCAGAAAACGATGAAGAATAGCCTTTTTAATCTGCTTTCTATAAACGGTACGACCGCGAATACAACAATTTATTATAAATTAAATGACAATAGTAATAGCGCTCCACAGAAAATACAGTTGAAATTGATGTATTATAACCACAAATCGGATATCCCACCCGGTTTGCTGGCTACCGTTACCAATAATCTGATCAATACGCTGACGGACCTGTTAATCAGCAAGAGCACTTCGCCCAGGCCCCCATTGATTATCATTGTCAGGGACAACCAGTAAGGAGCCCCGTTAGTTGACAATATTGCGCTTTCCCGGACGTTAGAACAGAGCTATTAAAACGCTGTTTTATGTCCGGGAAAGTTTTTTTTGCGTCACTCACTTTCCTGCTGATTATTTCTTTTAAACCCGATTCACCGGATACCCCACCACTGAAACTCATTCTCTCGGTTTATACCAGGACGGACCGGCTTTATAAGTCATCCAAATCTGCAGCAGATGATAGCGTCTGTATGGACGGTTTCAGGGAAGTCATATCCGGACTAAACGGTTTGCCCGTGACGTCTGTGCGTGACAGCATTCTGTTCCAGTCATATTATAAACTGGGCATTTTATACGAAGTATATAAGGACTTCGCCAATGCAACCGTTTCCTACCTGCATGCGATGCATTACTCAAAAAATCCCGAAGAGAAATTCAGGACAAGTATTTTTGCTGGTGCCGGATACTATAACCTGAACAATTTTGATTCTGCCTCTTATTTCTTATTGCGTGCGCAGGAAAATCCGGGTGATATGGGTTCGGAAGACGACCGGGTGAGGCTTTACAATACCCTTGGCGTTCTTTATTATGATAACGGGAATTATCTGCAGAGTAAAAATTATTTTACCCAGGCCCTCGGCACAATCAAAACAAACTCTACAGCGGATATTTTGAATGCATACAGCATACAACTGAATATTGCAACCTGCTCTTACAAACTGGGCTTATATAAGCAGGCGCTGGCCATTTACCAGAAAGCCATTGGGTATAGATTATTGCCAGATCCCCTGTACATGAATATGGGCAAGGCGTATGCGGGTTTACATCAGTATCCCGAAGCCCTGGCATCGTTCAAAAAAGTGAAAATAACCGTGATTCCGGGCGTTCTGAACGAAATGGCAAGAACTGCTCTCGAGGCAGGAAACGAAGACTCCGCATCGGCGTGGCTGACCCGGTATCACGACGAAAAGAAAATATTACTTACAAATGTTTTGGATGACGGGGTGAATGAATTGTATGCCGGGGATCTGGACATTTCTTTCTCCAAACCTGAATCCGCCCTGCTGCACCTGCAGGAAGCGCTGATCATTTTCTCCGGGAATTTTTCTGAAAAAGATACCCGTAAAAATCCGGTCAGTTTTACTGGCGCTTTTGCATACTACAGGTTGTTTGAAGTGCTGGTTAAAAAAGCCAGGGCCTGGGAAATGGTGTATAAAAAAACATCCTCGCCGAATGACCTGTTAGCCGCATACAATACCTATCAATCCACTATTTCCCTGCTCTCTTATATTGAAAAAAGTTATGAGATGGACGATGCCAAGATTCTTCTCAAACAGAAAAGCGGCGGGGTTCATTCGGACGCGCTGACCGTCTGCCTTCAGCTGGACAGTCTCTATCCCCGGGGCGGCTACCTGGAAGCGGCGTTTTTGATTTCGGAGAAAAACAAAGCTTCGGTAATGAGTTCACAAATAAAGGAAAGAAATTTTCTTCAGGCAGCCGGACCGGGAAATGATCTGGCAGGCGAAGAAAGAAATATCAAATTTAATATTGCCCGTTTAAATTCAAAGGAAGACGAACGGTTGGATACGCGCGCATTACAGCAAATCAATGATGAAAAAGCCATGTACGAAACCCGGCTGGTAAACCTGCGCAAAAGGATGGAGGCAAATAACCGATTTTATCAATTGAATTACTCAGAAGATTTTCCTTCCATAGAACAATTGCAGAAACATATGGGATCGGACCAGGCGCTGATCAGTTTTTATAATACGACAGAAAAAATAGAGATTTTCATACTTACAAAATCATCTCTGGACCATATTCAGCTGGACAGCGGAGAATCAATTCGTCATAGTATTCAATCCTGGATCCAGATCCTGCAATCCGCGCAAAGCGGTAAACACGTGAATACAGATACATTAAAAAAAACCCTCTATAGAAAATTGGTGAAACCGGTTATGGACCTTGCCGGAAAAAAAGAGGAATGGATTATCGTGCCCGATGGGCTTTTTTTTCTCCTTCCTTTTGAATCGCTTCCGGGAAATCCGGAAGGAAAGTTTATCATTGAAAATCATTCAGTCAGTTATGAGTTTTCTGCGAGATTTATTATGGAAAGTGATGAACATTCCGTTGACCGGGGCTTACTTAAACCTGTGCTTTCTTTTGCCCCGTTTTCTCAAAGGGGCGCAGACCTTCAGGCCGAAGGTATGGGATCATTAGAGAGATTGCCTTTTTCAAGTGCCGAAATTGCCGGGCTGAATGGCAGCCGGTATTCCGATCAGCGGGCCACGAAGGAAATATTTCTTAAAAATCTGAATCATTATCCGATCATCCATATGGCAACGCATGCTATTACGGATCTCGAAAATCCGTCTGCTTCCTACATTGCCTTTTTCCCTGCGACCGGCATCCGCTCAGAAGATTTTCTTTTTCTGGATGAAATATATTCACTCAGAATGGATAGCTGCCAGATGATTGTAATCAGTGCCTGTGAAACCGGCAGGGGAGAGCTTGTTCATAATGAAGGGGCGATCAGTTTCGCCCGTGCATTCATGTATTCTGGCTGCCCGAGTACCATTAACACACTCTGGAAGGCGGACGACCACTCGACCGCAGAAATACTCCGTTTATTTTATAAATATCTGGAAGAGGGAGATGATAAATCCAGGGCTCTCCAAAAAGCCAAACTGGAATTTGTTCGCAATAATCCGGTATTCCGGAATCCCGCCTATTGGTCACATATCATTCTGACTGGTGATCCGGGGGCTTTGTACAAAAAAAAACAGCCCTGGATCTGGGCTGTTTTCGCAATAAGTTGCGGTACGATATTATTTTTTACGAACAGAAAAAGAAAGAAAAAAAAAGTCGACGCCTTTCATAGTTAATATTGGAAATTTAAAATACGTTGTCTAAACCTACTCAAGTGTTTTCAGGGATACGTCGACTTTTGCTTTGGCATTTCATTGGATTGGACGGTTTCGGATTCTTAGGATTGGATGGTTTTTCAGGATAAGCTTTTCAATCGGTTATTGGACTCCAGTTGGTTTTTTCAGGATAAGTTTTTCAATTCGTTATCGGATTTGTGGTTTCTTTCAGGATAAGTTTTGCATTCGGTTATTGGATTCCAGTTGGTTATTTCAGATTTTTTTCGGACATGAACCTTTATATTTTGTAACCGCTGTTGTATTGAATGTAACCCGGTTATTTTTTTCTTTCAAAGAACTGCTTCTATAATTAGTAACCACCAGGCATCTGAATGTAACCTTCGGTTCTATTTTTTTAACTCAATGATTTTCAAGTCAATACGAGACATTTTTGAAACCAGGGGATAATAGGTATGCCCGGTATCTGCCTTGATTTTATCCAGCATCTGAATGCTTTTATTTTCTTCGTGATTCATCAGGTATGCCAGGGACACATAGTATTCAGCTTCTTCCCGGAAGGAATTATCGCCTGATTTTGTGTTCAATATATTTTCAAAAAGAGTTACAGCCTGTGGGAATTGATTGAGCTGCATTTCGGCCATCGCAGCCAGAAAAACAGATCTATTCGATTGATTGTTTTCGGCATTATAAACAGCCATTACTCCGTTCCAGTTTTTATTCTGGTATGCTTCCACTTCTGCGTCATGTATTTCCTGTCCACGGGTATTGCTTAACTCATAACCGGTGAATTGTTTATTGTAAACGGCCAGGCTGTCAACGGAAATATACTTGTAGATAATGGCAATCCCGATGAACAGAACAATGATGGCTGCAATACGCATACTTATTTTATACATACTGCGTATGATCGCCGGCGCGGGGTTTTCAGCGCCGTTCTCTGCCTTATTATACGATTGGCGCGTAGCCGAAACTTTTTCATTAATGGCATCCAGGCGCACCGTTTCCAGGGCGAGCTTCAGGTATGCCAGTTCGCTGGCAACCCGGATGTCTTTTTTTACCATATTTTCCACCTGGACGGCTTCTTCCGTGCTCAGTTGGTTATCCAGGTAATCGATTAATATTTGGTTATTTGGTATCATATTTCAATTGTTGATCAATTCATTTATTTGTTTGGCTGCAAGCGGATTCTGTTTCATTTTTTCTGTTAACTGCTGCAGGCACTTGTATTTTTTATTTCTTACGACCTGTTCATTTTCATAGTGCAAATGCGAAACAATTTCTTTCATCGATAAATTCTCGTAATAAAACAACTCGAGAATTTTTTTGCAGGACTCACCCAATTCCTGGAGTAACCGGTTCAGCTGATTTTTGAGTTCCCGATCCTGGATCGCTTCACTGACACCATCTTCTTCCGGTTCCCGGTCGGCTTCAAAAAGTTTTTCACGGTTACCGGCTCTTTGTTTTCTTCTGATTTCATTGTACCAAAGGTGTTTGGATATTGAAACCAGGAAGGTTCTGATACCGGATTCCTGTCTGAATTTTCCTTTTTGAACGCTGTCTATAAATGAGACAACCGTTTCCTGGAAGATATCATCGGCGTCCTGTTCCGTTCCGCCTTTGCCCATAATAAAAGATCTGGTGATTTCCGCGTGCTCTTCGTAGAGTTGCAATATGGCCTGTTCTAACAAGTGCTTTTCACTAATCGCTTCTACAAGTTCTGAATCGGAAAATCGGCTTTTCTTATTCATAGATTAGTAACTGCGGGTTTTGGGAATGTAACTTATGATATAAAAATTTCCTGGAGGTATAACGTGTTGACAATCAAAGATGTATATTTGGGTTATCATACTTTTCCCTATAAATGGACATTTTTAAAGTATTTACGGGATCCTTTCTGTTGATAAAATGCTTTTCTGATTCTTCTGGTATCCACTTATGTTTCAAACGTCTAAGTTATCTTTGCAGCCGAAAATAAAGGAATTAATTATTTTTTCGAAATCTGCCTGATAGTATAACGGTAGTACGACAGACTCTGACTCTGTTTGTCTTGGTTCGAATCCAGGTCAGGCAACGAGGACCCTCCCGCCACAGTCGGGAGGGTTTATTTTTTCCCGGGGCGTTGAAAGCAGCCTTCGATGGACAATTGAATAGGTATTCAATAACAAGAGCCCCTGCGAAGGGGCTTTCTTGTTGTAACCAGGTTACTATTATTAAACAGGGAATTTTATTGTTTAATGAGGTATCCAAAAATACCATCTGATTCTTTTTCAGGGCCTGCTGTGAAATACAATCTGGTTGGATCGAGTGTCCCGGGCGCTGAAGAAGAAGGGGCAAAGGAGAGTGACCAAAGGCCGTCAATCACGATGGTTTGCTTGTGCGACTGCAACTGGCCGAGATAGTGGGCATCTTCTGAAAACACATTGATCCGGCCATCACCGAAATTTCCCACCAGGATTACGGAATCTTTCTGTTCATTGTTTCCTTTCTTGCCATCATTGATGCTGCCGCTATTGCCTTTAACTACATATCCTCCATGATTGTTCCCGCCGTCATCACCCATATCCTGATCTTCCAGAAAGGAACCGGGAGCCATTGTCACTCCCCAGGGTATATTCAGCGTTCCCCGGGATGCGAACCTCCGGACGAATGTACCATCCGTATTGAAGACGCTAACAATCCCGTTGCCCGGACCTGCAACGCCGTGTCCGTCCGCGCCCAATATGGCATACATCACGAAGAGCCAGTTACCGACGGCCTGAATATTATAAGGAGAATACCCTTGCGGCAGGTAAGGATCTACGAAAGACAAATGGACCAGGGAAAATGTGGTATCCCATACGACTGTTTAAATAATCTTAGTGATTTCCGCAAATGATTTTTCCTGGAATGGCCGGACAGGCCATGAAGGTTTTAGGATAAGATGATAACCTACTGCAACATCCTTTCCCGAATATATTTTACCGGTGAGCTACCGTATTTCAGGAAATTTTCATGAAAGTCTTTCAAACTATAATTCGATCCCATTTTGGTTTTATATTCATCCCGGAGAGCCAGGATCGCTGAAGCACCAGCATAATAAGAACAGAGCTGGACCTGGGACAAGGTGGCCCGGTGATATTTTTCTTCCGCCTGGGCCTTGGTTTGGAAAAGTTCATTCACCAATAGATTCATGATGGCTTCCCTGGGGGAATCCAGGCATTGCATTTGATAATCAATTATTACATTTCCTAATTCCCGGAGTTTGAGTTTGTCGTGCATCATCTCCATTTCCGGTGCGAAGTCTGCCCAACCGTTTTCAAGCATCATGGTTTCGGTATATACCGCCCAGCCCTCGATCATGGCACCATTCTGAAAAACGGAACGCAGTACATCCGGTGATTTTTTGTTATTGTAAATACCCTGCAGGCAATGTCCCGGAATGGCTTCATGGATGGAAAGGAGCTGGGACGCATAATTATTAAACTCCCGTAACGTACTCTCCATTTTTTCCTTCGGGTATTGCGTTACGTCGTCTATATTAAAATAGGTTTCCCCCGTTTTTTGATAGGGCGGAGTAAATTCTGCACTGGCTAAGACAACCCCCCTCTCATATGCCGGCATGAGTCTGACAATGATCGGATACGTCGTATCAAAATCAAACAAATCTTTTTTAATAATAAATCTTTTTAATTCAAATACCTGGTTATGGAGTGAATCAAAAAAATCTTCTCCTTTGGCATGCTCCAGCGATATGGCATCAATCACGGATTGTATAAGAGCCAGACTGTTATTGGGTTTGGGTTTGCTTTTGTAAAATGTAGACCATAAGCCGTCAGCGGTCCGAATCATACGTGCGGTGAGGGTGGCTTTTTCAGTCATGGCCTTCCCGTAAATTTCAGTCGGAGTCAGGCTGGTTGCCAGGTCATATTTGAATTTCTCCGTGAATAAATCCATGCCAATACTGAATTTTCTGAACACATAATTTTTATTTGCCAGTATTCCATTAAGCGAATCCACAAAAACGTGAATGGCTGTTACGGTTTTGGTCACGTTTTGATTTAATGTCTCTGTTTCGGCTTTTGTTAAATGAGAAGATTTAATCGAATCTGCCAGGTCCTGCCCGAATATGGAAAGGCCCCCCTGGTTTTGCATAGCTGACAGACCGACGCTTTCCCGGGTTGGCCGTTTCAGCATTTTAAATCCAGCCTGGTAATATTTATCTGCATTTTCCAGGTGTTTGGAAAGAATCCGGAGGCGGTTATCCAGTGGTGCATAGGACTGATGGATGATATAATAGGATTCATTACTCAGATTAAACGTCGCCGCATTCCACTGTTGGGAATTGAAAACGGATTGGTACCAAACATCGCTTTCCAACTGGTTTTTGATGATATTGAAACTGATTTTATTGTTATCACTCAGCCCCACGGAATCCAGTGTATTCAATGAATCAATCCATCGGTGAGAAAACTGAACATGTCCGGCATAGGCCGCACTGTCTGGTACGACCAGGTTCTCATAATATTTTCCATATCCTATAGCAATGGACTGGTCAGGATACTCTTTCCAATATTGATCTAAAAACCGCGTTTCAAAAGCCGAAAAGTATTCGTCCGCATGGACAGTTTTCCTTTCCTGTGTCGAATGACAGGCAAACAGGATCAGCATCGCCATGGAGATAACAAAAAGTGAATATTTCATATTTGATAGAACTAACATGATTGCTACCTTTTCGTAAAAATACGAGAAAATGAACAAGTACTTTTGCGTTGCGGATCTGGGTTCCGTAGGGTACTTTTAAAGTGTTCTAATCCAATCCTATTTAAAATTAAATTTATGGAAACTGTCATCGATTTGCTGAAAGCCATACAGCTGAATTTGCTTGATGTTGTGATTGCCGGTCTTTTTATTTTTTCTGTAGGATATCTGATCGGCATGAAAAAAGTCAGGAAACTTACTCATGAAATTTACGGATTACAAAGAGATGTACTGGAATTAAATGAGGAATTGTTGTACGGCGTAAGCGGAGACCTGAGTGAAACGCCTGTTATCGGATTGAAAGCCGATAGTTTGAAGCAAACCAAATTAGCGAAATAATTATACTCTTATAGAAAATAATTACACTCCCTGCTTATTTATCAGGTCAATGCAGAAGGCGAGACTGGATTTCCAGTCCGGAATCTGAATACCATAATCCTTTTTGATTTTTGATTTGTCCATCAGTGAATAGGCGGGCCGCCTGGCCGGTGTCGGATATCCCGAAGACGGTATGGGCAACACCTGACAAGTACTTCCCGTTATTTTTTTTATTTCCACTGCAAAATCATACCAGTTCGTTTTTCCTTCATTGCTATAATGATAGATACCCGGAATGAAATGCCCCGATTCCAACATTTGCATAATGGCTTTGGCGAGGTCCCCCGCATAGGTAGGTGAACCTTGCTGATCCTGTACGACCCTGACAAATTCCTTTTCCTTCATCAGTCGCATCATCGTTTTCACAAAATTATTTCCATATGCTGAATAAAGCCAGGAGGTACGGATCACCTGGCTGTCGGGATTGTTCCGAAGAACCAGGTGTTCGCCTTGCAATTTTGACGCGCCATACAGGTTAATGGGATCCGTTGCGGCTGTTTCTGCCAGGGGTGCGGACGAAGCTCCGTTAAAAACATAGTCCGTGGAGATATAGACGAGCCTGGTTTTTTTTTTAGCAAGAAGGTCTGCAATGAGTCCCGGCGCTTCCGCGTTTACCCGGAAAACCTTTTCTTTTTCCGATTCTGCTTTGTCTACCGACGTATATGCGGCGCAATGAATGAAAAAATCGACCGTATGCTGATCCAGCCAGGTTTTTATTTTTTCCGGATCTTCCAGCGGAAATTCTTCACTGGATAGAAATATAAACCGGTCTCGCGGATGATCCTTTGCGATCCGGGCAATTTCTTTTCCCAGCTGACCGTTACTACCGGTTACGGCTATGCGATATGGAAGAGGATCAGTCATTCTGCGAATAGATAAAACCGGTCATGTTTGGATTGAAGTCTGGCAATTGGTTATCCTTAACCGAAATGAGCGCCTGGCCGGGGGGTATCTGCCAGTCTATATTCAATCTTGGATCATTATAGCGGATTCCTGCTTCACTCTGTTTATTATAAAACTGATCGCACTTATAGGAAATTTCTGCTATCTCGCTTAGCACCGAAAAGCCATGGGCAAATCCTTTGGGAACGAATATCTGTTTTTTATTTTCAGCCGACAATTCGATGCTGTAGGTCTTTCCGAATCCGGGAGATCCCACGCGGATATCCAGAACGACATCCAGGATCCGGCCTTGTAAAACGCGCACCAGCTTTGACTGCGCAAACGGTTCCTGCTGAAAATGCAAACCACGGATAACACCATAGACTGAAAAGGATTGGTTGTCCTGCACGAAATCGTTCATTATATGGTTTGAATGGAATAACCGCTGATTGTAGGACTCGAAAAAAAACCCGCGCTCGTCAGGAAATACAACGGGATCAAATATAATAATACCGGGCAGGTCACTTGCTGTAAAGGGCATTATTTGTGATATTGTTTTTCGTAATAGTTTTGATATTCGCCGGATGTTACCTGTTTAATCCATCGTTCATTTTCCAGGTACCAGTTAACCGTCTTTTCGAGGCCTTCTTCAAACTGGAGGGAAGGTTTCCAGCCCAATTCCTGGTTTAACTTGCCGGCATCAATGGCATATCGCATATCATGTCCCGGACGGTCTTTTACAAAACTGATCAGTTTGGCGGATTCACCGGATGAACGGCCGAGTTTCTTGTCCATGATTCCGCACAGTAAATAAACGATATCGATATTCTTCCATTCATTAAAACCTCCAATATTGTATTTTTCCCCGATCCTGCCTTTGTGAAATATGAGGTCAATGGCCATCGCATGATCATCCACATACAACCAGTCACGTACGTTTTCTCCTTTGCCATACACCGGCAGGGGCCTGTTGTTTTTAATATTGATAATCATCAGCGGGATCAGTTTTTCAGGAAAGTGGTGTGATCCGTAATTATTGGAGCAATTGGAAACGATCACGGGAAGCCCGTAGGTATGGTGATAGGCCATCACAAAATGATCCGATGAAGCTTTCGAAGCAGAATAAGGGGAACGCGGGTCATAAGGTGTCCTTTCAGTAAAATATCCTTCTTTTCCAAGTGAGCCATACACTTCATCGGTTGAAACATGGTAAAAAAGCTTGTTCCTATGATCCTTCCATTGTTTTCTGCAAACATTCAGGAGCGTACAGGTACCCATCACATTTGTTTTTACAAACGCGAGGGGGTCGGCGATAGAACGGTCCACGTGGGTTTCGGCCGCCAGATGAATGACGGCTTCGAATGCATATTTTTCAAATAGTTCAAATATGGCATCCTGATCTGTTATGTCACCCTTCTCGAAAATATAATTGGGAAACGCCTCTACATCCCTCAAATTTTCAAGGTTGCCGGCATAGGTCAGGGCGTCCACATTGACGATACGGTATTCAGGATATTTATTTACCATCAATCTCACGAGATGCGATCCGATAAAACCGGCACCACCGGTAATCATGACAGTTCTTTTATAGGAACTCATAATAAATTGAGTTAGGCGCTTTTAAATTCCTTAGGTTGTTTAAACCATTCTTCCGAAGGAAGGGATTTGAAATACGCATAAGTTATTTTAAGTCCTTCTTTGCGGTCGACGACGGGTTCCCAGTTTAATATTTTTTTTGCCTTGGTAATATCCGGTTTCCGTTGTCTTGGATCATCTGCGGGTAAGGGTTTATATATAATTTTACGGTCCGTTCCGGTGAGGGCAATAACTTCTTCCGCAAATTCCTTCAATGTGATTTCTGAAGGATTACCGATGTTAACCGGGAGCGCGTAATCGCTCAACAGTAAACGGTAGATGCCTTCGATAAGGTCATCCACGTAACAAAAGGAACGGGTCTGGCTGCCGTCACCGAAAACCGTCAGGTCCTCACCCCGCAGTGCCTGTCCGATGAAAGCAGGCAGGGCGCGGCCGTCATTTAATCGCATTCGCGGACCATAAGTATTAAAAATGCGTACGATGCGGGTTTCGAGTTTGTGAAAACTATGGTATGCCATGGTAATGGCTTCCTGGAATCTTTTTGCTTCATCATACACGCCACGGGGACCTACCGGATTTACGTTACCCCAATATTCTTCAGGTTGCGGATGAACGAGCGGGTCGCCATAAATTTCTGAAGTAGAAGCCACGAGGATTCGGGCGTTTTTTGCTTTCGCCAGGCCCAGGCAATGATGGGTGCCGAGAGAACCTACCTTGAGCGTCTGGATTGGAATTTTCAGATAGTCTATCGGGCTGGCAGGAGATGCGAAATGCAGGATATAGTCAAGCGGTCCGGGGACATGAATGTATTTGCTCACGTCCTGGTGGTAAAATTCAAATTGTTCGAGTTTAAACAGGTGCTGAATATTCTTCAGATCGCCGGTAATCAGATTGTCCATACCGGTCACATGATATCCTTCTTTAATAAAGCGATCACAAAGATGGGAGCCTAAAAATCCGGCCGCGCCGGTAATGAGTACCCGTTTTTCGTTCATGCGTTCTTTTTGTGGTAATGATTATTCTCCGGAATGGCCGTGGCGCGGCCAATACTTTCATAATAAAATCCAAGTTCCCCGATGGCATTGATATCGAAGAGATTTCTTCCGTCAAAAATGACTTTGTTCTTCATGGAAGTAACCATTTTCAAAAAATTTGGCGTGCGGAATTCGTTCCATTCCGTGGCAATAATGAGCGCGTCTGCATTTTCCAAAACGTCATACTGGTTCTCCCCATACAATACGGCGTCTCCGATCTGATCCTTTACATTGTTCATCGCTTCCGGATCGTACACAGAAAGCGTACAGCCTTCTTTAATAAGGGCATCGATAATATATAATGCGGGCGCTTCCCGGATATCATCTGTATTGGGTTTGAAAGCCAGTCCCCAGAGCGCGAAATGTTTTCCCTTGAGACCCTTAACGAAATACTTTTTAATCTTGGATATCAAATGCATTTTTTGTTTCTCATTAATATCCATTACCGCAGTCAGGATCCTGAATTCGTAGTTGACCTCATTGGATGATTTTACGAGGGCCTGAACGTCTTTTGGAAAACAGCTGCCGCCGTATCCGATACCCGGAAACAGAAATCTTTTACCGATCCGTTCATCGCTGCCGATTCCCCGCCGGACCATATCCACGTCTGCCCCCAGCCGCTCGCAGATCTGGGCAATTTCATTCATAAAAGTGATTTTGGTTGCCAGGAATGAATTGGCTGCATACTTCGTAAGTTCAGCGGACCGTTCATTCATAAAAATGATGGGGTTTCCCTGTCGCACAAAAGGATTGTACAATTCTTCCATTATTTTTCTGGCGCGTTCGGAAGATGTTCCGATCACTACGCGGTCGGGTTTCATGAAATCATCAACGGCCACACCTTCTCTTAAGAATTCGGGATTGGAAACCACGTCAAATTCTCCTTTGAAATTCTTGGCAATGGCATCATGAACTTTTTCTGCCGTTCCAACCGGAACCGTGCTTTTATCTATGATGACTATATAATCCTTTATCAATTTTCCAAGTTGCTCCGAAACGTCCAGTACGAAACGCAGATCAGCTGAACCATCGGCACCCGGCGGTGTAGGGAGAGCCAGAAAGATAATGCTTGCCTCTTTGATTCCTTCAGCCAGATCCGTAGTGAATTTCAGACGATCCTCCTTGAGGTTCCTGAGAAATAATTTATTCAGTCCCGGTTCATAAATAGTAATTTCTCCGTTATTGAGCTTTTTCACCTTTTGTTTATCGATATCAACGCAGATAACATCATTACCTGTTTCCGCAAAACAGGTTCCTGTTACAAGTCCGACATAACCGGTTCCAACGACAGCAATTTTCATATGTATTCTACAATTTAAAATTTAGACAGGTCAATTCAGGAATTCCAAAACGCTCCTGCAAATAAAAGTCAATTGTTCCTCGTCCAGTTCCGTATGCATGGGCAGAGAAATCACGCGCTCTGTAAGCCAGTCGGTGGTTTCCAGTACCTGTGAACCGGATTGAAAAGAAGCAAACATATTTTGCCGGTGAGCTGGTACCGGATAATAGATCATGGAGGGAATATTCCTGGCAGCAAGAAAATCGTTGAGTTTATTCCGGTCGGCTCCATCGAGTATCAGGGTATACTGATGAAAAACATGTTTGGTATAAGGAGCCCGGTAGGGAATCCTGATTTTCGGATGGCCCGAGAACGTCCGGTCGTAAAAATCGGCTGCTTTCCGACGCTGACCGATATATTCATCCAGCAGGGATAATTTTACATTCAGCACGGCTGCCTGTATGGAATCCAGGCGGCTGTTACAACCTACGATCTCGTGATAATATCTTTTTTTCTGTCCGTGGTTGGCGATCATTTTAAAAACTTCTGCCAGGGGTCCATCGGCTGTAAAAAGGGCCCCCCCGTCGCCATATGCCCCCAGATTTTTGGAAGGGAAAAATGACGTGGTGCCTACCGTTCCGATGGTTCCGGTTTTTGAAGCCCTCCCATCCGGAAAAGTATAATCACTTCCGATCGCCTGGGCATTGTCTTCCACTACTTTTAACCCATATTTTCCGGCCAGGTCCATGATCTCTTTCATGGGGGCCGATTGCCCGTACAGGTGAACCGGAACAATGGCCCGTGTTTTTTTTGTGATTTGTTTTTCAAGTGAAACCGGGTCCATGCAAAAAGTTTTCTCATCCACGTCCGCAAATACAGGTTTTAGCCGGAGCAGGGCGACCACTTCCGTTGTTGCAATAAAAGTGAAAGAGGGCGTAATCACTTCATCTCCCGGTTCCAGGCCCAGGCCCATCAGCGCAATTTGTAAAGCATCGGTCCCATTGGCACAGGGTACTACGTGATCAATGCCCAGGTAGGCTGAAAGACTACGGGAAAATTCAGTAACGGCTTTACCGTTTATGAATGCCGTCGTTTCCAGAACTTCGTGAATCGCCAGATCCACCTCCGCCTTAATTTTGGTATACTGACCTTTCAGATCCACCATTTGTATGGGCCGCATATGTTCTTTATTAAAGGGCACAAACCTACGCCAAAATAATGGTATATGCAATGACTCAATCAGTTATGAACGGTATAGGGAAAGGATTACATTTGTTGTACAAATCATTTTAACCCGCCGTATTGACTATCGTTTTATATAATCTCTTCCTTTGGTTTTATCAGGTATGTATCCGGGTCGTTTCTCCGTGGAACCGCAAAGCGGCTGCCTGGGTAAATGGCAGGAAAGGTATTTTCAGGACCATCCGGGAGGCCGGGATAAAGGGGAACCGGCGCGTCTGGATTCATTGCGCTTCGCTGGGTGAATTTGAACAGGGACGGCCGGTCATAGAGGCGCTTCGGAAACTGTATCCTGATATCACCGTCATTATTAGTTTTTTTTCACCTTCTGGGTACGAGATCAGAAAAAATTATGCGGGCGCGGATCATGTTTTTTATCTTCCAATGGATTCCCCCCTTCATGCCAAACGGTTCCTGGATCTGGTTAATCCCAGCCTGGTCCTTTGGATAAAATACGATTACTGGTATTATTATTTGCGCGAACTGCGAAAAAGAAAAATCCCGGCCCTTCTCGTGTCCCCGCTATTCCGACCGGACCAACCCTTCTTTAAATGGTATGGAAATATTCACCGCCTCATGCTGGATAGCTTTCACGCTTTTTTTGTTCAGAATGAAGAGTCCAGGAAGCTGTTGCATACTTTGGGTATCATCCAGTCTGTTTTTGTGAGCGGGGACACGCGATTTGACCGTGTGATAGATATTGCCGAAGCTTTTGAACCGATGCCTGTGATTGCCGGCTTTTGCGCCGGTCTTCCGGTTATCGTTGCTGGCAGCACCTGGGAGGAAGATGAGGAGGAGCTCGATCACTATGCCAATACGCATCCGGAAATCCGTTTCATCATTGCCCCGCATGAGATTGAAGAGGACCACCTGAAGGATATGGAAACCTTATTCAGAAATACGATCCGGTATTCTGTGTTGGAAAAACAGTTTCCGGGCTTAACGCCCAACGGCCAACCGCCAACGGCCAACGGCCAACGGCCAACGGCCAACCGCCAACTGCCAACTGCCAACCGCCATCCCAATGTTCTGATCATCGACAATATCGGCATGCTGGCCCGACTTTATTATTACGCCCGCATATGCTATGTTGGCGGCGGGTTTGGGGACGACGGGGTGCACAATGTTCTCGAAGCGGCTGTTTACGGAAAACCCGTGATCACCGGGCCGGTCATAGAAAAATATATTGAAGTAATGGAACTGGCCGAGGCTGGTGGCGTCATCATCATTGACAATGCCCTCGAAGCCGAATCCGTATTTAGCCGATTGATGGGAAATGAAGAGGAGTATGGATTTCACGGTAACGCAGCACGCGAATATGTTTATGCGCGACGAGGAGCGACCGAAAAAATAATCCAGTATATTCAGGAGAACCGCCTTCTCACCAGTTGATAGAAATGTTGCACAATTTCCCTGGAATCGTCCCAGCCGAGTTTAATTTTCAGTTCTCTTTCCATCCAGTATTCAGCTTCCGGAAGTATGCGGAAATTATTGATTGTTTTGATGCTTCTTTCATACATGGGCTCGTCGCCCCGGAATAATTCATTGATGAAAACAAAACGGTCATTCACGCCAATGGCCTTTCGTAATTCCTTTACGGGCGATGATTTCAAAAGGGATCCCAGTTCGGCCGAATTACCTGATTTAAGCTTATCATTGATGGACGTGCTACTGTTTCCGATCAGGTCATTGATTTCACGACTGTTTGGCTGGTGAGATAAAGTAGGTATATCGACCATGGGATCACCCATCCATACTTTATGACTCTCGGGAACGGTCTGAACAATTTCCTGTACCACCCGATGTGCAATATTGAGGGAGGGCATGACAACAGAAATACCCGGGTTTTTTCTCCCCGTTACTGTCACCGTATGAATTTGGGTAAGTTCCGCTTCAATCTGTTTAAGGGTAACAAGCATTTGAAGCGCACTTTCGTTATGTTCGCATTGATCATTTAACTTGCTGATGAGTTGCTGCAATCTTTCCATTTTGCGTATAAGAGAAATGTTGAATGCCGGTTACATAAAATTAAAGCAAATATTTATCCAAATTCATCCGGACTATGTTTATTGAGCCCGCAATTCAGTTTGATCGCCGCGGATGGATCGAGGTTATCTGTGGTTCCATGTTCTCCGGAAAAACGGAAGAACTCATCCGGAGGCTGCGCCGGGCGCGGATTGCAAACCTTCGTGTCGGCATTTTCAAACCGATAACTGATAACCGCTATCATCCGGAAAACATTGTTTCGCACGATGAAAACAGTATTCCATCTATTCCGGTATCCGGTGCGAAAGCCATCCTGGAAGAGGTTTCAACGGTAGATGTGGTCGGCATTGATGAGGCCCAGTTCTTTGATGAAGATCTGCCCGGTGTGTGCGACACCCTGGCTTTACGGGGAACACGCGTGATCGTTGCCGGTTTGGATATGGATTATCTCGGAAAGCCATTCGGACAAATGCCTGCCCTGCTTTCCAGGGCGGAATACATAACCAAGTTGCATGCCATTTGCATGCAGTGTGGCAATATTGCGAACTATTCCTATAGAAAAACAGGAAATGCCGCTCAATTGCTGATAGGGAACAAGGATGTCTATGAACCCAGATGCCGGATATGTTATGAAAAAGGATCCTCGACCGCCGTCCCGGCTGAGATCCGATAGCGCAGACAGAATTTGTTAAAATAAGTGTAAAGAAAAAATGATCCATCGTCCCCGCCTCATTTTCACGCTGATAAAAAAAGATGTGTTACTGGAATTCCGCCAGCAATACAGTTTTTACGGTGTCCTGCTCTATGTGGTTTCTACTATTTTCGTACTCTACCTGGCGATGGGACAGCCCGAAAATAGGGTATGGAATGGTTTATTCTGGATGATGCAATTATTTATTTGTGTGAATGCCGTAGCCAAAACTTTTTTGCAGGAAGGCAGGGGCAGACAGTTATATTTTTATTCATTGTGCAGTCCTGTGGATTTTATCATTGCCCGCATGGTCTTTAATGCCCTGCTTATGTTTCTGATGAATTTGATAAGTCTCATGCTTTTTACCCTTTTACTGGGCTCCCCGCTATCCCATATTTTTCTTTTTATCGGAATTTCGTGTTTTGGTGCCTGCAGTATCAGTTTTGTTTTTAGTTTTCTTGCTGCCATTGCTGCCCGCGCACAGCAAAATGCCGCTCTTATGGCCATACTTGGTTTCCCACTTATCATTACACAGTTAATGTTACTGATGCGTTTATCGACACTCGCATTTTCGGATGTTTTTCAAAGCGGATTGACTTCAATCGTGCTCCTGCTTGCAGGTTTTGACGTCCTGGTTGTACTCTTGTCCGTGATTTTGTTTCCTTATTTATGGAAAGACTGAAAACAAGTATGGGAGTATGGGAGTATG
>Ga0209839_10000051_pt1 | contig 45929 bp, 44 predicted proteins | sample OrgsoiDNA2013050_FD_185800 | JGI IMG/M metagenome (GOLD analysis project Ga0209839, IMG submission 185800) | Permafrost soil microbial communities from the Arctic, to analyse light accelerated degradation of dissolved organic matter (DOM) -... | ecosystem: Environmental > Terrestrial > Soil >... | reverse complement strand
CAACATCGACCCAATCGCCACCCGCTGACTCTCACGATCATTAACCACCAACACCGCCGGCGGCCGCGGCGCCACCCCCAACTCCTCAACCACAGCCAATCCGGCCATTAGCCCAACACTCCGGTGGCCGCCGCCGCCAACGCCACGCACGCGTTCAGTGCGACCAGGAAGTCCGGCCCGTTCTCGACCGGCTTGGAAATGTATTCTGACGCGCCGGCCTCGATGCAACGCTCGCGCTCGCCCGCCCCCGTCTTGGCCGTGAGGGCGATGATCGGGAGGTGCTCGGACGCGGGCAGCAAGCGCATCGCGCGCATCGTGTCGTAGCCATTCATGGCCGGCATCATGATGTCCACGAGCACCACGTCGATGGCCGGCGTCCGCTCCAGGACCGCGAGACCCTCCTTGCCGCCGTCAGCCGAGATGACCTCCAAGTCGCTTCGCTCCAGCAGTGCCGTGATCGCGAAGATGTTGCGAAAGTCATCATCTACGACGAGCACCTTCTTGCCTGCCAGAGCGGAACCCGGCGGTTCGGTGGGCAGCGGCGACGGCGCGGGTGGCGCAGGTACCGGAGCAACCACAGCGGCAGCATCACCTTCAGCCCCGGACGGCAGGTACACGGTGAATGTGCTGCCCTTGCCCAGCGTGCTGGTGAGGCCCATTTCGCCGCCGAGCAGACGCACAAGCTGGCGACTGATCGATAATCCCAGTCCGGTGCGGCCGTATTTGCGCGCCGTTGTCCCGTCGGCCTGGGCGAACGCCTCGAAGATGCGCGTCTGCAACTCGTCCGCGATGCCGATGCCGGTGTCGCTGATGCTGAACGCTGTCACTCCCTCGGCTTGGGCAAGGTCACGGTTGGTCGGGCTCCAGCCGCCGTTGCAACGGCTCACCCGAACGCGCACCTCGCCCTGCTCGGTGAACCTGAAGGCATTGTCGAGTAGGTACTTGAGTACCTGGCGCAGTCGCACCGGGTCGGTGGCGATCGACGATGACACGCCGGGTGCGAGCTCGACCGAGAAGCTGATGCCGTTTTGGGCGGCGACGTGGCCGAACTCTCGCTCGAGCGCGGCACGCAGCTCCACCAGCGGTAGCTCGGTGATGTCGAGCGTGACGGTGCCGGATTCGACCTTGGCCAGATCAAGGACATCGTTGAGCAGCCGCAGCAGGTCTGAGCCCGAGGACTGGATGATGCTGGCGTATTGCACTTGCGCATCGGTCAGGTTTCGCTCCGGGTTGGCCTTCAGCTCGCCGGCGAGGATCAGCAGGCTGTTAAGGGGCGTGCGCAGCTCGTGCGACATGTTGGAGAAGAATTCGGACTTGAAGGCCGAGGAGGCGGCCAGCTGCTCGGCCCTCTCTTCGACCAGGCGCTTGGCCAGCTCGACCTCCTGGTTCTTGGCCTCCATCTCCGTGTTCTGCTCCGCGAGGCGGCTTGCCTGCTTGGCCAGGTCCTCGTTGGAGCTGCGCAAATCCTCCTGACGGGACTGCAGCTCCTGCGACTGCGATTGGGACTGCCGGAGCAGGTTTTCGGTCAGCGTGTTGGCCTCGATCGTGTTCAGTACGAGCCCGATGCTCTCGGTCAGCTGGTCGAGGAACGCCTGGTGGGTGTCACTGAAGCGGCTGAATGACGCCAGCTCCACAACGGCTCGGACCGACCCCTCGAACAGGATCGGCAGGACGATGATGTTCAGCGGCGGCGACTCGCCGAGGCCGGAGTTGATCCTGATGTAGTCGCTGGGCACGTGGGTGAGCAGGATCGGCTCCTGCTCCTGCGCGCACTGGCCGATCAGGCCCTCGCCGAGGCGAAACGCGTGCGCGAGATGCTTGCGATCCCGGTAGCCATAACCGGCTTGGTAGCGCAGCACCGGCTCGCCGTGCTCGGATTTGACGAGCGCGTAGAAGACGCCGTGCTGCGCCGATACCAGCGGCGCCAGCTCCGACAGGATCATCCTCGATACGGTGGCCATGTCGCGTTGGCCCTGGAGCAGGCGGCTGAAGCGCTCGAGGTTGGTTTTCAACCAGTCCTGCTCGATGTTCTGGCGCGTCGTCTCACGGAGGTTGCGGATCATCTCGTTGAGCTTGTCCTTCAACACGGCGACCTCACCGCTGGCCTGCACTCCGACCTGTCGCGTAAGGTCGCCCTCGGTCACCGCCGTCGCCACGTCGGCGATCGCGCGCACCTGATTGGTGAGGTTCGCAGCCAGTTGGTTGACGTTGTCGGTCAGGTCCTTCCAGACGCCGGCGACCTCGGCCGACTGCGCCTGGCCGCCGAGCTTTCCCTCGACTCCGACCTCGCGCGCGACGCGCGTCACCTCGGAGGCGAACCGGTTGAGCTGGTCGACCATCGCGTTGATGGTGTTCTTCAGCTCGAGCATCTCTCCATGCACGTCGGCGGAGATCTTCTGGCTCAGATCGCCGTCAGCGACAGCACCGATGACGCGCTGCATCTCGCTGGTGGGGCGCACGAGATCCTCGATCAGGCTGTTGACCGACTCGATGCCGGCGAACCAAACTTGGTCGGCTCCTCGCGACCTGACGCGCTGGGAGAGCCTGCCCTCCTTGCCCACGGCGCGGCTGACCCAAGCCAGTTCCGCCCCCAGCGTCTGGTTCGCAGCGATGACGTGGTTGAGCCTGTCGGCGATCTTTCCCGCCACCCCGGTCCAGCCGAGCGGCATCCGAGCGCTGAAGTCGCCGTTCTCGACGTCCGACAGCACACTCAGCAGTACCGCCTGATCGAGCTCGTCGGCGGGGCCGACGCTTACGGTTCCCATCGAAGCGACCTCCATCGGGAGTGGTGTGTGTGAGCGCACGCCCCGGTAGTCATCTTCAAGCCAGGGCAAGCATCGGCATCAACGAGCACACCCTTGAGCTCCACGGCTACCCCGGAGCGGGTCGGCTCGCGGAGTGGGTGTGCGATGATTGGCGCATGTTTGGTGATGATGCGAACCGCGAGGGCTTTGAGGAGTTTCTGCGCTCCATCGTGCGCGAGGTAAGCGAGTCGGTCGAGGGGATGGCGGGAGAGTTGGATGAGATCGCGGGAGCGATTGGCGTGGACCCCGTTCGGGCGCGCGAGTTCGTTGATGGCGCGACCCGGTTTTTGCGCTCCCAGTTTGGGGGCTTGGGTGAGGAGGTCGCGTTCGGCGATCGTTGGCAGGCAAGCCCGGCGGCGTTCGCGGATTCGGTGCGAGGCGCGGGCCCGCATCCGTTGGATCTGCCGACCGACGAGCAGGGTGTGGCGCTGGCGGCGCTGGAGTCCGGTCGGTGGACGGTCGAGCCGGGCAGCAACGCGCTGGTGGCGGGCGGCGACGGCCCGGTGCCGAGTCAGGCCTTGGGCCTGGTGGGCGAGTTGCGTGCCAGGGACTGGATCGCCGCTGACGGCGCGGTGACGCTAGTCGGCCGCCACGCGCTGCGCCGATGGCTGAGCGCCGCCGGCCCGGAGTAGAGCCTTCCACCAAGCGCCGGTAGGGGCAGTCGACCCCGGACTTCGGGGCTCGAAGCTGGCAGACTTACGCCGCCGAGAATGCGATGCCGAACTCCACCGCTGTTGACGTGGTCAGCCGCGCTGATCACGGCGCTGGCGTTCTCCTGGGCGTGGGTCGGCCCCGCGTCCGCCACCGGTAAGCCCCAGCCGCCGCCCAGGTCGGCTGCGACCACGCTGGAATGGGTGGGTGACATCGCGCTGAGCACCGAGCGCGGATTGCCTGCCGGAGGGCTGGAGCGAGCACTTTCTTCGGTTGCCGGACTATTGCGTGATGCGGACGTGACGCTGGGCAACCTTGAAGGCACGCTCTCGGTCGGGGGTAACTCCAAGTGCGGGGGGATCGGCAGCGGCACCTGCTTCGCCTTTCAGGCTCCTCCGTCGACGGCCGGACAGCTGCGCGGCTCGGGGTTCGGCCTGGTCAACCAGGCCAATAACCATTCGCTTGATTACGGTCTTTCTGGACGCGCGCAGACGCTCGCTGCCCTGCGCCAAGCCGGGCTGGCCCAGACCGGCCTTCCCGGCGAGATCACTGTCATGCGCGTCGGTGGCACCCGCGTCGCCTTCGTGGGCTTTGCCCCGTACTCGTTTGACGCCAACCTGCTAGACATCCCGGCCGCGCAGGACCTGGTCAGGCGGGCGAAGGCTCGGGCCCCGCTGGTCGTGGTGATCATTCACGCTGGCGCGGAGGGCGCGGATGCGCTGCACACGCCCTACGGCAGCGAGTTCTACCTCGGCGAGGACCGGGGTGATCCGCGGGCGTTTGCGCACGCGGTGATCAACGCCGGCGCCTCGATCGTGCTCGGCTCCGGACCGCACGTGATCCGCGGCGTCGAGCGTTACCGAGGCCGGCTGATCGCTTACTCGCTCGGCAACTTCGTCGGCTTCCACACGCTCGCCGGCGGCGGCGTGCTGTCCGACAGCGCGATCCTGCGCGTCACGCTGGGGACCGGCGGGCGCGTGCTCGCCGGACGCTGGATCCCGATCGCGCTTGACGATGGGCTGCCCCGCCCGGACCCCACCAACGCCAGCGCCAAGCTCGTCGCCGCGCTCTCACGCGAGGACTTCCCGTCCGATCACTTCGCGATCGGAGCCAACGGGCGCTTCCGCCTTCCGGTGATCCGGCCCGCCGGAGGTTGACCCTGCTCGCCGGTGACGCGGCCGCGTTCGAGCGCGTGGGAAGCTCTGATCGAGTCGGCCCCGACCTGCACGAGATCCCAAACTGAGGCGCCGGCCGTGGATGTGGGGAATCGCGCACGTCCTCCGTGCGTGATTCCCCAATTCGACCGCGGGAGCCTCGCCTTGGGATCTCGTGCAGGTCCGTCGCGATGGTCTTAGTGATCGTGAACCTGTTCGGCGGCGTGGACGTGGACGTGCGCGTGAGCGTGCTGGTCCGACGCGTCGCTCGCGCCGCACGAGGCGTGGGCTGCGCCGCGGCGCATCGTCAGCCCGAACAGCGTCACGAACACGATCAGCCCGAGGATGTTGGTCACGAGCTTGTAGTCGAGCCTGACCGAGCCGAAGATGTCCGCGCGGGTCGGTCGAACCTGAGGGATCAGGCCGACGGCGCCGAACACCGCGCCGACGATCAGGGCCGAGATCACGATCGTGAGGAACATCAGGGCGCTGATCCTGACGGCGAACCTCCCCCCGTAGTACTTACGGTAGATCAGGATGATCGGGATCACGATCAGGTCGGCGAAGATGAACGCCAGCACGCCGGAGAAGCTGATCCCACCCGACCACAGCACCGCCGCCAACGGCACGTTCCCGACCGAGCAGACGAACGACAGGATCGCCACGATCGGGCCGAGCAGCACGTTCTCGACCGTTCGCAAGGCGTGGTTCGAATTGCGGATGAACAGCGTGTTGAAGAAGCTGTCGCCGAGTAATCCGATGAATCCGGCGAGGAAGAAGCCGAGCGTGATCTCCTTCCAGACCATCGCCCAGTCGTTGCGGAAGTTGCTCGCGACGTCCGTCCACGCGTCGAGCGATCGCACCCGCTGACGCAGCGTGAGCAGCCCGCCCGCGGTGTGGTGTTGATGGCCCGCGTCGGCCTCCAGCGCGTGAGCACGCGCCTGCTGCTCCAGCCGCCGGGACACGAACAGCCTCAGCAGGAGCGTCATCACGGTGATCAGCACGAGCCCGCCGACAAACTCCGCGAGCGTGAACTGCCAGCCGATCAGCACCCAGATCACGATCCCCAGCTCAATCACCAGATTGGTCGAGGCGAACTGGAAGGCGAGCGCGGAGGCCGCCGACGCGCCCTTCTGAAACAACGACTTTGCGATCGCGATCGCCGCGTAGGAGCAGGACGACGACGCCGCCCCGAGCGCGGTCGCCAGCGCCACCGGGCGCGGCCCGGGGCCGCCGAGCGCACTTTGAATCCGCTCGCGCGGGACCCACGCCTGGACGATCGCCGAGATTGCGAACCCCAGGACAAGGGCCCACCACACCGCCCACGCCATCAGAAAGCTGTTCGACAGCCCCTCGCCGATCTTGCTCAGCACGTCGCTCATGGCCTTGACGACTATACCCCTGGAGGGTATCCTGTCAAGATCATGCAACCGCCCCCGGCGCCCCTCCGCGCATGAGCCGCGGCTACACCGCCAGCCAGGGCCAGGTGCTGGGGCGACTCGCGCGCGTCGAGGGTCAGATCCGTGGGGTCGCCCGGATGGTCGAGGAGGACCGCTACTGCATTGACGTGCTGACCCAGATCAGCGCCGCCCAGGCGGCGCTGGACAGGATCGCCCTCGGTCTGCTCGACGCCCACGCCCGCCACTGCATGCAGGGCGCCGGGGAGTCTCCGAGCGATCCTCAGCAGCAGGTCGACGAGCTGATGGGCGCCGTCGGCCGCCTCGTGCACCGCTGAACGCCGGCTCACCGGTCGCGGGCAATCGAGCTGCGGAGATCCGAACCGCCCAACGAGCTACTGTGCGTGGGGTGGACGAGGACGAAGGTCTCCCGATCGCCTACCAGGTGCTCGACGACGGCATTCCCGTTTACGCCTCGGACGGCGTAGAGGTGGGGACCGTCGATCACGTCGTGTCGGCTCCGGCCGAAGACATCTTTCACGGCATCGTGATCAAGGGGCGCAGCACACGACGGTTCGTCGCGGCGCAGGACATCGCGTCGCTACACGAGCGTGGCGTGGACCTGCGCATCGATGGCGGGGCGGTTTCGGCGCTGCCCGAGCCTCACGGCGCCGCGCCGGCCTGGCACGACGTCGAGCCCGGTGTCAAGCCCCGGGCTTGGACGCACTTCGTCGACCTCCTGACCGGCAAGGACCCTCGCCGGCAAAACTGGACCGAAGAGAATTAGGGTCCTTCGGACCCTTAGCTCTCACGGATGCGCGTCGTTGTCGTAGGTGGCGGGATCCTCGGTCTCGCGACCGCCCAGCTGCTGACCAGCTCGATCGACGACGCCGAGGTCGTGGTGATCGAAAAGGAGCCAGCGCTCGCGCGCCACCAGACCGCCCGCAACAGCGGCGTCGCACACGCCGGTCTGTATTACGCGCCGGGCTCGCTCAAGGCCACGCTGTGCCGGCGGGGTCTGGTGTTGCTGCGTGACTTTTGCGCCGCGCGTCAGCTTCCCTACGCGGCGTGCGGCAAGATCGTGGTGGCCACCGAGGATCGCGAGCTGGAGCCGCTGCGCCGCCTGGCCGACCGAGCGGCCGCCAACGGCGTCCCCGGGCTCAGATGGCTCGCGGCGGCCGAGCTGACCGAGGTCGAGCCGCACGTACGCGGAGTCGCCGGCCTGCATTCGCCCGAGACCGCAATCGTCGATTTTGTCGCCGTCGCCAGCGCGATGGCCGCCGACGTGCGACGGTCCGGAGGCGAGATCCGGACCGGAACACGGGTCACGCGCGTGCTGAGTGAAGGGAAACGGCCGACGGTCCAGCTGGACCACGGCCCACCGCTGCAAGCCGACCGCGTCGTCGTATGCGCGGGCTTGCAGGCCGATCGCCTGGCACGCGCCTCCGGCCAACCCGCCGAGCCCCGGATCGTGCCGTTCCGGGGCGAGTACTGGCAGCTGCGACCCGACCGCACGCATCTCGTGCGCGGGCTCATCTACCCCGTGCCCGATCCGACGCTGCCGTTTCTGGGCGTGCATCTGACGCCCAGAATCGACGGCGCGGTGTGGCTGGGGCCAAATGCCGTGCTGTCGCTCGCACGGGAGGGCTATCGACGCGCCGATATCAACCTACGCGACGTGTACGACACCGCCAGCTGGCCGGGTACCCGCCGGATGATGCGCCGCCACTGGAGAGCCGGGATGGGCGAGCTGGCACGCTCAGCCCGCAAGCAGCTGTTCATCCGCGAGCTCCAACGTTACGTCCCGGCCCTCACCGCAGCGGACGCCGTCCGCGCACCGGCGGGGGTGCGAGCCCAGGCGATCGACCGCGACGGCTCGCTCGTCGACGACTTTCGCCTCAGCGTCACCGACGGCGTCATCTGGGTCCGCAATGCGCCTTCGCCGGCTGCGACGTCCTCGCTGGCGATCGCCGAGGAGCTGGTCGCGCGGGCGGTCGGCTGAGCCAGCCCAGCCGAGACGATCGAAGCCGTATCGTTCGCGGACGATCTTGGCCATCGGCTCCACGACATCGACGACATCGACGCCGCGCGGTTCATGACCGAGCCGCGGATCCGCCGACCGGTGATCCTGGCCGTCGATGACGAGCCGGTGGTGCTGGCCGCCGTGGCTCGCGATCTGCGCCGCGGGTTCGGCGAGCGCTACCGGATCATGCGCGCGACCTCCGGCGTGCAGGCGCTGGAGCTGCTGGCGGAGATCCGGACCCGCGGCGAGCCGGTCGCCCTGCTGGTGGCCGACCAGCGCATGCCGGGGATGGCCGGCACCGATTATCTGGTGCAGGCGCAGCGCATCGTGCCGGAGGCCAAGCGCGTGCTACTGACCGCCTACGCCGACACCGAGGCCGCGATCTCGGCGATCAACGACGCCCACCTCGACTACTACCTGCTGAAGCCGTGGGATCCGCCGGAGGAGCAGCTGTTCCCCGTCGTCGAGGATCTGCTGAACGGCTGGGAGGCCGGCGCCGCACTCGACTCGGGCGGGCTGCGGGTGATCGGTCACCGGTTCTCGAAGGATTCGCACGACCTGCGCGACTTCCTGGCTCGTAACCGCGTGCCGGCCCGCTGGCTGGACATCGAGCGAGACGCCGAGGCGCGCGAGTTGCTGACCGTCGTCGGAGTCGATGCAGAAAGGCTCCCAGTGGCGCTGCTCGAGGACGGCGAGGTGCTCGAGCGCCCAACGATCCTGGAGTTGGCCGAGCGGTTGGGGGTTTCCGCGGCGCCCTCGGCCGACCACTACGATCTGGTGATCGTGGGCGGCGGTCCGGCCGGGCTCGCCGCGGCCGTTTACGGCGCCTCGGAGGGCCTTCGCACGGTGATGGTCGAGCGCGAGGCCCCGGGCGGGCAGGCGGGCCAGTCCAGCCGGATCGAGAACTACCTCGGCTTCCCCACCGGCCTGTCGGGGTCGGATCTCGCCCGCCGAGCCACCGACCAGGCCCGGCGGCTGGGCGCCGAACTGCTGTCCGTGCAGGACGCGTGCAGGCTGCGGGTCGAGGGTGCAGGGCGGGTGATCGACCTCTCAGGCGGCGGGACGCTCAGCGCCAATTGTGTGCTCGTGGCCTCCGGCGTCGCTTACCGCCAGCTCGACGTCCCCGGCTTCGCCGATTACGCGGGGGCCGGCGTCTACTACGGAGCCGCGATGACCGAGGCGCGCTCGTGCCAAGACCAGCACGTCGTGGTGATCGGCGGGGCCAACTCGGCGGGGCAGGCGGCGGTGTACTTCGCCGGCTACGCGGCGCGGGTGTCAATCCTGGTGCGCGCCGACTCGCTGGCGAAATCGATGTCGCACTACCTGATCGACCAGATCGGAGCGCTCCCCAACATCCAGGTCCGCACCCGCTCGCAGGCGATCGCCGCCGAGGGCGTGGACGGACGGGTCAAGGCGCTGCGGATTCGCGGCCCCGACGGGGGCGAGACGCTCGAGCAGATCGACGCCTGCTTCGTGTTCATCGGCGCGGCGCCCCACACCGACTGGCTGGATCGGGTTCTCGCCCGCGACGAGCGCGGCTTCATTCTCGCCGGGCTTGACGTGCGCGAGCACGGATGGCCGCTGAAACGCGATCCGTTCGTGCTCGAGACCAGCGTGCCCGGCGTGTTCGTGGCTGGAGACGTGCGCGCGCGGTCGATCAAGCGCGTGGCCAGCGCCGTCGGCGAGGGCTCGATGGCCGTGTCGCTGATCCACGAGTACCTGGCCGGCGCGTGAGTCACCCGACCGTCGAGCAACTTCGTCAGATCGATCTGTTTGACGACCTGACCGAAGCCGAGCTCGAGCGCTTCGCCCAAGCGGCGGTGATCACGCATGTCCGGGCAGGCGCGATGACGGCTGAGCAGGGCGAGGCTCCGCGTGGGCTCCAGCTGATCCTCGCCGGCACGCTGGAAGCGATCGCGGTCGACCCCGAGGGGCGGGGCGAGCCGGTCGGCGCGCACGTCGCGCCAACCTGGATCGGGGCGATCGCGGTGCTCACCGGGGGGCTCAGCGCGTTGCGCATCCACGCGCTGACCGACGCTACCGTCGCGTTGATCGAACCGGAGACGTTCGTCGAGCTGGTGCTGGCCCACCGGCCGGTGTTCGACCGCGTGATGCGCCAGGTGCGTCCGGTGGTCGGACGGATCGCGGCGCTGGAGCAGAACCGCGAGCGGCTGGCGTCGCTGGGGACGATGGCGGCAGGCCTGGCCCACGAGCTCAACAACCCTGCCGCCGCCGCCAAGAGTGCGGCGGCGGACCTCGCTCGGGCGCTTGACGTGCTCGGCTCCACCGTGGGGCGATTCGTGGAGTCCGGCGTGGAGCGCCAGGAGGCTCGGGAGCTGGTCGAGCTGCAGCAGCGCGCGATGGCCCAATGCTCGGCGCACGGCTCGCTTGCGGCGCTCGACGCCGCCGACGCCGAGGACGAGCTGACCGAAGCGCTCGAGGACCTCGATATCCCCGAGGCCTGGAAGCTAGCGGAGCCGCTGGCCGCCGCCGGGGTGGACGCCGCCTGGCTGGCGCGGGTCGGCGAGCTCGCCGGCTCGGGCACCGAGGCGGCAGTGCAGTGGGTCGCCGCGACGCTGACCGCGCACAACCTCGCCGCCGACCTGACCGAGTCCACTGGACGAATGAGCTCACTGGTCGCAGCCGTGAAGTCATACGCCTACATGGACCGCGGCGAGCTGATCGAGGCCGACGTCCATGAGGGCCTGGAGACGACGCTCGCCGTGCTCGGCCACAAGCTCAAGCACACCCAGATCGAGGTGGTGCGCGACTACGAACGCTCGCTGACCAAGCTGACCATGCACGGCGGAGAGCTCAACCAGGTGTGGACCAACCTGCTTGACAACGCGATCGACGCGATCAGCGAGCAGGGGACGATCACGATCCGCACGAGCCTGGACGGACCCTGCATGCGGGTCGATATCGGCGACGACGGCCCCGGCATCGATCCGCGCGTCCGCGAGCACATCTTCGACCCGTTCTTCACCACCAAGGAGGTGGGCAAGGGCACCGGGTTGGGGCTGGACACCGCCCGGCGGATCGTGACCGAGCGCCATCGCGGCAGCATCGCGGTGGACAGCGAGCCGGGGAGCACGACATTCCACGTCTGGCTCCCCACCGAGCGGACCCGGCTCTGATCTACTATCTGCCGATGAGCACCGCCGATCCCGACCGAAATGTCACTGACCACATCGAGGCGCTGATCGCCGAAGAGCACCGTCTGCTCGACGCCGCCGGTCACGGCGGCGAAGGGCTCGACGCCACCGGGCACCAGCGACTCGAGGAGGTGCGCGTCGAGCTCGACCGGCTGTGGGACCTGATCCGCCAACGGCGCGCCCGGCGGTCCGCCGGCCTGGATCCTGACCAGGCCAGCGAACGCGATGCCAGCACAGTCGAGGGCTACCTGGGATGAGCGAGCAGATCTGCTCGCATCTCGATCAGGTCGAGGTGACCGAGGTTCCCACCCGCGCGCAGGTGCCCGGCTGCGAAGAGTGCCTGAAGATCGGGGGCCGGTGGGTACACCTGCGCGTGTGCCGCACGTGCGGGAAGGTCGGCTGCTGTGACTCCTCCCCCAACCACCACGCCTCCAGTCACGCCGTGGAGGACTCGCATCCGATCCTCAGCTCGATCGAGCCGGGCGAGGACTGGTCATGGTGCGTGGTGGACGAAGTGGCGTTCGTACTGAAGTAAGGCGGCGCAGCCCGCCGCGTGGATCACGGAGCGCTGTCAACCAGGCGCTCGCGCAGCTCGGTCTTCTTGAACTTTCCTGTCGCGGTTCGCGGGATCTCATCGATGAACGTAAAGCGCTCGGGCAGCTGCCAGTTCGCGTACTGCGCCCCGAGATGGTCGCGCAACTCCTCGGCGCTGCAGTCCTGGCCTTCGCGTCGAACGACGACGGCCAGCGGTCGTTCGCCCCATCGCTCGTCGGGGATCGCGATCACCGCGGCTTCCGCGACCGCTGGATGATCCATCAGCAGGTTCTCGAGATCGACTGAGGAGATCCACTCGCCACCGGACTTCACGAGATCCTTGGACCGGTCGCAGATGCGGATCGAGCCGAGCGAGTTGATCTTGACCACGTCCCCAGTCTGAAACCAGCCGTCGGCGGTGAACTTCTCCGCCCCCTGGCCGCGGTGGTATGCGCTCGCGACCCATGGGCCACGCACTTCGAGCTCGCCCATTGCCTCGTCGTCCCAGTCGATCAGCTCACCGTTCTCCGCCCGGGCGCGGATCTCGACGAACGGCAACGCCACCCCCTGACGCGCGCGGTACCGGTACTGCTCCTCCGGCGTCGAGTGATCGAGCTCGAGCGGCAGTCGGCTGACGCTCCCGAGCGGCGACATCTCGGTCATGCCCCATGCTTGGACGCCGGTCAGGCCGTGTCGGTCGAGACGCTCGATCATGCTCGGCGGCGCGGCCGAGCCGCCGACGATCACCGTGCGAAGCGCGTCCAGATCCCAACGGTCGGGCTCTGCGTCGAGTGCTTGCAGCATCCCCATCCAGACCGTCGGCACACCGGCGGTGATCGTGACCCGTTCGTCGGCCAGCAGGTCAAGCACGTTCACCGGATCAAGCCGCGGGCCGGGGAGCACCAGCTTGGCCCCCACAAGCGCCGCCGTGTACGGCATGCCCCACGCGTTGGCGTGGAACATCGGCACGACCGGCAGGATCGTGTCGCGCGAGGAGACGCAGAACTCATCTGGCAATGCCGCCATCAACGAGTGCAGGACGAGCGAGCGATGCGAGTAGACGACCCCCTTGGGGCGTCCCGTGGTGCCCGACGTGTAGCAGATTGCTGCCGCCCGGCGATCGTCCAGTGACGCCCATTCGATCGGCTGCGCGTCGGAGATCAGCGACTCATAGTCGAGCGTTCCATCCGGCCCGCCGCGCGACTGCGAGACGACGATCACGTGCTCGAACTCCCGCGCCGAGCGCAGCGACTCGAATACCGCGAGCAACGACTCGTCGACGACGATCGCCCGGTCCTCCGCGTCGTTGACGATGAAGCCGAGCTCGTCGGGGTGAAGGCGCGGGTTGAGGGTGTGAATCACGGCTCCCATCAGGGGTACGGCGAAGTACAGCTCCAGGTGCTCGCACTGATTCCACAACAGCGTGGCGACGCGGTCGCCGTCCGCGATCCCCAGCTCGGCCAGGGCCGACCCGAGCTGCCGGGCCCGCTGGGAGCACTGTCCGAAGGTGGTTCGGTGAATCGACCCATCCGGCCGGCGCGAGACGACCTCGCGTGCGGTGCTGAACCGCTCGGCGCGCTGCACCACCGGCGTCAGCGACAAGGGATAGTCGTCCATCATCAGAGCTGTCAACAACGTCGCGCTCATCTCTCTCCTCAACCGATGGTTGCGTGCTCGAACACCGAGAGCATGAGCGTCCAGCGCTTCGGATGCAAGCCTCCGACCTCGCTCGCACCGGTTTTGCCTCCCGCACGCGGGCGCTCAGCGCAGGATCCCGGTGTGTCCGAGGGAATAGCGTCCGGGCTGGGGCCAGACGCAGAGTCCGTGCGGGCCGCTGCCGACCTTGATCCGTGCGCGCAGGCGCCCGGTTCTGGTGTCGATTGCGTAGACCTCGGCGTCATAGCGCCCGCTCAGCCACAGCGTCGCGCCGTCGGCCGATACGCCGCCCATGTCGGGGCTGGCGGGAAGCGGGAGCTGCCAGGTGTCGATCACGCGCCGGTCGTTGAAGCCGACCACCGAGATCGTCCCGGCGACACGGTTGGAGACGTACATCACCCGCGCGTCGCGGCTGGGGTACAAACCGTGCGCCCCGGCGCCGGTGCGCAGGAAGCCGATGACTCGGAAGTCGAGCGGATCGATTTCCCACAATCCGCCGTTCTGCTGGTCTGCCGTATAGAGGACGCGGCCGTCGGGCGAGAGCTTGACATCCTGCGGGCTGGCTAGGCCGTGAGACAACGTGAGGGTGCCGATCAGCCGTTGGGTCCGCAGGTCGACCTCGATCATGCTGCCGCTGAACTCGCAGCTCGCGAACGCATACCGGCCGTCGGCCGAGAAGTCCATGTGGTCGACTCCCCGGCAGGTTGGGACCGACAGCGAGCGCACCAGGCGCATCGTCGTCGGATCGCGGAAGTCGAGGCGCTGGAGTCGTTCGGCGACGACGATCGCGAACCGTCCATCGGGGGTGAAATAGAGGTTGTAGGGATCCTCCACGGGGATCGGACGCCCGGGAGCGCCGGTCCGCGGGTTGATCGGCGTCAGGCTGTTGCCCAGGTCGTTATCGACGTACAGCGTCCTCAGGTCGTATGACGGCGTGACGTGCTGGGGGAGCCCACCGGTCGCGAACTGCGCGACGATCTTCATCGTCTGCTGACTGATCACGTCGACGGTGTCGCTGAGGCTATTCGGCACGTATACGAGCGCTGGATCGCCGCGTACGACGGCGCTGAGATCGCCGGCCCGGTCGGCGTGATAGACATCCAAGCCGGCGGACCCGCCGCGGCCGATCGCAGCCTGCGGCAGTCGCGGCAAGCGCGGCGGTGTCTGTCTCGTGGCTGCCGTGCGCTGAGGAGTGCCTGAGCCACATCCGGCGATCAGCAGCGCGAGAATCAACGTGGCCGCGGCGGCGGAGCCGTTCCTCGCTCGAGCCGCCCAGCTTCCCCGGGTCATCGCGGGCACGAGCACGCGCCCAGGCTCGCGGGCCCCAGTGCTAGTGGACTAAATGGCTGATGAGAATTCCCACACCGGCCAGAGGCGCAAATTCGGTCCGGCATCCCTGGCCACCTCGCGGAGGAGCGACGAGCATTTTGCTAGACGTTGTAGATCACCATCGCGGCGCCGAACACGAGGCAGTAGATCCCGAACGGGGTCAGCGTGCGGGTCTCGAAGTACCGGGTCAGGAAGCGGACGCACACGATCGCGGTCAACGCGGCGCACACGGCGGCGATCAGCGCGGCCCGGCGGATCCCATGATCGCCCAATGGACCGGTCAGATCTCCGAACTTGAGCAGGCCGGCGCCGAAGATCGCCGGCGTCGCCAGCAGGAACGCGAACCGCGCCGCATCGCCGTTGTCCAGTCCACGCATCAACCCGACCACCATGCACACGCCGTCGCGGCTGATGCCCGCGATCAGCGCCGAGCTCTGAGCGACGCCGATCACGCCCGCCTCGCGGTACGCCAGCGTGTCCAGCCGCCGCCCACCGTCCGCCTTCATGCCCTCTCGGACGGCCAGCTCGCGGACCTCCGCCCGCTTCCGGTATCGCTCACCTCCGAGCAGGATGAGGCCGTTGACGACGAGGAAGATCGAGGCGGCCAGCGGCTTGGCGAGGGCTGTGCGAACCGCGTGCTCGAGCAGCAAGCCGAGAATCGCCACCGGGATGGTGGCGAAAATGATCAGCCATGCGAGCCGCTCGGTCGGCGTTTCAACGCGACGTTTGCGCAGGGTGACGAAGAACGCTCCGACGATCGCCACCCAGTCGCGCCAGAAGTAGATCAACAGGCCGACGGCACTGCCGACGTGCAGCATCACCACGAACGCGAGCCAGGGCGACTCCGGCTGGGACTGCCAGGCCACGATGTTGTGCCACCCGAACAGGGTGGGGAACAGCACGGTGTGGCCAAGGCTCGAGACCGGGAACAGCTCGGTGGCGCCCTGAAGCACTCCGAGCACGATCGCCTGGAAGGTCGTGATCAAGCTGTGGGTTGCCGCGAGCGCGATCACGAAGCTGGCAACCCTAACGGGCCTTCCTTTAAGCGCGGTGAGCGCCGGGCGTTCATGAGAGCACTCTCATGAACGGCCTGACCTCTGACCGAGAGCCCGAGCCTGCCGGCATTGTCACCCCCCGGCGCCGACGCGCCGATGCTCCTGCGTCATGCGCCCTCGCGTCGGCGGCGGGCTAGCGGGTGCGAAGCCGGGTAGCTCGAGCTCCAGGCGTGCGCCTGGCGCTCCCGGGACGGCATGTGCGGATACGTGTCCGCCGTGGGCGTCGGCGATCGCGGTGACGATCGCGAGCCCGAGCCCGGCGCCGCCGGCCGCCCGGGTGCGAGCGGGATCGGTGCGGTGGAAGCGCTCGAACACGCGCTCGCGCTCGGCCGCGCGGATCCCGGGACCGTCGTCATCGATCAGAAACCGGATCCGGTCCACGCCGACGCGCTGGAGCCCGAGCCGGACCAGACCGTCGGGCGCGGCCGTGTGCTCGATCGCATTGCGCGCGAGGTTGCGCAGCGCCTGCGCGAGCCGGTCAGGGTCCGCGGCGAGCGAGCCCGTGGGAACCACGCCGAGCTCGAAGCGCCTGGTCGCCGTAAGGCTGATCCCGTCCCACAGCTCCTGCACGAACGCCGACAGATCGATCGGTTCGAGGCGCAGGAAGTCGGTCTGCTCTGACCGCGCGAGCAACAGCAGGTCGTCGACGAGCCGGCTGATCCGTGCGATCTCGGCCTGCACGAGGCGTTCGACGCGGCGCACCTCCTCGCCCGCGGGATCAGGCTGCGCCGCCAGCACCTCCAGCTGCCCGCGGATCACCGTCAAGGGCGTACGCAGCTCATGCGAGGCGTCCGCGACGAACTCCCGCTGCCCGGTGAACGCGTCAGCCAGCCGGTCGAGCATGTGATTGAACGCGTGCGCAAGCACGCGCACCTCGTCGCTGCGCGCATCGGACGTTGCCATCCTCGGCGCCAGCTCGCCCGCGTCCACGCGGGCGGCGACGGCGGCCATCCGCCGCAGCGGCGCCGACACCCGAGCGCCCGCGAGATAGGAAAGCACCAGGGCGATCACGAGGATCAGCGCGCCCGCGAGCAGGAAAGCGCGAGCGATACCGCGCTCGGCGCGACTGACGGTCGCAAGCGGCTCGCCCGCCGCGACCACCACGCTCAGCCCCCCGACGCTGACGCGACGCTCGAGAATCCTCACCGCGCCAACATCGGCCCCGATGCGCGTCGAGTAGCCGATTCGCGGGATCAGCAGCGCCCGCCCGAGCGCGTTCTCGCGCGCCTGCTCCGCCGCCGTCTCGCCATCATCGGGATGCGAGGTGCCGAACAGCTCGGGATGGTTGCTGACCGTCGCCGCGCCGGGCACGAGCACGAACAGCAGCGTCGCGGTGCTCCCGAACGGCTGGGCGTGAACGTAGCTCCCGGCCGCCTGCGCGATTCTGCCTGGCGTCGCGCCCGCGAGCGGGGCCAGCGACTGCCGGAGCTGGCCGGCGTCACCCGCGATATCACGGTCGATCTGGCCCCGAAGCTGATCGCCCGTATCCCGATATACGACCGCAAACATGATCGCCGCGGAAGCCAGCAGGACACCGGCGACCCAAGCCGTCAGGCGCCAGCGCAAACTGCCGGTCAACGACCCCCTAACGCGGGCCCTAGAGCGCATCGTCGAGGCGATAACCGACCGAGCGAACCGTGACGATCGGCGAGCTGCGGCCGGCATGCCGCAGCTTGCGGCGAAGATAGCCGACGTAAACGTCGACCACATTGGTGCCGGGATCGTGCTCATAGCCCCAGACCGCGTGCAGGATCTGCTCGCGTGAGAGAACCCGCCCCCGGTTGCTCAGCAGGTACACGAGCAACTCGAACTCGGTCGTCGAGAGCCGCACCGGCTCACCCGCGCGGCGTACCTCCCGAGTGAGTAGGTCCACCTCGATATCGCCGGCGCGGATCGCCGTCGCGGGCGCCTGCACGACCGCCCGCAGTTGCGCACGGACCCGCGCAGCGAGCTCACCGAGCGAGAACGGCTTGACCAGGTAGTCGACCGCCCCCGCGTCCAGTCCGGCGATACGGTGCTCGACATCGCCACGAGCGGTGAGCACGATCACCGGCAGCGCCGGCTTGGCGGCGGACACTCGAGCCAGCACGTCGAGGCCACCGCGGCCCGGAAGCATCATGTCCAGCACGACGAGATCGACGCTCTCGCTGAGCGCCAGATCCGTGCCGGTGACGCCGTCCAGCGCCGAGAGCACGTCGAATCCGTGGGCACGCAGGCCGCGTTCCAAGAAGTCGACGATCCCTGGCTCGTCCTCGACGATGAGAATCAGCCCCGGCACGTTCGACCACCGTGGCCGTACCGAGCGGCGTAGCGCATCCTATGAGGATAGGCGCCAACGCCCAGGATCCGGACCATCGGTCCGATCCAAGCCACACGGCCACCGATGTGGACAGCAGGAGCTAGCGGGTTTTATCGTGCCGCTCAGGGCTGGTCGGGCTGCGCGCTGAACGCCGCAGCAGCGTCAACCGCCTGGTGTTCGGATCGGCTGTGAACACGCCGATGGCCGTGCCGAGCAGCGCAAATCCCGTTGCGGCGGCGAGACCCTCGAGCACTCCGCGCTCGACGCCCTCGATCAACGAATGCTCGGCGTGCCATCCGAGCAGGGTCATCGCGACCGCGACGATCAGCGAAGCGATGATCCCGAGACGCCATGGGTGCGCACGCAACCAGGACCAGCGGATCGCCGGCAGATCGTCGAACACGTCGCCCGCGCAACCTCCCGTCCTGGTGACGATCGCCCCGGCACGAGCGAGTCTCACGCTCGCCACCAGCAGCGCGGCGCCGGCGACGGCGGCGAGCCCACCCACGAGCGCCAACCACCACCCTGGGAGGACCGAGGAGAAGTCCGCGACATACAGCTCCAGGCCAGCCACCGTCGCGATGCCCGCTCCCAGGCCAACCCACGCACGCCGGCGGATCAGGGCCAGTTCGGCGGCGGGAAGGGTCCTGGCCCTCCGGCGACGCGCTGCCCGCAGCGCCGCGAGCGTTCCCGCGACCAGCGCCACCTGCGGCGCGATGAACATGCCCAGCGCCGCCGGCACGAACAGCGCCAGCGAGAGGCCGTGACTGAACCCTGGGTAGCCGCCGGCACGGCCGATGGCAAGCTGCGACACCAGCAGCGCCACCGCTGCGAGCGCCAGCGCGCCGAACACGTCAAACGCGCAGCGGCGCGCGCAGTCGGTGGCGAGCTCGTCGGCAAACCCAGCGGCCAGCGCTCCCGGGTCGCCGAGCCGAGCCTCGCACCCAGGCTCACAGTCGATGTGATCGCGCAGCTCGAGCAAGATCCGCCGGCGCTCACGACCGGTGATCCCGCGGGCGGCGAGCTCGTCGGCGAGCTCGTGTAACCAGGTCATCCGAGGACCGCCTCGACCGCGCGCGCGAACTGCGCCCAGTCCCGCCGGCGAGCTCCAAGCGCCGAGCGCCCTGCGCGGGTCAGGCTGTACACCCGCCGGCGCCGTCCGGCTTCGATTAACCAGGCGCTGCTCAGTAGCCCGTCGCGCTCCAGGCGATGCAACGCCGGGTAGATCGTCCCCTCGGCCAGGTCAAACGCACCGCCGCTCCGCTGTCTGAGCCGTTGCAACACGGCGTAGCCATGAACGGGGTGCTCGGCGATCGTCGCGAGGATCAGCGAGTCGAGTTGTCCGTTCAGCGCGTCGGCCCTCATACCTAGCGATCATAGGCATAGCAAGACGAGGTGTCAAGTCTGTCCCGGGTGATCGGACCAGATCACGCAAGAGCTTTCTCATCGAGCGGTGAACGGCGCTTTAGCCGCCGATCACACACTCGCCCCATGGATACGAGCGCGCCGATGCCCAACGCACCGAGCCCCGCGGACCGGGCGCCCGCCGTGCGGCGTTCCCGCGCCGGCCTGTCGCACCCGCTGATCGGCGGCGGAACCGACGGCAACGAGCAACTGACCGCGATCACGGGCACGATCCTGATCGTCCTGCTCGCGGTGATCGGTGTGACAATCCTGCGGATCGGCCAGCTGATCTCGCTGCACCTGTTCGTCGGCCTGCTCCTGATCGGTCCGGTGGCGCTAAAGCTCGCGAGTACCGGCTACCGGTTTGCGCGGTACTACAGTCACGACTCAGCCTACCGGCGCAAGGGCCCCCCGGTAACCCCATTGCGGCTGATCGCGCCGATGATCGTGCTCACCACGCTGGTCGTATTCGCCAGCGGGGTGGTGCTGCTGTTGGTCGGACCTGGTGATCGCGGCCAGTTGGTGCTGATCCACAAGGTGAGCTTCATCGTCTGGGTCGCGTTCACCTCGCTGCACGTGCTCGGCCATCTGCCGTCGATGCCCGCCTCGCTGCGCTCGGTCCGCCGGGCGAATCCGAGCCTGCAGGAGCGAGCGCCGGGCGGCGCGGGGCGCTGGATTGCGATCGTCGGCGCGCTCGTCGGCGGCTTGGTGCTGGCGATCGTCCTGATCCCCGACTTCGCCGTCTGGACCGCCCACAGCGCGTCGGTTCACCATCACCGCGGCTGAGATCAATCCCGATGCCCGCAGACCCTTCGCTTACTCGCGACGCCGCGCTTGCCCGGATGCGCCGCGCCAACCGCTGGCTGATCGCCGGTGCGGTTGCGGTGACCGGGGTGCTCACCGATGTAGCCGCGCAAGCCTTTCCCGGACGGACTATCAGGGCCAGGGACAACGCCACGATTACCGCCCAGACCGACCCGGCACGCGCTCACGCCTCGCACAACCGTCATCGCTCTGCAACCAACCCCGCCAGCCACCATGCGCTGAAGCCGCCCGCTCAGCCGCCTGCGGCACGCGCTCCCCAGCCCCCGTCAGCCCCCGCAGCCCCCGCGGCCGTCGTTTCTGGCGGTTCTTAGCGTGCTCGCTGGTTGGCCACGGGACCCGGGCAGCGCCCGGCGATGAGCCTGCCGCTCGCGAGCGCCGTCGGCCCGAGCGCCTACTGGTACCTGACCCGCGCAACCGGGACGGTAGCGCTGATCCTGCTGACGCTGGCGGTCGTGCTCGGCGTGATCGAGGTCGAGCAGTACAGCACCAGGCGCACGCCCCGGTTCGCCATTGACGGCGTACACCGGACCGCTTCGTTGCTCGCGGTCGTGTTCCTGATCGTCCACATCCTCACCGCGGCGCTGGACAGCTTCGCGTCGATCCCGCTGATCGACGCGGTGGTTCCGTTCGCGGGCACGTATCGACCGTTGTGGCTCGGACTGGGGGCAGTGTCGTTCGACATGCTGCTCGCGATCGTGCTCACCAGTCTCGCGCGGCGGCGGCTGGGTTACCGGGCGTGGCGTTTCACACACTGGCTCGCGTACGCCTCGTGGCCGCTCGCGCTGCTGCACGGGCTGGGAACCGGCAGCGACGTCAAGGCCACCTGGATGCTGGGGGTAAGCGGTGGCTGCCTGATCGTCGTACTCAGCGCCGTTTGCGTCCGCGCGATTTCGGGATGGCCGGACCAGATCCGGCCGCGCAGCGCAGCGCTCGCCCTCGCGGCGGTGTTTGCCGGCGGCCTCGCGCTATGGCTGCCCAGCGGACCGCTCGGCGCTCATTGGGCGCAACGATCGGGAACGCCGAAGTCGCTGTTGCACCCGGCCGCCGGCGGCAGGCACGGATGAGCGGCGGGCCCGCACCGGCGACGCTGCCCCGGATCCTTGCCGGCGTGCGCTCGCACGCTCCGATGGCGCTGGCGCATCACCTCGAGCTTCACGGTGCCCTACCGCGGTTCACGCGGGGCCGGCAGAGCTCGGCGCTGCTGGACGAGCTCCAGCGCTCCGGGCTCCGAGGACGAGGTGGGGCGGCATTTCCCACGGCAACGAAAATGGCTGCGGTGCTCGCCGCCCGCGGGCGAGCGACGGTGGTCGCCAACGGATGCGAGGGCGAACCGGCCAGCGTCAAGGATCGACTCCTGCTCGAGCGCCTGCCGCACCTGGTGATCGACGGGGCCGTGCTGGCCGCGCAGGCAGTCGACGCGGCCGACGTGTTCATCACAGTGGACGAACATGCCCGGAGCGCCGCGCACGCGATCCACCGGGCGCTGCGCGAACGCAACGACGTGCCCCGAGGCCGCCTCCGCGTGCGGCTGATCGCGGTGCCGCCCGGCTACCTCAGCGGCCAGGAGACGGCCGTGGTGAACTTCCTCGGCGGTGGTCCCGCGAAGCCAACCGCAACGCCGCCGCCGATCTTCCAGCGGGGCGTAAACCGGCGACCGACGCTCGTCAACAACGTCGAAACCCTGGCCCACGTGGCGCTGATCGCACGGCACGGCGCGGGCTGGTTCCGTGAGCTCGGGAGTCAGACCGACCCTGGCTCGAAGCTCGTCACGGCAAGTGGCGCCGTCGTCAATCCGGGCGTGTTCGAGATCGAAGCCGGGGCCCCCGTTGCCTCGTTGCTGAATGCAGCCGGGGGGTGCACATCGCAGCTGCGGGCATTCCTGCTCGGCGGATATGCCGGCACCTGGGTGACGGCTGAGACCGGCTACGAGCTGACGCTCAGCTCTGACGCGCTCGCCGACGTCGGCGCGTCGCTGGGAGCTGGAATCGTCCTCGCGTTGCCCAGCTCAGCCTGCCCGGTGGCCGAGATCAGCTCCGTCGCCGCGTGGCTGTCCGCGCAGAGCGCGGGGCAGTGCGGGCCGTGCTTCAACGGATTGCACGCGATTGCCACAACCCTCGAGCAGCTTCGGGTCGGCGTCGGGGGCCCCGGAGCCCTGGCCCGGATCTCCCGCTGGGGCGCCCTGGCCGCTGGCCGCGGGTCGTGCGCGCACCCCGACGGTGTGGTGCGCTTCGTCCGCAGCGCGATCGACGTGTTCGGGCCCGAGTTCGCCGAGCACTCCCGTCGCGGCCCGTGCCCGGTCTGCCTCCGACCCCGCCTGCTATCGACCCCGTTCGCAACACCGGCCCGAGCGGCCGCCTGATGGTGTGCGGATCGTCTTGACCAGCCACCTGCGAGTCAACTGGATCGCCTGCGAGGCGCACGGCATGTGCGCGGAGCTGCTGCCCGAGCGGATCACGCTCGACGACTGGGGCTATCCGATCATCGACGAACGACCGATCCCAGCCGAACTCGAAGCCCACGCCCGCCGCGCGGTCGACGCCTGCCCGACCCTCGCCCTCGCGCTGGAGCGCGCGCAGGCCCGCCGGCGCTGATTGTCTGACTCAGAAATCCGCGCTGCGTCTGGCGGCCTCGCGTGGTGCGGAGCCTGAACGGCGTTACTTGCCGCGCCAGGTGATCGCGATATTGCGTTTGGAGGGCTGGCCGCCGGGTGGCGTGAACGTCAGCTGGACGATCAGGTGAAGCGGTCGCTTGCTGGTGATGTGCTTGCGGCCGGTCGCGTTCGGCACCACGGTCAGGTGAACGATGCCTGCGTGCTTGGCCCTCACGGTAACGGTGTTGAACCAGGCAGACTTGTGGCCGTTCTTGCCCTGCTTACCGGCTTGGGGGTCGCGCGCCTGGACCGTGCCGGCGGACGGGGCCCGCACCGATAGACGCACGCCGATGCCCCGGGGCAGGGGCTGCGTGCTGGACTGGAGCGGCAACGCCGCGTTGTCCAACGCGAACGAGGCGTTGTACAGCGGGGGCACGCTGCCACCTACGATGTCCGTGCCGACGCGCAGCCAGTCGGGCTGCAGCGCGCTGTTGCGAATCCATGCCTGCAGGTCCGGTACGCCGGTCGCGAACGGGGTCCCCGGCGAGACCACCGGATGGGGCGCGGACAGCCAATAGAAGTTCGCGCCGGCCGGTCCGGAAACCTGCACCTGCGGAACGAAGAAGTAGTGACCGGGGGGAAGCACGAACGGATTCCGGAGCGTGACCGAGAACGTAACCTCCTGACCGGTGACCGGGCCCTCGCCGCCGGTCGTCTGATTCGGCGACGGATGGATGCCGTTCAGAACGCTGTTCGCCGCGGTGAACGAGCCGCTAAGGACTTGTACGGAATAGCTCAGCTGCCCATGGCTGTTCGAGTCACGAGACTGGAAGTCGACATCCGACGGAGAGTTCACGCGCGTCGGGACCACCGGCGTCCGCGAGGTGTTCGAATCGAACGGGAACACCCGGTAGATCTCGACGGTCACATCTTGCACGGATCCTGGGCCGGGCAGGAGACCGGCGAAGGTTGCGTGGGTGATCGCGGTCTGCGCGCTCAGCACAAAGTCATCCGCGGCCTCGATCTCCGGCTTGCCGCCCGAATCGGGCCTGGATGCCATCGCCATCTTGCCATCCGGGCTACCGGTCGAGAACGCAAACGTCGTGGCCTGCGCCGCCACGGAACCGAACAAGCTGATCGAGAACAGCGCGCCGGCAAGCAATGCGACGCGCCCGAACCAAGCGTATGGATGACAGTTTCGCCCCAACTGACCCACCTCCGTTTGATGGTCGAGCAGCGAACCTACATCCTCGGCGCTGAACTGTCAATCGTCGGCGGTCGGAGAGGCGGCTCGGGCGGAGCCTGTGAGCGGGCGCACACCGTGTCGCCGAACCGCTGTAAACGCGCTAACGGATACCGTCCGCTGGATGCCTGTCTCGCGGCCCAGCGATGCCAATCCGGAGATGTCTTGGTCGGGTTGGGGCGATGCGACGCAGGTCCCGCAACTCCCGGACGGCCTGAAGGCGCTGCTGATCGACGCGCTCGGCGCGCGAGCGCCCGCGGCCACGGCTCGCTCGATCGCCGACGTGACGCTGGCGCCGAGCCGACTGGGCCGCCGCGCTGTGGCCGAGCTCGCGGCGATCGTCGGCGAGGCGAACGCGCTCGCTGATCCCGAAGCGCGCGTCCGTCACACGCGCGGCAAGTCGACCCCTGACCTGCTCCGGCTGCGCTCCGGAGAAGCCGAGGATGCGCCGGACCTCGTGTTGCTGCCAGGCTCGCACGACGAGGTGCTCGAGGTGTTGCGGACCTGCTCGCGGCGACGCATCGCAGTGGTCCCGTTCGGCGGCGGCACCTCGGTGGTGGGCGGACTGCAGCCGCGCACCGAGGGCTTCGCGGGGGTGGTGGCGCTCGACCTGCGCCGGCTCAACGCGTTGCTGGAGCTTGACGAGGAGTCTCGGCTGGCCCGGTTGGAGCCGGGCCTGCGCGGGCCCCAGGCCGAGGCGCTGCTGGCGCGCCACGGCTACACGATCGGCCACTTCCCTCAGTCATTCGAGTACGCGACGCTGGGCGGATTTGCCGCGGCGCGGTCCAGCGGCCAGACGTCGGCGGGTTATGGCCGCTTCGATGACCTCGTGCTCGGCCTGCGAGTCGCCACGCCCCGAGGCACGCTGGCCCTTGGACGCGCGCCCAAGTCCGCCGCCGGACCCGACCTGCGCCAGATGATTCTGGGTTCCGAGGGCGCGCTCGGTGTGATCACCGCGCTGAGCGTCCAAATCCGGCCCGAACCCGAGCTGCGGTGCTACGAAGGCTGGCGCTTCGAGTTCTTCGAGCAGGGGGCCGGCGCGCTGCGGCAACTGGTTCAGGATGGCCCGGCGCCGACCGTGCTACGGCTGTCCGACGAGGCCGAGACAGCGCTGAACCTCGCGCACCCCGCAAAACCCGGTGAGGGGCAGCCGAGCGGCGGATGCCTGGCGATCGTCGGCTATGAAGGCAACGCGCGGGACGTCTCAGGCAGGCGAGCCGCCGCCACGCCGATCATCGAAGCGGCCGGTGCGCAGCGAGTCGCGGGGGCCGGCGAGCGCTGGGCCCGGGACCGCTACCGCGGTCCCTACATCCGCGATGCCCTGCTCGATGCGGGGGCGCTGGTCGAGACCCTCGAGACGGTCACGTTCTGGTCGTCGCTGCGCACTCTCTATGAGAAAGTGTCGACGGCGCTGCGCGATGCGCTGGCCGCGCTGGGCACCCCGCCGGTGATCCTGTGCCACATCTCGCACGTGTATCCCTCGGGAGCGTCGCTGTATTTCACCGTCGGATCGGCGCAGCTGGAGGATCCGCAGGCGCAGTGGCGCCAGGCGAAGGCGGCCGCCAGCGACGCGATTCTCGCCCACGGCGGATCGATCACCCATCACCACGGCGTCGGATCCGATCATCGCGACTGGTATGAGCGCGAGATCGGCGGACTGGCGGTGGAGGCCCTGCGCGCCGTAAAAGCGACCTTCGATCCCGCCGGGATACTCAACCCCGGAATCTTGCTCAAAGGGTAAATCCTGGCGGATTTCCTCGGGTAGGTTTTCCCGAGATGACTACCGGGGTTTTTTCCCGGGGGGGTGTGGCCGAGCTGGTGGGCCTTGTGGCTGCTGTCACGCTACGCTGATCGGATGCCCGGAGAGGTGCCGGAGCGGTTGAACGGGCGCGACTGGAAATCGCGTAACGGGGGTCGACCTCGTTCGGGGGTTCGAATCCCCCCCTCTCCGCTTGCATTCCACAGTTTGAGGGGACCGAATCATCGCTGTGGGGTGGCCCGCATCACCAGTTTGGCCCGGTTCGCACCGAGGTTCAGGCCCGGCCCGCATCACCAGTTCGGGGGCGCCGGTACGTGGAAGGATTTGCGCCGAGCACACATCTTCCCTACAATCTCGCGTTCGGAGGGCGCAATGCCGCCTAGGGGTGAGCGGCTCACAATGCGGTGAAAAAATTGGACGCGACACATCGGCCTGCACTTAGACTTGTAGAGGGCGGTCTCGATACATCCGTACGGTGGTCGTGGTTCTGCGGCAATTGCGCGGAGCCGTCGCCCGGGGGCAGTCCGCCGCCACCGACGGCACGCGTATGTCCGTCGTGCGGGCTTGGCCTGCTGTTGGAGGCGCGCGAGGACGCGATCCCGATCGGCGGCGAGGCGTTCCTGGTGATCGACTCGGGGTTGCTCGTACAGGCGATGTCGTCCCGGGCTCAATCGTTCCTGGGCGTCACCGAGGAGCTCGCCGTCAACCGGCCGGTAGCTGATCTGTTGGTCCCGGCCGACGCCGAGACCCAGGGCCAAGCCGGCTTCGCCGCGGCGATCGCCGACGCGGCGGTGGGGTACGGCGATGAGACGACTCACAAATTCGTCCGGCCCAAGAATATCTTCGGCGTGCGGATGCAGGCTCGCATCGCCACCTGCGGCCCGCCCCGCGCAGCGCTGGTCGTGCTCGAGGACAGCGGGCCTCGGTCACTGCGCGCGGTCAAGGACCGCTGAGCGGCGCAGACCGCCCGGGCTGCTTCGCCGGAACGAGATTCGTGAAATCGGCGACTCGTTGGTCGCCGTCCACTCAGGTTGCGGGCGCCAGCACTTCTGGTGCGCCGAAGGCGGCCAGCCGGGGTGGAAGCGCCACCGAGCCGTCCTGACGCTGACCGTTCTCCAGCAGGGCAATGATCGTCCGCCCGACTGCCACGGCGGTCCCGTTCAGCGTGTGGACGTGCGCGGGCTTTCCATCGGCCGCGCGGTAACGGATGTCGAGCCGGCGCGCCTGGTAGTCGGTCGTGTCAGAGCAGGAGGTCAGCTCCCGGAAGCGACCCTGGCCGGGCAGCCAGGCCTCGCAGTCGTACTTCTTGGCGGCCGACGCGCCGAGATCGCCGACCGCGATCACGACCACGCGATAGGGAATCGCGAGCTCCTGCAGGATCGATTCTTCGATTCCGAGCAGGCGCTGATGCTCGGCGGCGGCGTCCTGCGGCGCCACAAAGCAGAACATCTCGACCTTGTCGAACTGGTGGACGCGGAAGATGCCGCGCGTGTCCTTGCCGGCAGCGCCCGCTTCCCGGCGAAAGCAGGTAGAAAACCCCGCATAACGGAGCGGCAACTGCTCGCTGGAGAGGATCTCGTCGCGGTGCAGCGACGCGAGCGCCACCTCTGAGGTTCCCACCAGGTACAGGTCATCGTCGGGAAGCCGGTAGATCTGCTGCTCGGTATCGGGTAGGAATCCAGTTCCGTACAGGGCCTGCTCCCGAACCAGCACCGGCGGGATCACCGGCTCGAACCCCTCGCCGATCAGCTTCTCGAGCGCGTACCGGACCAGAGCGAGCTCGAGCATCACCAGCTCGCCCCGCAGATAGGCGAATCGCGAGCCGGACATCCGGGCGGCGCGCTCGATGTCGATCCTCGAACCTGCCAGCTCGAGATGGTCCCGGCCCCGAGCCCCGGCCTCCCCAACCTCCCGGAGCACCGTGTCCGCGTCAGGCACGTCATCGAGCGGCAGATTCGGCAGGCTCGCCAGCTCCGCGTCGCGCTGCGCCTTCAGAGCCGCCTCCTCGTCGCTGAGCGCGCGCCCGCGAGCTGCCAGCGCCGCCAGCTGCTCGCGCTCGGCGTCAGTCGGCGCGCCTTTGCGACCGCGGCTGGCGCGATTCTGCTCGGAGCGAACCTGCTCGAGCTCGGCGGTCAGCGCGCGCCAGCGCTCGTCGAGCTCGAGCAAGCGATCGACCGCCGCCGCCGTCTGCGGGCCGCGACGCGCCAGCGCCGTGCGCACCGCGTCAGGTTCGCGGCGGATCAGCCTGATGTCGAGCACGGCGCCCTCCGCTATGGCGCCGTGTTGCCGGCGGGCGCCGCCGTGGCCGCCGCCGCTATCGGCTGCAGGACCGAGAGCGGGATCGTCCCCACGGGTTGGGAAATGCACAAGGACGCCCGGGTCACCTTTGGCGCCTGGCGGCCGGCATACGTGGCCACGAACTTGGCCACTTCGATTGCGTCCTGGCCCACGACGATGTTCTGCGGCATGTACGCGCCGGAGAAGCCGCCGTTCGCAATCGCGTAGAGGACGCGCGTGACCGGGCGTTCGCAGCGGACGTTGAAGTTCGGACCGCTGATCGCCTGCGCGGTCCGGACGTTCGGCGCCGAGCCGTTGGCGGCCGCGTACGAGAGCGTGTGACAGCCCGAGCAGCGCTGGGAGAACAGCACGGCCCCCGTGTGGAGAGGGCTGGACGGCGGAACGCTGATGTGCTGCGTGCCGCACCCGACCGCCAGCGCCGCGGCCGCGATCGATGCACTCAGTAGAAGAAGGACCCGAACCGACCGACTCATGCGGTCGAAGATCATAATCGGATCCCCAATGTCAGGGCCGCGCGCACCCCTCGCTCTGCTCGCGGTCTCGCTCATTCTCCTGTGCGGCTGCGGGCAACAGCAGGTCGTCGGCAGCGAGCGAGCGCTGCAGATCGGGGTGAGCGAATACCGGATCGCCCCCCAGAGCATCAGCGCCCCATCGGGCCTGCTGACGATCTTCGTGCGCAACTACGGTCGCCTCACGCACGACTTCGTGGTCTCGCTCAGCGGCCATCCCGAAGCCTCGACGAAGCCGATCGCACCTGGACAGACGGCCGTGCTCGCGGTCACGCTGACCGCGGGCAAGTATCTGATGTCCTCGACGATCCTCGCCGATCAGGCGCTGGGGGCCTACGGAACCCTCACCGTGCGCTGATTCCCGTGAAGGAGCCAGGCGCCGGACGGCGAACAAGTTCGTCATCCCCGGCGCCGGCTTTTGAGACGCTCGCCCAAATCAGGTCAACGCGCGATCGTCCCCATACGGCGGCAACCAGTGGAGCCGGCCGCCGGGGATAACTTTCACGAGTCCCCAAGGGCCCATCGGATCCAGGACCTCGGGACGACCGTGCCAGGCACCGGTACCTAAATTCCCCCCCGGGGACGACCGAGCGTGCCCGGAAAAATCCCCCAGGGATTTTTCCCCAGGTAAATCCCCCCAGGGGATTTACCCGGTGCCAGCGGCCCGGGCGAGCAGGACGACGATCACCAATGCGGCGATCGCCATCACCCCCATCTCGCGCTGCAGGATCGCCAGCACCACGGCGTTCTGCTCCTCCTCAGGGAGCTTTCCGACATCCTTCGCGGACTCGAACCCGCGGGAGTCGAGCACCATCTGGGCCGAGGCGACGCGCAGCTGCTCAGCCAGGAACGAGACGGCGACCGGCAGCAGACCGTAGAGCAGGTGTAGCCCCGAAGCCTTGCGCCCGAGCAGCACCAGGACACCGCCCAGCGCCACCTCCAGCACGATCACCACCTGGCCGGCACGGAGCAGGCGCCAGAACCACGGGCTCGACCGGACGCGCCACCAGCACCAAGCGCCGTAGACTCCAGCAGCGCCGCTAAGCCCGATCGCGAGCACCCCGACAACCAAGTGGACCTGTTTCATCGCTTGCCCCGGAGATAGCCGCATTCCGCACTAAGTAACACTCTGTTACAAGCTACGCGACGACGGTGATATAAGACTCCAGTGCTCCGAGGTTATCTCCCAGCAATCGTGTTTCTCATCCTCGGCGGGGTCATCGGGTTGCTGTTCTCGGTGCTGAACATCTTCCTCGGGCCCCGACACCCGAACCGCAGCAAGCAGGAGCCCTACGAATGCGGGCTGCCGTCGGAGATCCAGCGCGGGTTCCGTTTCGGGATCAGCTTCTACCTGATGGCGATGCTGTTCATCCTGTTCGACATCGAGGTCATCTTCCTGTATCCGATCGCGGTCCAGCTGCGGGCGTTCGGAACCTTCGCGATGAGCGAGACGATCGTGTTCGTGGTGTTGCTGATGATCGCGTTCGTGTACGTGTGGCGGCGAGGAGCGCTGGAATGGAAGTGAAGCGCGAGCCGCTCGACGGCGCCAGTGCCGCGTCGGAATTCCGAGCCCGCCAGCTGCTCTCGCGCGACATGCTGCGGGGCGACCTCGAGGGCGAGGCGCTCCAGCGCTACGTGGAGGATCGCGTGATCACGACGACGATGGACAAGGCCGTCGCCTGGTCACGCGGAAACTCGATCTACCCGTTGACCTTCGGTCTCGCCTGCTGCGCAATCGAGATGATGACGATCGTCGCGGCGCGGATGGACATCGCGCGGTTTGGCTTCGAGGCGTTCCGCGCCTCACCCCGTCAGGCGGACCTGCTGATCCTCTCGGGCCGCGTGTCGATCAAGATGGCGCCGGTGATCCGGCGGATCTACGACCAGATGCTGGAGCCCAAGTGGGCGATCTCGATGGGGGCGTGCTGCTCCTCGATGGGCGTGTTCAACAACTATGCGCTCGTCCCCTCGGACAAGTTCATGCCGATCGACATCCACGTGCCGGGCTGCCCACCGCGCCCCGAGTCGCTCGCCCACGGGATTCTCAAGCTGCGCGACAAGATCCAGGGTCATCCCGTGGAAGGCTGGCGCGATCGCTACGACGCGGTCGGGACCGAGGAGGTGATCGGCGACCAGACAGGCGTCGACGCGATCAACGTGTTTGGGCCAGGGGATACCGCCGGTGCCTGACGCGACGGGACTCGAGCTGACCGCTCAACAGCTTCGCGACGCCAACGCCGAGTCGATCCTCGACACGGACTTTCACCGCGGGCGCGCCACGCTGATCGCCAACCCCGAGCATGTGCTCGCGGTCCTGAGCGCCCTGCAGTCCAAGGGCTACACCTTCCTGGCGAGCCTGCACGGTTGTGATTACTACCCACACGAGCCGCGGCTGGGCGTCCTCTACGAACTGCTCGACATGACGCGCGTTGACCGAATCACGGTCAAGGCGCGCATGCCCTCCGACGCGGCGAGGATCGCCTCCGCGGTGGGGCTGTTCCGAGGCGCCGAGTTTCCCGAGCGCGAGGTCTACGACATGTTCGGGGTCGTATTCGACGGACATCCCGACCTGCGCCGGATCCTGATGCCCGAGGACTACGAGGGCTTCCCGCAGCGCCGTGATTTCCCGATCGGCGGCGAGCCGGTGCTGTTCACCTACAACGAAGAGAAGTCGTACGGGAAATGGCAATAAGCGACTACCGAAAGCGTGAGGAGTCGATCACGCTGGCAAGCGAGCCGGTCGGCGAGACGCATGAGCTGCTGACGCTCAACATCGGCCCGCACCATCCCGCCACGCATGGCGTCCTGCGCCTGCTGGCGACACTCGAGGGAGAGGTGGTGCACGACATCAAGCCGATCGTCGGCTACGTGCACACCGGGATCGAGAAGACCTGCGAGGGCAAGGCCTACTGGAAGGTGATCCCGGTCGTCGAGCGGATGGACTACCTGGGCTACTACTTCAACGCGATGGCGTTCTGCGGCGCGGTCGAGACGCTGCTCGGCGTCGAGGTGCCGCCGCGGGCGCAGTACCTGCGCGTGATCCACCTCGAGCTCAACCGGATCATGTCCCACCTGGTGTGGCTCGGGACCAGCGCGCTGGATCTCGGCGCGATCTCGATGTTCTGGTACTGCTTCCGGGAGCGCGAGCGGATCCTCGACCTGTTCGAGATGTCCTCGGGCCAGCGCATGCACACGCGCTATTTCCAGGTCGGTGGGGTGATGGAGGACATTCCGCGAGGGTTCGAGGGCAAGCTCCGGGCGTTCCTGGACGAGATGCCGACGCGCAACGACCAGTACGCGGACCTGCTGGAGAAGAACCAGATCGTGCTGGAGCGCCTACATGGAACATGCCCGCTGGATCAACAGACGCTGCTGGAGATCGGCGTGACCGGGCCGCTGCTGCGCGCCGCCGGCAACCCATGGGACCTGCGCAAGGCACAGCCCTATTCGAGCTACGAGCAGTTCGAGTTCAAGATCCCGGTGGGCACGGTCGGTGACAACTACGACCGATATCGCGTGCGCCACGCCGAGATCTACGAGTCGGTCAAGATCATCAGCCAGGCGCTCGAGGGCCTGCCCGACGGCCCGTACATCACGCCAGACCGAAAGATCGCCCTGCCGCCGAGACACGAGCTCGCGACCTCGATGGAGGCGCTGATCCACCATTTCAAGCTGGTCACCGAGGGCTTCCGCGTCCCCCCCGGCGAGGTGTACTACCCAATCGAGGGACCGCGCGGCGAGCTCGGGTGCTTCGTGCGCTCCGACGGCTCCGCGAAACCGGCTCGCGTGCACATGCGAGACCCCAGCTTCGTACACCTGCAGGCGCTCGCACCGATGGTCAACGGCGGCTACATCGCCGACCTGATCGCGACGCTCGCGATGCTCGATCCGATCCTGGGGGGGATCGACCGATGATGGGGAAATCGCAGGCGATTTCCCTGGCAGGTTCTGGCTGCGCCAGAACCTGTGAGATAAGCGAGGGATGCCGATGAGTCCGCGGATTCCGGTGGCCCGGTTCGGGCACGGTTCGCGGGTGCCGGGCTGGGACGAGCCGGTTGACCTGGCCAAGGACCCGGCGGTCGTCCCGGATCCCGCCACCACTCCGGTTCCCCAGGCGTTGCGCGACGAGATCGAGGCCGCGATGGCCAAGTACCCGGACCGACGCTCGGCGACGATCCCGGCACTGCACGCCGCGCAGCGGCTCCACGGCTGGTGCTCGCCCAAGGCGATCACGCAGGTGGCCGCTGTGATGGCGCTCACCCCGGCCGACCTGACCTCGGTGGCGAGCTTCTACGACATGCTCGAGCTGTCTCCCCGGCCTCCGCACGACGATGTCTACGTGTGCACCAACATCTCGTGCTCGCTGCTGGGCGCGGACGAGCTCTACGAGGCGATGATCGCCGCGGCGGCGGAGCACCCCAGCGTCCATGTGCAATCGTTTGAGTGCCTTGGCGCGTGCGACATCGCGCCGATGGCCTCGGTCAACGGCGAGTACGTCGGACCGCTGCGGGAGGGTGACGCGGAGCAGATCGTCGAGGACCTGGCGGCTGGGCGGCCGGTGCTGCCTGAGAAGCAGCTTCGCTTCCGGCCCTCTGCGGACCCGGGAGCCCGGCCGTGAAACTGCTGTTTGACCGCATCGACGAGCCGGGGCTGAACACGCTGGCGGTGTACGAGCGGCGCGGCGGCTATCAGTCGCTGCGCAAGGCGCTGACGATGTCGCCGCACGACGTGCTCCAGCAGATCCTCGACTCCGGGGTACGCGGCCGCGGCGGCGCCGGCTTTCAGATCGGCCGGAAGATCTCGTTCCTGCCGCACGGCCAGATGGAGAAGTACCTCGTATGCAACGCGGATGAGTCCGAGCCCGGAACGTTCAAGGACCGCGAGCTGATTCAGAAGAGCCCGCACATGTTGATCGAGGGCGTGGTGATCGCCGCCTATGCCGGGGAGATCAGCCGCGCGTTCATCTACATCCGTGGCGAGTACGCCCATCAGGCCGACATCCTGGAGGCGGCGATTGCGCAGGCGGCGCAGGCGGGGTATATCGGTGAGCGGATTCTCGGCTCCTCGCTGTCGCTGCCCTTGGTGCTGCACCGCGGCGCCGGCGCGTACATCTGCGGTGAGGAGACCGGGCTGCTCGACTCGTTGGAGGGCAAGCGCGGTAATCCCCGGCTCAAGCCTCCGTTCCCCGCGATCGAAGGCCTGTACCACGGACCGACGCTGATCAACAACGTCGAGACCCTGTGCACGGTTCCGCAGATCATCCGGATCGGCGGAGCCGAGTACGCGAAGATCGGCACCGAGACCTCGACCGGCACGAAGGTCGTCTCGATCTCCGGCGACGTACAGCGGCCGGGCAACTACGAGATCGAGCTGGGAACCCCCTCACGGGAGATCATCTACGGGCTGGCCGGCGGGCCATTTGAGAACCGGGAGATCAAGTTCTGGTTCCCGGGCGGCTCGAGCTCGCCCGTGCTGACGAAGGACGATCTCGACGTCCCGTACGACTTCGACAGCATGGCGAGGGCCGGCTCGATGCTCGGGTCCGGCGCGATCATCGTCGCGGACGAGCGTCGCAGCGTGCTCGGGGTCGCGTTGAAGCTGGCGAAGTTCTACGCGCATGAATCGTGCGGCAAGTGCGTCCCGTGCCGCGAGGGCACCAACTGGACGGTGAAGATGCTCCAGCGGATCCAGTCCGGGGAGGCGACCCCGATGGACCTCGAGATCATGGCCTCGGTCCAGGAGCAGATCATCGGCAACTGCCTGTGCGTGCTTGGCGACGCGATGGCGATGCCGATCGGCTCGATCGTGACGAAGTTCCGTGGGGAGCTGGAGGCGGAGATCGAAGCTGCCCGTGCGCGCGCCGACGCGGGGGCGCCGGCGGACGTGGTTGCTGTCGGCGTCGCCGACGAGTTGGCCGGCCCGACGCCCGTGCGCTAGAGCATGCCGCGGCCCGAGCAGAAGACAATCCAGCTGACGATCGACGGTCGCGAGGTCCGCGCGATCGAGGGCACGATGCTGGTCGACGCGGCCAAGCAGGGCGATGTCGAGATCCCCTACTTCTGTTACGAGCCCAAGCTCGGCAACCCGGTGGGGGCGTGCCGGATGTGCCTGGTCGAGATCGAGGGCATCCCGAAGCTGCAGACCTCCTGCTCGACTGCAGTCAAGGACGGGATGGTGATCCACACCCAGACCGAGCGCGTGCGCCACGCGCAGAACGCGGTGGTCGAGTTCCTGCTCGTCAACCACCCCCTCGACTGCCCGGTCTGCGACAAGGGCGGCGAGTGCCCGTTGCAGGACATCACGTTCGGCTGGGGCCTGGGACGCTCGCGGTTCATCGAGCCAAAGCGCCACTTTCAAAAGCCGCTTGCGCTCTCGCCCCTCGTCGCGATCGATCGCGAGCGCTGCATCCTCTGCTACCGCTGCGTCCGCTTCTCGCAGGAGATCTCCGAGGACTACCAGCTGATCTTCGCCGAACGGGGCGCCCACTCGTTCGTCGCCACCCACGACGGCCACCCCTATGTGGCCCCGTTCAGCGGCAACATCGTCGAGCTGTGCCCGGTGGGCGCGCTGACCTCCCAGCCCTACCGGTTTCGCGCCCGTCCCTGGGACATCGAGGGCGCCGCCGGCATCTGCACACTGTGCCCGTCCCAGTGCAACGTGCAGTTCACCGTGCGCGACGAGAAGGTGTTGCGGGTGCTGGCGCGCGAGCACGACGAGGTCGACGATGGGTGGCTGTGCGACAAGGGCCGCTTCGCCTACCAGGCGATCCACGTCGACGAGCGCATCACCTCGCCGCTGGTCCGCGACGGCGACGAACTGCGCGAGGTCTCGTGGCAGCGCGCGCTCGATGTCGCTGCCGGGCTCGCGCGTCACAAGGGTCGTGTGGCGGCGCTGATCGGCGGTCAGGCATCCAACGAGGAGGGCTTCCTGCTGGCGCGGCTGTTGCGCGAAGGGCTGCAGTCACACGACGTCGACTCGCGCGTCGGCGGCCCGCTGCCGATCGAGCTCACGCGAGCGCTGAGTGCGCCGGCGCTGCAGGTCTCGGTTCCTGATCTGGAGTTCGCCGACACGGTGCTCGTGCTCGGCTGCGAGCCGCTGGATCAGGCGCCGATCCTGGATCTGCGGATTCGCAAGGGCGTACGGCGCCACGGCGTGCGACTGGTGATCGCAACCCCACGCCCGAGCGCGCTCGACCCCGCGGCGCAAAGCGTGATTCGCTACCCGCCCGGAGGCGAGGTCGCGTTCCTGGCCGCGCTGGACGCCACGCTGGCCGGCCACACCGGGGCCAGCGATGAGACCGCGGCGCTGGCCGACCGGCTGCGCCACGGCGGCGAGGACATCGTGATCGTGTGGGGCGAGCGGATCGACGCCAAGGCGAGCGCGGTATTGCTGCGCATCGCCGAGCGACTGGGCCTGGCGCAGCGCCCCGGCGCGGGGCTGCTCGAGATCCCGGCCGCCGCCAACGGCCGCGGACTGCGCGAGGCCGGCGCGCTGCCCAACGCCGGACCGGGATACCAGGATCCGCCGCAGCCGGGACGCGGCGCCGGTGAAATCGCCCGGGCCGCCGCCAACGGTGAGCTGAGCGCCCTGTACCTGTTTCAGACCGACCCGCTTCGTGATCAGCCGGATCGCACACTGTGGCGGCAGGCGCTTCACCGCGCCCCCCTGGTGGTCGCGCACGCCTCGGTGCTCACCGAGGGCCTGTTCGAGCACGCATCGGTTATCTTCCCGGCCGAGTCGCACGCCGAGAAGGAGGGCACCGTGGTTCATCCGGACGGCCGCCTGCAGCGCCTGCGGATAGCGATCGCCCACCCCGGTGAGGTGCGCGCGGGCTGGTCGGTGCTGGCCGAGATCGCCCGTCGCGTCGGCCACGACCTCGGCGTCAGCAGCAGCGCGACGGCGTTCGGCCAACTGGTCCGGGCCGTGCCCTTCTACGCCGGGCTGACGCTCGAGGGGATCGGGGGCCACGGAGTCAGATGGCCCCAGCGCGCCGAAGCGTCGAGCCTCGCCGGCGCCACGCACACCCCGAGCGACCCCGCGCTTTCGTCCCGGGCCACCCCACCCCAATCCGCTCATCAACCGGGCGAGCGCACGGGCGCCAGCGGGTCGCTGCGCCTCGGGACCCACCGCTCGATCTGGGCGTGGCCCGAAGTCGAGATCTCACCGGCGCTGAAGTTCCTGGTTGCCCGACAGCAGGTGGAGCTGTCTCCCGTGGACGCCCGCCGTCTGGGGATCGAGCACGGCGAGAGCGTGGAGATCGCCCAGGAGGGCGTCCGGCTGAAGGCGACGGCCCATGTCCGCAGCGGTGTGCCGGTCGGCACGGCATTCCTGGCCGAGGGGATCGCCGAGGACTCAGCCAACGCGCTCACCGGAGAAACGATCGAGATCCAGCGGGCCGTGGACTCGGTTGGTGCGCGATGACCCCGATCGCCCTGGTCGACTACTACGAGCCGTGGTGGATTCAGATCATCAAGGCGCTGGTGATCTTCGCGGTCGCGTTCGCGATCCTGCCGATGCTGACGGTCTACGAACGCAAGCTGCTCGGCCGCTTCCAGGGCCGCTACGGCCCGAACCGCGTCGGCCCGTTCGGCCTGCTGCAGCCGATTGCCGAGATCGTCAAGTTCGCGACCAAGGAGCCCTCTCGCCCGACCACCTCGGTCGGGTACATGTTCCGGATCGCCCCGATCATCGCGATCCTCACGGCGATCGGGGGTCTCGCGCTGATCCCGTTCGGAGACGTCCAGCACGTCTTTGGCCAGCGCGTCGGCCTGTATGGCATCGACGTCTCGGTTGGCCCGTTGTACGTGTTCGCGCTCGCGGGGATCTCGTTCTACGGGATCATGCTCGGCGGCTGGGCGTCCGGCTCGAAGTACTCGTTCCTCGGCGCGATGCGCGGGGCCGCCCAGCTGATCTCCTACGAGGTCTCCCAGGCGCTGGCGCTCGTCGGCGTGGTGATCACCGCCGGGACGCTGTCGCTGACCGGCATCGTCCACGCGCAGGCCGGGATGTGGTATGTGATCCCGCAGTTCTTCGGGTTCCTGGTGTTCGTGCTGGCGTCCTTCGCGGAGACCAACCGCCCTCCGTTCGACCTCTCCGAGGCCGAGACAGAGCTCGTGGGCGGCTACTTCACCGAGTACGGCGGCACCGCGTTCGTGGCCTACCTGTTCGCCGAATATATGAACATGATGGTCGTCTCGGGCATCGCCGTGACGATGTTCCTCGGCGGCTGGCTGCTGCCGTTCGGGATCCACCCGCCCGGCTGGGTTGACCCGATCGTGGTGCTCGTCAAGATCCTGCTGTTCGTCACCTTCTTCATCTGGATTCGGGCGACCCTCCCGCGCCTTCGCTATGACCAGCTGATGTCGCTCGGCTGGAAGATACTGCTCCCACTGGCGACCCTGAACCTGGTCGTGACGGCGATCGTGGTGGCCTCATGACCCCCCCTTACGACCCCGGCACCGACGTGATCGAGGTGATCCGCGCCCCCGCGCCCGGCGCGCTCCGTGGCGCCTATCGCGCGTTCGGCGAGACGCTTCGCGGGCTGAAGACGACGTTCGCGCGACTCGCTGAGGGCCCGATCACGATCCAGTACCCCGAGCACAAGACTCCCGTCTACCCGCGCTACCGAGGTCGCCACAAGCTGCACCGGTTCGAGGACACCGGGTTGGAGAAGTGCGTCGGCTGCTCGCTCTGCGCCGCGGCCTGCCCGTCGGACTGCATTCGTGTCGTGGCCGCCGAGAACACGCCCGAGAACCGGGTCTCGGCCGGTGAGCGCTACGCCGCCGTGTACGAGATCAATCTCAGCCGCTGCATCTTCTGCGGCTACTGCGAGGTGGCGTGCCCGTTCGACGCGATCACGATGGGGCACGACTACGAGATGTCCGATTACCACCGCTCGGATCTGATCTTCACGAAGGAGATGCTGCTCGCCGATCCGATCGAGCGCACGCCGCTGCGGACTGAGGGTGAGTGAGTAGATGCTACGCATCTACTTTGCGAGTTCCCTGGCGGGAACTCGGGCGCCCAGGACGCGGGGAGGGTGAGTAGATGCTGCGCATCTACTTTCCGAGTTCCCTGGCGGGAACTCGGGCGCCCGGGACGAGGACAGAAGCGTGAGTAGATGCTGCGCATCTACTTTGCGAGTTCCCTGGCGGGAACTCGGGCGCCCGGCTCGCGGGGAGGGCGCTGAATGAGCGCGGTGCTGTTCTTCATCGCCGCGATCATCGCCATCGCCGGCGCGATCGGTGTGGTGATGCTGCGCAACCCGTTCTACAGCGTGCTCGCCCTGGTGATCCACCTGATCGCGCTCGCGGCGCTGTTCCTGCTGCTGCGGGCCGAGTTCGTCGCCGCCGCGCAGGTGGTCGTCTACGCGGGGGCGGTGATGGTCCTCTACGTGTTCGTGGTGGCGTACGTCGGTGGCGAAGACGAGCCGCTGACCCGTGGTGCAGCGGCGCTGAAGATCCTCGGCCCCTTGTTCGCGCTGGCGGTCGCGATCGAGCTGTGCATCGCGATGCTCGGCTCGGCGCTGAAGGGCATCTCCGGCAAGGGCGCGCCCTACGTCATCGGGTTCGGCACCCCGGAGCACATCGGCCGCCTGTTCCTGACCAAGTACCTGTTCGCGTTCGAGCTCGCGTCGCTCGTGCTGCTCGTCTCCGCGGTCGGCGCGGTCGTGCTGGCCCGCCGCCGGCGCGGGCTCGAGGACGTCGACGAGCGCGAACAGAAGCGGTTTCATCCCGATCGCCCGGGCTACACCGGGACGATGTCCGAGGCGGCCGGGTTCCGCCGCGCGGTGCCGGTGGCGCCGTCCGAAGCGGCCGGCGCCGGCAACGGCAACGGTCATGCCCCGGAGCCCGAGCCAGAGCCGGTGGGAGACGCGCAGTAATGGCGATCGGCTGGTACCTGGTCGTCTCGGCGCTGATCTTCTGCATCGGCGCCGCCGGGGTGACGACGCGCCCCAATCCGCTGGTCATCCTGCTGTGCCTGGAGCTGATGCTCAACGCCGCCAACCTGGCGCTCGTCGCCTTCTCGCGCATGTGGGGAGGCGAGGACGGCCAGGTGTTCGCGCTGATCGTGATGGTCGTCGCCGCGTGCGAGGTGACGGTCGGGCTGGGGTTGATCGTCGCGATCTACCGCCGCCGGATGGCGCTCAACGTCGATGAGCTGAACGAGCTGCACGGGTGAGCCGAATACGATGAGTCCGACCACGTTCGGGTGGCTGATCCTGCTGTTCCCGCTGCTCGGGACCGCACTGATCGGCCTCAGCTCCCGTCGCCTCGGCGGGCGCGCCGCGGGCTGGATCGGGACCGGCGCGATCGCGCTCTCGTTCGCCTGCGCGATCGGTGCACTGATCGCGTTGCTGGGTCGCAGCGAAGCCCACCGCGAGCTCGGCTCCACGCTCTGGAACTACGACTCGACCGTCGGCGTCGACGCCTCGCTGTCGATCCTGCTCGACCCGCTGTCGGTGTTCATGGCGTTGATCGTCTCGGGCGTGTCGATGCTGATCCACGTGTACTCGGTCGCCTACATGGACTCCGACCGCGGCTACTCGCGCTACTTCGCGTACCTGAACTTCTTCGTCTTCTCGATGCTGCTGCTCGTCCTGGCCGGCAACTTCCTGCTGCTGATCGTCGGGTGGGCGTTCGTCGGCGCCGCCTCCTACATGTTGATCTCGTTCTGGTATCGACGCAAAACCGCCACCCGGGCGGGAATGAAGGCGTTCGTGATCAATGTCCTCGGTGACGTCGGCTTGGTGTTCGGCACGTTCTTCATCTTCCGCCACACCGGCACGCTCGACCTGCTGGGCACGTTCCGAGACGTGCCGCACGTGTTCACCCACAACCAGGGCGATCTGGTCGCGGGGTGCCTGCTACTGCTGGTCGGGGCGTTCGCGAAGTCCGCCCAGGTGCCGCTGCACACATGGTTGCCCGACGCGATGGAGGGTCCCACCCCGGTCTCGGCCCTGATCCACGCCGCGACGATGGTGACCGCCGGCGTCTACCTGATCGCGCGCATGCACCCGTTGTTCGAGCAGGCTCCGGCGGCGGCGGACGTCGGCGCGATCGTCGGCGGCGCGACCCTGCTGATCGCCGCGACGATCGCGATCGTGGTGACCGACCTCAAGCGCGTGATCGCCTATTCGACGATGTCGCAGATCGGTTACATGATCATGGGCGTCTCGGTGGGCGCGTACTCGGCCGCGCTGTTTCACCTGATGACCCACTCGTTCTTCAAGGCGCTGCTGTTCATGGCGGCCGGCTCGATCATCAGTGCGATGGGAGGCGAGCAGTCGCTGGACCGGATGGGCGGCTTTCGGCGGGCACTGCCGTTCACGTTCATCTGCTTCATCATCGGCGGCCTGGCGCTGTCCGGAATGCCGCCATTCTCGGGCTGGCTGTCCAAGGACGACATCATCGCCTTCCTCGATCATCGCGGCGGGGCGTTCGAGGTGCTCGGCATCATCGGCTATCTCGGAGCGCTGCTGACCGGCATCTACACCTTCCGGATGATCTTCCGCGCGTTCTTCGGCAAGCCGTGCGAGCAGGCGAGGGAGCTCGAGCAGGGCCACCCGTTCCACGCCGAGGTACCGCGCAACCCGCAGACCGGCGAGGAGGAGGACACCGACGTGGGGTTCCCGGGCCCCGATCACCACATCGCCGAGCGTGACTGGCCGATGAAGGTGCCGATGGCAGCGCTGGCGGTGCTGGCCGTGGTCGGTGGGGTACTCCAGATCCCGGGCGTCGATGACTCGATCGCCCGCTTCCTCGCCCCGACCTTCGCCGATTCACATCTCGTGCGCGACGTGCCGTCCACGTCGGCCGACTGGCTCGGACTCGCGGTCGGCGCGGCGATCGCGATCACCGGGATCGCGATCGCGTACCGAATCTGGATCGTCAAGCCGGGCACCTCGACCAAGTTGCGAGAGCGCTTCGCACCGGTCTACACGGTGCTCGTCAACAAGTGGTATTTCGACGAGCTGATCGACTTCCTCGTCGTCCGTCCCGCCCAGTGGAGTGGGCGCTTCGCCGACTCGGTGCTGGAGCGGGTGGTGATCGCCGGCGGAGTCACCGGCAGTGTCACCGGAATCGTCCGTGCGGGCTCAGCCGCTGTGCGCCGCGCCCAGACCGGGTTCGTGCGTTACTACGCCGCCCTGGTCGTGGTCGGCATCTCCGGGGTCGCCCTCTACTTCCTGATCTCCTCCTCCGGATGACCCTATCAATCCTGATCTGGCTTCCGCTGGCGATCTCCCTGCTCGTCTCGCAGGTCCCGCGTGCCGCGGTCGGGCGCGCCACCGCGGTCGGCAGCCTGGTCACGCTGGGAATCGCGATCTCGTTTCTGGCCCGCTTCAAGCTGAGTCACATCGGGCTCCAGTTCCTGACCAACCGGGAGTGGATTCCGGCCCTGGGGATCCACTACAAGCTCGGGCTGGACGGGCTCAACATCGCGTTGGTGGTGCTCACGACAGCGCTGTTCAGCGCTGCGCTGGTGTGGGCGTCGTTCCGCGAGTGGGATCGGCCGCGCGTGTTCTACTTTCACTTCGGCCTCGCTCAGACCGCCGTGCTCGGAGCCTTCTGTGCGCAGGACCTGGCCCTGTTCGTCGCGTTCTTCGACGTGATGCTGATTCCGTTCTACTTCCTGACCGGCATGTGGGGCACCGGCGACCGGGTCCGAGCGACGACCAAGCTGGTGATCTATACGCTGGTCGGGTCGTTCTTCATGCTCGTCGCGGCGATCGCCACCGGCGTGCTGGCCTCAGAACAGCACGGAACCCCGCTGACGTTCGCGCTCTCCGCGCTCCAGGCGCTGCCGCTGTCGAAAACCTCGCAGGAGTGGATCTTCCTCGGCTTCGCCGTCGCGTTCCTGGTCAAGATGCCGCTCGTGCCGTTCCACGGCTGGCTCGCCGACGGCTACAAGTCGATGCCGATCCCGGCCGTCGCGGTATTCTCGGCGATCCTGTCGAAGGTGGCCGCCTACGGGTTCCTGCGAATCGTGCTGCCGCTGTTCCCCTACGCGTCGGTGCACTTCCAGACGTTGATGCTGGTGATCGCACTGGTGTCGATCCTCTGGGCGACCGCGATCGCCTTCACGACCCCCGAGGCGCGCCTGGTGGTCGCGTACTCGAGCGTCGCGCAGCTGGGCTTCATCACGCTGGGAATCTTCTCGCTGCGACCCGAGGGCGCTCAGGGGGCGCTGCTGCAGATGGTCAACCACGGGCTCGTGACGCTGCCGATGTTCCTGATCGTGGCCGCGCTCGCCGCCCGCGCCGGCGGATCGGAGAAGCTGCGGGACATGGGCGGGATCGCGTTCCGCGCGCCGGTGCTGGCGACGTTGTTCCTGATCGTCACCTTCGCGACCCTGGCGATGCCGGGCTCGTCGAACTTCGTCGGCGAATTCATGATCCTGCTGGGCCTGTTCAAGGCCAAGCTGGTGCTCGCCCTGATCGCGTCCGCCGGTGTCGTCGGCGCCGCCGTGTACGCGTTACGGCTGTTCATCCAGTCGATGCACAACCGCGTCGGGCCCCGGGTCAGCTCGCGGGAGATCGGCCTGCCTGAGGCCGCAGCGATCGTGCCGATCGTGGGGGTGATCCTGGTGCTCGCGTTCTATCCCCAGTTCGGGCTGCGACGCTCCGAGCGGGCGGTGAGGGCCGCGCTTGCGCCGGCCCAGCTGCAGCAGGCGGCATCCCTGACCGCGAGCCGCACGCCATGACCGGCCTTAGCGCCTATTCGACCTTGGCGGCGGTCAGCCATCAGCTCAAGGGCCCGCACATCGACTGGCCCGCCTTCTCGCCGCTGATCGCGCTGAGCGTGGGCGCGCTGCTGGTGCTGCTGGTTGGCTTGCTGAGCGGTGTCGTGGCTCGCGAACGGGTCGTCCCGATGCTGACCATCGGCTCGCTGTTGGTCACGATGGGATTCGAGATCGCGCGCTTTCACGACCACACATCGATCATCTCCGGCGCGCTGGAGATCGACGATCTGGCGCTCACGCTCGACCTGATCTTCGCCGTCGCGGCGATCGCCGCCGTCGTGCTGTCGCTGCGCGCCCGAGCGCCCCGTGAAGCGGGCCACGGCGAGTATCACTCGCTGCTGCTGTTCAGCGTGCTGGGGATGGCGGTGCTCGTCTCGGCGCAGAACCTGGTGACGCTGTTCGTCGGCTTCGAGCTGCTGTCGATCCCGCTGTACGTGCTGTGCGCGGCGGAGGCGCATCGCGAGGGCTCGCTCGAGTCGGGGCTCAAATACCTGGTGATCGGGTCGGTCGGGTCCGCCACGCTGGCCTACGGGCTGGCGCTGATCTACGGCGCCACCGGCTCGACCGACTTCGCCGGGATCGCCAATGCCGTTTCGGTGGGCAAGCTCGCGGGCGGCGTGCTCGGCGATCCGATGCTGCTGACGGGAATCGCGCTGGTGATCGTGGGCTTCGCGTTCAAGGCTTCGGTGGCGCCGTTTCACCAGTGGACGCCGGATGTCTACGAGGGTGCGCCGACGCCGATCACCGCCTTCATGGCGACCGCCACCAAGGCCGCGGCCTTGGGCGTGTTCCTGCGGTTCTTCGACGTGGCCGTGATCGGCGCCCAGAACAAGTGGGCGCCGGCACTGGCGACGTTGGCCACGATCACGATCCTGGTCGGCAACGTCGGCGCGCTGGGGCAGTCCTCGCTGAAGCGGATGCTCGGTTACTCCGGGGTCGCGCAGGCCGGGTACATGCTGGGCGGCGTGGTGGTCGGCAGCCAGCTCGGGGTCCAGGCGACCGTGCTGTATCTGGCCGTGTATCTGGCGATGAACATCGCCGCGTTCGCGGTGATCATCGCCCAGGAGGACGATCGTCCAGACGGGGACGACATCTCGGCGCTGGCCGGCCTTGGCGCACGCCGGCCGTGGCTCGCGTGGCCGCTGACGATCGCCATGCTGTCGCTGGCGGGGATCCCCGGCACGGTCGGGTTCATCGGCAAGTTCCAGCTGATCCACGCGCTGATCAACGGCGACTACACGTGGCTCGCCGTGGTGGTGGTGATCGGGTCGATGATCTCGCTCGGCTATTACCTCAGGGTCGTCGCCGTGATCTGGATGAGCGCGCCCGCGCCCGCACCGGCCCGCGCGCCCGCCGGCCCAGCCGGTCCCGGGGGGGGAGTCCTGGCTCCGATCGCGGGCGGATCAGCCGAGGTTGACGACTCCGGTCGCTGGCCGGGCTCGGCCAGCTCCGTCCCCTACGGCGAGGTCGCGTTCGTCGCGCTCCTGTTCGCGGCCGCGAGCATCCTCTTCGGCATCTTCCCCTCGCCGCTGTTTCACTTCGCCGCCCACGCCGGGCAGGCGATCACCGGGATCTTCTAAATCTAAACCGCGGCGCGGTAAGTCCAGACGGGCTAAAACGGGCTGGAAGCCCGGCCAACGTCCCAGTCGAGCGGCTCTGGACCCCGGTTGGGATGAAAACCATCCCCCACGTGGATTACGTCCCAATCGCGTTTTGACCAGCCCCCATTGGGACGTTATCCAGGCGGTCGGGGCGTAGTCGGTTCGCCTTAGGCTTAGGCTTAGGCTAACCATTGTCGCTATGAGCGTTGATCGGGACTCACGCCACCGGCAGTCCGCCGGCAAGCTCGGCTTGGTCCTGCGCCCGCTGGCCGAGGGCGACGAGGCCGACCTGCTTCGGATCCACACGACGCCTGAGGTGATGCGCTGGTGGGATCACCCGGCAGACGGGTTCCCGTGGGAGGAGCCGGAGTCGACGCGCTGGACGATCGAGGTCGACGGGGAGGTTGCCGGCCTGATCCAGGTCTGGGAGGAATCGGAGCCCAAGTACCGTCATGCGACGATCGACCTGTTCCTCGATCCGGCCGTTCACGATCGGGGATGGGGCACGGAGGCGATCCGGCGGGTGGTGCGCCATCTGATCGATGAGCGCGGTCATCACCGGATCACGATCGATCCGGCGGTCGCGAACCTCGCCGCGATCCGGACCTACGAGAAGGTCGGCTTCAGGACGGTCGGCGTGATGCGCCGGTACGAGCGCGACGTCGGCGCCGGCGGCTGGCACGACAGCCTGCTGATGGAGCTCCTGGCGGGTGAGGAGGGCAAGTGATGGCAGCCGACTGGTAGGTTGCGTGCGTATGTCCTCCCCGTGGCCGATCCTGGCTCCGTACGATGAGTGGAGCGCGAGCTGCGACACGCTCCACGCTCACACGCAGGTTCTGGGCAAGCTGGCGGTCCTCCTGGCCCCACCCGAGCCCCAGCTTCAGCACGCGGCGCTGCGGCT
>Ga0209839_10000050_pt1 | contig 46022 bp, 43 predicted proteins | sample OrgsoiDNA2013050_FD_185800 | JGI IMG/M metagenome (GOLD analysis project Ga0209839, IMG submission 185800) | Permafrost soil microbial communities from the Arctic, to analyse light accelerated degradation of dissolved organic matter (DOM) -... | ecosystem: Environmental > Terrestrial > Soil >... | reverse complement strand
GGCGACGGTGTCGTTGTTTCTCGACATCCTGAACATTTTCGTCAGCCTGCTCAATCTGCTGATGATTTTCTCGGGGCAGCGCGACTAGTACCGAAACGCTGGGAGAAAAGGGCGGCGCGAGCCGCCCTTTTTTTGTCCGGAGCGCCTATCTAGCCTCAGCGCTCGAACAGCGCCACCGATTCGACGTGAGCCGTGTGCGGAAACATGTTCGCGATGCCCGCGGCACGCAGCGCGAAGCCTTGCGTGCCGACCAGCACTTCCGCATCGCGCGCCAGCGTCGCCGCATTGCACGACACGTACACGATGCGCGAAATCTGAGGCGGCAGCGACTTGACCAGCTCCATCGCGCCTTCGCGAGGCGGATCGATCAGGACCTTGTCCAGCGGTCCAAGCCTGGCGACGCTTTCCTCCGTGGCCTCGAACAGATTGTCCGCAACGAAGCGCGCTCGCTCAGTGAGTTCGTTGAGCGCCGCGTTGATTTCGGCGCGTCGCACCAGTGCCGCGCTTCCCTCGACGCCGATGACGTCCGCGCCGCGCCGCGCGATCGGCAGTGTGAAATTGCCGAGTCCGCAGAAAAAATCCGCGATCCGATCGCCTGGTTGCGGATCGAGCAGGCTGATAGCGCGACGCACCAGCACGCGGTTTATCGCACCGTTGACCTGCGTGAAGTCGCTCGGCTCGAATTCGAACCTGACCGAGAAGTCGGGCAAGGCATACGAGAGCGTGGATTCCTGAGGGCAGAAAGGCCGGATGCTCGCCGGCCCCGACGACTGCAGGTAGATGTGAACGCCGTGGCGCTGCGCGAAGGCGCTTACTTCGCGCTCATCGTCTTCGGTCAGCGGCGCCAGGTGACGCAGGATCAGCGCTTCGCCCGCCTCGCCGTCGCCGATCGCCAATTCGATCTGCGGCAGGCGATCGCGGATCGAAAGCGCGCCAACAAGCGAGCGCAGCTTCGGCAGCAGCGCCGAGATCCGCGGCGGCAGCACCGGGCAGGTCGTCATGTCGGCGACGAAGCTGGATTTTTTTTCGTGAAAGCCGACCAGCGCGCCGCCTTTTTTGGGAACGTAGCGGACCGACAGCCGCGCGCGCTGACGGTAGCCCCAGGCCGGACCGTGGATCGGCGCCAGAAGCTGTTGCGGGCGCAAGCGGGCGATATGCCACAAGGCGTCCTCGAGCACGCGCTGCTTGACCGCGACCTGCGCCAGCGGATCGAGATGCTGGAGGCTGCAACCGCCGCACACGCCGAAATGCGGACAATGAGGCGTCACCCTTTCGTGGCTGGACTCGAACAGTTCGGTCATGCGCGCAAGCGCGTAGTTCGGCTTGCTGCGGAAAATCTCGATCGCCACGCGCTCGCCGATCAGCGCGCCCTCGACGAACACCGCTTTGCCGTCGACGCGCGCGACGCCTCTTCCTTCCTGATCGAGCGCGGAGATGACGACGGTATCCATGGCGGCAGCGGTCACATAGCGCCGCGCGAGAAAGACACGGTCGGCAAACGAGGGATTGTACCGAATGCGCCATTGCCCCAATACCCCAATACTCACCTGCACGACGGGTTCGCCTCTTCCCGCATCCGCCGCCGCCCGCGCCGCGCCCGTCGGGTAGAATTCGAACGATGCAAATTCTCGCGATCGACGCCTCGACCGAAGTCTGCGCCGTCGCGCTCGGCGACGGCGTGAACTGGCACGAGCGCAGCGAGATCGCCGGCCAGCGTCATTCCGAGCTTCTTCTGCCGATGATCCGGGAGGTGCTCGCGGAGTGCGGCGTGACGCTCGAGCAGATCGACGGCATCGCGTTCGGCGCGGGCCCCGGATCCTTTACCGGCTTGCGCATTGCCTGCGGCGTGGCGCAGGGCCTCGCGCTGGGAGCTGCGCTGCCGGTAGTGGGGGTTTCCACGCTCGAGGCCATTGCGGAAACACGGCGCGACCTCGCTGGCGGCGACCGAATCATCGCGGCGATCGACGCGCGCATGCGCGAGATCTATGTCGGCGCCTATGAGCGCGACTCCGGGCGCTGGCGCGAGGCGATCGCTCCGGTCGTCGTCGCTCCCGATGCCGCTCCTCTGCCGGAAGGCCGCGGATGGATCGGCGCCGGCAGCGCATTCGCGGCGTATCCGGCGTTGCGCGAGCATTACGGCGCCGCCGTTTCCGAATGCGATGCGACGGTGGTACCCAGCGCGACCGCGATCGGAAAGCTCTCGCTGTTCCGGTTTGCCGCCGGTGAAGGAGTGCCGGCGCGTGACGCGGCGCCGATGTACGTGCGCCATCGCGTGGCATTGAACATCGCCGAACGCGCGGCGGGACTGCGTCTGTGAGCGCCCTCGGCAATTCCCGGCCAATGAACAGCTCGACAAGCCCCGCTCCTGCCGCACCTGTATTCGCCGTGCTCTGGCGACCGATGCAGGAGTCCGATCTCGAACAGGTTGCCGCGCTCGAAGCCCAGTCGCATCCGGCTCCGTGGACAATCGGAAATTTTCGCGACGCGCTCGCGGCCGGGTACAGCACCATGGTGGGAGAGGCGGGCGGCGCCATCGTCGCCTACGGCGTGCTGATGATGGGTCCCGGCGAGGCGCAGGTTCTCAATCTCACCGTCGCGCCCGCAGCACGGCGGCGAGGTCTGGCTCGCGTCTTGTTGCGACGCTTTCTCGACGACGCTCTGCGCCTCGGCGCCGCGCAGTGCTTCCTGGAAGTGCGCCTCTCGAATGCCGCGGCGATTGCGCTCTACCGCGCGGAGGGTTTCGTCCCCGTCGCGCGCCGGGCAGCGTACTACCCCGCGGTGCCGGGCACAGGCGCGCGCGAGGACGCGCTGGTGTTGCGCCGCGGCGCACCATCGAGCGCGACCAGGAGCGAGAGCGAGGCGGCGCTCGGCGGCGGCGATGACCATGGTTGAACACTTCGACGTCCTGCAAGAGCTCGGGCTGACGCCCGTCTGGCGCTTGCGCGCGCGGTACCGCATCGACGTGGCGGCGACCGCGCCGCATGCCGCGAAGGAGCCGACGCCGGCCGAGTCGGACGCCGACGCGGGGAGCGTTTCGCTGCTCGCCGTTCCGCGCCTCGACGTCGTCAAAGCGCCGCAGCTGGCGCCGCCGCAAGCCAAGGTCGTGAACGATTCGCTGCTCGCCGTGCCGCAAGCCGATGCCGGGAATCGTGCGGCGCGGATCGCGATGCTCGACTGGGCGCATTTCGCGGCGGATGTTTCGGCGTGCACCGAGTGCGGTCTCGCCCGCACGCGTAACCTGGCGGTGCCCGGCGTGGGCGACCCTCGCGCCGACTGGCTCTTCGTTGGCGAGGCGCCGGGCGCCGAGGAAGACGCCAAGGGTGAGCCCTTTGTCGGGCAGGCGGGCCGCCTTCTCGACAGCATGCTCGCCGCGCTGGGAATGAGCCGGACCAAGGCGGTCTATATCGCCAACGTGCTCAAGTGCCGCCCTCCCAACAACCGTACTCCCGCGCCGCACGAAGTCGAGTCCTGCCTTCCGTACCTGCATCGCCAGATCGCCCTGATCCAGCCAAAGCTTATCGTTGCCTTGGGCAAGAGTGCGGCGACGACGCTGCTCAAGGCGGAGGCGAGCATCGCCAGCCTTCGCGGCCGGGTTCATCGCTACCAGGGCATTCCGATGATCGTGACCTATCATCCGGCGTACCTGCTGCGCACCTTGCCCGACAAAGCGAAGGCGTGGGAAGATCTGTGCCTCGCGCGGGCGACCTTGCTCGGCATACTGAACACAGGCGTCTTGCAATCCACGGAACGGGACCCAACCTGACAAGCCGCGGGCACGTTCGGTTTCGTGCGCTCGCCCACTACGGAGACATAACATCATGCGCAAGCTATTGAGCCCCTTTGCAGGAATCCTTGCCGCGACATTCGTGGCGCTATTCCTGTCCGGCTGCGGATACAACGACCTTCAACGCCAGGACGAGCAGATCAAGGCCGCATGGTCCGAGGTGATCAACCAGTATCAGCGGCGCTCCGACCTGGTGCCGAACCTCGTCGCGACCGTCAAGGGCTATGCCGCGCAGGAGCAGACCATTTTCATTCAGGTCGCCGAAGCGCGCGCCAGCGTGGGCTCGATCAAGGCCACGCCGGAGCTGATCAACGACCCGGCGGCGTTCGCCAAGTTCCAGGCGGCTCAGGGCCAGTTGCAATCGGCGCTGTCGCGCCTCCTGTTGGTGGCCGAGAACTATCCGCAGCTCAAGTCCGACGCAGTCTTCCGCGATCTGACGGCGCAGCTCGAGGGCACCGAGAACCGGATTACCGTTGCGCGCAACCGCTACATCAAGGCGGTGCAGGATTTCAACGTGACGGTGCGCTCGTTCCCGACCAACCTCACGGCAATGATATTCAAGATGGACGTGAAGCCCAACTTCACCGTCGACAACGAAAAGGCGATCAGCGTGCCGCCAACGGTCGATTTCGGCAAGGCGCCAGCCACTCCTTCGACACTGCCTGCGCCGCAACCGGCGCCCACACCGGCACCGAAATAACGGATCGTCTGGTTCCGTCCATCGCGACCGCTGGAGCTTCGCCGTGACCCCTAGGCGCCATTTCGGCGCCGTCTTGGCCGCAGTCGCGTTTGCGATCGCCGCTTCGGCGGCGGCATGGGACACGCCGAAGGACGGCCTGCGCCCGGTGCCGCCGCTGACCAGCCAGGTGACCGATCTCACTGGCACGCTGTCGGCCGCCGAGCGTCAGGCGCTCGAATCCAAATTGCGCGATTGGGAGACGCGAACGACCAATCAGCTGGTGGTGCTGATCGTGCCGAGCACCGCTCCGGAACCCATCGAAGAGTATTCGCTGCGCGTTGCCGAGGCGTGGAAAATCGGGCAGAAGGGCAAGGACAACGGCGCGATCTTCCTGATCGCCAAAGACGACAAGCGCATGCGCATCGAAGTCGCCTACGGTTTCGAAGGCGTGCTCACCGACGTGACGGCGCGAAGGATCATCGGCGAAACCGTCGCGCCGTATTTCAAGCAAGGGCAGTTCTCGGCCGGAATCAACGCAGGCGTGGACAGGATCATCGAGGTCATCGGCAAGGGAGAGCCGCTGCCGGCCGATACGCCCAAGCGTGCCGCGCCGCGCCACAGTTTTGACTACGGAAATCTGCTGATCATCTTGCTGGTGGCGGTCCCGATCGTCGGCACGATCCTGCGCTCGATGTTCGGCAACATCGGCGGCTCCGCGATCGGCGCCGGCGTCGCTGGAACCGTCGCCTGGTTCGTCGCCGGATCGTTGCTGATCGCGGGCGGCGCGGCGGTGGTCGCGTTCATCATCATCATTTTTTCGATGTTTGGCGGCGGCCGCGGCGGCGGCTGGATCCCGGGTGCAGGCGGCGGATTTGGCGGCGGTGGCGGAGGGGGATTCTCCGGCGGCGGCGGCAGCTTTGGCGGCGGCGGCGCAAGTGGAGGCTGGTGAGATGCAACCGACAGACACCGCTCCGGATTCAGGATTGCCGGCACTGCCGCCGCGTCGCTTCAGGCGCTTCGCGCGGCACCTCGCGACCGACCACCACGCGGTGCGCCGGGCGTTCCCGCGCGAGGCGCTGGCTCGCATCCAGGCCGCGATTAGCGCCGGTGAACAAAGTCACGCCGGCCAGGTCCGCTTCGTGGTCGAGGCCGCGCTGCCGCTGGCGCTGGTGCTGAGCCGGCACACTCCGCGCGAGCGCGCGCTCGACACATTCGGTCGCCTGCGCATCTGGGACACCGAGGGCAACAGTGGCGTGCTGGTGTATTTGCTGCTGGCCGACCGCAGGGTCGAGATCGTCGCCGACCGGGGCATCGATCGCGAGGTTGGTGAAGCGGAGTGGCGCTCGATCTGCCAAACGATGGAAACGGCGTTCGGCGAGCGGCGCTTCGAGGACGGCGCAGTCGCAGGCATCGACGCCGTCAGCGCGCTCTTGGCGCGGCACTTCCCGCGCACCGGCGCGGCAATCAACGAGCTTCCGGACGAACCGGTCGTACTCTAGGACCGCAGCCGGTTCGGCGCGGGCTCGACGCGCTCATGCGCGACGAGGTGCATGAGATCGCCCGCTGCAAGATTGATGCGATGGCGCCACATCACCATCGCCATCGTCCCGGCGACGAACAGCCCGAACAGCACGATGACCTCGTTGGTCGAGACGCCCAGAAAAACCAGCAGCGCATACAGGGCGAGCATCACCAGTATGCCGATGTTCTCGTTGAAGTTCTGCACCGCGATCGAATGTCCCGCGCCCATCAGCACATGCCCGCGATGTTGCAGCATCGCATTCATCGGCACCACGAAAAACCCGGCGAGCGCGCCAATCGCGGTCATCAGCACCACCGAAGTCTCGAGAAACTGCACGTAGATCATGCCGATGATGGCCAGCCCCATCACGACACCGAGCGGCAATACCTTGACCGCGTTGCGCAGCGAGACGAACCGCGCCGCGGCGACCGCGCCCAGCGCGATCCCAATCGCGACCACACCCTGCAGGTAAGACGCTCGCGACAGGTTGTAGCAGAGATGCGACGCGGCCCAGTCGATGACGATGAACTGCAGCGTGGCGCCGGCGCCCCAGAACAGCGTGGTCGTCGCCAACGAGATCTGGCCGAGCTTGTCACGCCAAAGCAGCGCGCAGCAGTGGCTGAATTCGCGGATGAGGAAGATCGGATTCTTGCTCGGCGTGCGGTGGTCGACACCGGTATTCGGAATGTAGCAATTGAACAGCCCTGCGATCACGTAGGCGCCCATGATCACGCAGATCGCCGCTTGCGGCGGAGTCTGGATGCCGGTGTCGATGCGCGGAATATCGACCGCAAGCAGCGCGCTGGAGATCGGCCCGCTGATCAGCAGGCCGCCCAGAAGCACGCCCAGGATGATCGACGCGACGGTGGTGCCCTCGATCCATCCATTGGCGACGACCAGCTGTCGCGCCGGCAGCAACTCGGTCAGGATGCCGTACTTAGCCGGCGAATAGGCCGCTGCCCCGAGTCCCACCACCGCGTATGCGAGCAGCGGGTGCAAGGTGAACAGCATCAGCGCGCAGCCCGCGACCTTGACGCCATTGGTGATGAGCATCACGCGGCCCTTCGGCATCGAATCCGCGAACGCGCCCACCAGCGGCGCCAGCAACACGTAGGAAATGACGAAGCACTGCTTGAGCGCGGGCGTCATCCACGCCGGCGAATCGAGATCGCGCAGCATCTGAATTGCCGCGACAAGCAGTGCGCTGTCGGCGAGCGACGAGAAAAACTGCGCCGCCATGATGATGTAGAACCCGGCCTTCATTGTCCTCATTTGCGCGGACGCCCGCTGTGCTTGACACCCGATGCGGGGGAGCCGGGAACGTTCGCTGCGCTTGTGTATAATTCATTGCTTGCCGGCGCATGCGGCTCGCGCCTTATACCACGTTTCCCTCTCAGACAAAAACGGCCGGCCTTCGTTCGTTCCCCGCCCGGAGCCGTATTGCGATGAGTCGTCCCGTCCTGGCCCAAATCAATCTCGCGGCACTGCGCAAGAATTTGCGCGTTGCGCGCGAGAAAGCGGCCGGCGCGCAGTTGCTCGCGGTGGTCAAGGCCAACGCCTATGGCCACGGCTTGGTGCGCGTTCTTCCCGCGCTGAGCGAGGCCGACGGACTTGCCCTGCTCGAGCTCGACGCCGCGGTTTCGCTGCGTGAGCAGCACTATGCGCGCCGCATCCTGTTGCTGGAAGGATTTTTTGGTGCTGACGAGCTGCCGGAAATCGCGCAGCGGCGCCTCGCGGTAGTTGTGCACCACATCGAGCACGTGCGCATGTTGGAGACCACTCCGCTTTCGCGACCGCTGGAAGTGTTCGTCAAGATCAACACCGGCATGAACCGCCTGGGCTTCAAACCCTCCGAAGTGCGCGAGGTCGCCGATCGCTTGTCGGCCGCGTCGAGCGTCGCTGCGTTGCGCCTGATGACCCATCTCGCCCGCTCCGACGAGGAGGAAGGCATTCAGGAGCAACTGCGGTTGTTCGAGGATGCGTGCAAGGGATTGCCGTATCCACGCTCGATCGCCAATTCCGCCGGCGTCATTCGCTTCGGCGAGGTCGGCGGCGATTACGTACGGCCCGGCATCATGCTCTACGGCTCGTCGCCGTTTCCGTACGACACCGCGGAGATGCTGGGCTTATCGCCGGTGATGACGCTGCGCAGCGAGTTGATCGCGGTGCAGGAGTTGAAGCCCAACGCCAACGTCGGCTATGGCGGCGGCTACACCGCGGCGCGGGCGCACCGGGTCGGAGTGATCGCCTGCGGTTACGCCGACGGTTACCCGCGGCACGCGCCGAACGGGACGCCGGTGCTGGTGTGCGGCAAGAAAGTCCGCACCGCGGGGCGCGTCTCGATGGACATGATGACGGTCGACCTGACCGAAGTGCCGGAGGCGGGCGTCGGCAGTCCGGTCGTACTTTGGGGCGAAGGCTTGTCGGTCGACGACGTCGCTGCCGCAGCGAGCACCGTCGGCTACGAGCTGCTGTGCGCGGTCGCGCCGCGGGTGCCGTTCGTCACCACCGAAATCGGCAAGGTCGACATCGAACTTTAGCTTCACAACTTTAGCTTCACAAATGTAATTTCACTTTTCGAGGAAACGCGCTTGTACATTGTCGTCACCGGCGCCGCCGGCTTCATCGGATCGAGCCTGATCCGGGCGTTGAACGCGCGCGGAGAGACGCGGATTCTCGCCGTCGACAATCTTTCGCGCGCGGATACGTTCCGCAATCTCGCCGATTGCGACATCGCCGATTACTTCGACAAGGACGAGTTCCTGCCGCGGCTGGCCGACGGCGATTTCGACGACGACATCGCCGCGGTGCTGCATCAGGGCGCCTGCACCGACACCATGGAGACCGACGGCAGGCTCATGCTTGCCAACAATTACCGCTATTCGATGGCGCTGCTGCAGCATTGCCAGGATAACGACGTTGCGTTTCTTTACGCCTCGTCGGCCGCGGTCTACGGCGCAGGCACGGCGTTTCGCGAGGAGAGGGCGTGCGAGGCGCCGCTCAATGTCTACGGCTATTCGAAGTGGCTGTTCGATCAATACGTCCGCCGCCTGCTGCCGGACCGCACGTCGCAGGTCGCGGGCTTCCGCTATTTCAACGTTTATGGCCCGCGCGAGACGTACAAGGGCCGGATGGCTTCGGTGGTGTGGCATTTTTTCAATCAGTACCGCGCCGACGGAAGAGTGCAGCTTTTCGAGGGCTCGGGAGGCTACGCCGCCGGCGAGCAGCTCCGCGACTTCGTGAGCATCGACGATGTCGTGCAGGTCAACCTCGATTTTCTCGATCATTCGGAGCGCTCGGGGATCTTCAATCTCGGTTCGGGCAAGGCAGCGACATTCAATGCCGTGGCTGCGGCGACGATCAATGCCTGCCGTGCGGCCGACGGCTCCGAGCCGCTGCCGTTCGAGGCGCTCCACCGCTCGGGCGCGATCGAATACATCGCCTTTCCGGCCGCGCTGGCGGGAAAGTATCAGAGCTACACCGAGGCCGATCTGGGCCGATTGCGCGCCGCGGGGTACGCCGCGCCGATGCGCGGCATCGAGCAGGGCGTCGCGAGTTGCGTTCAGACGCTCCTTGCCCAATCCGCGGTCAACCCGTAACATCGCGCCGGCGTTAAAGGCATCCGGCCAAGACCGGAAACGCCTGGCGCACCTGGATATCCACTTTTCCCTGGGAGGGATGTATGAAGAGGTTCCTGCTGTTATTCGTGACGCTGCTGTTCTCGGCGTTCGCGCTTGCCGCGGTCAATATCAACACCGCAACCAAAGAAGAGCTCGATGCATTGCCGGAAATCGGTCCGGTCAAGGCGCAGGCGATCGTCGACTACCGTAACGCCAACGGCCCCTTCAAGACCCCGGAAGACATCATGAAGGTCAACGGGATCAAGGACGGCACCTTCGGCAAGGTCAAGGGGATGATTTCGGTGAGCGGTGCGTCGACGCCCGTCGCTGCTCCGGCGGCGAAGGCCGAAACGAAGGCGGCAGCACCGGCGATGCAGCCGAGCGCGCCGGCCATGCAGCCCGCGCCGGCAGCCAAGGCGACCCCGGCAGCCTCGGCCGCACCGGCAGCGCCAGCGGCAAAGAGCGCCCCGGCAATGCCTGCGGCGACCGCGCCAATGAAAGCTGCGCCGGCGACAGCCGCGGCACCGGCGAAGGATGCCAAGACGCTGAAGGCTGAAAAGGCCGCGGCCGACAAGGCGGCGAAAGCCAACGCCAAGGCGGACGCCGCCGCTGCGGACAAGGCCAAGGCAGACGCCAAGGCCGCCGACGCGCAGGCGAAGAAAGACGCCAAGGCTGCCGCGGCGAAGGCGAAGAAGGACGCGAAAGCGGCCAAGGATGCACCGGCGGCGGACACAAAGGCAGACAAAGCAGCTGCCAAGGCTTCCGCCAAGGACACCAAAGCGGTGGCCAAGGCGACCAGCGACGCCGCGAAAGGCGACACACTGAAGTCGGCGGAAGAAAAGCCGAAGAAGTAATCGAGCTTGCGGCGACGCGCGGCAGATGCCGCGGTGTCGCCGGAGGCCTGTACCGGCACTGCGAAGCCCCGCGAATCACGCGGGGCTTCCTTTTGGTCTCGGGTAAAATGACACGGCGCGACCACGCGTATCGCTTTTGCCCAATCCTCCCATGTACAAGACCATCGAAGATACCGTCGGCAATACGCCGCTGGTGCAACTTCGGCATCTGATCACGCAATCGAGCAACGTGCTGCTGGCCAAGCTCGAAGGCAACAATCCCGCCGGCTCGGTGAAGGACCGGCCGGCGCTGTCGATGATAGTCGAGGCAGAAAAGCGCGGTGACATCAAGCGCGGCGACACGCTGATCGAAGCCACCAGCGGCAACACCGGCATCGCGCTTGCCATGGCGGCGACTCTGCGGGGATACAAGATGCTGCTGGTGATGCCGGAGCACCTGTCGGTGGAGCGTCGGCAGACGATGGCAGCGTTCGGCGCCGAAATCATCCTGACGCCCAAAGCAGGCGGCATGGAAATGGCGCGCGACATCGCGGAGAAAATGCGCACTGAAGGCCGCGGCATCATCCTCGACCAGTTCGCGAATCCCGATAATCCGCTTGCACACTATCGCGGCACCGGGCCCGAGATCTGGAACGAAACCGGCGGACGCATCACGCATTTCGTATCGAGCATGGGCACCACCGGAACGATCATGGGCGCGGGAAAATTTCTCAAGGAAAAAAATCCCGCGGTGGTGATCGTGGGCTGCCAGCCCGAAGAGGGCTCGCAGATCCCGGGAATCCGCAAGTGGCCGCTGGAGTATCTGCCCCGGATCTACGACGCCAAGGGCGTCGATCGCGTCGAATCGGTGTCGCAGGCCGACGCGGAAGAAACCGCGCGGCAGCTCGCGCGCGTCGAAGGCATCTTCGCCGGCATTTCGTCGGGCGGCGCCTGCGCGGTCGCGCTGCGCATCGCGCGCGAAGTCGAGAACGCGACCGTCGTGTTCATCGTCTGCGATCGCGGCGACCGGTATCTGTCGACCGGTGTGTTCCCCGGCTGATGGTGGCGCTGGCGCCGCACGCCGCGCTTTCGTAACTTGAATTCTGAATGACGCCGACGCTCGTCTTCGACATCGAAACGGCGCCCGATGTCGCCGGCCTTCGCCGGCTGCATCGCCTGCCGGCGGCGCTTTCCGACAGCGACGTCCTGACCTGGGCGATTCAACAGCGCCGCGCCGCAAGCGGTAGCGATTTTTTACCGTTGTATCTGCAGCGCGTGGTTGCGATCGCCTGCGCTTTGCGCGAAGGCAACGCGTTTAGGGTCTGGTCGCTCGGCGATGTGGCGGACCCCGAGGCCGAGCTGATTCGCCGTTTCTTCGACGGCGTCGACCGCTACACGCCGCAGCTGGTCTCCTGGAACGGGGGTGGCTTCGATCTTCCGGTGCTGGTTCAGCGGGCGTTGATCCACGGCGTGGTCGCGGCGAAGTTCTGGGACTGGGGCGACGACGATCGGGAATTCAAATTCAACAATTATCTCGCCCGCTATCACACCCGGCACCTGGATCTGATGGACGTGCTGGCGATGTACCAGCCGCGCGCCAGCGCGGGTCTCGACGCCATGGCACGGCTGTCCGGTTTTCCGGGCAAGGTCGGCATGGACGGGAGCGAGGTCGGCGCTGCGTTTCGCGACGGCAAGCTCGAGCAGATACGCCGCTACTGCGAAACCGACGTGATGAATACCTATCTGCTCTATCTGCGGTTCCAGCAGCTGCGGGGGGCGCTGGCGGCAGGGGAGTACGCCGCCGAAGTCTCGCTGGCGCGGGAAAAGATCACGTCGTACCAGCAGCCGCATTGGCAGGAATTCATCGCGGCGTGGGACGCCAACGTTTGAAACCTGAACGGCCTATCCCAATTCGTCATCCCCGCTCATTTTGGTAACTAAGCGGGGATCCATTTTGCGACCAACAAAAAAACCAATGGATTCCCGCTTGCGCGGGAATGACGATATAAGAAACCGGGGGGCGCTACGCGGTTTTGTGATCGCCGAACTTCGCGTCTAGACAATGCGACCTTGACGTACTTCCCTGATCCTCGCTAGGCGCGCAGGATCGGCAGGGGCGTGAAGGTTCCGCCGAGCGGGCCGCTCGACGGCACGCCCCACCAGCGGTCGAGCGCAGTCGCGTAGACGCTGCGAAAATCGATGGCGTAGCCCGGGTTGCCGTCGCCCGAAAGGCGATCGAGCGACGGCTGCTCGCCATACATTCCGCCCGCCACGCGCCCGCCCAGCGCAAAGTGCGCGCTCGCCGTGCCGTGATCGGTGCCGTTCGATAAATTTTCTTTCGGCCGGCGGCCGAACTCGGCGTAGGTCAGCACCAGCGTGTCGTTCCACTTCCCGAGCTCCACCAACGCGCTTTTCAATGCGACCACTCCACCGGCGAGCTCGCCCAGGAGGCGCGCCTGCGTGCCGGGCTGGCCGCTGTGGGTGTCGAAGCCGGAGAGGGTGACGCGTACGACGGCGACACCGGCTTCGTTGGCGACGATCTGCGACGCGGTCTTGATCGCGTTGCCGAATCCGCCCTGCGGAAACTCGGTCGTGAAGGCGTGGCTGGCGCCGAGATGCGACGCAGCTTGCATGATGTCCGCTTCCACTTTCAGGATGTGCGAGAGAGCCTTGTTGCGCGATTGGCCCTCGACCGTCGCCAGCCGCGCCTGACGCAGAAACTGCTCGGTGTTGGCGAGCGCGATGGCACGCGTGCCTCCGCCTGCAAGCGGACCCAGATCGGGTGATCCGATGATCACGCCGTCGGCGGCAAAGCTCTTAGGCGTCGGCGCCGCGCCGAACGCGCGCGTCAGCCATCCGTCCTGCAGGTATTCCTCGCTCCTCGATGCGGTGTCCCAGATCTCGATCGACCGGAAATGGGAAAGATTCGGCGCCGGATAGCCGACGCCTTGCAGCACCGCCAGCTCGCGGTTTTTCCACAGCGGCAGCAACGGTTCCAGTGCCGGATGGAGCCCGACACTGTCGCTCAGCTGCACGACTTGCTCGCGCGGAATGCCGATCTTTGGGCGCAGCGCGTAATAGGTCGGGTTCGCGTACGGCACCAAGGTATTGAGCCCGTCGTTGCCGCCCTTGAGCTCGATCAGGATCAGCGGCTTTCGGTAATCCGCACCGGACGGCGTCGCGGCCCAGGCGACCCGGGTCATGAGCGCCGGTGCAAGTGAGACGACCGGAATCGAGCCCGCGAGCTTCAGAAAGTGACGGCGATCCATGCTTTGCCCTTGCTTATTTGAGCTGGTACGCGGCGTCAAGGACCAGCGCGCGAACCTGCGCCAGCGGCTCGCCGCCCGCGTCCTGGATCGACTGCGGCGCCGTGGCGAGGAGCAGGCGCGACGCTGAATTGTTGCGGCTGTTCGCTCCGCGCGAGGCGTCGAATTGCGCCATCCATGCGTCGCTCGAAAACGGAATGCCGCTCATGCCGCGCTCCATCGCGCGCAAGAAACGAATCTGGCGCGCCTTTTCCGGATCGAGCGCGCCCTGTGGCTGGATCGCCTGGCGGGGAAGCGCTCCCGTCATTCCCGCATCGGCGATGACCGCTGCTGGTGCTTCGGTGCCTGGCATCATGCGATTCGCCGGCTCATCGCCGCGAAACAGTCGTTCCAGAAACTGCTTGCGCGCGAGCAGCGTGCTGGCATTGATCCACGTTTCCTGGCCGGGCCAGCCCTTGACGTTGGGCGGCGCGAACAGGTTCTGACCCATGCCCGCTGCCGCGACGGCAAACGGCAGCGCCTCGCCCGGCTTCATCCCGAATTGGCGCAACGTGCCGACCACCAGCTCGATCGGAGACTTGACCAGCACCGCGCGATTTTGTTTGGCGTAGAACGCGTCGGAGGTGAATATCCCGTGCAGCGCGACCTTGATGTCGTAGCGCGAATTGCGGAAGCGGTCCGCGATTCGCCGTATCGCGGGCTCGTCGAGATCGGGCGAGACGAACTCGCGCCACAGCTTGCGGGTAATGAACTCGGCGGTCGCGGGTTGCGCGAGCAGGATGTCGAGCACCTGGTCGCCGTCGAGGTAACCGGCCCGGTTGAGCACGGTCTTCATGCCGTCGTCGTGAATAAATCGGCGGAAAACGAATTGCCCGGTATTTCGATCTAGGCTCCAGCCGGTAAAGGCGCGTGCGGCCTCCTTGATGTCCTGCTCGCTGTAATTGCCTTCGCCGAGCGTAAAAAGCTCCATCACTTCGCGGGCGAAATTCTCGTTCGGCGAGCCCTTGCGGTTTTGCGCGTTGTCGAGATAGATCACCATCGCCGGGTCGCGCGCGATGGCGTGCAGCATCTCTCCGAAATTGCCGAGCGCGTTTGCGCGCAGGGTCGCATTCTGGCGATACATCAGCTCCGCGAGCTTGACCTTCTGCTGGCTGGAGACGAAATGGTTGTGCCAGAAAAGGGTCATCCGCTCGGTCAGCGGCGAGGTCGTCGCCAACATTTCTCCAACCCACCAGCCGCGCAGCTCCAGTCCCTCGCGCACTTGCTCCTGCTGGAAGATTTTCTTTTCGGCATCGATCGAGTCGATTCCCCGGCGCGGATAGCGCAGCGGCCCTGTTTCCGCGGTCCACGCCGGCGGAGGAGTCACCGGGCTCGTCCGTGCGCCGTCAAGCAGGATTCGAGTCGCCTTCTCGCGCGTCATGCCGACGGTGCGCTGAATTTCTGCCTCAGTCGCGCCGAATCCCGCGCGGTTCAGCAGATGCCGCGCATCGTCGTAGCTGAGCACGTCGGTGGAAGAGGCGGCCGCCGAAGGAGCGAGCAGAAATAGCAGCGACAACGCGGCTCCGAGCGAGGCACCGGCGAGTGCGTTGCGGCTGGAATGGGTCAGGAGGGTCATCGAGGGGCGCGCCGGTATCGCAGGAAGCGGTAATCCATCAACGTGCCAGTGTAGCGGCGTGTTGACGCTTACGCGGGGCTCGGTTGTAACAGCGTATTGCCGAGGGACTTGCGACGAAGGACTACAGGCGGACGCTGCCCCGACCCAGCTCGATGACGCGCCCGGAGACGAAAATTCGGCCTCCCGAGTCCACCGCGAGCCCGAGCTTGCAGCGCCGGCCGACAGCGTCGCCTTGTGCGATCGACCATTGCTGCGGAAGCGGGGCGCCGGTCGCGACCAGCCAGCCGCCCAGATTCGCGCACGCCGAGCCGGTTCCCGGATCCTCGACGATCGCTCCGTGCTTGGAAAAGAAAAACCGCGCCAGGATCGAGCGCGGGCCGTCCTCGGCCCATACGTAGGCCATTGCACGCGTGACGCCTGTGCCGAGTTGCATGCCCCCGTGGCGCATAACCAAGCCCGCGTCCGGGGCGCAGTGGCGCACGGCGTCCGCGCCCGCAAGCGGGATCACCAGCTGCTCGCTGCCGGTGTCGACCCATAATGGATGCGCGCCCAGATCGGGCACCTCGAGCCCGAGCATCTGCGCCAGCTGCTCGCGCGATGCGTCGACCTCGCGCGTGACCGGGGCCCTGGCTTCCAGCGTCCACACATCGCCCTGCGCAATCACCGGAATCGTTCCGGCGAGCATTTCCAGCGCCAGCGCGTCGCCCGCGCCGGTGAGCTCGCGCACCACGTGCGCGCTTCCCAGCGTCGGATGCCCGGCAAAAGGCATCTCGAAGGTCGGCGTGAAAATTCGTACGCGCGCATCGGCGACGTCCGAAGACAGGATGAATGTCGTTTCCGACAGATTGAACTGCAGCGCGAGCGCCTGCATGTCCTCATCGGAGAGTCCGCGTGCATTCTCGAACACGGCCAGCGGATTGCCCGCTAGCCGATGCTCGGCAAACACGTTCACGATACGAAACGCGAATTCGCGCCTGCCCTCTTTGTCCCGGCCGTCATTCATACGCTGTCCTCACGGACTGCCTATCAATAGCTGCGGTCGCGCTTCGGTCTTGGCCATGACGTCGGCCGCCAGCGCGGCGAATGCCGCGGCAGAAGCGTCCGCGACTTCGATCGTCTCGCTTGGCCGAGCAAGGCCGCCGGAAAAGTGCCGTTGCAGCGAGCGGGTGTAGAGCGGGTCGTAATGCAGGCTGAGCAATTCGCCGATGAGCGCATTCCAGTCCTTTTCTTCGGCGAGAGCTTCCCAGCGTTTCAGCACCGCCTTGCCGACCACAGGCGTCAGCGGCTCGAGCTGTTGTGCAAGCGGAAACGGGCCCTCCATCCATGGAGCGTACTCTTCCTTGATCAGCGCCACCCGCTCGGAAAGCGCCGTGATCAGCGTGATGTTCCTGCCGCGGCGCATGCAGCCGAGCAGCGCCTCGGGCACCTGCAGCTTGCCGATGCGCTTGCTTTCGGATTCGACGAAGACAACGCGCGCCGGGTCGAGAGCGTTCAGCGCCGCCGCGATTGCCGTCTCGAAGGCCTTTTGCGAAGGCTGCGCCACGCCCGGAAATTCGCCCAGGAGCGAGCCGCGATGGCGTGCCATGCCCTCGAGATCCAGCGTCTGCGCGCCCGCCGCCGCCAGCGCGGCGAGGAGCCGGCTTTTGCCCGATCCGGTGAGCCCGCAAAGGACCACGAACTGAAAGCGTGGAGGAAGCGTCTCGAGCTGCGCGACAACGTGCCTGCGATAGGCGCGGTAGCCGCCGTCGAGCTGCATAGCGCGCCAGCCGACCTCGTTCAGGATGTGCGCAAGCGCGCGGCTGCGTTGTCCCCCGCGCCAGCAATAGACCAGCGGTTGCCAGTCGCGCGCCTTGTCGGCGAGCGCGCCGTCGAGCATGGCCGCGATGTTCCGCGCGACCAGCGCCGCGCCGAGCCTGCGCGCCTCGAATGCAGAGCCGGTGTACAAGGTGCCGATGCGGGCGCGCTCTTCGTCGTCGAGGACCGGCAGGTTCACCGCACCGGGAACGTGGTCGAGTGCAAACTCGGCGGGACTTCTTACGTCGACGCGCTCGGGAAACGCCGCGATCGCATCGACGCTAACTCGCAACGCGACGGCGTGGCGCTCGCTCATCGCGATTTTCCCTGTTCGCCAAGCAGGGGCTTGAGATGCGGCCACACATTGTCGAGCAATCTCGACTGCGCCGCGACCACCGGATGGATGCGGTCGGTCTGGAACATGGCGTTGTCTTCGGCGAAGCCGTCGAACAAAAACGGCACCAGCGCTGCCTTGCGCTCGCGGGCAATGTCGCCGTACGTCGTTTCGAAGCGGTGAACGTACACGGAACCGTAGTTCGGCGGAAGGCGCAGGCCCACGATCAGCACGCGCGAGCCGCTTTTTTGCGCCGCCACGGTCATGGCGTCCAGGTTCGCACGCATCGCGTCGAGGCTGCCGCCGCGCAGTCCGTCGTTGCCGCCAAGCTCGATGACGGTCACCGCGGGATGATTCCTGGCGAGCAGCGCGTCGAGGCGTGCCTTGCCGCCCGCGGTGGTGTCACCGCTGATGCTGGCGTTGACGACGCGATGCGGATAGTGCTCGGCGGCAAGACGCTGCTGCAGGAGCGTCGCCCAGCCCGCTTCTGCCGGAAGCCCGTAGCCCGCAGAGACGCTGTCTCCCAGAATGAGCACCACCGGCGCCGCAGCAGCGGCGCTCGCGGCGAGCGCGACGAAAAATACAAAAAGCACACGGAGGATCGAACGGCGCGGCATGCGGGCTCCACGAATGACGAGACATTCTAGCGCGGCGGCCTGAGTTCCCGGCTCGGGGCACGATTCGGAAGCCCGGTACAATGCTCGCGCCGCAACGAACCTGGCCGACTGTTGCTTCTCCTGCATGACTGCCTCCGGCGCCAGGTTGCCTAATCTCGTCCGCGGCCCAACCTAGCGCTTATCGACTCCCTATTGTGTATCCCTGCCCATGCCTTCCATCGTCATTCGCGCCAGCAAGTTGAGCAAGCAAGTCCAGAGCGGCTCGTCGCCGCTGATGATCCTCGACGACGTCAGCTTCGACGTGAATGCGGGCGAAACCGTGGCGATCGTCGGGCCTTCCGGTTCCGGCAAGACCACGCTGCTCGGGCTTCTTGCCGGTCTCGACCGCCCGACGTCAGGTGAAGTATCGTTTGGCGACACGGCGCTCAATCCATTGTCCGAAGACGCGCTCGCCGCGCTGAGACAACACTGGCTCGGATTCGTTTTCCAGTCGTTTCAGCTCTTGCCGGCGTTGACCGCGCTCGAGAACGTCATGCTGCCGCTCGAGCTCGCCGGTTCGCTCGACGCCGCGCGGCGGGCGCGCGAGTGGCTGTCGCGCGTCGGTCTCGCCGAGAGGATCGGCCATTATCCGAAGCAGCTTTCGGGCGGTGAGCAGCAACGTGTCGCAATCGCGCGCGCTTTTTCAGGCGAGCCACGCGTATTGATGGCCGACGAGCCGACCGGAAATCTGGACGGCGCGACAGGGACCGAAGTCGCCGATCTCATGTTTCGTCTCAACCGCGAGCGAGGCACGACACTGTTGCTGGTCACGCACGACACGTCGCTCGCGTCGAGGTGCGCTCGCACACTCTCGCTCGCCGGAGGCCGCCTGATCGACGACGCGGCGCTCGCCGGCGGAAACGTGCTTTCGAAGCCGGAAACGCCGAACCGATGAATACGCTTCGTCTGGCGTTACGCATGCTCGGTCGAGACTGGCACGCGGGCGAGCTGCGGGTCATGATCGCGGCGCTGGTGCTGGCCGTCGCGAGCGTCGGCACGGTTGGATTTTTCACCGACAGAGTCAAGGGCGCATTGACCCGCCAGGCGAATCTGCTTCTCGGCGGCGATCTGCTCCTGTCCGCCGACCGGCCGCTGCCCGACGATTACGCGATCGAGGCGCGTCAGCGCGGCCTCGCCGTTGTTCCGGCGATCAAGTTCAACAGCATGGTGCAGGCCGCTAACGTGAATGGTGTTGGCGCGCCTGGGGGTACGTCCGGCGACGCGGTTCTGGCTGACGTCAAGGCGGTCGCAGCAGGCTATCCCTTGCGCGGCGCGATCACGCTCGCCGATCCGGCGAACCCCGGCGGCACGACCGCCGCCGGCATTCCGCCGCCGGGCGTCGCCTGGATCGACGGCCGTTTGGCCGCGCGGCTCAACGTTGGCAAAGGCGCGCAGCTTGCAGTCGGCGACAAGACGCTGACCGTCGGCGCGATCGTGCTGCAGGAACCGGAAGTCGCCGGCGGCTTGCTCTCGATGGGCCCGAAGCTGCTCATGAATCTCGACGACGTTCCGGCGACCAAGCTGTTGCAGCCCGGCAATCGCGCGTCGTACCGGCTGCTTGTCGCGGGGCCGACGGCGGACGCGTTTCGCGACTGGGCCAAGTCGCGCCTCGATCGCGGTCAGCGGCTGGAATCGATTCGCGATTTGCGGCCAGAGGTGCGGCAGACGCTCGATCGTGCGGAAAAATTCCTGGCGCTCGCGGCGCTGGTCGCGGTGATGCTCGCCGCGGTCGCGGTCGCGTTGGCCGCGTCGCGTTACCTGCGCCGGCATCTCGACGCCGCCGCCATGATGCGCTGCCTTGGCGCGCCGCAGCGGCAGATGCTGGCGCTGTTCTCACTCCAGTTCGTCGCGCTCGGATTGGCATCGAGTGTCGCCGGTTGCATCGTGGCGCTTGGCGGCCAGCAGCTGCTCGTCACGCTTCTCGGTGCGATGGTCAGCACCGATCTGCCTCCTCCGGGATGGCTGCCCGCCGTCGCGGCCATGGGCACCGGATTGCTCATGTTATTGGGTTTCGCCTTGCCGCCGCTGTTCGCATTGTCGAAGGTGCCGCCGCTGCGCGTGCTGCGTCGCGATCTGGGGATGCCGCGCGCGGGAGGCGCGTTCGCCTATGTGCTCGGTGCGGCAACGATTGCGCTCTTGATCGGCTGGCAGGCGCAGGATCTGAAAACCGGCGCGATCATGGTCGGCGGCATCGCCGCGATGCTGCTCGCGACGGCAGGATTGGCGTGGTCCATGATCGCGCTACTGCGCCTGTTGCCGCAGCGCGGCTACAGCTGGCGCTATGGCCTGGCCAATTTGCGCCGCCGGCCGCTCGGATCGAGCCTGCAGATCGGCGCGCTCGGCTTGGGGCTGATGGCGCTGCTTCTGCTGACGCTGGTGCGCGGCGATCTGATGCGCAACTGGCGGGCGAGCCTTCCCGCGGACGCGCCCAACGCCTTTCTGGTCAACGTGCTGCCGGATCAGGCCGACGGCGTGCGCGCGCTGTTGAAGCGTGAGCTCTCCGTCGATGCGAAATTGTCGCCGATGGTGCGCGGCCGTCTCGTCGCGATCAACGACAAGCCTCTCGATACCACGCGATTGGCCGACGAAGGCGCGCGGCGCCTGGGCGAGCGCGAGTTCAACCTGTCGTGGACCGACGAGCTGCCGCGCGGCAATCGCATTGTCGCCGGCGAGTGGTGGAAACCGGGTGACGGCGCCGGCGTCTCGCTCGAAGACGGGATCGCGCAACAGCTCGGCATCAAGCTCGGCGACACGCTGACCTATGACATCATCGGCACGCGAGTCAGTTCGAAGGTGACGAATCTGCGCAAGGTCGATTGGGACAGCTTCCGCGTTAATTTCTTCGCGCTGTTTTCGCCCGGCGTGCTCGATGATATGACGCGAACCTATATCACCGCGGTGCGCGTCGGCAGCGGGAGCGCCTGGCTGACCGCGCTGCTGCGCGACTATCCGAACGTGCTGGTGATCGACGTCGGAGCGCTTTTGCAGCAGGTGCAGACGATCATCGAGCAGGTGGCGCGCGCGGTCGAGTTCGTGTTTCTCTTTACGCTGCTGGGCGGCATGCTGGTGCTCGAAGCGGCGATCGCGGCCACGCAGGACGAGCGCCGTCTCGACGCGGCCATTCTGCGCACGCTGGGCGCGAGCCGGCGGCAGCTCTCGGCGGCGCAGGTGGCGGAGTTCGTCACCCTCGGCAGCCTGGCCGGGTTCGTCGCCGCCGCCGGTGCGACGGCAATCGGCTATGTGCTTGCCGACCGGGTGTTCCTGATTCCGTTCGGCTGGAACCCCTGGGTGTGGCTGCTCGGCGTGGCAGGGGGCGCCATCGGTGTCGCTGCCGCAGGCTGGCTTGGAACGCGCGCGACGCTTTCGCAATCTCCGCTCGCCGTGCTGCGCCAATTGGCCTGAAGACGCCGGTCCGCGAGCCACGAGCGACCGCGCGTCAGGAACGCGCGCCGAGTATGGTCTCGCGGCTGAGCAGCCGCGCGACGGCGACCAGCGCAAGCACCGTCAGCAGCGCCGGAGCGAGCGCGCTCTGCAGCCAGTCCATCGCCGGTATCGCATCACCGCGGAGCGCGCGCGATAGAAGTGTGTACTGCGCGGATATCGGTGCCCAGAGCAGCCATGGCGGCTCTCTTTTCTGCGCCATGAGCTGAACGAACGGCAGCATGGTGAACAGGAACAGCAGCACGCCGACGTTGGCCTGCGCCTCCTTCAGCGAGCGCCCTCGCATGCCGACGTAGAGCAGCAACGAGGACAAGAGCGCGATCAGCGGCGCCAGAATCCACAGGAATCGAGCCAGCTCGGCCGCGCCGAACAGGAACGGCACGCCGATCGCGGGAAGCGGCGCGAAGTTGAGCGTCAAATAAAATCCGATCAGCGTCAGCACCACGACCGCCGCGTCGAAAGCACCGATGGCGATCCATTTCCCGAGCGCGAGCTGCAGCGGCTCGAGCGGCGTGGCCAGCAGCGGCTCGAGCGAGCCGCGCTCGCGCTCGCCGGCGGTTGCGTCGAGCGCGGGGGCCATCCCGCCCATCATCGACGCGAACAGGCCGTAGAAGGCAACGAGGAACAGGATCAGCGAGCCCGATTGTTGCGGCGTCGCCAGATCGACGTCCTCGATCTTGAGCGGGCGCGCGACTTCGATGGCGATGCCGCGCAATACCAGCCGCTGCGCGCCCCATAGCCTGCTGTAGGCGAACAGCAGCGATTCCGCGGAATTGATCGCCGCCCGCGCGCGATCGCGCGAGCGATCGTAGACCAGGCGCACGGTCCCGGCCTTGCCGGCCGCCACGTCGGCTTCGAACGCGGGATCGATCCAGAGCGCGACGTCGAGATCTCCGGCGCGAATCTTCGCTTCGTAGTCCGCGGGCGCCGATTGTATCACCACCTGCTCGCGTTCCAGAAATGCAATCAGCGCCGGCGCGTTTTCAGTGCCGACGACCGGCAACTTGAGCTCGCGCGCCTTATCCGCCTGGTTCGCGGTCATGTTGAAGATGAGCACCAGGAATACCGGTCCGGCGGCGATCGCCGTCAGCAAAGTGACCAGAATGGTCCGCCGGTCGCGCAGGGTGTCGACGATCTCCTTGCCGGCGACGGTGAGAATGCGCGCGGCGCTGCTCATGCGGCGAGGCCCTCTCCGGAGCCCAGCAGGCTGACGAAGGCGTCCTCCAGCGACGCGTGGCCGGTGCGACTCATCAACTCCGCGCCGCTGCCGCTGGCGATCACGCGGCCATGGCCCAGAATCACCACCGTGTCGCAGAGCGCGGCGACTTCCTGCATCACGTGGGTCGAAAAAAGGATGCACTTGCCTGCCTGACGCAGCCCGCGCAAGAGCTCGCGCAGGCTGCGTATGCTCATGATGTCGAGGCCGTTGGTCGGCTCGTCGAGCAGGATTGTTGCCGGGTCGTGCACCAGCGCGCGCGCGATCGCGACCTTCATCCGCTCCCCCTGCGAGAAGCCGTGGGCACGGCGGTCGGCAAGCGCGGCCAGGCCAAACTGGGTGAGCAAAGTATCGACGCGCGCGTCGAGCGCCGCTCCGCCAAGGCCGTGCAGGCGCCCGTAATAGCGCACGTTTTCACGCGCGGTCAGCCGCGCGTAGAGACCGCGCGCGTCGGACAGCACGCCGATGCGGCGCCGTACCGCATAACGGTCGCGCACCACGTCGAGGCCGTCGATGCTGGCGCTTCCGGCGTCCGGCGCAATCAATGTTGCCAGCGTGCGCAGGAGCGTGGTCTTGCCGGCGCCATTGGGGCCGAGCAAGCCGGTGATCTTGCCGTTTTCGGCGCGAAACGTTGCGCCCTCGACGGCTCTGATCTCGCGGCGTTTTCCAAAATACTTCTCGAGGCGGTCGACCTCGATCACTGCGGTTCCAGGAGCGAGGAGAAGGGCGGCGGCCGCTGGCTCGTTGCCAGGTAATCGAGGCAGGATTGAGGAAGCGTCGCAAAGCCGGCAGCGTCGACGAATTTTTCGATCAGACGCGGCACGCAGACGTGCGGCGAGACGATGTGCCCGTAACCGGCCGCGATCACATGGCGGCTGTTCGACAGCGACTTGGCGACGACCTCGCCATTGGCCGGCGGCGTGACCGGATCGAGTCCGCCGGAAAGAATGAGCGTCGGTACGGCGCTGGTCAGCGGCGCGTAGAAGTCCCCCGGCAAAGGCGGGTGCGGCCAGCCGTCGCAGGCGGCCAGACTGCGCGCAGCCAATGACGGCGCGCGCAGGGTCGCGAGTACCTTTCGGCTGTCGCTTTCGGTGACCCGCGGCGCGTCTTCGGCGCATGTCACCGCGTAGTACAGGGCGAGATTCAGCGATTGTCCCAGGTCTCCGGCAAACGGCATCGCGGCGGCCAGCAAGGGCGCGAAATCGCCCGCTTGCGCTCGGCCGATCAGCGGCGGTATCAGGCTCGCCATTTCCGGCGAGTACACCAGGCCGTGCAGGGCGCCTACCACGTCGTCGAAGCTGAGCGGAACCTCGCGCGGCGCGCCCGTGCGCGGATCCGCGATGGTGACCTTGCGCGACGCGCCCAGCGCGGACTTGATCTGCGCAAGCGTTGCGTTCAGATTGGGATAGGCGTGCTTGCAAGCCGCGCTTTCGTTGCACGCGGCCAGGACCTCGGCGAACGCGGCTTCGCGCGCGGGCCAGATATCGAGGGTGATTCTTGTCGCCGGCGGCGCGACGCCGTCGAGCACCATGCTGCGAACGCGCGCGGGATAGCGGCGCGCGAATTCCTGCGCGACGCGCGTGCCATACGAGCCGCCCCAGAGATTGATGCGCTCGTAGCCGAGCGCCGCGCGAACCGCGTCGACGTCGGCGACGATTTCCGGCGTGATGTAGCGCGAGACATCGACGTTGCCGGCGGCTTGCAGCTCGCCGAGGCAGCGTCGCGCGGAGGTCGCCGCGGAATCGCTGTCGATGAGCTCTTCGAAGGGGTCGCGCGGCGCCAGTGCTGCGCACTTCAGCGGCGACGATTTGCCGGCACCGCGTGGATCGATCAGCACGATGTCGCGGGTGCGGCGCACGCCGGCAAGCGCGATCGCCACCGGCACCAGCGCCTCGGCGGACTGGCCGGGTCCTCCCGCGAACATGAACAACGGGTCGCCGTCGGGGCTGAGCGTGTTGGCGGGCAGCAACGCAACGGACAGCGCGAGCTTGCGGCCCTCGGGTTTCGACCGGTCCTCGGGCACCTCGACGGTGGCGCACTGCGCGGCCGATGCGAGCTTGGCCAGGCGGCATTCTTGCAATGCGACGTGCCGAATCGCCGCCCTGTCGCCGCAGCCGCCAAGCAACAGGATCAGCATCGAGGCAGCGCAGGCGCTGCGTCGCTTCGCGCGCTGTCTCCTGGCGAACGCATTCATCATCCGCGGAATGGTAGCAGAGGAGCGGCGCGCTGCCGCGGTTGTCCGGCACGCTCGCGCGGCATCGCGCATCTGTCCGCTAGACACGCGCGAACCCGGTTCCTATACTCCTCCATCGCATTCCCGTTCCCGCCATGTCCAAGACTCCACTCGAGCCCGGCATCGTCACCGATTTCAGCGATCGGCTGACGTATGCGGGATATCTGCATCTCGATACGCTGCTGTCGTCGCAAAATCCGCTCTCGGAAACGCCGGCCGGATCGCCTCGACACGATGAGATGCTGTTCATCATCCAGCATCAGGTCTCCGAATTGTGGATGAAGCTGATGCTGCACGAGCTCAAGGCGGCGATCGCCTTCGTTCGAGTCGATCAGCTCGACGCCTGCTTCAAGATCCTGTCGCGGGTGAAACTGATCCAGAAACAGCTTTTCGAACAGTGGGCGGTGCTGGAAACGCTGACGCCCTCCGAATACGAAGGCTTCCGGTCGACCCTGGGCAGCTCGTCGGGATTCCAGTCGGCGCAATATCGCGCCATCGAGTTTCTGCTCGGCAACAAGCATCGCGCGCTGCTCGATGTCTTTCGCTACGATCCCGCGGTTCATGCCGAGCTCACCGCGCTGCTCGAGGCGCCGTCCTTGTACGACGAATTCCTGCGCCACCTGGCGCGACGCGGCCTGGCCGTTCCCGCGGAATGCGTCGAGCGCGACTGGTCGCAACCGCATCAGCGCAACGCCGAGCTGGTGCAGGTGTTCAAGCTCGTCTACGATCAACCCGAGAAATACTGGGACGCGTACGAAATGGCGGAAAAGCTGGTCGATGTCGAGGAGAGTTTTCAGCTTTGGCGTTTTCGCCATCTCAAGACCGTCGAGCGCATCATCGGCCACAAGCCGGGAACCGGAGGATCGTCGGGAGTGAATTTTCTGAAGAACGTTCTCGCGCACACTTTCTTTCCCGAGCTCATCGATGTGCGCACCGTGATCGGCGCCCGATGAATGCGAACGCGGATACGAATGCCCGGATCGCGCACGCGGTCGCCGCGCTCGGCGGCGAGCTGACCGAGGGCGCCATACGGCAGCACATCGCGCCGCTTTTTTCGCGCGTGCTCGATGCCAACCGTGGCCGCGCGTATTTTGCCAACCATTCGCTCGGCAGGCCGCTCGACGCCACCGCCGATGATCTTGCGCAAGCCATGGGCCTCTGGCAATCGAAGCTGGGCGACGCCTGGGACGAGTGGCTGGCCGAGATCGGCGCGTATCGTGCGCGCCTGGCGCAATTGCTCGGCGCGCCGCGCGCCGATTGCGTCGTTCCGAAGACGAGCGCGGGGCAGGGCTTGCGGGCGATTCTGAACTCCTACGACAGCGTTCCGCGCGTCGTCGCCACGCGCGGCGAGTTCGATTCGATCGACCTGATTCTGCGGCAGTACGCGCGTCGCGGCCGCATAAAGCTCCAATTCGTCGAGGCGCGCGATTCGGGATTGTTCGACGCCGCCGATCTCGTCGCGGCGGTGAAGCGGGCGGATCTGGTGGTCATTTCACAGGTCATGTTCCATACCGGCCAGGTGCTGCCGGAGCTTCCCGCGCTGGTCGCCGCGGCGCACGCCGGAGGCGCGCGCGTGCTGCTCGATGTCTATCACTCGGTGGGCGTGTTCCCGGTCGACGTCATGGCGCTCGATACCGACTTTGCAATCGGAGCTTCGTACAAGTATTTGCGCGGCGGACCTGGCGCCGGTTATCTGTATCTGCACCCCCGACACCTCGACGGCAGCCTGTCGACGCTCGATGTCGGTTGGTTTGCGAAAAAGGATCATTTCGCTTACGAGCGGCCGGACCCGCCTCAATTCGCCGAAGGCGGCGACGCATTTCTCGAGTCGACGCCGCCGGTGATGACCTGCTATCAGGCGCGCGCCGGACAGGTCTTTACGCAGGCGATCGGCGTGCAGCGACTGCGAGACTATTCGCTTGCGCAGCAGCGGCGGCTCGTTTCCTCGCTCGCCGAGCGCGGCATCAGCGCCATTGGCGGAAGCGCGGACCATGGGGCGTTTGTCGTCGTCAGCCGTGGTGGCGTCGATGCACCGCAAGCCGCGCGCCGTGGCGTCGAAACGCTCGCGGAGCGCGGAGTCATTGCCGATGCGCGCGGCCCACGCATTCGTCTTTGCCCCGACGTCCTGACAACGACCGAGGAGCTCGATCTTGCTGCAAGCGCGGTCGCCGAGGCGTTTCCGCCGACGCCGTCCCTTTAGCCCGGGTGGGCGACGAACCGCACCAGTGTCAGCACCAGTGCCACGAGTATTGCGGCGCCGAGGAGCCCGGCAAGAATCACATGTACTGGCTTGATCGACATCGCGTCGCGTTCTCCCGCCGCCTTTTTGCGGATGCCGAGGAAGCTCGCGAACACTGCCGCCAGCACACGCAAGAAACCGGCCTGCGGCGGCGTGCCCGGATCGCCGGCCGGTGGTGGATCAGGATGAGGCTGTGGCATGGCAGACTAATGCGTTGGGGGCTTCGAGGACAGTCGAGCGTAGCACGCTGACACGCGCGTCCCGGCGGCGCCGGACGAGGGTTAGGGATGACGCATCCGGCAGCATCCCGGGCCCGTATATGGGATGCAGCCGCACGGGCTGCCTCAATCTTGAACAGGAGAACCGATGAAGCTATTGCTCAGCAGGTTGGCAATACCGGCTGTGCTCGTGGCGACGCTGCTGCTTGGCGGCTGCCAGAACATGGGTATGGCGCCGATGCAGCAGAAGTCGCTCTACGAGCGGCTGGGCGGGCAGGGCGCGATCGTCGCCGTGGTCGACGATTTCGTCGGCAATGTCGCAGCCGACAACCGCATCAACAAATTTTTCGCCAAGACCGATATACCGCGCCTGAAACGGCTGCTGGTCGAGCAGATTTGCGCCGGCACCGGCGGACCGTGCACCTATACCGGCCGCGACATGAAATCCGCGCATACCGGCATGGGCATCAACGACGCGCAGTTCAACGCCCTGGTCGAGGACCTGGTCAAGGCGCTGGACAAGTTCAAGGTTCCGGAAAAGGAAAAGGGCGAGTTGCTCGGGGTTCTCGGGCCGATGAAGCCTTCGATCGTCGGACAGTAAGCGCCTGGCACTTCGAAGCACGCTCCGGGCGGCCTCGATGCCGCCCGGATTTTTTTGCCCGCTCCGGAATCAGGCACTTAGCGACGAATCCGGCTTGAAATCGCCTCCGCGAGCCCCATTTGCGAAGTAGAGTCCGAGTGAGGGGGCATCACCATGCGTTTCGACAAGCTGACAACCAAGTTTCAACAGGCGATCGCCGATGCGCAGAGCATGGCGCTCGCCGCCGATAACGGCTACATCGAGCCGCAGCACCTGCTCTTGAGCTTGCTCAACCAGGAAGACAGCGGCAGCGCCTCGCTCCTGTCCCGCGCCGGCGTCAACGTCGCGCCGCTCAAGGCCGCGCTCACCAAGGCCATTGGACGCTTGCCCAAGGTCGAGGGCCAGGGCGGAGAGATCAGCGCTTCGCGCGACCTGACCAATCTGCTCAATCTCACCGACAAGATCGCGACCAAGCGCGGCGACCAGTTCATTGCCAGCGAGATCTTTCTGCTCGCGCTGGCCGACGACAAGGGAGACACGGGTCGGCTGCTCAAGGAATTCGGACTGTCCAAAAAGGCGCTGGAATCCGCGATCGAAGCGGTTCGCGGCGGCGCCGCCGTCGATTCGGCGGAAGCGGAAGGACAGCGCGAGGCGCTCAAGAAATACACCGTCGACCTCACCGAGCGCGCGCGCCAGGGCAAGCTCGACCCGGTGATCGGCCGCGACGACGAAATCCGCCGCACCATCCAGATCCTCCAGCGCCGCACCAAGAACAACCCGGTGCTGATCGGCGAGCCGGGCGTGGGCAAGACCGCGATCGTGGAAGGGCTCGCACAGCGGATCGTCAACGGCGAAGTGCCGGAGACGCTCAAGAACAAGCGCGTGCTTTCGCTCGACATGGCGATGCTGCTCGCGGGCGCCAAGTATCGCGGCGAGTTCGAAGAGAGGCTCAAGGCGGTGTTGAAGGACATCGCCGCCGACGAAGGCCGGACCATCGTTTTCATCGACGAGCTGCACACCATGGTCGGCGCCGGCAAGGCCGAAGGCGCGATCGACGCCGGCAACATGCTGAAGCCAGCGCTAGCACGCGGCGAGCTGCACTGCGTGGGCGCGACCACGCTCGACGAATACCGGAAGTACATCGAAAAGGACGCCGCGCTCGAGCGCCGCTTCCAGAAGGTGCTGGTGGACGAGCCCTCGGTGGAATCGACTATCGCCATTCTCCGCGGACTTCAGGAGCGCTACGAGATCCATCACGGCGTCGAAATCACCGATCCCGCGATCGTCGCCGCGGCGGAGCTGTCGCACCGCTACATCACCGACCGCTTTCTTCCCGACAAGGCGATCGATCTCATCGACGAGGCGGCCGCGCGCATCAAGATGGAGATCGACTCCAAGCCCGAAGCGATGGACAAGCTCGACCGCAGATTGATCCAGCTCAAGATCGAGCGTGAGGCCGTCAAGAAGGAAAAGGACGCTGCGTCGAAGAAGCGCCTCGAGCTGATCGAGCAGGAAATCAAGAAGCTGGAGCGCGAGTACGCCGACCTCGACGAGGTATGGCGCGCGGAAAAGGCCCAGGTCGCGGGCACGCAGCACATCAAGGAGGAGATCGACAAGATCAAGCTCGCGATGGAGGACGCCAAGCGCAAAGGCGACTGGCAGGCGATGTCGGAGTTGCAGTACGGCAAGCTTCCTCAGCTCGAGGCGCAGCTGAAGAAGGCCGACACCAAGCTCGCCTCGGAGCAAAAGAAAAAGCCGCAGCTCCTGCGCACCCAGGTCGGCGCCGAGGAGATCGCCGAGGTCGTGTCGCGCGCGACGGGCATTCCTGTATCGAGGATGATGCAGGGCGAGCGCGAGAAGCTGCTGCATATGGAAGACGCGTTGCACCTGCGCGTCGTCGGTCAGAACGAGGCCGTGCGGCTGGTGTCCGACGCCATCCGGCGCTCGCGATCGGGCCTTTCCGATCCCAATCGCCCGTACGGCTCGTTCCTGTTCCTCGGGCCGACGGGCGTGGGCAAGACCGAGTTATGCAAGGCGCTGGCGGAATTTCTGTTCGACACCGAGTCGCACATGATCCGCATCGACATGTCCGAATTCATGGAAAAGCATTCGGTCGCGAGGCTGATCGGCGCGCCGCCGGGTTATGTCGGATACGAGGAGGGCGGCTACCTGACCGAGGCGGTGCGGCGCAAGCCCTATAGCCTCATCCTCCTCGACGAGGTGGAAAAAGCGCACCCCGACGTCTTTAATGTCCTGCTGCAAGTGCTCGACGACGGGCGCATGACCGATGGCCAGGGACGGACGGTTGATTTCAAGAACACGGTCATCGTGATGACCTCGAATCTGGGCTCGCAAATGATCCAGCAGATGTCGGGCGACGACTACGGCGTGATCAAGCTGGCGGTGATGGCGGAGGTGAAGACGCAGTTTCGGCCCGAGTTTGTCAATCGCATCGACGAGATCGTGGTCTTCCACGCGCTCTCGGAAAAGAACATCGAGTCGATTGCCAGGATTCAGATGAAGGGCCTCGAGTCCAGGTTGGCGAAGATGGAGATCTCGCTCGATGTCGCGCCGGACGCGTTGACCGCGATCGCCAGCGTCGGTTTCGACCCAGTCTACGGCGCGCGTCCGTTGAAGCGCGCGATCCAGCAGGAAATCGAGAATCCGCTGGCCAAGGAAATCCTCGCCGGCAGCTTCGTTGCCGGAGACACCATTCTGGTGTCACACAAGAACGGCAAGACGGTGTTCGCCAAGCGCTGACGCAGCGGCGGCCCGTCAAGCGCCGGCGCGATTCGACTTCCGCAAATTGCGCCTGCGCCGCAAGGGCTCAGTAATGGGGCACGAACCTCCTTCGCTGCGCCCACTGGCCGAATAGCGCAGCGAGCTTTCGCGCCATCCGCGTTGCGACGCCGTCCGTGCCTTCCGCAACTTCAGCGCAAGCGCAGGCCGCGAGCAATTCGAAGCGCGAATCTTCCTCGGCCGCAATCAGGGTTCGACCGCTGCGGTCGATCTCGAAGCGCTTGCCGGGCGTCAAAACGATGTCACGCGAATCGTTTTGCATGGTGATCCAGAGGCAGCCGCTCTCCACGGCAACGACGGTACCTTCCGCGTCGTCGAGTTGCATCGTCTTCCGGCCGGCGAGAAACTGCCGTTGTGATAGCGTCGGTGTGAAATCGAATGGCATGAGGGCTCCTTGATGGATGCGCTTTATGCATGCATAATCGGCTTCGTGCCGGTGGCTCTGCATGCAGGGAGGAGTATCGGCGCCGCCAAGCACCGGGGCAAACGAAATGTTCGCATGTGTTGCATGCTAATCAGGAATGCCAAAACACAGCCCTTCCGCCAGACGCCTGCCCGCACTCGATCTGCTCAAGGGCTTCGACGCGGCGGCACGTCACTTGAGCTTCACCCGCGCCGGTGAAGAGCTGTTCCTGACCCAGTCGGCGCTTTCGCGCCAGATGCAGACGCTCGAGGAACAGCTCGGCGTTGCCCTGTTCGAGCGCCGCCACCGTGCGCTTCGCTTGACCGAGGCAGGCCAGGTGCTGCAGGTGGCGGCGAAGTCGGTGCTCGACGAGCTTACGCATGCCGTGGCCAGAATTCGCCGCGAGCAGTCGGTGCAGCCGCTGACGATCTCGACCGCGATCCCGTTTGCCGCCTTGTGGCTGCTGCCCCGGCTGCCGCGGTTCCGGGAGCGACATCCGGACATCGACGTCTTCATCTCCGCCGACAACCGGATTCTCGACCTCGATCGCGAGCGCATCGATCTCGCCGTGCGCTATTGCCCTGAATCGATGGCGCCGCGCGATGCGCTGCGCCTGTTCGGCGAGCGCCTGCAGCCCGTTTGCAGTCCCGCGCTGGCATCAGACCCGGCGCGTCCACTGGAGCGGCCCGAGGATCTCGCGCGGCACGTGCTGTTGACTCTCGACGACGATCGGGGAAGATATCCATGGCTCAGTTGGGCGCAGTGGTTCGCAGCGATCGGCGTCCCCGAGCCGAGGCCCGCCGGGACGGTTCGCTTCAACCAGTACAACCTGGTGATTCAGGCGGCCATCGACGGTCAAGGCGTTGCGCTCGGCCGCAGTCCGCTGGTCGATCAACTGGTCGCGCAAGGCCGGCTGGTGGCTCCCTTCCGCCGCAAGCACGCGACCAGTCGCGCCTACTTTGTCGTACTTGCGGGACAGGCGCTGCTACGACCCGAGGCACAGGCCTTCGTCGACTGGCTGCGCGTCGAGGCGCAAGAGGAAGCGCCGGAACCGAATCCAGCCGTGGCTGCGGCATCGTCGCGGACGAGGCGGAAGCCTGAAAGGAAAAAATGAGCGGGCACGACACGTCGCTCTCGCCGTCCTCCTGGGTGCTGCGTTTTGCCGCACTTGTCGCGGACGGCGCCAGGGTGCTCGACGTCGCCTGCGGCCACGGGCGCCACAGCCGATGGTTTGCGGCGCGAGCTTGCGAGGTCGTCGCCGTCGACCGCGACGCGGCGCTGCTCGATCAGCTGTCCTCGGTCGCCGGTATCACGTGCGTGAAAGCGGATATCGAAGCGGACCCATGGCCGTTCGAGGACGAAAAGTTCGACGCGATAGTTGTCACGAACTATCTGCATCGCGCGCTGTTTCCGCATCTTCTGCGTTCGCTTGCCGACGACGGGGTGCTGCTATACGAGACGTTCGCGCGCGGCAACGAGTCGTACGGCAAACCGTCGAATCCGGATTTTCTCCTGGCGGAGGGCGAACTGCTGTCACTTGTCGGCGGCGCGCTGATCGTCGTCGCCTTCGAACAGGGCCGCATCGACCATGGCAGGCCGGCCGTGGTGCAGCGGCTGGCCGGAGTCGGCAGGCGCCGTCGATGGCCACCCGAGCTGCCGACTTGAGCGCCGAGAGCAGACCGCGCTTCGCGCGGTATTGGCGATTGAGGTAAAATAGCCCTTTTTCCGGGTTCGAATCGATGTTGAGGGGAAGTCTCGTCGCGATCGCGACGCCGATGCAGCCGGGAGGTGCGCTCGATCTGACCGGCCTTCGCAAGCTGATCGATTTCCACGTCGCCAATGGCACCGCAGGTATCGTCGTTGTCGGCACGACGGGCGAGTCGCCTACCGTCAGCTTCGAAGAACACTGCCTGCTGATCAAGACGGCGGTTGAGCACGCCAAGGGCCGCATTCCGGTGATTGCCGGGACCGGCTCCAATTCGACCTCCGAGGCGATCGAGCAGACCGCGTACGCAAAAAAAATCGGCGCGTCGCATTGTCTTTCGGTGGTTCCGTACTACAACAAACCGTCCCAGGAAGGTCTATATCTTCACTTCAGGACCATCGCCGAGAAAGTCGAGCTGCCGCTCATCCTTTACAATGTCCCAGGGCGCACCATGGCCGATCTGGGGACCGACACGGTGCTGCGGCTTGCCGAGCTCCCGGGCATTGTCGGCATCAAGGATGCGACGTCGGATCTCGTGCGGCATGTTGACCTGATGAGCCGCATGCCGAAGACGAAATCCTTTGCGCTGCTTTCCGGCAACGATGACACCGCGCTAGCGTATATGCTGCTCGGCGGGCACGGCGTGATTTCGGTCACCGCGAATGTCGCACCGCGAGCGATGGCGCAGATGTGCGACGCGGCGTTGAACGGAAGGCCCGAGGAGGCGCGGGCTGCGAACGCGAAGCTCATGCCGCTGCACGCCAAACTTTTTGTCGAGGCCAATCCGATTCCCGTCAAGTGGGCGCTGGCCGAGATGGGACTGATCGACGGAACGCTGCGGCTGCCGCTTACGCCGCTGGCGTCGTCCTACCATAGCGTTGTCCGGGCAGCGCTGCGCGAAGCGCGCTGCCTGTGAAGATTTTGCGGAGAAATCGCATGCTGAGTACAGAGTTGCTTCGACGCGTATCTCGCGTTGCGTTGTCCGCCGCCGTTGCCGCCGCGTTGCTTGCTGGCTGCGACACCCTGGGTATCCAGCTGGGCAAGAGAATCGATTACAAGTCGTCCGGAAGCGCGCCGACGCTCGAAGTGCCGCCGGATCTCACCACGCCAACGTACGACGACCGCTATCAGGTCGCCACCGCGTCGGGCGTCGCGGCTGCGCGCGCCGCGGGCCGCACGACCGAGCTTCTGCCGGTGGTCGCATCGGACGCGCACCTCGCGCGCTCCGGCAGCGAGCGCTGGCTGGTCGTGAAGACGACGCAGGAGGCGGCGTGGGCGACATTGCGCGAGTTCTGGATCAAGAACGGGTTCGTGATTGCGGTCGAGCAGCCGGGTCTTGGCATCATGGAAACCGACTGGGCCGAGAATCGCGCCGACCTGCCGAAGGATTTTCTTCAGCAATTCACCACCAAGTATTTGAGCTTCGGCAACGATACCTACAAGCGCGACAAGTTTCGCAGCCGGATCGAGCGCGGCTCGGAGCCGGGAACGGTGGAGATTTTCATCAGCCATCGCGGCGCGGCGCAATTGCCGACCAAGATTTCACAGGGAGTCGGTGAAGACTGGAATTGGACGCTGATGCCGCCGAATCCCGAGCTCGAGGCAGAGTTTCTGGAACGCCTGATGATCGCCTTCGGCACGCCGGCGCCGAAGGCGGCGGAAGCTGTCGTGGCGCTGGCCAACGCGCCTGATCGAGCAAGAATCGAAAAGAGCGGCAGCGGCCAGTCGCAATTGATCGTCGAAGACGCATTCGACCGGGCGTGGCGCCGCGTCGGACTCGCGCTCGATCGCACCGGCTTCACCGTCGTCGATCGCGACCGCTCGAAGGGACTTTATTTCGTCCGCTATTCGGATCCGGACCTGGCGAAGAAAAAACCGGAAGGCTGGTTCGCCGATGCGATGGCCAAGATCCAGTTCTGGAAGTCCGAGAAGACGGAAAAGCCGGAACAATACCGGGTTGTGGTGACGCAGGCCGATCCCCGCAGCCTGGTGACGGTGCAGGATCCCGCCGGCGTCGTGGACAGCTCGCCGAACGGCGAGAAGATCCTCGCGTTGCTCAAGGATCAGCTCAAGTAGCGTGCGCTTCGCCTGTCTCGGCAGCGGCAGCGAAGGAAACGGTCTGCTGGTCGAGGCGGGGACGACTCGCCTGCTGATCGACTGCGGCTTCGGTGTTCGCGACACCGTCGCGCGGCTGGCGCGCGTCGGCATCGCCCCTGAAACGATCACCGCCATCATCGTGACCCACGAGCACAGCGATCACGTGGGTGGCGTTGCCGCATTTGCGGCGCGTTACCAGACCCCCGTATGGCTGACCTTCGGCACCCTCTCCGCGGTGGCGGAGCGCTTCGCGGGCCTGCCCAAGGTCTACGGGTTCGACACCCATGACGCGTTCGAGATCGACGCGATCCAGGTCCGGCCATTCCCGGTGCCGCACGATGCCCGCGAACCGGTCCAATTCGTCTGCGGCGACGGTCAGTGGCGTCTCGGCGTGCTGACTGATCTCGGCGTCAGCACCGCGCATGTCGAAGCCAGCCTTTCGGGCTGCGATGCGCTGGTGCTCGAGTGCAACCACGATTCGGGAATGCTCGCCAAGGGCGACTACCCGTACGCACTCAAGCAGAGAATTGCCGGGCGCTTCGGCCATTTGGACAACGAGGCGGCGGGAGGGCTCCTGTCGCGGCTCGACAACTCGAAGCTCAAGCACGTGTTCGCGGCGCATCTGTCGCAGCACAACAACATGCCGGATCTGGCGCGGGCCGCGCTTGCTGCCGCGCTTGGGTGCTCGCTCAACTGGATCGGCATCGCCGATCAGCAGCTTGGATTCGGCTGGCGCGAATTCGTATAGAAACTCAAGAACCATCGAGGACACGAATGGAAAAACGGCAGGAGCTCTATCGCGGCAAGGCCAAGACCATCTTTGCGACGGACGACCCGGCGCAGATGGTCATGCATTTCCGCGACGATACGAGCGCGTTCGATGGCGTCAAGGTCTCGCAGCTGGCGCAGAAGGGCGAGACCAACAATCGCATCAATGCCTTCATCATGGAAAAGCTCGCCGCCGCCGGCGTCGCCACTCACTTCATCCGGCTGCTCAACGAGCGCGATTCGCTGGTGGTCGCGCTGAAAATGATTCCGGTCGAATGCGTCGTCCGCAACGTCTGCGCCGGATCGATGGCCAAGCGTTACGGCATCGCCGAAGGTACGCGCTTGCCCGAGCCGATTTTCGAATTCTTCTACAAGAGCGACGCGCTGCACGATCCCCTCGTAAACGACGATCACATTCGCGTGCTCGGCTGGGCAACCCCGAACGAAATCGAGCAGATGAAGGCGCTGACGCTTCGGGTCAACCAGGTGCTGAAGCCGCTATTCGCCAACGCGGGGATCGAATTGGTCGACTACAAGCTGGAGTTCGGACACGACGTATCGCACCCGGACGGGCCGCTGTTGCTCGGCGACGAATTCACGCCCGATGGCTGCCGTCTCTGGGACCTGGCGACGGAGGAGAAGCTGGACAAGGACCGCTTCCGCAGAGACCTGGGCAAGGTGATCGAGAAGTATCGCGAGGTTGCCGAGCGGATCGGCGTGCCGCTGTAGTTCTGTCGCGGCGTTAGGCAGCGAACGCGGATACGTCGACAAAGAAAAAGCCGGCCTTCGGGCCGGCTTTTTCTTTGTCGAATGCGACAGCTTTATTTCTTCATGTCCTTGGAAGTATCCTTGGCGTCCGCCGCGGAGCCTTTTGCGTCCATGGAAGAACCTTTGGCGTCCATCGCGGCACCCTTGGCATCCTTCGCCGCGTCCATTGCCTTATCGGCGGACTTCATGGAATCTGGGGCCGGCGTCACGACAACCGACGGTGGGGTCGGCGCCGGAGTTACAACGACCGGCGGGGGTGACGAAGGAGTTACGACAACAGGCGCGGGCTTATCGCACGCAGCCAAAACGGCAACTACCGCGACAGCGGCGAAAATGGATTTATTCATTGTGATTCCCCTTACTCGAGTTGGATCGGCACGTTGCTTTGGAAATCGGCTGGGCGCCTGTGCATGAACCACGGATGCGCGCGAAAATAGCACCACCGATACCCCAAATTTTAGCATAAAGACAGCGGTATTCAACCGCTAGAAAACCGCCGCGGCGTGCCCGGACCGTTTATTTTTCGTGCCACGGGCAATAATGTCGGACGCAAGCCTACAGACCCAACACGGTAGCGTTCATGCCGGGCGCGCCAGTGGCCCAGATTTCCCCGAATCGCGCCGCCAGCAGCTGCGCCTGCTCGGGCTGAACGATTCCGAGCGCGGCGCGAGGCTGCTCGAAGTGAAACCGGTGCAGATAGTGCTGGCCGTCGACGATCAGAAGGGGGTCGGTCGCGACCCTGCCTTCGTCTCCGGTCTGCAGAATCGCCATGGCGTGGCCGTAGGCGCCCAGCAGCCTCAGCATTCGCGGGCATGCGCTTTCGAGATAGCGCGTGTCGTGGACGATGATGTCGAGCCGGCGGCCGCGCACGCCGCGCAGAAAAGCCGCCAGGCGCTCGCTGCGAGCGGCGCTGTTCCAACCGGTCTGCGACAGGTCCTGATCGAATACCTGGATGTGGTGCCGCGCGAGCGAGATCAGCTCGTCGACCGCCGCCGTCTGTTCGGCGATGGTCGAAAGCTCGGCCGTACGCTCCTGGGGAGATTCAGCCGAGGTGGAGGAATCCATCGCAATACCATCGATAGAACACCGCCGCGGCGGAGGTGCGAATCGGGCCCGCGAGCGCGAGCCTGGCGCCATCCAGTTGACGCGCGTTGGCAAGTCGCTTGATCAAGGCCGTATCGTGGCCGGCCCAATCGAGAGCCGTCCCGTTGAGAAATACATGGTGCTTATCGTATAGCAACTGCGTGCGCCGGTCCAAACTCACGCCTCGCCGCGCCGCTGCCGAGAGGAACGCGGCCGGCGCCAGCGGCCGCAAAGGCGGCTCGAAAAAAACGCTCGGCTTCGGTTCCGAAAGATAGCAGCCGAGAAAGCGGCCGACGGCGGCGTCATTCCAGCGAACGCCCGCAAGCATCGAGGAGCAGCGCTCCTGCATGGCTCGGCCGATGCGCGCCGGCTCCGCCGTGGGCCGGGAAGAAGCGTCCGCGTAGCGGCCCTCGAGCGCGATCGAGTCGCGCAGCCAGTCGAGAAATGCGGTGCCGAGCTCCTGCGCGGACGGCGCGCGGAAGCCGATCGAGCAGGTCGTGCACTCGCTTGCCGCGATCCCGTCGTGGGCGTATGCCGGAGGGAGGTAGAGCATGTCGCCCGCGTCGAGCGTCACCTCCACGTCCGGCCGAAAACGGGTCAGGATCTTGACCGGCAGCGACGGGTCGAGCGTCAGGTCGCGTTGCCGGCTCAATCTCCAGCGGCGACGGCCCCGTCCCTGAAGCAGAAACACGTCGTAGGAGTCGACGTGCGGGCCGACGCCGCCGCCGGGAGCGGCGTAGCTCACCATCACGTCATCGAGGCGCGCGTAGGGAAGGAATGCGAAGCGGCGCAGCAAGTCATCCGCCGCGGCGACGTGGAGGTTGACGCCCTGGACCAGCAAGGTCCAATCGCGTGACGGAAGATTCCTCAGCTCGGATAAGCGAAACGGTCCCTGCGCCAAGGTCCACCGTCCGCGCGCGCGGCGGACCAGGCGCGACTCGACGTCGTCGCGACCGGCGAGCGCGAAGAGCTCGGAGCGGGTGAGCAAGCCTTGAAATGCGCTCACCGCCTGGCGCACCAGCAACGGCTTTTTTTGCCAGTACTTGCGCAAAAATGCCGCAGCGCTCAATCCGCCCAGAAGCTGCCTGCTTGCGACGCCTGACATCAGCCGATTATAGCGGCGGGCTCAGCTGCCTGTTCGTGTCTGCTCAGTGGCCAACTGAGTGGCCAACTGAGTGGCCAACTGAGTGGCCAAGCCAGACCGTCGAAGCGGCGGTGCGATGTTGTAATATGCGGCCGTCGGATTCCAGCCGCGGCCGTTGCCGGCGCGGCATTTTTCACCGGGACACCAGCGAGGCAGCGGCTTGAACATCTTCTCCAATACGGTCGTCACTTTGTCGTACAAGCTCTTTTCCACCGAGGGCGAGCTGATCGAGGAATCCGCGCAGCCGATCACGTATCTTCACGGCGGACACCACGGCATTTTTCCAAAGATCGAGGCGGCGCTGGCTCAGAAACAAGTCGGCGAGAGCTGCTCGGTGCTGCTCGAGCCGGAAGATGCCTTCGGCGAATACGACGCGGACCTGGTGCGCGTCGAGCCGCAGGACCGCTTCCCGCCGGACATCAAAGTCGGAATGCAATTCGAGGGCCACGCCGGGCCGGACGACGCCAAGGACGGCGGCGGTGACGAAGGCCAGGTGTTCACGGTGACCGATGTCGCCGACGGCAAGGTGGTCGTCGACGGCAATCATCCGTTGGCCGGCCAGCGCCTGCGCTTCGATTGCACGGTGCTCGACATTCGGCCCGCAACTCCCGAAGAGATGACGCACGGCCACGTGCACGGTCCGGACGGCCACCACCACTGATTCCCGAACGCTCGGGTGGCGGGGCGGATGCCGGTTTTGGTCTGCCCTCAATCCCCGGCCAGCCGTTTGAGCTCGTACAGCGCCGCATGCGCGTCGCGCGGCGACAGCGCGTCAGGGTCCAGCGCGGCGAGCCGATCGAGCACCGGTGACTCGGGACGCGTCGCCGCTGCTTCGGGCGGGCTCGCCGAGAACAGGTCATGCTGATCGTCGCGTCGCGCGCTGAAATGATCCAGTCGCGATAGGTACGCACGCGCCTGCCGCACCGCCTCCGAGGGAACCCCGGCGAGCTTCGCCACCTGCAGCCCGTAGCTCTGGTTTGCCGGACCGTCTTCCACCGCATGCAGGAACACGATCCGGTCCTTGTGCTCGACGGCGTCGAAGTGGACGTTGGCGCAGCCTTCGAGCTCGGCCGGAAGCGCCGTGAGCTCGAAATAATGGGTGGCGAACAAGGTCAGGCTGCGGTTGTTGCGCGCCAGCTCGCGTGCAATCGCCCATGCCAGCGCCAGCCCGTCGAAGGTCGACGTGCCACGGCCGATCTCGTCGATCAGCACCAGGCTTAACGGCGTCGCGCGGTTCAGGATGTACGCGGCTTCGGTCATCTCGACCATGAATGTCGAGCGCCCGCCAGCCAGGTCGTCGGCCGCGCCGATGCGGGTATAGATCGCGTCCATCGGGCCGATGACGGCATCGGCCGCGGGCACGAACAGGCCGCAGTGCGCGAGCAGTGCGATGACCGCGGTCTGGCGCATGTAGGTCGATTTGCCGCCCATGTTCGGGCCGGTGACGATCAGCAGCCGACGCTCCGGGCTCAATGAGACGTCGTTGGGGATGAAATGCTCGACCTGCGCGGCGACGACCGGGTGCTGGCCGCCGCGTATGGAGATGCCCGGCGTGCCGCTGAATGCCGGCTGTGTCCAGCGCAGGCTCGCAGCCTGCACTGCGTGCGCCGTGAGCACGTCGAGCGATGCCAGGGCCAGCGCAGCTTGCTGCAGCGCCGGAACCGCCGGCGCAAGGTCGGTCAGCAACGCGTCGAAGAGCAGCCGCTCGCGGGCCAGCGCGCGCTCCTGCGCGGAAAGCGCCTTGTCCTCGAACGTTTTCAGCTCCGGAGTGATATAGCGCTCGGCGTTCTTCAGCGTCTGCCGGCGGCGAAAATCCGCCGGAATTCTGGCGACGTGCGCATTCGTCACCTCGATGTAAAAGCCGTGGACGCGGTTGTACTCGACCTTCAGGGTCGAGATGCCGGTCCGCTCGCGCTCGCGTGCCTCGAGCTCGACCAGGTATGCGCCGCCGTCGTTGTCGATGGCGCGAAGCTCGTCGAGCTCGGCATCGCAACCGGACGCGATGACATTGCCGTCGCGCACCGCGGCCGAAGGCTCGGCGGCAATCACCCGCTCGAGGAGCGACGACCATTTGCCGTCGACGGCGAGCGCGGCGGCGATATCCTTGAGCAGCGCAGCGTCGCTCCCGGCGAGGAATTCGACGATCGCAGGCAGACAGCCGAGGGTGTCGCGCAAGCCGGAGAGATCCCGCGGCCGCGCGCTGCGCAGCGCGATGCGGGCGGCGATGCGCTCGATATCGACGGTGCGCTTCAATGCGCCGGCGAGCTCGCGGCATCGCGGCAGAGCCGCAACAAGCTCGGCGATTGCGCCGTGCCGCGCACGCGCATGGTCCGGCTCGCGCCGCGGGCTGGAAAGCCACTGCCGCAACAGCCTGCTACCGGCGCTGGTAACGCAAACGTCGAGCAGGGCGAGCAGCGTCGCGCCGCCCTCGCCGCGCAAGGTTTCGGTGATTTCCAGATTGCGGCGCGTGGCGGCGTCGAGCGCCAGAAGGTCGCCTTCGCGCTCGACGGCCAGGGTACGAACGTGCGGCAGCGCGGCTTGGTGCGTGCCCTGCGCGTATCCGATGAGCGCGCCCACGGCGCAAACAGCCAGCGGTGCGTCGACAATGCCGAACGCGGCGAGATCGAGCGTCCCAAGCTGCTCGCATAGACGCCGCCGCGCCGCGTCCGAATCGAAATGCCAGGCCGGCAGTGCGCGTGCGGGAATCGTCGAGCCTTTTGGGACGACGACAGCGTCTGCTTCCGAATAAAGCAATTCGCTCGAATCCAATCGGTCGAGAAATGCGCCGACCTCCGCCAACGCGAGATCGCGCAGCGAGAGCGTGCCGGCGGCGAGATTGAGCGTTGCGATGCCCGCGCGTACGCCGGCGACATGAACGGCGACGAGCAGACTGTCGCGCTTGGCGTCGAGCAGACCTGCTTCGGTAATCGTGCCGGGAGTGACGATGCGGGTGACGCGCCGCTCGACCGGACCCTTCGACGTCGCCGGGTCTCCGATCTGTTCGCAGATCGCAACCGATTCGCCGTGGCGGATGAGCTTCGCCAGATACTGGTCGACCGCGTGATACGGCACGCCCGCCATGGGAATCGGCGCCCCGGCGGACTGGCCGCGCGCGGTCAGCGTGATATCGAGCAGCGGAGCGGCGCGCTGCGCGTCGCCGTAGAACAGCTCGTAGAAGTCTCCCATGCGGTAGAGAAGGAGCTTGTCGGGATGCTCGGCCTTCATCCGAAGGTACTGCTGCATCATCGGCGTGTGACCGGGAATATCGGCCGCGCCTGGGTTCTTGGCTGGCATGCCGTTTTCCGATATAAGAGCTTGGCGTTCCAGGATTATCTTACTATCAGCTTCTCAATAGGCATCACCATCGAAAGGCCTTTATGGACAAGGTTCATTTCTTCACGGGCAACCGCATTGCGCTCCAGCGCGCGTATGCGATTGTGCTGCTGACGACACTCACTTTCACGCTGACCGGCTGGCAGAAATTCGCGCCGGCGTTCGAGGAGCTGCTGGCGTTGATCGGCTGGGTATTCGTCGGGATCGGCGTGATGGGCCGCATCTGGTCCGGGAGCTACATCAGCGGCAGCAAGAATGCCAAGCTGGTCGTGGATGGGCCGTACTCGATCTGTCGCAATCCGCTCTACCTTTTCAGCCTCATCGGGGGCATCGGCGTCATGCTGATATCGGAAACGCTGCTGCTTCCCATTCAGTTCGCGCTCCTGTTCTGGATCTACTACGCGGCTCTGATTGCGCGCGAGGAAGTTGCCATGTCGGCCATTCATGGCGCCGCGTTCGACGCATACTGCGCTCGCGTTCCGCGCTTCTGGCCGAAATTCGGCTTGTATTCCGAACCGGCCGAATATGTCGTGTCGGCAGCGCGGTTCCGGAAGAACCTGGGCGACGCGATATGGTTCGTGATCGGCGGCGCGTTCATCGATTTTCTCGAGGCGATGCACGAACTCGGTTACCTGCCGACCGTCCTCAATCTCTTTTGAGCGCGCGCCTAGCGGGCGACGAACGCTCCGGTGGAGGGACGGCCAAGCGAGGGATCGGTCAGGCGGCGTTCAGTTGTCGCCGGTAAGGATGCCCGACAGCGCCACCTGGGGACCGACGACATAGATGGTGTACGTCTTGCCGCCGAAAAGGGCGATCCCGGGTAGCTTGAGGCTGGGCTGCACCGTCCCCGCGACATTGAAGTCGAACTCGTAAGTCGTTCCCGCGACCGGGTCGGCGCTGAATTCGAATCCGGTCGACGCGGAGTTCATCGCCAGGTTCGAAAGCAGTTTGCCGAAGTTGACATAGACATCGAGCGCGGAAACGTCGCTTGACCCGTTCACGAATCGCACCCTGGCGCGGTTCGGCACCGGCGGCAGATTGTTGTCGCTTAAGACCAGTGCCCGCAACGCGCCTGCCGAGCCAAGGAGCAGGATCGACGTATCGGTTCCCGGACCGAGCGTCGGCATCAGCGTCAACAGCGACGCTCCGGGCGTGGCTGTCGCTTCGATCGAAATCGTCGGAGAGCCCGATGCGGTCTTCTGATAGCTCGAAGCTCCGCCAAACGGGATGTTCGACAACAGCAGGTTCTGGCTGAGAAACACGTTCAGCGGCGAAGGCACCGATGAACCGTTGATGACCTTGAACTGCGACAGCAGGTTGGGTTTGGTCGAGCTGGTGCCGGAGCCGTCGAGGTTGAGCAGCGTCAGACCGACCAGCTTGCTGCTGGTGCGGGTATAGACGACCGCCTCGACGTTGGAGTGTTCGCTGAACGATTGCGGCGTCGAGTCGTAAATGACTTCCTTGGTGCCGACGGGCGTGATCCGTACCTGAAGATTGCCCACGGGCAGGGTGATGAATCCGCTGGACGAAGCCAAGGTCGTGTCGGCAACGGTGGGCGCCGCCGTGTCGAGACTCGCGCCCTGCGCGGTAACGTAGACGTCTACCGAAGGCACACCCGTCGCGGCGTTGATGACCCGCAGATTGAAATTGCCGGCGCCCGGATCGATGGTGGCATCGCTGACCACGAAGCTGGTGGGCTCGCCCACGGTCCCGAAAACAACGAGCGTGTAGTTGATCGTGCCGACGAAATTGAACGTGGTGCTGAGAATGTTGCTGGCGCCGCCTGCGACGCTCAATTGAATCACCCGCGTGCCGCTGTCGATCTGCTGATATTGGGTGAGTCCCTCGAAGTTGAGGCCGGAGACGAAGGTCTTGGTGTCGATCGTCGCATTGATCGGTCCGGTCGCGTCCGGAATCAGATTGGCGATGCGCAAATTGGCGTGCTGGACCGCGGGATCGACGACGCCTTTGCCCGTGTTGCAGCTGGTCAGGGCAACGACCGCGAAGGCCAGCGAGAGCGCGCCGAGGAGGACACGGTGCATGCGCATAATATTTCCGCCTTGATGAACTGATATCGGGCGCGGACCGCATTCGCGAAGCGCACCCGACGGTGATTTTACATTGCAAGCGCGTTCGCGGAGACGCTTCTGCCGATCGACGCAAGTCCGTTCGCTATCGACGCTCGCCGCCGGCCCTTCACGCGACGCCGGCGCGCGAAGCCGGCGTCGTCCATCCCTCGCTTGAAGGGTCAGAAATCCTGAGTGATGATGCCCTGCGGCGCCGTATTCGGGCCGGCGACGTAGATCGTGTACTTGTGGCCCGCGGTAAGCACGACGCCGGTAAGCTTGAGCACCGCCGTTGTCGTTCCGGCAACGTTGAAATCGAACTCGTAACCGGTTCCTGTATTCGCCGCGGCGTTGAAATTCAGGTACGCCGACGCGGAGTTCGGCGCAAGGCTCGACACCTGCTTGCTGAAATTGACGAATACGTCGAATGCCGAGCCGCCTGCCGCGGTGTTGACCACGCGCACGCCCGCGGTCCCGCTCGGCGGCGGCAGATTGTCGTCGTTGAGCACCAACGCCGTCAGCGCGCCGGCGGTTCCGGCCAGTGCGATCGAGGTGTCGGTCGCCGGTGCCAGCGTCTGCGACAGCGCCAGCAGCGTCGCTCCGGGGGTCGATGTCGCCTCGACCTTGATGCTATGGGCCCCCGCCGCCGTCTTCTGATAGTTCGAGACGCCGGTATAGGGGATGTTCGACAGCAGCAGCGTGCCGTCGACGAAGACGTTGAGCGCCGAAGTCACCTGCGAGGCGTTGATGACCTTGAACTGCGCCAGCAGGTTGTCGACGAGCGTGCCGCTGCCCGCGCTGTCGTGACTCAGCAGCGCCGCGTTGACCAGCTTGCCGCTGCCCTTGCTGAAGACCACCAGGTCGTTGGCCGAGTGCTCGGCAAAGGTCTTCGGGGTCGAATCGAAAATGACTTCCTTGGTGCCGTTCGGCGTAACGCGGATTTCGAAGGTCGCGCCGATGGCAATCGGAACGAATGCGCTGGTCACGCCGTAGGAGACATTGGAAAGGCTGGGTGCGGTCGCGGAGATGTCTGCGCCGGGCGGGGTGAGGTAGACGTCGACAGCGCTCGATCCGGGCGCGGCGTTGACGACTCTCAAGGCGAAGAATCCGTTGCCCGGATCGTTGAAGGCGTCGTTGCTCAGGAGCGCGGCGACGCCGGTCAGCGGGCCGAAGACGACATAGGTGTAATTCGAGCCCGAGGCGACGTTCAAGGTCGTGTTGATCAGCGTTGTTGACGCGCCCGTGACCGCTACCGTAAACGCCGGAGTGCCGGCGGTGATATTGGTGTACTGGGTCAGCCCCTGAAACGGCAGTCCTGACGCGATCTTCGTCGTCGCGACCGTGACGTCGAGGGCGGGCGCCTCCGAGAAAGCATTGAGAATCCGCAACTGCGCGGTGCCGTTGTTGCTGCTCCCGCTGCTGCCGCAGCCGGTGAGCACAAGCGAGACCGCGCAAAGCGCGGCAAGTGACAGACGAGAGATACGCATGATGACTCCGGAGATGGCAGCGCCGGCGTGCGGCGCAGGGGCAGGATGAACGTTTGACGAGGGGGATTCTAGCGCGGCGAGCCCTTGTCTGTCGACGTGCGGATGTTCGCGATTCGAATTGCAACAACCGGTTACAAAAACGCCTGCGCGAGCAACGATGCCCGCGTACGCGAAAAGTCGCCCTGCGGATTGCGCGGCGGCCGCATTGCTTTCGCATCCATGATTAACGAGCAGACAACGATTGCAGCGAGTCATGCACGCAAAGCGGAACGACCAGCGGAAAACTGGTCGGGGTGAGAGGATTTGAACCTCCGGCCTCTACGTCCCGAACGTAGCGCT
>Ga0209839_10000049_pt1 | contig 46071 bp, 39 predicted proteins | sample OrgsoiDNA2013050_FD_185800 | JGI IMG/M metagenome (GOLD analysis project Ga0209839, IMG submission 185800) | Permafrost soil microbial communities from the Arctic, to analyse light accelerated degradation of dissolved organic matter (DOM) -... | ecosystem: Environmental > Terrestrial > Soil >... | reverse complement strand
TGTGACACCCAGCCGTAGTTGGCGGCTGATCTACTCGCTGACCTGGGAGTCCCCTCCAATCTCCCAATGTATGTTGGCGGGGTTCCCAGCCTTTGTTGGCGGCGTCTGCGCCCTGCTGAGCGGAAACCGCACGTCGACCGAGCCTTTCATGATCATCCGCCAACTTAATTTGGGAAACGCCAGCTATCGCTGGGTGTCACAGGGTGGAGTGGTCACGCGCCCGGAAACCCCTGGTCACACAAGATCCATTGTTCGCCCCGGCGCGGAACCTACAAGTGGCTTAGCTACCAGATATTCGCGTCAAGTTCAGGGATCTCCAAGCCGACGATCAGGGGCAACGTGCCGGAGCGCCTGCCATCCGCACCCGGCTCCTCTCCCCGCCCCTCTCCCCGATCTGAACCCCGGCCGCTTGCCCTGGGCCGGCCGCCGGCATCATGGCTCCATGAATCACGAGGGACGAGCCTGGATCTCGCGGCTGCCTGACGAGCTCGGCGGACAGCGGTCGATCCTCGACCGATTGCTGAGTCTGTGCGAAGCCACCGAGGGCGTCAGGTGGCTGGTGATCGGCTGCTCAGTCGGGCGCGGCGTCGGAGATGGCCTGTCCGACCTCGATATGGCCGTGGGGGTCCGGGAGGAAGAATTCCCGGCGATCGCCGCGGACGTCCGCCGCGGCGTGGACCGCCTGGGCGACCTTGTCGACAGCTTCCACCATCAGCTCCCCGGAGTAACGACGACCCACGAGCGGATCTTCGCGCAGTTCGCCGACCGCTGCCAGGTCGACCTGGTGGTCTTCCCGGCATCAGCGGACGCCGGCGCCATCCCTAACGTGGTCGTGCTCTATGACCCCGACGGCCGGATCGCCATCGCGAGCGAGTCACGCCCCGCGATCACGCCGGAACAGGTCCGCGAGTGGGCCTTCCTGGGCTGGTGCGCCCTCGCCGACCTGGGCAAGTACCTGCGTCGCCAGTCCCCCTGGGAGGCCCTCGCCCGGCTGAACGAGGCCAGGGACCAGCTGTGGCGGCTCTGGGCGGCGGCTCTCAGCGTCCGCACCCCGCAGTACGGTCTCACGAGCATCCTGGACTTCGCGCCCGGCCAGTTCCCGGCCGGAGCCCAGGCCACGGTCGCGGACCTGGATCCGGCGCGGCTGCTGTCCGCCGGCCAGGCTCTCGCAGCGCTGCTGCATGACGTCGGCCGCCACCTGCGGGCCGACCAGACGGCGGCGCTGCCCGAGGCGATGGCCCGTTATATCGTTGCCGACCTGGCGTCGATTAACGCTCCCGGCCGCCTCTGCCCGCACCGGCAGGCATACCTCGACGCGATGGGGCTCTGGGGATCGCCGCCGGGCGCGCCCGCCACGGCCTCGCCCGCGGGAGCGGACGGCAGGCTCGCGCCGGGGCCGGACGGCGCGGACCGGGAGGCGGCCTTTCGCGGCTGGCACCTGGTCACCCGAGGCGACGAGCACGCCGATCCGTGCGAGGTGGCCGGCCCCTAGATCCGCGGAACTCACCGGCCACCCGGCGTGGCGCGGTCACCCAGGCGGGCCTGCCGTCATGCTCCAGGACGTAAGTCGGCGCGGGCTCGCACTAGTACACTTTTCGATGTACTCTTATTAGAGACAGCCGGGAGGTGAACGCATGACCAGAGACTCGATCCGCGGGTCATCGGACCGCAGCATCCTGATCCTGATCAGCCTGGCCGACTCGCCGAAGCACGGGTACGCGCTCATCAAGGACATCGAGGAGTTCGCCGAGGTGAAGCTCGGCGCCGGGACGCTCTACGGCGCCCTGGCCAAACTGGAAAAGGCGGGCCTGGTCGCGGCGCTGCCAGAGCAGGCCCGCAGGCGCCCCTACCAGATCACCCCGGCAGGCCGGGAACAGCTGGGCGAGCGGCTGTCCGCGGCGGCCCGCATCGCAGCGGTCGGGCTGCGGCGCATCGCGGCGGCGCCGTCATGAGCCGCCGGATTCGCTGGCTGCTGGCGCTGTATCCGCACGCCTGGCGGGACCGGTACGGCCGGGAGGTCGCCGACCTGACCGAAGAGCTCATCCGCGCGGGTGACACCACGCCGCTGCGGGCCGGGCTCGAGCTGGCCGCCGGCGCGGCCGCGGCTAGGGTCGCCCAGGCCTGCACGCTGAGCCTTGTCGTCCGCAATCTCGTGTTCTCCGTCGTAGTGCCGGGACTGGGGGGAGCCTGGGTTCCCTGGTGGATCTTGACGCGCCATGGACGCACCGCCGCTCCGGCCGCGTGGGAGGCGGTCGGAGTCATCGCGGCCGGGACGGCCCTTTACGTGTGGTGTGTCTGGAACTTTGCGGCGGTGGGACGTGGCACTCCCGGCCCGTGGGACGCACCGTCGCGCTTTGTCGCGGCCGGGCCCTACCGCTGGGTGCGCAACCCGATCTACGTTGCCGCGCTCGTGATTGTCCTGGGGGAGGCGTGGCTGTTCATGTCGCCACGGCTGCTGGCATACGCGGGCACCATGGCGGTCTTCTTTCACCTGTTCGTCACCGGCTACGAAGAACGGACGTTGCGCCGCCGCTTCGGCAGCGCCTACCTGGACTACCGGCGCATGGTCCCGCGCTGGATCCTCCGCCCGCCGCACCGCGGTTAGACTAAGGCCCGCTGCCCGAGCCTGCACTGCCTCCACAAGCGTTTCGGTGCTGACCGAGCAACTCGGTTGAGACACCTGAGCCGAAACGGCAGCGACCGAGGTCAGCTGAGATGCCGCCGCTAACCACTGGAGAGGCCTCCTATGAGGTTTAGATCGGCAGCAGACGTCCATCGGACCACAACAGCCCTGCCGGGCAGCCCAAGCCGGCTCGGCCGGGTCGGGGCGTGGTGCTACGATCACCGCCGCGCGGTTCTCCTGGGATGGATCGTCGGGGTAATCGCGATAATCGCCGTGGCCAGCGCGATCGGGTCCCGCTTCGAGAACGACTTCGGCGGCGTCGGCCAGTCCCAGCAGGTCCAAACGATCCTGGCCCAGCGCTTCCCGACCCAGGCCGGCGACGATGCCCAAGTCGTCTTCCACTCCTCCGGGGCGATCAATGCTCCCGAGGTGATCGCCCGGGTCGACCAGGCGCTCGTCGGGATCCGGCCGCTGCCCGGGGTGACCTCGGTGTCGCCGCTGGTCCGGGCGAGCGATGGGCGGACGGCGTTCGCGACGATCCAGTTCGATGCGATCAGCGCCAAGATCCCGCCGGCGGATGTCAACCGGGTGATTGACAAGGCCCAGTCCTATGCGGAGCCGGGCTTACAGGTTGCGCTCGGCGGACCGCCCATCAGCGCGGTGGTGTCGCCTTCGCCCGGATCGAGCGAAGGGATTGGCGTCGGCGCTGCCATCATCATCATGCTCCTGGCCTTCGGGTCCGTCGTGGCTATGGGCCTCCCGATCATCACCGCCCTGGTCGGCATCGGCGCCGGGTACGGCGTGGTAGCCCTGATCAGTCAGCTGCTGATCGATCCCAGCTTCGGCCCGGAACTGATGGCCATGATCGGGCTCGGCGTCGGAATCGACTACGCCCTGTTAATCGTCACCCGCTACCGCCAGGGCCTCGGTGAAGGCCTCGGCCCCCGCGACGCGGTCATCCGGGCTATGTCCACGGCCGGCCGGTCCGTGCTCTTCGCCGGGACCACCGTGCTCATCTCCCTGTGCGGGCTGTTCCTGATAGGCCAGCAGTACCTCGACGGTCTCGCCGTGGGCACGATTCTCGCGGTCATGACCGTGATGTTGGCCGCCTTGAGCTTGCTGCCGGCCATGCTCGGCTTCTCCGGTCGGGCCGTCGACCGACTCCACGTCCCCGGCCTGCTCCAGTCGTCGGCGCCCGGTGCCGAGCGGGGGTTCTGGTGGAGGTGGAGTCGTACCGTGCAACGCCGACCCCTTCTGTGCGGCTCGGGCGCGCTGCTCGTGCTGGTGATCGTCGCCGTGCCGCTGTTCTCCATGCGTCTGGCCTTCACCGACTCGGGTAACGACCCCACCAACCTCACCACTCGCCAGGCCTACGACCTGATCTCCCACGGGTTCGGCCCCGGGTTCAACGGCCCGCTGGTCGTGGCCGCCGAGTTGCCCGGCGGAGCACAGGACCGCGCCGTGGTCACGGCGTTCGATCACCGGCTCGCAACCGTTCCCGGTGTGGCCCGGGTGCAGGCTCCGACCTACAACCCGGCCGGGAACGCGGCGGTGCTGATCGTCTACCCGGCCACCGCCCCCCAGGCGGCATCCACGGCGTCGTTGGTCAACCACCTGCGCGCCATGGTGATCCCCCAAGCCACCGCCGGCACCGACGTGCAGCTCCTCGTTGGCGGGGAGACCGCGGCGGGGATCGACGCGTCGTCGTATCTCTCCCAGCGACTCCCGTTGGTGATCGGCCTCGTGATCTTGGTGTCGTTCCTCCTGCTCATGGCGGTGTTCCGCTCCGTCGCCATCCCGCTCAAGGCCGCAGCGATGAACCTGTTGTCGATCGGGGCTGCCTACGGGGCCATCGTCGCCGTCTACCAGTGGGGGTGGCTGTCGTCGGTCTTTGGTGTCAGTCAGCCCGGCCCGATCGACCCGTGGATTCCGCTGATGATGTTCACCATCACCTTTGGGCTGTCCATGGACTACGAGGTCTTCCTGCTCTCCCGGGTTCAAGAGGAATGGCACCGCAGTGGGGACAGCAGCGCGGCAGTCGCTGACGGGATCGCCTCCACCGGCCGGGTCATCACCGCCGCCGCGGCCATCATGGTCTGCGTCTTCGGGTCCTTCGTGATCGGCGACCCGCTGCGCATCCTCGACGTGTTCGGCCTCGGCCTGGCCGTCGCCATCCTCGTCGACGCCACCCTCGTCCGCATGATCCTGGTTCCCTCGATCATGCAACTGCTCGGCAAGGCCAACTGGTGGTTCCCCCACTGGCTCGACAGGGCCGTCCCGCACCTCGACGTCGACAGCGGACCGGCGCCCTCCGCACCGCTCTGGCCGGCCGACGGCACCGCCTGACCCACCAGGACACGACATGGCCGACTCAACGAAGAGTCGGGGCCGGCCTACCCGGTCCGTGATCGTCCCGTAAGGCCCGTCCGGTGTCGCGGTGCCTGCTCGTCCTACCTACCGAGCAGGCTGGCCGAACTCATCGGCCAGGGCACCGCGACTCCGCGACGGGCAGATCAGGGACCGGGCCGGTCAGCCGGCGGGCGCGGCCAGCCGGGCCTGCAGCGCGGTGACGACCTGCTGGCTCACGTCCGGTCCGAGGCTCGTCGCGATCTCGTCCGCGAGCTGGGCGGGGCTCAGGCCCGCCAGGGCCCCGGCGAGCGCGGTGCCGGTGCTCGGTGCGGTCTGGGCCGCCACGACGGCGACCGCCGCCTCGATCGCCCGCACCTGGATACCGAGGTCGGACAGGCTGCGCTGCGGCTCCCAGAACGGGTTGGTCTTGTTGGCGTCCGGACCGGGGACGATCCCGTCGATCGTCCAGACGGCCTTCGCGACCGCCGTGATGTCCGCCTTGCTGAGTGCCACATCGCCTCCGCTGAAGAAGTTATCGTTCAAGATGCTCTCGTCAATGAGCGCACCGCCGGTACCCGTGGCGTTTTCTGTCCATTGTGTCCCGTCACAGGCCGGTACGCCGGGAAGGGCGCAGGTGGCCGGCCCGCAGATGTGCTTGCCCGCCCCGTAGTGCGCGGACAGCAGCCGGACGGCCGCCCGGCCGATGCCGCTGGCGGCGAGGGCGCTGAGAACCGCCGGGAGGTTCGCCGCGGACCCGTAGACGACGGGCCGCACGACGCCGCGGGCCTGCTGCCGCTTGACCCAGGCCGGTACCTGGCTGGCGTTCAGGTCACCGGGCTCCCGGTCGCAGCCCACCGCGTCGGCATCGGCAAAGACCGCCATCGAGAGCACGGGCTTGCCGGGGAACCGGGCGACCACCGCGTGGTAGGTGGGCCACTGGCCATCGACGTAGCCGAGGTAGGCATCGGCCCCGGCGGTCAGGTTCGCAGGGACAATCGAATCCTGCATGACGAGTGTCATGGCTGAATCTTCGCACTGGGCACGAGGCATTTGTACACCGCAATGCCGATAATGGTCACATCGGGTCATAGTAATGGGCGTACTGCCACAACCCGGCGGTTATCAGGGCCTCGTCGGTCAGCGATCCGAACCTGGCCGGCGCGAGCGCACCGATATCCAGTCTGCCGGGCATGTCGGGCGCCGGCCCGGCGACCTGGCGGGTCCAGGCGCCGGCCGCGGGTCGGCAGTGCGGTCGACACGATGGTCTGGTCGAGCGCCGCCAGCAAGATCGCCAGCATCAGGGCCGCGTAGGTGACGAGCAGCCCGCCACGGGGGGTTACTGCCGCATCGGCAGTGGCCTGATTTTCCGCCATGTAGCGATTGTCACCCGGTCGGCCCGGCGGTATCCGTCGCCGGCCCGACTATCGCGGAAAATGGAAGCGCCAGCCAGGGCCTGAGGCTGGTAAGGCCCTGACTGGCGCCGCTCTGGGTGACCGAGCCGTCCGGCTTCAGGTCGATAGCAGCCTGGCTACAAGGTCAGCAGCAGGCCGCCTGAACGTCAGTAGCCGTAGCCGCCGCCCGACTTGGACGACGACGCGGACGCGGACGCGGATGGCTTAGCCGCCGCCAGCTTCGCGCCCGTCGGAGTGCTGGCCCACCACAGGCCGCCGCTGGTATTGATGCCGTTGCCGTTCACCTGCCCGGCCGCCTTGTCGCCCGCGAACAGGTAGAGCGGGTGACCGTCGTAGGTCGCCTGCATCGTGCCGTCGGCCCGCGCGATCGTCCCGAACTTGCCAGTCAGCGACGCCCCGGAAGCCATCGACGGCGTCCCGGTCAGCGGCGGCCAGAAGGTCGCGCACGAACCGCTGCAGTTCGACTTGGTCGGGGTGTCGATCGCGAACCAGTAGATCGTGAAGCCCTGGGCGGTGGTCAGCACCGTTCCCTTGCTGCTGCTGGCCGTCGTGATGCCAGCCGCCGTCGTGCTCGCCTTGCCAGCCGCGCTGCTGGAGCTTGCCGCCGGAGCCGAGCTGGTCGCCGGAGCCGAGCTGGTCGATCCCCCCGAGGCGCTACTCGTGCCGCTGCTTCCGCAGGCGGCCAGCAGGGCCACGGCCGCCGCAGCGCCGGGCGCTGCCCACCATCGGTTACGCATGTCAATCTCTCCATTCGGTCAGGTTCTTGTCGCCAGCTCCCACTCCCTCCAGCACGTATGCCAGGCCGCGATCGTTCACGAGAGGCTCACTCCGTCATCCGCTGGCAGAGCCAGGCCAGCGACAGCGGGTAGCGATACTCGATCGCCGCGTGGGTCGCCTCGAACAACTCGAAGTGGATCACGTCGTCGGCCACGCCGACGTCCGCCAGCGCCGCCCGGAAGGCAGTCGCGCCCAGATCCAGGTAGAAATCGTCGGCCGTGCCGGCATCGATCCAGATGGCCCGCAGCGAGCGCAACGCCGTCGCGTAGCGGGCGGCCATCCGGACCGGATCCCAGTCCAGCCAGCGCTCCCAGACCTCCGGCCGCAGCGCCCCCGTCCTCGGATCGAACGGCAGTTCGACCGAGCCGTCCTCGCGCGCCGAGAAGCACGCCGCCACGCCGAGCAGGCCCAGCAGCACCTGGTCGGCCGGCTTCGTGAACGCGACCCGGGAGCGGAAGTCCTCCCACCACCGCCAGATGTCGCCGTCGTAGCCGCGCAGCAGCCGGACGGCCGCCCCGAAGTCCCGCAGATAACCGTGCTCGTACAGGGTGTCCCCCGCGTGCGTGGCCAGCGCGCCGAACAAGTCCGGCCGCAGCATCGGGGTGATCATCGCGCCGAACCCGCCGCTGGACTTCCCGGCGATCGCCCGGTGCGCGGCGTCGGCCTGGGTCCGGTAGCGCGCGTCCACCCACGGCACGACCTCCTCGCAGAGGTAGGAGTGGTACCGGCCGGTACCGGGCGAGTCGACGAACTGGCTGCCGCCGTAGGCGGTCCAGGCGTCGACGTAGACCACGATCGCCGGCGGCGCGTCGCCGCGGCTGAACATCGCATCGGCCGTCTCGATGAACGGCTGCCGGAACGGGGACCGGTTCCGCCACATCGTCAGGTGCCCGGTGTAGCCCTGGATCACGTAGACGGACGGGTACCGGCGGTCGGCGTCGCCCGAGTAGCCGGGCGGCACGTATACCCACAGCGGCCGGTCTGCGGGGTCGCCGAGCGGATTGTCGCGCAGCAGTTCGCTGGCGATGACGTGCTCGTCCAGCCGTCCGGCTAGATCGGCGGACCAGGGCAGCATGAGACCTCCGGATAATCGCGGGACCCGATAACTCATCACACCACCGCGCCATAACGGAGCGCTGCCCCGACCCCAGCCCGCCCCGCCGGGCACCGCCGTGCGCAATTGCGCCCGGCAGCTTACGGTCTGACTATGAGCCCGGACTCAGCAGCGATCGCCGCCGGAGCGGCAGCCCGCGACCCGGTAGAACTGCAGTTCGCTGCCGCGGTCAGGGCGATGACGGCCGACTGCAGCCCAGACGCCCAGCCACGGGCCCAGCCAGCACGGGGCCAGCCAGCACGGGGCCAGCCAGCACGGGGCCAGCCAGCACGGGGCCAGCTCAGCGTCGTCGGGCCGGATAGCGCGCTGCCCCGGCTCAGCCCGGAGCGCTGCCTCGACCTGTTCGACGCTCAGCTGGCCAGCAGGCACCTCGACCTGGCCGCCCGGCTGCTGCGCGGCAGCGGCGCCGGCTTCTACACCATCGGCTCGTCCGGGCATGAGGGAAATGCCGGCGTCGCGGCGGCGCTCCGGCTCACCGACCCGGCGCTGCTGCACTATCGCTCGGGCGCGTTCTACCTGGTGCGGGCGGCGCAGGCCGACCCGCCCCGGGACGGTGTCACCGACGTCCTGCTCGGCCTGGTCGCCGCGGCGGCCGAGCCCATGGCGGGCGGCCGGCACAAGGTCTTCGGGCACCGGGACCTGAACGTGATCCCGCAGACCTCGACGATCGCCTCGCACCTGCCCAGGGCGGTCGGCCTGGCCTTCTCGCTGGACCGGGCCGCGAAGCTGGGCCACGACCAGCAGGGCCACGATCAGCAGGGCCAGGACCGCGCGGGCCAGGACTGGGCAGGCCCCGACAAGGCGCCCCGCGACCGGCCGAGTTCCGGCCGGCTCGCGCCGCAGGACGCGCCGTGGCCGGACAACGCGATCGTGGTGTGCAGCTTCGGCGACGCGTCGGCGAACCACTCCACGGCGGCAGGCGCCTTCAACACCGCCGCCTACTGCGCCTACCAGGGCCTGCCCATGCCGCTGCTGCTGGTCTGCGAGGACAACGGGATCGGCGTCAGCGTGCGGACGCCGCCCGGCTGGATCACCGCCGCCCGCTCCGGCCAGGGCGCCATCCCGTATTTCCACGCCGACGGCTACGACGTCGCGGCGGTGCACGACACCGCGCTGGCCGCCGCGTCATGGGTGCGTGAGCGCCGCGCACCGGCATTCCTGCACCTGCGGATGGTGCGCCTGGGCGGCCACGCCGGCTCGGACGTGGAGTCGGCTTACCGCAGCGCCGCCGACATTGCCGCCGATGCCCGGCGGGATCCGCTCATCGGGACGGCCGGGATGCTGATCGCGGCCGGCGTGCTGAGCCCCGCGGAGGTCCTGGACCGGTACGAACAGTGCAGGGCGCGGGTGCTGGCCATGGCCGCCGACGTCGTCGGGGCACCCCGGCTGGCTACCGCCGCCGAGGTCATGGCTCCTATTGCGCCGCGCCGCCCGCACGCGGTCGCCGCCGCGCTAGCGGTTCGCGGCCGGACGGCCGGCGACTGGCGGCGGCACCGGGCGTTCGCCGGGCAACTGCCCGAGGCACAGGGACCGCTGACCCTGGCACAAGCGATCAACCGGGCGCTGGCCGACGAGTTGGCCGCGCGCCCCGGCATGATCCTCTTCGGCGAGGATGTCGCTCGCAAGGGCGGCGTCTACGGGGTGACCAGAGGCCTGCTGCGCGTCTTCGGGGCCGGCCGGGTGTTCGACTCGGTCCTGGACGAGCAGTCGATTCTCGGTCTCGCACTCGGCGCGGGACTGACCGGGCTGCTGCCGGTACCGGAGATCCAGTACCTGGCCTATCTGCACAACGCGGCCGACCAGATCCGGGGTGAGGGCGCGACACTGTCGTTTTTCTCCCGTGGGCAGTACCGCAATCCGATGGTCGTGCGGATCGCCGGCCTCAGTTATCAGCAAGGATTTGGCGGTCATTTCCACAACGACAACTCGGTGGCGGCACTGCGCGATATCCCCGGCCTGGTGATCGCCTGTCCCGCCCGGCCGGACGACGCGCCGGCGATGCTGCGGACCTGCCTGGCGGCCGCCGACGTCGACGGCACGGTGAGTGTCATCCTCGAGCCCATCGCGCTTTACCACGAGCGCGACCTGCACGCGGCCGGCGATGACGGCTGGCTGGCTCCCTACGACCCCCCGGCGTCGTGGGCCTCCGGTCACATCCCCCTCGGCGCGGCCCGGCTCTATGGCGACGGGTCCGACCTCACGATCGCGACGTTTGGCAACGGCCTGCGGATGAGCCTGCGGGCGGCCGCGCGGCTGGCGGCCGACGGCATCGGCTGCCGGGTACTCGACCTGCGCTGGCTCGCGCCGCTGCCCGTCGACGACCTGTTGCGCGAGGCATCGGCGACTGGCCGCGTGCTGGTCGCCGACGAGACCCGGCGCACCGGCGGGGTGGCCGAGGGGGTGATCGCCGTCCTGGCCGACGCTGGCTTCACCGGCCGGGTCAGGCGCGTGGCCAGCGCGGACAGCTTCATCCCGCTCGGTGACGCCGCTTCCGCCGTGCTGCTCAGCGAGGCGGCCATCGAGGCCGCCGCCTGGGACATCGTGCACTAGGCCCGGGTCTGAGCTGCCGCAGGTCGCTTTCCAGGGTTTTCAGGTCGAACCCGGCCGGATCGATGCCGGACTTGTCGATGAAATCCTGGCTGATCACTGCATATGCCTCATCGGCGTAGGCGTCGTAGAACTGCCAGCTCATCGACTTAACCTCGCCCCAGGTCACCACGTAAAGGCCGTCCGCGTCAACGGGGACCTGTGCTATGCCGATCTCAATCCCGCCAGCCAGCCCGAGGTCTGGCGGGACTTCGGCAACAACTGGCGCCCCGCAGCGCCAGTAGCGCCCTGGCCGCCCGGCAGGCGCGCCTGCCGGGCGGCGCCCGGTCCACGCGCGCCCTGCCCCTGTCCCCAACGTCATGGCTGGGCATCTACTGCTGTTGCAACGACAGGAGGTGCCCGCTCATGTCACTGGCCCTGTGATCTGAGTGCACTGCCGGTGCCAGAGTGGCTGTCCTTGTTGGGGTGATTTCGCACGGCGGTGGCGGTGGCGGTGGCGGTGGCGGTGGGCGGTGCTCGTGCCGCCGGTGGCATCGCCGGCGGCGTGCTCGCCTCCCTCGGCTGGGCTCGCGTCGACCATTCCTGGCCATTCGCCTCGGTCCAGGTCCGGGAGGTCTGCCTCGAACTGCAGAATGGCGCGGCGGACCAGGCCAGCGCCGACGCCTCCGACTGCCCCTCCCCCTCCGACTGCCCCCTCCCTCCTCCGGCCTGACCCCCCCCGCCACGGCCCCCGGTGCGGCCGGGGTCGGCAGGCCGCATGCTGACCGTCGCCTGAGGCATGGCCTCAGTGGCTCCGTCTTGCGGCCATACCAGAGGGCTATTCCGCCGCTTAATCTGCCATTTGCGCTGCCCGCGGCGGTGCCATTCGCGCTGCCGCCGACCGCCCGCAGGGGGCGGCCTGAACCACGGGTTGCCTGGTCACAGCTCTGCGGCGCCGATTTGCATCGTCCGGCGACGCTACATACGTTGGGGCGCTGTGGCTAAGCGATCCAGACAAGGAGATCTATGAAGGTACGAACACGGATAATTACTTCACTGGGCGCGGGCGCGGCGATTGCCGGACTCGCGGCCGGCCCGGCGCTGGCCAGCACGCACGCGGTCCAGGCCGGTGACACGCTCAGCGGCATCGCCGCGCAGTCAGGCGTATCGCTCGCGCGAGTGGAGTCGGCGAACCCCCAGATCGCCGACCCCAACCTCATCACCGTGGGCGAACTAGTGAACGTGCCGGACGGAAGCTCGGGCACCAGCTCGGCGGCGCCAGCAACGTCGGCGGCACCAGCAACGACGGCGACACCCGCCGCGGCCAGCCCGGCCACCGCGCCGGCCAGCAGCGGTGCTTCCGCGCCGTCGTCCTTCCAGCAGTGCGTGGCCTGGCGCGAGTCGTCGAATACCCCGACCGACCCCGCCGGCCTGTACGGCATCCTGCCGAGCACCTGGGCCAGCCTCGGCTACTCGGGAACTGCCGGGCAGGCCTCGGTCGCGCAGCAGAACGTGGCGTTCCAGCGGCTGTACGCGCAGGACGGCACGTCGCCGTGGGCTCCTTACGACGGCTGCTGATCACAGCGGGCAAGTGCCCCGGCCGGCGGAACCTGATCGCTGGCCGGGGCACTTGGCCCGTGCCGCCGGGGCCTGCCATGGCGCTGACCGGGACGGCCCTCTAGCGTTAGCGGGATGAGTGGCCTGAAAGTTCTGTTTATCGGTGGTAGCGGCGTCATCAGCTCGGCGTGCTCGTGGCTCGCCGTCGAGCGCGGCATCGACCTGTACGTCCTCAACCGCGGCACGCTGCGGCGGCCGCTGCCCGAGCAGGCCACGGTCCTGCGCGGCGACATCCGCGATCCGGCCGCGGCGGCGACGGCTCTGCGCGGCCGGGAGTTCGACGCCGTCGTGGACTGGGTCGCATTCACGCCCGATCAGGTCCAGGCCGACATCGACCTGCTGCGCGGCCGGACCGGCCAGTACGTGTTCATCAGCTCCGCCTCGGCTTACCAGACCCCGCCGGCCCGGCTGCCGGTCCTGGAGTCGACGCCGCTGCGCAACCCGTTCTGGCGATACTCCCGCGACAAGATTGCCTGTGAGGACCTGCTGGTCCACGCCTATCGCGACGAAGGGTTCCCGGCCACGATCGTCCGGCCCTCGCACACCTACGACAAGACCCTGATCCCCTTCGACGGCGGCTGGACGGCGCTCGCCCGGATGCGGCAGGGCAGGCCGGTCGTGGTCCACGGCGATGGCACCTCGCTGTGGACGCTGACCCACCACGCGGACTTCGCCCGCGGCTTCGTGCCGCTGCTCGGCCATCCCCGGACGCTCGGCGAGGCGTTTCACATCACCTCCGATGACGTGCTCACCTGGAACCAGATCGCGCAGTCTCTCGCGGCGGCCGCGGGAGTGGGCGCCGACATCGTGCACGTCCCGTCGGACGCGATCGCGGCGGCCGACCCCGAATGGGGCGCCGGGCTACTCGGCGACAAGGCGCACTCGATGGTGTTCGACAACTCGAAGCTGCGCAGCGTGGTACCGGGCTACCGAGCGGTCATCCCGTTCGAGCAGGGCGCCCGGGAGATCCTCGCCTGGTACGACCAGGACCCGTCCCGGCGGCAGGTCGACGCCCGCATAGACGCGGTCATGGACAAGCTCGTCAGCGCCTACCGGCCCTAAACCGGCCGGCCCTAAACCGGCCGACGCTGAGCCGACCGGCCGGATGTCTCGACGAGTCGTTCCAGGAGGCCGACCAGCGTCTCCCGGTCGTCGGAGGAAAACGCGGCCAGCACCGCGTCCTGGGCCGCCGCGATCGCGCCGTCGAACCGGCTCAGGGCGGCACGCCCGGCCCCGGTCAGCAGCACGCTGTTGCGGCGCCGGTCGCTCGGATCCCGGTCGCGGCTGATGTACCCCTCGTTCTCCAGGTCGCCGAGGATCGCGACCATGTCGCTGGGGTCGATGCCCAGCCGACGCCCGATCTCCGCCTGCGCGGCAGGCCCGAACTCATCCAGCGTCGCCAGCACTCCGTAGTAGCCCCGGCGCATCCCGGCCTCGGCGAGCCGCTCCTGCGTCAGCTGCTGCGCCGTCCGGGAAGCGCGGCCCAGCAGCCAGAACGCCGTACCGCGCAGCCGCCGCGGCGCCCGGCTCTCGTCATGCTCGCAGGACTCATCGGAGATCACGCGGCCAGTCTAGCCAGATTCGTTGGCAGGGCCAACGGTTGCTGATATCGTTGGCCCGGCCAACGTTGGCAGCTACAACGTTTATCTGCCCAACGTTGACTAGGCCAATCAAATCTGCGGCGCGACAGGGCGACGAGATGCGGCGAGTGCGTTACTACGAGTTCGGCGGCCCTGACGTCCTGCGGGTCGAGAAGACCGAGGTCCCCGTGCCCGGGGCCGGCCAGGTCCTGATCGCGGCGGAGGCCATCGGGACCAGTTACGTCGACACCGCCATGCGCCGCGGCATCAGCCCGCTCGGCCAGCCGACGCTGCCGGGCAGCCCGCACGGCGACGTCGTCGGCACCGTGGAGGCGACGGGCGGGGATGTCGGCGCGGCAGTCGTGGGCCAGCGGGTAGTCGCACTGGTGGCGGCCAGCTCGCCGGGCAAGCTCGAATTCGCCCGGCAGCACGGCGCTGACGTGGGCATCTGCTACGCCGATGCCGACTGGGCGGAGCAGGTCCGCGCGGCCGCTCCGGACGGCGTCGACGTCATCCTGGACAGCGTTGGCGGTCAGGTCACTGCCACGAGCATGGAGTTGCTGGCCCCGTTCGGCAGCCTGCGTGCTGCCGTCCAGGCGACCTTCCCACTCGAGGAGGCGGCCCAGGCGCACGCGCTGCTGGAGGACCGGAGCCGGCTCGGCCGGGTGCTTCTCGTGCCCTGACCGGCCAGCGGGCCGGAGCGCGCCGAGGCCGGCCAGCCTCGCCAGACCGGCCAGCCTGGCCAGACCGGTCAGTGGCACGCTGCTGACGGCGATGCCCGCCACGATCGCCGCCGCACCCGCGATCTGCGGCAGGCCGAACGGATCACCGAAGACCATGACGCCGACCCCCGCGCCCACCAGCGGCTCGAGGTTCAGGAAGGGCGCGGCCGTCGCGGCGGAGACGCGGGACTGCCCGTAGGCGAAGAGCGCGAACGGCAGCAGCGTGCCGCCCAGCGCCAGCGCGACCGTGACCGGCAGGCCCCGCGCCGCCCCGGCGACGGGCGGCATCCCCCCGGTCATGACCGCCACGGGGAGCGCGGCCAGCGTGGCGGCCAGGAACTGCAGGGCCGTCACGGCCAGCGGATCGCGGCCGACCAGCAGGCGGGTCTGGGCGACGGTAAAGGCCGCCGAGAGCAGCAGCGAGACCATGACCAGGCCGTCGCCGGTCATCGTCGCGCCACCGCCGGCGGCGCCGGCCACCAGGCAGACCCCGCCCAGCGACACGGCGTAGCCTGCCCAGGCCGCGGGGCGTGCGATGCTCCGGAACCGCAGCGCCGCGATGATTGCCACCAGCACCGGCGTGGCGCCGACGAGCAGCGCCGCATGGGACACGCTGGTCCGCATGACGCCTTCGTTCTGGACGAGAATTGTGCCCCCGTAGCCCGCAGCGCCCCAGGCCAGGACGGCCGGGCTGCACGCGGCGCGCAGCCGGGAGCGGCAGGCCACCAGCAGGATGACCGCCGCCAGCCCGAACCGCGCGACGGTGAGCCAGCCCGGCGACAGCCACAGCACCGCCAGCTTGGTGGCGGGCACGGTGGAGCCCCACAGCATTCCTGCGGCGGCCAGGGCTACGACAGCACGGCGATCGAAAGTCATGCATCCATAATGCGGACCGAAACGTCAGAATTTGCCATACGGCCTCATCGGCGAAATAATCGATCGTGAGATGCCTACTTCACTTGACGAAATTGACATAAAACTGCTCACCGAGCTACAGGCTGATGCCGACCGCACGAACGTCGAGCTCGCTCGCGGCGTCGGCCTGTCGCCAGCGGCCACGCTGCACCGCGTCCGGCGGCTGAAGGAGTCCGGCGTCATCCGCGTCATCTCCGCGCGGCTCGACCCCGCCGCGGCCGGGTTCCCGCTGAGTGTGTACGTGGCGGCCAATACGGCCCGGCACGATCCGCGCTCGGTCCGCGCCTTCGAGGACCAGATTCGCGCCCTGCCGCAGATCATCACGGCGGACAACATCGCCGGCGAGATGGACTACCTGCTGACCATCGTCGCCCGTGATGTCGGCGAGCTGCAGCGCGTGCTGACCCGGCTGGCCACCCGCGGCGCCCAGCGCCTCATCACCTACCTGCGGCTGGAGGAAGTCAAGCCGCCGTCGCCGCTGCCGCTGGACCCGGCGGAGTCCGCGCAGGCCAGCTCCGAGCCGCACTGACCAGCTCCGAGCCGCGCTAAGCGGCGGCGAACCGCTGGTGCTCCGCGGCTCGCCGCGCCGACGGCTTCGCGGCCTCCGGCGCGGCGAGCCGCGACCGTCACTGGGGTTCCCAGCGCCAGCCGTCGTTGTCCTGGCACACGATCGTCTTACCGTCCCCGGCCAGGCCGGTCAGGCCATGATCGGCAGCCGAGCAGAACTCGCCGGGCTCATAGCAGTGGCCGGTGCTGGTGAGCGGATGGCACGAGGCCTGCGGCGGCGGGCCGGTCGGCGGCGATGCCCCCGGAGGTGGCGGCGATGCCCCCGGAGGTGGCGGCGGCGCCCCTGGCGGCGGCGCCCCCGGTGGCGGCGGCGGACCCGGGGCATACAGGTAACGGGGATACGCCCGGGTCCAGTCCTGCCTGATAGCCCGCTGCGCCGCGGCGAGAGAGATCCGGCTGGCGCAGACGAGGACGTGCAGCCGCGCCTCCAGGCGGTTCTTGACGTTGAACCCCTCGGCTGGCTGCGGCCACAGATTCCGGATTGAGTTGGTGCCGTCCAGGTCCAGCGGCACGAGCTGGTCGATGCGGTACCGATGCCGCAGGCCGGGCGCGATGCCGTACTCGGCAAAGACCTTCGCCACGGTGGCGGTGCCGGGCCGGGCCACGGCCAGCGTCGCGCTGACCTGCGGGCAGATAGCGGCGCGACTGTGCCCGGCGGCCCCAGGGGTCACGAGCCCGGGCGGCCGGCTCCCCCACCCCGACGGCGGGGCAGCTAACGCCGCGGCCTGGGCCGGCGTCGACGTCGAGGCCGCAGCGCTTCCGGCGGGCGCGCTGGCCCGGCCATGGCTGGCCTGGCCGCTGACGTTCGCGCTGGTGCACCCGGTTACCGCGACGGCAGTTAACAGGGCGACAATGACCGGTCTGTTCATGACCACGGTCCTTCCTCGGAAATGGCGACGGCGGGCTACGCCTCTACCGGGGCAGCCCAGGGCAACTCAACGCAATGTGTGACGCGTCAGTCACTAGAACGGAGTACGCGGCGCACGCGGATTACGCGGATTACGCGATCAGCGGATTGGCGAACCGGCTCCGAGCTCAAGCTCATGGCTGAGGAAGGCCAGCACGTCGGCCAAAAGCTCGTCGCGCTGGGCGCGGGTCGAACCGCGGCCATGGCCGCCGTGCGCCTCGACCCGCAGCAGGACCGGTCGGCCGGCGCTCGTGGCGGCCTGCAGTCGGGCGGCCATCTTGGCCGGCTGCCAGACCGCCACGCGAGCGTCGTTGAGGCCGGCGGTGAGCAGTACCGCCGGATAGCGGATGCCGTCCCGCACCCGCAGGTAGGAGTCGGTGATCAGCAGGTCGCGCAGGCCAGCCTCGGTGGCGATGCTGCCGTCCTCGGGGACATTGATCGGACCGTTCTCGCTGAGCTCCAGGCGCGTCGTGTTCGGTGCCGCCACCCGCATCACCATCGCCCCCCACAGGCCGGGACGCCGCACGAGCGCACCGCCCGTAGGGGTCCCGCCGGCGCTGGTGCCATCCCCGGCCAGCCGCTCCGGGCTGGTGTAGCGGTGCTCAATGAGGTACTCGGCGCAGTCGATGAAGTCGGTGATGGTGTTTTCCTTGCGGGGGCCGCGCCCCGCCTCGTGCCATTCGCGCCCGTACTCACCGCCGCCGCGCAGGCCGGCGAACGCGCAGACGCCGCCGCGCTCGTACCAGGCGAGCATCCCCGGCGCGAACAACTGCCGCACGACCAGGCCGTAGGACCCGTAGCCGGTCAGGATCGCGGGGTTCGCACCGTCCAGCACGAGCCCCCGGCGATGCACGACGCGCAGCGGGACCAGCGTGCCGTCGCGGGCCGGCACCCGCAGGTCGGTCACCTCGACGCCGCTGAAGTCCGCCGGCGAGGACGGCAGCCAGCCCGTGTCGGTGACGGCCCCAGTCCGCCCGTCATAGCGGTAGACCTGGGGGGATTGCGTCCAGGAGCTCAGGGTGATGAACGCCTCGGCCCGACCGGGCCCAGTGACCCACTCCTCGATGACGCCGTCGACCGGCAGCGGCACCTCCTGCGCCGCTCCCCCGCCCAGCGGCAGCCGGGCCACCCTGCTCATTCCGGCGTCGCGCTCATGCACGAGCAGGTGATCGCCCACGACCCGGACCCCCACCACGGCCCGCTCGCTACCCGGCACGACTACCGTGGCGGCGCCGAGATCGGGCTCGCCGACAGACACCACCACCAAGCTGGAACGGGGCGCTTCACGGTGGGTCACTAGGTAGAGGTCGGTGCCGTGCAGGGCGAAGGCAGTCACGCCATCGGCCGGGCCGGCCACCCGCTGCCACGGACAAGCCCCGGGGTCGGCCAGGGCCGCCCGGGGCGCGGCGTAGAGCGAGCAGTCCGACATCTGCTCACCGGGCGGCGCGATCAGCGCGCTGTGCGAGATGACCGCGATCATCCAATCCGATCCGGCCGGGATGAACACGAACGGGCGATCGACCGGGGCCATCGGCACCCGCGGGCTGCGCCCCCTGGCCAGTACCACCGGATCGTCGGCGACAGGCGTGCCGAGCCGGTGCAGGCAGGCGCGGCTGTCGTGCCGCCGCTCGCCGGGCGGAGTCCCCGGTGCCGGGTCCAGGTAGCGGTGATAGACGATGGTGTCGGCGCCCGGCACCCAGCTCACCGCGCCATGGAACGTCCCCGCAATGGCCTCCTCGCCAAGGTCGCCGCTGTCCACCTGCACGACCCGCAGCACGCTGAACTCCGATCCGCCGCGGGAAACACCGCAGGCGACGTAACGCCCGTCGGGCGAGGGCACGAACCAGTCCAGATAGGCGTGTTCCGCGCCCGGCAGGGCGGCCGGGTCGAGCAGGGTCCGAGCCGTCTCGCCGTCGCGGACCACCAGCACCGGCACGCTCGCCCCAGGTGCCTGCCGCAAGTGGAACAGCCGGTCGCCGGCGAACCGGAAGGCCGAGTCCGGCGCGGTCCGCGCCGTCAGTTCCCGGATCCGGGCGAGCAGCCCGGCCCGGCCCGGCAGCCCGGTCAGGACCGAGCCGGAGTACCTGGCCTGTCCGGCGAGCCACTCGTGTAGCTCGCTGTCCTCGTCCTCCATCCACCGGTACGGGTCCGTGATGGTGACGCCAAAAAGCGTCTCGCTGACCACGCTCACGCGCGCCACGGGCGGGGAACTTACGGGCTGCACGGGCTGCCGGGGCTCGGTCATGGATTATCAGCTAGCAGAACGGCGGGCCCCCCGCCAACTTGAGCTCGCCCGCGGCCGGCGCCGGCCCCGCATGGATGAAGCCGGGAGCCTGGGGTAGGGCCGTTAGAGAAGAAGCATCCGACTAGCAACGACATCTGTCGTCGGAGGAGAGATTCCGCAGTGACCTCAGTACCCGAGATCATGCTGAACAACGGCCAGGCCATCCCGCAGTTCGGCTTCGGCGTTTTCCAGGTCAAGCCCGCGGACACCGCGGAGGCGGTGGGCACGGCCCTGCAGGCCGGCTACCGGCACATCGACACCGCCGAGGGATACGGCAATGAGAAGGAGGTCGGCGAGGCCGTCGGCAAGTCCGGTCTCGACCGCGCCGACGTGTTCGTCACCAGCAAGCTCGGCAACGGCGCTCATCGTCCCGATGACGCCCGCCAGGCCTTCGCCGGCACCCTGGACGCGCTCGGCTTCGACTACATCGACCTGTTCCTGATCCACTGGCCGCTGCCCACCCGGTACGACGGCGACTACGTGTCGACCTGGAAGACCCTGGAGGAGTTCTACCGTGATGGCCGGGCCCGCTCGATCGGCGTCTCGAACTTCCAGCCGCACCACCTGCGGCGGCTGCACGGGGAAAGCGAGATCACCCCGGCGGTCAACCAGATCGAGGTGCACCCCTACCTGACCCAGGACGACGTGCGCACGTTCTGCGCGGAGCACCAGATCGCGATCGAGGCGTGGTCGCCGATCGCGCAGGGTAACGTGCTCGATGACCCGACGATCGTGTCAATCGCCCGCAACGTGGGCAAGACCGCGGCCCAGGTCGTCCTGCGCTGGCACATCGAGCGCGGCGACATCGTCTTCCCCAAGTCGGTGACTCCGGCCCGCATCAAGGAGAACATCGACATCTTCGACTTCGAACTGTCGGGCGAGGACGTCGAGGCGATCAGCGCCCTGAACAGGAACGAGCGCACCGGACCCGACCCCGACAAGTTCGACATGGTTCCCGACTAGCCTGCGGCGGCGAGCAGGTGCGGCAGCAGCAGCGCGGTTACCTCGGCGGCGGCCGAGACGTTCGTCAGGTGCGCTCCGCCCCGCACGACTCGCAGCCGGGACCCGGCGATTCCGGCCGCGATCACGCCGCCGTGCCAGGGTGGCGTCGCCGCGTCGTCGGCACCCGCGAGGACGAGGGTGGGCGCCGTGATGGAGCCGAGCGCGGGCCGCAGGTCCATGGCGGCGATGGCCTCGCAGCAGCCGGCGTAACCCTCGTCCCCGGTCGCTGCGAGGCCAGCCACGAACGCCGCCGGCACCTGCGGCTGCGCCGCGCGGAACGCGGGGGTGAACCAGCGGCCCACGACCAGTTCGGCGATCGCGCCGGTGCCGCGGGCCCGCACGCTGGCCGCGCGGTCAGTCCAGCCAGCGGCCGGCGGCAGGAACGCCGAGGTGCAGCACAGGCCCAGCCCGGTGATCCGCTCGGGCGCGTGGGCGGCCAGCCACATGCCGACCATGCCGCCGAGCGAGACGCCGCAGTACAGGGCCCGTTCGACACCGTGGGAGTCGAGCAGGGCCAGGACGTCGCGCGCCAGCTCCGCGACCGAGTACGGGCCGGGCGGGGCCGGCGACTGGCCCAAGGCCGGCCTGCCATGCCCGCGATGCTCGTAGCGCAGCAGCCGGAAATGCCGGGACAACGCCGGGACCTGCGGCTGCCAGCAGGCTCGGCTGGTGCCCAGCGAGTTGCCGAGGACGAGCACCGGCGCGTCGGCGGGGCCCTCCAGGGCGGCCACCAGCGGCACGGCCCGCTCAGACACCGGCCCGCTCAGACACCGGCCGCTCAGACATCGAAGAACACTGTCTCCTGCGGGTCCTGCAGCCGGATGTCGAACCGGAACCGGCCCGGCTCGCCGCCCGGCTCGGGGGTGGCGATGAGCGTGCGCCGGCGGCCCGGCTGCACCGTGGCCAGCACCGGGTCGGCGGCGTTGGCCGCTTCCTCGTCGGCAAAGTAGATCCTGGTCACGACGCGGTCGAGCAGCCCGCGCGCGAGCAGGGTCACGTCCAGGTGCGGCGCCTCGGTGCCCCCGTCCGGGGCGGGCAGCGTCCCCGGCCGCAGCGTCACGATGCGGTAGCGGCCGGCGGGATCGGTAGCGCTCCGGCCGAAGCCGCGGAAGCCGGGGTCGCCCCCGCCGCGCGGATCATCCGGGTGCGCGAAGCTGCCGTCCGGGGCCGCCTGCCAGGTCTCCACCAGGGCGTCCGGCACCGGGTTGCCCGCACCGTCGATGACCCGGCCGATGATCGTGATCGCGCCCTCGGTGGCCGGGTCGACGACCTCCGGCCCGTCGGGCCACGGCAGGCCGATCGCCAGGAACGGGCCGACCGTCTGCGAGGGGGTCAGGCCCAGGCCGAGGGCCGTCACCGGTGCTCCGCCGCTCGCTCGAACGCGGTGGCTTCCCGTCCGCGCAGCACGATGTCCCACTGGTAGCCCAGGGCCCAGTCGGGCTGGGTCACGTTCATGTCGAGCCGGCAGATCAGCCGCTCCCGCGCCCGCGGATCCGGGATGGAGTTGAAGATGGGGTCCAGGGCGAACAGCGGATCGCCCGGGAAGTACATCTGCGTGACCAGGCGCTGGGTAAACGCCCGGCCAAAGAGCGAGAAGTGGATGTGCTGGGGGCGCCAGGCGTTGAGGTGGTTGCCCCAGGGATAGGCGCCCGGCTTGATCGTCACGAACCGGTAACGGCCGCGGGAATCGGTCATGCAGCGTCCGGCCCCGTCGAAGCTCGGATCCAGCGGCGCGGGGTGGTCATCCACCCGGTGGGCGTAGCGGCCGGACGCGTTGGCCTGCCAGATCTCCACCAGCGTGTCCGGGACTGGCCGCCCGCCGGAGTCCAGCACGCGCCCGGTGAGGATGATCCGCTCCCCCAGCGGCTCGCCGGCGTGCCCGCTCGTCAGGTCGGCGTCCGCTGCCGTCACCCGCTCGGCGCCGAGCAGCGGCCCGGTCACCTCGGTCAGGCCCTGCGGCAGCCGGATCGCCGTCCGCTTGGGCGCGCGCAGCAGGGTGGACCGGTACTCCGGGGTGTTCAGCGGCGGATGCACGCCCGCAGGCCGCTCGTAGGACGGCAGCCTCAGCACACCGGGCCCGGCCGGACCCGTGGTGGCCGACTCGGCTGTACTCATCGGCTTGCTCCTTCACTGGGTGCAGCGGACATGAGCCCGCGCAGCGCGCTGAGCTCGGCGTAGCCGGGCGCCGGTATCCGGGCCAGGCTCGGCGCCACGAGCAGTTCCCAGCCCGTTCTGCCCTTTACATCAGTAACGGACACGTCGGGGTACACCCCCGTCAGTACGAACTCCCCGGTCCGGGGATCCGGCTCCAGGACCCCCAGGTCGGTGATGATCTTCTGTGGGCCGGCGCCGGTGAGGCCAAGCCGCTGCCGGGCCCCCGGCCCGTCGCCGAACCCGACCGAGGTAATGAAGTCGACCCGCTCGACGAAGGCGCGCAGGCTCTGCCGCAGCACGATCGTCACCTCCCGGCAGGATGCCGCGATCTCCGGGGCGCCGCCCGCCCCCGGCAGCCGGACCTTGGGCCGGGCGTAGTCGCCGATGACGGTGGTGTTGATGTTGCCGAACTTGTCGACCTGGGCCGCGCCCAGGAAGCCGAGGTCGATGCGGCCCGGCTGGATCCAGTAGTTGAAGATCTCCGGCACGCTGACGACCGCGTCCGCCGTCTCGGCCAGGATCCCGTCCCCGATGGACAGCGGCAGCGAGCCGGGCTTGGCCCCGATGGTGCCCGATTCGTAGATCAGCACGAGGTTCGGCGCATGGGTAGCACGGGCCAGGTTGGCTGCCGCGCTGGGCAGGCCGATCCCGACGAAGCAGGTCATTCCCGTGCGCAGCGTCCGCGCCGCGGTCACCGTCATCATCTCGTCGGCGGTGTAGCCGCCGCCGCTCACGGCATTACTCATGGGGCCACCCCGGCCGGCCGGGCTCCCGGCCCGAGTATCTGTTGGTCCAGCCAGGCGGTGAAGGCCTCGCGGTCCCGGCTGATGGCGTCCCAGGCGACGTAGAAGTCGTTGTCGCGAGCCGAGTACCCCAGCGCGTAGGAGGGATGGGCACCCCCCGGCGCCGCCGCCACGAAACTGACGGTCCAGGCGGGCAGCACCACGGCGCCCGGCCGCGGGTCAAGCTCGTCCACGATCTCCTCCACCGTGACCACCGACCGCCGCGCCGCGAGCACCGCCTCCTTCTGGACGCCAGTGATGCCCCAGAACTGCACGTTGCCCGCCCGGTCGGCCCGCTGGGCGTGGATCACGGCCACGTCCGGCCGCAGTGCCGCCACCGCGGTCAGCCGCTCCCCGGTGAACGGGCAGGTGATTTCCCGGATGTTGTCCGAATGAGCCGGCAGCCCGGTGCCGCTGTAGCCGCGCATGACCGCGAACGGCAGCCCGGAGGCGCCGGCCACGTACCGGTTGGCCATGCCGGCGTGGCTGTGCTCCTCGATCTCCAGCGGCGCAGGCCAGGAGTTCTCGACCGCGTCCCGGAACCGGTGCAGCGAGCCGACGCCGGGGTTGCCGCCCCAGGAGAACACCAGCTTGCGCGCGCAGCCCGCGCCGATCAGCTGGTCATAGATCACGTCGGGGGTCATCCTGACCAGGGTCAGGTCGCGCAGCCGCTGCCTGATCACCTCGCGGCCGGCGGCGTGCGGGATCAGGTGCGTGAACCCCTCCATCGCAACGGTGTCGCCATCATGGATCGCGCCCTCGACAGCCGCGGTCAGTGACACGATCTCCGCCACGCCTCACCTGCCCTCTCGCCGGTCTTTACCGAAACGATATCGGCAATCGGTCGCAAAGTGCACACCTGTGCGTACTACGACTGTGCGGCCAGGTCCGCCTGCACCCCCGGCTCGGCCAGAACTCCCTGGGCGACGGCGAAGGCCCGGTTGGCGGCCGGAACGCCCGCGTAGATCGCTACCTGCAGCAGGACCTCGGCGATCTGCTCCTGGGTAAGGCCGTTGCGCACGGCGGCGCGCACGTGCATTGCGAGCTCCTCCTCCTGGCGCAGCGCGGCCAGCGCGGTGAGCGTGATCATGCTCCGCTCGGCCCTGCTCAGGCCGGGCCGGGACCAGATCTCTCCCCAGGCATAGCGGGTGATCAGATCCTGGAACGGCGCGGTGAACCCGGTCGTGCGCTCGACCGCGCGGTCGACGTGGGCGTCGCCGAGCACCTCCCGGCGCACCCGCATCCCCTGCTCGCGTGCACCCAGGCCACCGTCGGTCTGCTGTCCGGCATCGGTCATCTGCTCTCTTCCCTCCGGGATTCCTGCTCTTGGTGCGCGGCCAGCGCCGCCGACACGAAGACGCCGGCGGCTCCCAGGTATCCGCCCGGCTCCAGGGCACGGGTCACCTGCCCGGGCGAGACCCCGGCCGCGGCTATCGGGTCGGCGAACCGCGGCGTGCCTAGCAGCACGTCCCCCAGCATCCGGTCGGACGCCCGGGCCAGCCGACTCGCCCCGGCCACGAGATCGTGGGCCTCGAGCCGGCCCATCGCGGGCGCGAGCACCGCGGTGACGTGCTCGGCCAGCGGCAGCCCGCGGGCGCCGTCCAGGTTGGCGCGCATTCGTCCGGCGTCCACGCGCAGCCCGGCCAGGAGCTGCGCCGACCAGGCCGCCGCCGAGCCAGTCAGCCGCAGCAGGTCGGCCAGCGGCTCCCACTCGGCGTGCCAGGCGCCCGCCGCGCGCTGCTGCTCCTGCTCGGCCGCGGCGGCCAGCCCGGCGAGCAGGCCAGGAGCGCGGCGCGTGCAGCCGAGGATCACGACCGCCGCCACCGGATTGCGCTTGTGCGGCATCGCCGACGAGCCGCCGGCCTGCCCGGCGGGACCGTCACCGGCACCGCCGTCGGGCGGGTCACCCTCGCTGACCTCGGCTACCTCGGACTGGGCCAGCAGGGTGACGTCCCTGGCGATCTTGCCGAGTGCCGCGCACGCCCCGGCCAGGGCCGCGGCCAGCTCGATCACGCGCAGCCGGTCGGTGTGCCAGGGCAGCACCGGCACGGCCAGGCCAAGTTCTGCGGCGAACCGGGCCGCCACCGCGGGGCCCGCATCGTCCAGCGCGGCCAGGGTGCCGGCCGCGCCCCCGAACTGCACCGCGAGCCGGTCGCGGCGGATCGCGTCGAGGCGGCCGCGCGCCTCGTCGATCGCCGTCAGCCAGCCGGCCGCGACCAGGCCGAAGGTCACCGGGACGGCCTGCTGCAAGAGCGTCCGGCCCGCCATCACCGTGCCCGCGTGCTCCCGCGCCAGCCTGGCCGCGGCGGCCGCGGCCGTCGCCAGGTCGGTTCCGGCCGACTCGATGACCCGCCGCGCCATCAGCATGGCCGCCGTATCGATGATGTCCTGGCTGGTCGCGCCCCGGTGGACGGCCGGCGCCGCGAAGTCGGGAACCATGGCGGTGAGGGCCCGGACGAGCGCAGGCACCGGGTTGCCGGTCAGCGCCGCCTGCCGGCCGATCTGGGCGGCGTCGAACAGGCCCGCCCGGGCGACGGCCGTCACCGCCGCGCCCGCGCCGGCGGGTGCCTGGCCCGCCAGTTCCAGCGCGCGGGCCAGCGCCGCCTCGGCGTCCAGCATCGCCTGCAGCCAGGCGTCGTCGCCGGTGGCCACGGCGCCACGGTCGAAGAGGCCGGAGAACAGTCCGTCGCGCTCGGAGTTACCCACCCGAACATGATCCCCGCACCGGGCGATCCGGTCGTCGCTGACCCGGCGATATCCGTCATGTCCAGCGGCCGGCCAGCACCACCCCGTTACTACCATCGACCGCGCCGCCGATCGCCCGCGGTACCCCCTTGCGGCGGAGTTCTTGCACCATATTGGGGTTGTTAAGGCCGTTTACCGGAACGAGAAGACCGGCGTGGCACGGCGAAAATCACTCCGGACAGGCACCCGGGCCGCCATAGTGAATCCCGTCGACACACCTCACAGGCACCTTCCACGACCCGCTGACCGCACGGCCAGCTCGAGGAGGACTTGTCATGTCGGATGCACGCGACAATGGGAAAGGCGTTTTACCCAGGCAGCTGATCAGGCGGCTGGCGGCGGTCTGGCTGGTCCCGGCGATCTTCGCCCTCGCCGGCGGGACACCCGCCCTGGCGGCCGCCGCGGGCGCGGCGCGCGACCCGGCCCCGATCGAGGTCGCGGCGCGCGGCCCGTCGGCTATCGTCTGCGCTGGCTACGCCTCGTGCGACTCCCGCGGCGACCCCAGCCACGGGTACGCGGCACATGCGGGCGTCTCGTACTGGCGGATGTTCGCCGGCGACGAGTGCACCAATTACGTGGCCTACGTCGAGTCCGCGGTCCTGAAGGCCCCGGAGCCGCCGTACCTGCTCGGCAACGCCGGGCAGTGGCCCGCGACCGCCGCGGCGCACGGCGTCGTGGTCAACGACGTGCCGTCGGTCGGCGCGGTGGCCGAGTGGGATGGCGGCGCACCGGGAATGGGATGGGCCGGCCACGTCGCCGTGGTCGAGAAGGTCGGGCCGCGCGGCCGCTACATCGTCATCTCCCAGCAGCACATCGGCGCTGACCCCGACGGATACGACTGGACCCGGATCAATGCCGGGTTCCCGGCCGCCGACTGGCAGGAATGGCCGGACCACTTCATTCACTTCCCGATTCACCTCCAGGTGCGCGACGGCGCCACCGTCGGCTACTACAACCCGCGGTCGGGGTCCTACCGGCTGCAGACCTCACCCGGTGCGACATCGGCGGCGATCAGGTTCCGCCGGGGCGAGCCGGGGGTGATCCCGCTCGTCGGCGACTGGGCAGGCCGGGGCGCCGACGGCACCGGCTACTACAACCCGCGTACCGCGTGGTTTCACCTGCGGAACCGGCTCAGCGCCGGCCCGTCGACCAGGGCATTCGCCTTCGGGCCGCCCGGCATGGTGCCGCTGGCCGGCAACTGGGACGGCCGCGGCGGCACCGGGATCGGCTACTACAACCCCGCGACCGGCGCCTTCTACCTGCGGAATTACCTCAGCCGCGGGCCCGCGGCTGACACGTTCAAGTTCGGGCCGCCGGGCATGGTGCCGCTGGCCGGCGACTGGACCGGCTCCGGCCGGACGGGGATCGGCTACTACAACCCCGCGACCGGCTGGTTCCACCTGCGCAGCCAGCTGTCGGCGGGGCCGGCCCGTTATGTCTTCAAGTTCGGGCCCGGCGGCATGAAGCCGCTGGTCGGCCGGTGGACGGGGGGCCGCGCCGACGACGTCGGCTTCTATAACCCCGGTACCGGCTGGTTCCACCTGCGTGATCACCTGTCGGCCGGCCCGGCCAGCGAGGAGTTCAGGTTCGGGCCGCGGGGCATGGTCCCGCTGGCCGGCGACTGGGCCGGCGCCTAGCCGCCCCGCGGCAGCCGCCTGCCGGACTGGCGCATACCAGGCGAAGGCCGAAACGTGGAGAAGTGTAGTAAACTAGCGGCGTTGCTCCGGATTCTGGCAAGGTGCAGCCGCTTGATATTGGCGGCAGTGCCGCAGGATCCGGTTTTTTTTCGTGCACGGAACGGTGCAGGCCAGACGCCACGACCACGGACGGTGAGAATCCTCCGGGAGAGTTCCTCTCCCATTGCGATCTACCCAGCATGACTGACTACCGCGTACGTCACCTCGTCGCTGACTAAATAGGAGTCGGTTATGGGCATCATCGCCTGGATCATTCTCGGCCTAGTCGCAGGTCTCATCGCCAACATGCTGATCCCCGGCAAGAGATCACAGGGACTCATCCTCACCTGCGTGATCGGCATCGTCGGAGCGCTGCTCGGCGGCTGGGTCGCCACCAAGCTGTTCCACATCCACAGCCTGCAGGGGTTCTTCAACATCTCCACCTGGCTCACCGCCATCGTCGGGGCGGCCGTCCTGCTCTTCGCCTTCCACCTGTTCACCGGGCAGCAGTCCAGCCGGTCCAGCCGGTCTGGCCGGTCTCGCCGGTCCAGCCGATCCCGCCGGTATGCCCGACGCTGACCAACAGCGAGAGGGCCCATCATGTAAGTCTTGACCACGGTCGGGCCGCCCCCGCACCCGGCGTCGGCCAATGGTTCGGCCGACGGCGCCTAGCGCGGCGGGCTGCCGTCCCCGGACGGTTGCCCGCCGCCACCAGTCGTCCTGAACGAAAAACGCTCGGCTGGAAATGCCGCGCAAGAATTGGTCGCAATGCGGGGGGTCACGTCGCCGTCGTGCCGCCCGCCGCGCGCCGACGGCAGGCGTCGCGCTCGCCGAAGCGTGACCGATGTGCTCCGCACCGGGGCGGCGGCCACAGCGGCTCGCGGCGGCGGCCGCACGACGTGTCGCCCGTCGCCGGGCGGATCGGGCTGTCACCGCCGGAGCGAGGCTGTGCCGCGGCGGGCGGCCGCGCTCGTGCCAGCCCGGGACCGACCGCAGCCAGTTCGACGCTCGGGTAGACCGAGAAGATATCGATCAGGCCGGTGGCTCGCAGGACCCGCCGGACTTGTTGCTGCGGGGACGTCAGAGCCAGATCGCCGTCATTTTCCCGGGCCCATTTCCGCACTCGGACCAGGACGCCCAGCCCGCTGTAGCCGATGTACTCCAGGCCCGCCAGGTCCACGATGATCGAGGGCCCGCAGGCCGCGGCGGCCGCGACCAGATGCGCCGCGACCGTTGGGGTGCTGGCCGGGTCAAGCTCCCCGCGCAGGGTGACAACCGCATGGCGGCCCGCGTCGCGAACCTTCAGCTCCGCACTGAACATGGACCCCCTCCCTGATCTGGCAGCCAGACACGTCTCGCGCAGGCCTGCAGCCAGGGTCCGGGGCGGCGACAACTGCCACGCTACGCCACCGCGGCAGTCGTTGACAGGGCCGGCTGCCGCGATGGCCGCCGCCCCAGGTTCCGGACGCCCGCTCGCCGCCCCGCGCAGGCTCGCCGAAGGCGGCCCGGCACCCCTGCCACATGCCGCTAGCCAGGGATATTGTCTGCGGTATGAGCATCCATCCTGGCGGCCCGTCGGTAGCGCAGCGGCGTCATATCGTCACAGAGATCCCCGGCCCGGCCTCCCGTGCGCTGATGGAACGCAGGCAGCGCAGCGTCGCCCGCGGGCTGAGCCACGTGCTTCCGGTGTTCGTCACCGCCGCGGGCGGGGGGATCGTCGTGGATGCCGACGGCAACTCGCTGATCGATTTCGGCTCCGGGATCGCCGTCACGTCGGTGGGCAACAGCGCCGAGCTGGTCGTCAACCGCGTGATCGAGCAGGTCACGCAGTTCACTCACACCTGCTTCATGGTCGCCCCGTACGAGGGCTACGTGGAGGTCTGCGAGGAACTGAACCGGCTGACGCCGGGCGACCACGACAAGCGATCTGCCCTGTTCAACTCCGGTGCCGAGGCGGTGGAGAACGCGGTGAAGATCGCCCGCCACGCCACCGGCCGCAACGCGGTCGTCGTGTTCGACCACGCCTACCACGGCCGGACCAACCTGACGATGGCCATGACGGCCAAGAACATGCCCTACAAGCACCGGTTCGGGCCGTTCGCCGGTGAGGTCTACCGCGTGCCGATGGCGTACCCGTTCCGCTGGCCCGGTGGCCCCGCCGCCTGCGCCGCGGACGCGCTGGACGTGATCACCGGCCTCATTCACGCCCAGGTGGGCGAGGAGAACGTCGCAGCCGTGGTCATCGAGCCGATTCAGGGCGAGGGCGGCTTCATCGTCCCGCCGGACGGCTTCCTCCCCGGCCTGGCCAGCTTCTGCTCCGACAACGGCATCGTCTTCGTCGCCGACGAGGTCCAGTCCGGCTTCTGCCGGTCCGGCGACTGGTTCGCCTGCGACTACGAGGGCGTGGTGCCCGACCTGGTGGCCACCGCCAAGGGCATCGCCGGCGGGTTCCCGCTCGCCGGCGTTACCGGCCGCACCGAGTTGATGGACGCCGTCCACCCAGGCGGCCTCGGCGGCACCTTCGGCGGGAATCCGGTCGCGTGCGCCGCCGCGCTCGGCGCGATCGAGACGATGGCCAAGGAGGACCTGCCGACCGCGGCCCGGCGGATCGGCGACATCATGCTGCCCAGGCTGCGCAAGCTCGCCGAGTCACAGCCGGCCATCGGCGACGTGCGCGGGCGCGGGGCGATGGTCGCGATCGAGCTGGTGAAGCCCGGCGCCCTGGAGCCGGACGGTGCCCTGGCCGGGCGGGTGGCCAAGGCCTGCCACGCCGCGGGCCTGGTGGTCCTGACCTGCGGGACCTACGGCAACGTGCTGCGGTTCCTGCCGCCGCTGGTGATCGGCGAGCCACTGCTAAACGAGGGCCTGTCCGTCCTCGAAGACGCCTTCGCCGCGCTGTGACCGGGTTGCGGCCAGAGCAGCTGCCGGTACCTGGGCTGGAACTCGGCGAAGGCCCGTGCTGGGATCCCGCGAGCCAGACGCTCTACTGGATCGACGCCCCGGCCGGGCTGGTGTACCTGCTGCAGGCGGGCAGCGCGGGCAGCGCGGGCAGCGCGGGCAGGACCTGGGCGGTGGGCCAGCCGATCGGCGCGGTCTTCCCGCGGGCCAGTGGCGGCCTGGTGGTCACGTCCCGGGCTGGCGTCCTCGCCCTGGAGCCGGCCTCGGGTGCGGTCACCATGCTGGCGCCGATCGAGGCGGACCGGCCGGGGAACAGGATGAACGACGGCGCCTGCGACCGGGCGGGGCGCCTCTACGCCGGCACGATGGCGGCCGACGAGACGCCGGGCCATGGCGCGCTGTACCGGCTGGATCCCGATCTGGCCGTGACGCGGCTGCTGACCGGGGTCGGCATTTCCAACGGGATCGGCTGGAGCCCCGACGATCGGCTCATGTATTACTCCGACTCCCTCGCCTACCAGGTGGATGTATTCGACTACGACCCGGCTACCGGGGCGATCGAAGGGCGCCGCCGCTTCGCGAGCATCGGCAAGGGCGACGTCGTACCGGACGGCCTGGCCGTCGATGCCGAGGGCGGGGTCTGGATCGCGCAGTGGGGCGGCGGAGTGCTGTGCCGGCACCACCCGGACGGCAGCGTGGACCGGGTCGTCGAGTTCCCGCACGCCCACGTCACGAGCTGCGCGTTCGGCGGCCCTGGCCTGGACCGGCTCTACGTCACGACCGCCGCGGGCCCGGCCGACCCGGCCGGCGGGCTGTTCGTTCTCACGCCAGGAGTTACCGGGCTGCCCAGCTACCCGTTCCGGGGCTGACCGCCGCTGCCGGTCGATTGCTGCCGCTGGATCCGGGTTGCCCGGCGCGGCGGGTTGCCGGGCGGCCCGGCAGCCTCGGGCGGCCCGGCAGCCTCGGGCGGCCCGGCAGCCTCGCGGCTGAGCCAATAAGGGCGGGCACGCGGGAGGGCAGCCGAAATTGGGCCATTGACGGCCCCGCGACGCGATGTTACTAACGAGTAGACAGTCGTTGCGTGTACCTGCCCAAGGAGGAGCCGGTGCCGTCTAGAGCTGCTCGTCATCCCCGCTTCATCGCCGCTGCCGCTGCTTTCGCAGCCGCAGCTCTCTGCGCCGTGGCCACCGCACCGCCCGCCAGTGCGCAGTCGTCGGTCCGTTACGTCGCGCTCGGCGACTCCTACTCATCCGGGCTGGGTGCCGGGAGCTACACCAGCTCCAGCGGCTCCTGCGACCGGAGCACCAAGGCCTACTCCCAGCTGTGGGCAAACGCGAACGACCCGGCCAGCTACGTGTCGGTAGCCTGCGCCGGCGCGACCACGGGCTCGGTGATCAGCACCCAGCTGTCCGCGCTCAGCAGCACCACCACGCTGGCGTCGATCACCATCGGCGGCAACGACGTGGGCTTCAGCTCGACGATGGAGACCTGCGTGCTGGAGTCGACCAGCAGCTGCGTGCGCGCGATCGACGCCGGCGAGGCGGAAGTCGCGAACGTGTTGCCCGGCGAGCTGAACAACATGCTCGGGGACATCGCCAGCACCGCGCCCAACGCTCGCGTAGTCGTGCTCGACTACCCCGAGCTGTATGACCTGTCCCGGTCCTCGATCTGCATCGGCCTGAGCACCACCGACCGGACGGACCTCAACCAGGCGGCCGACGGGCTGGACAGCGCCATCCAGGCCGCGGCGGGCCGACACGGCGACACGTTCGTGAACGTACGGCCGAACTTCGCCGGTCACGAGATCTGCGACTCCAGCTCGTGGCTGCACGCGGTGAACATCCTGGACATCAGCGAGTCCTACCACCCGACGGCCGCCGGCCAGGCGGATGCCTACTACCCGGCCTTCAGCGGGGTGGTCGGCTGACCGGGGTCACCGAGATCCGGCCGCGCGGCTAGCTGGCGCGCGGCCGGCCGGCCTTTCGCGGCTGGCCGGCCTTTCCCGTAGATCGCCAGGCCAGGATGGACCGGCGGGACAGGGCCGACAGTACCGAGTGGATGCTGGCCGCCGAGCCGACCGAGAATAGGCAGGCCACCGAGCCGGCCGAGCCGATCGACAAGATCGAGCCAGCGGACCCGATCGACAGGATGGAGCCGGCCGAGCCGATCGACAGGATCGACCCGGTGGATCCGATGCTGAGGATCGAGCCGGACGAGCCGCCCGCGTTCGGTGAGTTGCCTTTAGTGGTCATGCAGACATGGTCTCAACTTCTGGCGGGCGAGGCTGTGCCCGGGCCGCGGGGCGAAAGAACTACCCAGCGGCCGTAGGCCCGGCGAGGATAGCAGCGTGGACCCTTCGCCTGCCGCCAGCGCAGCGACGCACAGCGCCATCGTGGTGCCGGTGCCGGAGGCCGAGCCTGCCGTCGGCCGGCACCGCGCGCGACTTGACCGGGCCGCCGCCCAGGGCGTGCCAGCGCACGTCACCGTCCTGTACCCGTTCGTCGCGCCACACGCCATTACCGAGGCGGCGGCAAACCTGCTGGCGAGCGCGGTCGGCTCGGTCGCCGCGTTCGACTGCAGCTTCCGGCGCACCGGGTGGTTCGAGGAGCGGGTGCTCTGGCTGGCACCCGAGCCGGACGGCCCGTTCCGCGCGCTGACGGAGGCAGTGATGGCAGCATTCCCCGGTTATCTGCCCTACGACGGTGCCTTCAGCGACGTCGTCCCGCATCTCACCATCGGCGATCAGCCCGACGGCGACCTGCGCGCCGCCGAGGCCGACGTGCTGCGCGCGCTGCCAGTATCGGCGCGGATCAGCCGGGCGTGGCTGATGACCGGCGGCGCGACCGCCGCCAGCTGGCGCCAGATCGCGACGCTGGCGCTGGGAACGGCCGGCTAGCAGCGGCTGCCGCTGCGGCCAGGGACACCTACGTGGAGCCCTGCCTGTGTCCCGCTCGGGCCGACCCGGCTGGCCCCTAGGGGCGCCGGCGCGGATAGGTTGAGCAGTGTCCGGACGTGATGGGAGTCAGCATGATCGGCGGCATCGAGCACCTGGTGGATTCGGGACCGCTGCTCCTAGCCATGCCCGTCGCGCTGGCTGCGGGCGCCGTTACGTTCCTGTCGCCGTGCTGCCTGCCCCTGGTTCCCGGCTATCTGTCCTACCTCACCGGCATGTCGGGAACCACAGCCAAGGGCCCGAACCCGGCCAGTCCCGCGCCCGCTAGCTCCCCCGCGGGAACAAGCAGCGCAGCGCTAGCGACAGCTCCGGCAACGGCGGCCAGCGCGGGCGGCGCGATCCCGCTCAGTGCGGCGGGCGCCAGATCCGCCAGCGCTGGTTTCAGCGGGCGCAGCTCCGGCAGCGCAGCGGGCGGCAGCGCAGCGGGCGGAGTGGCGGCAACCAGGGGCCGGGCCGTGCTGGGCACCCTGCTGTTCGTGCTCGGCTTCTCGGCGGTCTTCGCGACTGAGGGCGTGGCGTTCGGAGCCCTGGGCCATGCCCTGCTCAGCCACAGCAGGGGCCTGACTCAGGTGCTTGGCGGCGTCATCATCGTGCTCGGCCTGCTGTTCGTCGGCGCTTTCGACCGGTTCACGTTCGCCGGCCGCATCTTCCGGCCGCAGTTCCGGCCGCGCGCCGGGCTGGCCGGCGCGCCGGTCCTCGGAGTGCTCTTCGGCCTGGGCTGGACCCCCTGCATCGGCCCCACACTCGGCGCGGTGCTCACGCTGAGCACCACCACCGGAACTCCGAGCCGGGCCGCGCTGCTGGCATTCGTGTACGCGCTCGGCCTCGGCATCCCGTTCCTCGTGGTCGCGTTCGCGTTCCAGCGCGGAGTCAGCCTCTTCGGATTCGCCAGACGGCACGCCCGGCTGGTCACCCAGGTCGGCGGCGTCATGCTCATCGTGGTCGGGCTACTGGAGGTCACAGGTGCCTGGGCCGCGGCAGTGACCTGGCTCCAGGTGCACTGGTTCCCCGGCTACAACGCGCCGATATAGAGTCACGGCGGCGCAGCCGCTGAGTCGCGATCCATGGCGGAGCCGCCGCTACGGATCGCAACCGCCGCTAACGTCCTGTACGCTATCCGGCTCACCGAGCACCCTCGGCACGCCAGCGACCTGCGGCCTGACGTCGTGGTTGGGTACCTGCTGTCGTCCTAGCGACAGCAGGTACCCAACCACGTCGTTCGCGCCTACGTAAAAGCTTCGCGGGGCAGACGAGGCTGGGGCTGGTGTGGCGGACGAGGCTGGGCTGACCTCGTAGGGCTCGCTGCGGGCGCCGTGCTGCGCGGGCGCCGTGCCGGGATCGGCCGGCCGTCTCCGGGTGCGACCGCCTACGAGTCTGGCTGGGTTCCGCGCGGCGGCAGGGCGGGACGGCGCCGGGACGGCCGGTCGGCCATGCTCGGCGGGGTGGCGGCCGGCTCGGACTGCAGCGCTTCGGCCGCGAGCCGAACCGCGGTCTCAAGCTGCGTGTCGCGGCCGGCCGCCCAGTCGTCGGGAGTGATCAGGACCTCGACATCTGGATCGACGCCGTAGTTTTCCACCCCCCAGCCGGCTCCTTCCATCCAGAACGCATACCGCGGAACGGTTATCCGCGTGCCGTCGACCAGCTCATGCCAGCCGTCGATGCCGACGACCCCGCCCCAGGTCCGGGCGCCCACCACCGGCCCGAGGTGCAGCGTCCGGATCGCCTTGGTCACGATGTCGCCGTCCGAGCCGGCGAACTCGTCCGCCAGCGCCACCACCGGCCCGCGCGGCGCGTCGATCGGATACGACATGGGCTGCATGCTCCTGGGCATCTCCCAGGCGACCACGCGGCGGGCGAGCTTCTCCACGACGAGCTGGGAGGTATGCCCGCCGCGGTTGCCGCGGGCGTCGATGATGAGCGCCTCACGCGTCATCTCGGCGCGCAGGTCGCGGTGGAAGTCGGCCCAGCCTTCGGCCACCATGTCGGGCACATGCAGGTAGCCGGCGCGCCCGTCGCTCAGTTCCCGGACCAGCGCTCGGCGGCTAGTCACCCAGTCCTGGTATCGCAGCCGCCGCTCGCTCGTCAGCGGCACCACGACCACGCGGCGCGGCGTATCGCTGCCGGGGCTCACCACGGTCAGCTCGACCGGCTTGCCGGCGGCCCCGGCCAGCAGCGGGCCGGGGCCGTCAGCCACCACCGGGCGGCCGTCGACGGCCAGTAGCCGGTCGCCTGGCCGGATCCGCACGCCGGGCGCCGCTAGCGGCGAACGCGCCCGCGGATCGGACGACTCCCCGGGCACCACTCGCCGGACCAGCCAGCTGCCGTCGCTGGCGCGCTCCAGGTCGGCACCGAGCAGGCCGGTCGAGTAACTGCCGGCGCCGTCCTCGTCGGCGGGCGCCTCGGCGACGTAGGCGTGCGAGGTGCCGAGCTCGCCGAGCGTCTCGGACAGGACGTCAGCGAACTCCCGCGGGCTTCCCACCAGGTCCAGCAGCGGCCGGTACTGCGCCAGCACGGCGTCCCAGTCCACGTCGGCCATATCGGCTACCCAGAAATCGTGGCGGACGAGCCGGCCCGCCTCGTCGAACGAGTGCCGCCACAAGGCAGCCGGGTCGGCCAGGAACCGGGCCCGCGACCCGTCTACGCTGATCCGGTCCTCCGGGCTGTCGGAGTCGGCCTTGTGATCGCCCGGCAAGACGGACAGGCTGTCGTGGTCACTGACGACGAGCCTGGTGCCGTCGCCGCTCGCCTCGAACCAGTCCACCGCGTCATCGAGCACCGTCACGGCGTGCCGCCGCAGGTCGAACCGCTGCAGCGCTGGCCGCGGATCGGCGTCTCCCGGCCGCGCGCCGCCCTCACCCAGGGTTCCGGTCAGTGGCTCGGACAGCCACGCGAGTCCGCCCTTGACCGCTCGCAGCGAGGCATACCGCGACTCCGGGACCGGCAGCGCCACGATCCGGTCGACCATGCCGTCGGTGTCGACCGCGACCGTCGACGGCCCGGACGCCCCAGCCGCGGCGGCACCGGAGGGACCAGCGGTTCCAGCCGCCTTCCCGCCGGCCGGCCCGCCAGCCGCCTTCCCGCCGGCCGGCCCGCCGGGCGCCTTCCCGTCGGCCGGCCCGCCGGGCGCCTTCTCGCCAGCGCTGGCGGCCGTGGCCGGATCGTCCGAACTCTCGGCGGCATCGGTGCCGTCGTCGTCCTGCCGGGTGGCGCAATCATCATCCGGCTCGTCGCCGATCTCCCGGCCGCCCGGCTGCGGGCCGAAGGGGGACAGCGTCGACGCCGCCAGCGGCACGAGGTAGGGCCGCGCGCCGTACGGGAAGGCAAGGTCGAAGAAGTGCGCGTCATAGACCGGGTCGAAACTGCGCTTGGACAGGAACGCGAGGTACTTGCCGTCGATCGTGAACACGGGATCGGTGTCGGCGAACCGCCCGTCAGTGACGTCGGCCACCTGCCCGTCGGCGATGCGCGCGATCCGCAGTCGGCGCATCGGATACAACGCCGGCTGCGACCAGGCCAGCCACGCCGCGTCAGTGGACCAGGCCAGGCCCGTGATCTCGCCGTTGTCCGAGGCCGCCAGCTCGGTCATGTCGCCCGAGGCGACATCCACGACCCGTACGTGCCCGTCCAGCGCCGCGACGGCGACCTTGCTGCCGTCGGGAGCGGCGGCCAGGCTCGCCACCCGGCCGATCGATCCGGGCGCGACGCGGCGAGGCGCGGCCAGCGAGCCCGCCGCCGAGGACCAGACCTCGAGCGCATCCGGGCCGTCGGCGTCGGTGACCCAGACGACGTCGCCGTCCTGGCCCAGCACCTGGGGGAGCCGCGCCCGGCCGCCCGGCGTTACCGACAGCGCGAGCGCCGGCCCGTCGCGGTGGGTCAGCCAGTGCACGGTCCCGCGAACCTCGACCACGCTGGCGCGGCCGGTCGCGTCGCAGGACAGCGAGCCGACATGGTCGTCCGCCGAGATCAGCCGGGGCGTGCGGCCCGGTGGCACGGACCCGAGCGCGACCTCGACGGGCCTGGGCTCGTCGGCGTCAAGCCCGTCCAGCAGCCAGATACCGCCGGCGCACGTGTAGACGATCCGCTGGCCGTCGGTGCTGGCGTGCCGGGCATAGCTGCCGTCGTGATCGGTGTGTCGGCGCAGGTCACTGCCGTCCAGCGCGCAGGAGTACAGGTTGCCGGTGCCCTCGTGGTCGGACAGGAAGGCCAGCCGCCCGGCGACCAGCATCGGGCTGGCGAACTGACCGCGCACATCGGCAAGCAGCCGCCGGAACGCCGGCCCGGCTTCCCCGCCGTCCGGCCCGGTCCGCACCCACAGGCGCCCGCCGGTGCCACCGCGGTACCGCTTCCAGTGCGCGGGATCGCGACCCAGGGTCCCCGACAGCAGAGCGACCCCGGCCGGCTCGATGGCCAGGTCCGCGACCGGCCCGTAGGGCAGCCGCGTATCGCCGACCGCCCCGGCGCCGGCGCCGGGGCTGATCGCGTGCGCCCAGGTGAAGTGCCGAAAGGCCTGGCCGGCCGCGCTGATCGCCAGCACCTCGTCCGCCGGGGTCCAGCCGCATACCTGAGTCCGCTCCTCACCCCAGAAAGTCAGCCGCCGGCTGATCCCGCCGTCGGTCGCGGCCAGGTAGATCTCGGATGTGTCGTCCCGGCTCCCGGTCCACGCGACCTGAGTGCCGTCGCGGGAGAAGCGCGGACGGCTCGCCACTGCATGGTCTGCGGAAAGCCGCCAGCCGCGCCCGCCGGACGCCGGCGCCAGCCACAGGTCGTCCTCGGCGACGAACGCCAGCAGATCACCGTGCACGTGCGGGAAGCTCAGGTACCCGGATGAAGTCACCACGTCATCCTAGATCCCGGCCTGTGGCCAGGCCCGCCGCCGCAGCGCTCCTGCCAGCCCGTTCGCCGGGGCCGCGGCCCCGGCATAGGTGACCGGCCGCCTTCCCGTCAGTATGGCCGTCGCTCTCCGTAATTGACGGAAATGCGTCACGCACGTGCGCCTAGCGTTAACTGTTCATGCAGTTAGCCGATAAAGGCGGCCCGCACGTTCTTTCTCCCGCCGTTGCCATTATGTTGTCTATGCAGCCGAACGGCATTCCACTACGCTCCGTACTCCTCGGCGGCGTTTAGGCCGAATAGGTTGTATGCATCGCCTGCGGGTGCGAGACTCGACATGTGGCAATAGCGCTTGACGGGGGGGTTCCCGACTACGGCGCGGACAGGCCCGCTGGACAGTCGCGCCTTGGGATCTTCAAGCGCCAGCGAGACAGCCTGACGCCGGAGCAGACCTCCTTAGCTGGGACAGAGCACGGCCGCCGGGCCGCGCTGCTCGACGGCCTCGCGCCGCGTCCGGCGGCACCGACGGAGACCGTTACCGCCGCTCAGGAGGGCGCCCAGGGGTCTTCCCCGGCCACCGACCTCGATGCTCGCCTGGTGAAGGAATCGTTCGCGCACTTGATGGCCAACGCCTCGCTGGCAATGGAGTATTTCTACTCGCATCTTTTCACCGCCAGTCCGGAAACTCGTGCGATGTTCCCCATGGGCATGAGCCAGATCCGAGAGCGAGTCTTCGCGGCGCTGGCCCGGCTGGTCTGGAGCTTGGATAACCCGCAGGAGGCTACGGCATATCTCGCACAACTCGGTCGCGATCATCGCAAGTACGGCGTGAAGGACAAGCACCTGCACGACTTCTTCAGCGCGTTACTGGAGACGGCCGCGTACTTTAGCGGCAATAACTGGACGCCGGAAACTGAGTCCGCCTGGCGCCGGGCCCTTGAGTATGCGGCGTGCACGATGCGGTCAGCAGCGGCTGCGGACGCTAACGATCACCCTCCGTGGTGGGTGGGCGAGATCGTCGCCCACGACCGGCGCACCGATACCGTCGCGGTGCTGACCATCCGGCCCGATAATCCGCTGCCCTACCAGCCGGGCCAGTACGTGCCCGTGCAAGTCACGAGGTGGCCCCGGGTGTGGCGGCCCTATTCCATCGCGAACGCGCCCCGCGGTGACGGTCTCATCGACCTGCACGTGCGGGCCATCCCCGGCGGCATAGTGAGCACTGCGCTCGTGCGGCATGCGGACGTCGGCGACGCCGTTCTGCTTGGCCCCGCCCGCGGCGAGATGACCGCGCCCAGCCCCGACAACGCCCGTAACCTCCTGTGCGTGGCCGGCGGTACCGGCCTGGCGCCCATCAAGGCCATCATCGAGCACGTGGCCGCCCGACGGCGGGCCAGGAATCCGGGCAAGGTCACGCTGTTCGTCGGAGCCGGGGGGCGGCAAAGCCTCTATGACCTGCCGGCCCTGCAGGCGATGCAAGCGGCATACCCGGCCCTGGAGGTCATCCCGGTGGTATCCGACAGGCCCGGGCTGGGCGACGTGGCCGCGCTGTCGGACAGTCCCGGGCTGGCCGACGATCCGCTGCTGCCGGGCTGGCTAGGCACCCCGGGCTTGACGCGACTGACCGGGCTACTCCCCGATGTCGTGCGCGGGCAGCACGACCTGTTCGAGAACTCAGAGGCCTACATCTGCGGACCCGCGGCGATGGTGGCGCGAACGGCGCTGCTGCTCGCCGCGCATATCCCGGCCGAGCAGATCCACCATGACCCGCTACCGGAAGCGCAGCCGGATCTCGCCGCGCCGACCCTGGCCACGCAGCCAGATGATGACTTCAGGCAGTCGCCGCTGTTCGCGAAGTTCGCCCGGCCGGGCTTCCTGCCGGGCACGGCCCCGTAGCGGCGAACCGGCCTAGCCGAGGTACCGGCCGAAGAAGGCGTAGATCCGCTGCCACGCGTCGGCGGCGTCGTGTTCCTGATAGGACATCCCGGTAATTTTTGCCATAACGAGGCCCGCGGCGCCCGACGCCTCGCTCATGAAGCGATGACCCGCGCCAGGGTAAATCTCGATGTCGTGCGGGATCTCCAGCACGGTCAGCGCGCGCCGCAGCCGCTCCGGGTGCTTCGTCGAGAGGCCCTTGTCCCGGCCGCCGTAGCTGCCCACCACCGGACAGGAACCTGCCAGCACGCTCTCGGCGTCCGCGGGGACCGAGCCGTAGTTCACCGCCGCGGCGGCGAATCCGTCTCGCGGGGCACACAGCAGGGCGAAGTCGCCGCCCATGCAGAAACCGATGACCCCGGTCTTGCCGGTGCAGTCCGCCCGCCTGGCCAGGAAGTCCCGCGCCGCCTCCAGCGCCGTGAACGCCGCGCCACTGCGCGCCCTGAGCTGCCGGAAGGTGCCGAGCAGGCAGCGGGCCCACGACTTTCCCCCGAATAGGTCGGGCGCCAGCGCCAGGTACCCGCGGGCAGCGAGCTCGTCGGCCTTGTGCCGGATGTCGTCGTTCACGCCGAATACCTCATGGATGACGACCACCCCCGGCCAGGGCCCGGCGCTACCGGCGGGAACGGCCAGGTAGCCAGGGACAGTGCCGCCGGTCGCCGGCAAGCTGATGTCGGGCATGGCCGCCAATCCCTTCCGCCAGCAGTTGCTGGGCACACCATAGCGGTCCGGCAATAGGTGGCATAAGCCTGGCCGATCCCCGGGCTTTCGGCTCGCTAGCAGCAGCTTTAGCCGCCGGCATTCTCTTTGCGTACCCCTTGTAACGGAGTTGCGACGCTAAGTTATTTACCGATGGCATCCGGTCAATCGGTGATGACGTCCAGGGAAGGGGATTCGATGTTCGGTAACGGCAAACTCGCCGCCCGCAGCGCTCTCGCCGCCGGTCTGGCGGGGCTAGCCATGCTGGCCGCAACGCCGGCGCTGGCCTCGGCGGGGGCACCGGCGGGAACGGGCTCATTCAAGACGTGGTCAGCCGCGCAGCGGGCGGCCGGCTTCCGGCTGAAGAAGGCGAGTCGCACCTACGGCCTCCGGCGTACGAACGCCATCCTGGTCAGCAAGTGCGAAGTCCCCGGCAAGCTCAGCAAGCGCGACGTCTACGCCGAGTGGCAGGGCTCGAAGCGGCGGTACCTCGTCATCGACCAGAACAACTCCGGCGGTGCCTGCAGCAATTTCGGCGGCGCCAGGCCGCTCGGCACCTACCGGGTCCAGGGCCACCGGGCCCGGATGTACGGGTTCTGCGGCATCGGCAGGCTGCCGTCATGCCGGGCGAGGAACGTCGTCCTGGTCCTCGCCTGGAAGGCCGGCCAGCGCTACTACGTCACCTACTCCAGCAACGAGTGGCGCAGCACGCTCGTGGGCTTCTCGCGGAGCCTGCGCCGCGTCTAGGCCCGGCGTCTGAGCGGCGCCCGTGCCGGGCTAGCCATCAGCGCGAGCCCGGCACAGGCGCAGCAGGTTCGCGATGACCTGATGACCGGCCCGGCCGGACGCGGTGAGAATGGACTCGGGGTGGAACTGCACGCCCCAGCGGCGGCGGGCCGCGTCCTCGATCGCCATCACCACCCCGTCCGGCGTCACCGCCGTGACCTCGAAACCACCCGTCACCTGCTCGGGCCGCGCGTGCAGCGAGTGATACCGGGCACCGGTGAACTGCGCCGGCAGGCCGTCGAGCAGCGACCCGCCGAGCACCTGGACCTGCCCCGGCTTGCCGTGCACGGGGGTCTCCAGCAGGCTCAGGGAGCCACCTGCGTGCTCCACCATCGCCTGCAGTCCCAGGCACACGCCGAACGCCGGCAGGCCGCGCTCATCGAGAGCACCCAGCAGCTTGTCACAGCCGAAGTCGGCGGGCCGCCCCGGTCCCGGCGACAGGACCACCAGGTCGGGCGCGTAGTCGTCCAGCAGCGCTGGGTCAAACCCCGCCCGCAGCGTCGTGACCGTGGCACCGAGCTCGCGGAAATAGCCGGCCAGCGTGTGCACGAACGAGTCCTCGTGGTCAACCAGGAGCACCGTCATGCCGTCGCCCGGGAGCGGGACCGGCGCGGCGGCGGGCGCTGCGGCGAGACCTGACCGTTGCGGCCCGCTGAGCAGATCCGCGCGTTGCTGACCCGGCTCGGCCAGGGTCTCCAGCAGCGCGCGGGCCTTCAGCCGGGTCTCCTGCTCCTCGGCCTGCGGATCGGAGTCGAACAGCAGGGTCGCGCCGACCCGGACCGCGGCGACCTGGTCGCGGATGTGGGCGGTCCGCAGCGTCAGGCCGGTGTTCATCCCGCCGTCGAAGCCGACCATGCCGACGGCGCCGCCGTACCAGCGCCGTTGGTCGTCCTCGTGATCCTCGATGAACTGCATGGCCCAGGTCTTCGGCGCGCCCGTGACCGTGACGGCCCACATGTGGGTGAGGAAGGCGTCGAGGGCGTCGAACTCCGGCCGCAGCCGGCCCTCGATGTGGTCGACCGTGTGGATGAGCCGACTGTAAAGCTCGATCTGGCGGCGGCCGATCACCTTGATGCTGCCGGGCACGCAGACCCGCGACTTGTCGTTGCGGTCGACATCGGTGCACATGGTGAGCTCGGACTCCTCCTTGGGCGAGGCGAGCAGCGCGCGGATGGCATCGGCGTCGCCGAGCGGGTCGTCGCCGCGGGCCACCGTTCCGGCAATCGGGCACGTTTCGACGCGGTCGCCGGTCACCCGCACGTACATCTCCGGCGACGCGCCTACCAGGTACTCCCCCGACCCGAGATTCAGGAAGAACTCATACGGCGCGGGGTTGCGGTGGCGCAGCCGCTCAAAGAACGCGGCCGGCGAGCCGCACGGGGCGTAGAAGACATGGCTCGGCACGACCTCGAACAGGTCGCCGCAGGCGAACCGCTCCCTGGCCTCCTCGACCACCGCGGCATAGGCGCCGGGAACGGGGTCGGCGGGCAGGCCCGTGGTGGCAGGCCCCGTGGTGACAGGCCCCGTGGTGGGCTGCCGCGTCCCGGCAGTTGTCTCGCGGGGCAGGCCGACGGTCGACCCGGCCGCCGTCTCGAACTCGTAGGAGTAGCAGACGGCCGTCTCCCGCTTGCGGTCCAGCACATAGACCCGGTCGGGCAGGTGCAGCACGAGGTCCCGCTGGGCCTCATCGCGCGCCCTGCGCAACCGCACTGGCTCAAACTGAAAAGCCAAATCGTAGCCAAACGCTCCGTACAGGCCCAGCTGCTGATCGGGCCCGGCGAGCTCGGCGATGATCTCGCGGAGGGCCGAGAAGACTGACGGGCGGCGGCTGCGCTCTTCCTCGGTAAAGGTGCCGCCGGGGTCCGCTACAGTCACGGCCGCCTGCCGACCGCCCGAGGTGACGGCACCGACCCTGGCCAGGGCGGCCGTGATCGCGGGCAGCAGGACCAGGCCGCGCTCGTTGCGAGCCCGCGCGGTGATCGTCCGGCCGTGCGCGACGACCTCGACGGGCGGGTCGACGTAGGCCATGTGCCAGCGGCTGTAGCGGCCGGGGTACTCCATGCCAGAGCTGAGCACCCCGCCCGGCACCGTCTCGACCTGCCGGGTCAGCCCTTCCAGCATGGCCGGATCGAACGGCGCTGCGGTGCAGGTCACCGTCACGCCGCCTGGGGTTCGGTAAGTCGTCTCATCCATGTTTTGCGTCGGCCTCGCGAGTCTTCTGCGGCCCGGCCTGGCGGCACAAAAAGGACGGCCGCCGGGTACCGGGCGGTCGCCTTAGGGATCTGCTGGGAGCGCGCGAATCCTGGCACCGCCTACTGGCGGCGCCACCAGCCTGCAGTGTGCTGTGCGCGCATGCGGTGAGCTTAGCCAAGCCCGGCCGCGAGCGCCACCTGCCCCCGAGCGCGATCCTGGCGCGACCGCGGCGACGCCCCGGATCGTGGCCGGATTAGGGGGTGTTACTGGGCTCTTTGTCCGATTTGCTCGACGATGGCTGGTCCGGCGCAGGCTGCTGCCGGTCGCGGCGGCGTCGCCAGATCACCCAGGTCAGAAGACCGAGCACCACGACCGCGAGGATGACCTCGCTCAGCTTGCCCGCGTAGTTCTCCACGGTCTTGTAGCTGGCCCCGGCCAGGTAGCCCAGGATGGTGTAGCCCACCCCCCAGATCAGGCCGCCGGCCGCGTTCCACGGCAGGAACCTCCGGTAGGGCATGCGCACGGTGCCGGCCAGGCCCGGCATGACCGCACGGAGGAAGGCGGTGAACCGGGCGAGGAAGACGGCGCGGCCGCCGTACTTGTGCAGGCGCGCGCGGCCGCCGTCGATGGCGGCCTGGTGCCGGGCGAAGATCGGCCGCTTGAGCAGTCGCTGGCCGTACCGGCGGCCGACCTCGTATCCGACACTGTCGCCGATTACGGCGGCGGCGACGACGACCGCCGCCATCAGCGTGAGCGATACCGAATGCCGGTAGGCCAGCACCCCGCCCAGGATGACTGCCGTCTCGCCGGGCAGGACGAAGCCGACGAATGCTGCTGCCTCCCCGAACACGAGGGCGCCTACGAGGGAGTAGGCGGCGACGCCATGGAGGTGCAGCAGCGGGTCGATGATGGTGCTGGTGATGCTCATCAGAACTCAGTGCTGCTGCCCGGCTGTCCCGGCCGCCCGCTGGCCGCCGGGGCTGGCATTGGCGGTGGCATTGGCGGTGGCGGCCACGGCGCGCGGGGCGACGGTGAGCTCGTCCGGTCCGCGTTCTGGCACCGGCCGGCCGACGATCCGGTAGACCTCAGATCCGTCCACCGTCTCGCGCTCGAGCAGCAGGCTCACCAGCTGGCCGAGCTCGGGCCGGTGGGAGCGGATCTTGCCGACCGCGTTCTCCTCGGCCTCGCGCAGCAGCCGGGCCACCTCCCGGTCGATGGTGGCCTGGGTGGCCTCGGCGAACGGCCGGCTGGACATCCCCGCCCCGCCGCCGCCCAGGAAGACCGAGCCGCCCTCGGGGTAGCCCACGGGGCCCAGCTCCGGGGAGAGCCCGAACTCCCGCACCATCTTGGTCGCCAGGTCGGTGGCGCTCGCGAGGTCATTGGCCGCGCCCGTTGAGCCCTGGCCGAGCTCGACGAGCTCCGCGGCCCGGCCGCCGAGGCGCACCGCCAGCGCGTCGTTGAGGTAGTCCTCGCCGTACAGGTGCCGCTCGACGAGGGGCAGCTGCTGGGTGACACCAAGCGCCTGGCCGGCGGGCAGGATGGTGACCTTCGCGACCGGGTCAGCATGGCCGGAGAGCGCGGCAACGATGGCGTGCCCCGCCTCGTGGATGGCGACCGCGTGCTTCTCCTCGGGCAGCAGGACGTTGGAGCCCTCCCGGCGGCCGAGCAGGATCCTGTCCCGCGCGTCGTCGAAGTCGGTCGCCGTCAGCACGTCCCGACCGCCGCGGACGGCGAAGATGGCCGCCTCGTTGGCGAGGTTGGCCAGGTCGGCGCCGGAGAAGCCGGGCGTGCCGCGGGCCACCACGTTGAGGTCGACGGTGGGGCCGAGCTTCTTGCCCCGGCAGTGCACGATAAGGATGGCCGCGCGCTCCCGCAGCGTGGGCAGCGGGATCGTGACCTGGCGGTCGAACCGGCCGGGGCGCAGCAGGGCCGGGTCGAGCACCTCGGGGCGGTTGGTGGCCCCGAGCACGACGATGCCCTGGGTCATGTCGAAGCCGTCCATCTCCGACAGCAGCTGGTTCAGCG
>Ga0209839_10000048_pt1 | contig 46112 bp, 30 predicted proteins | sample OrgsoiDNA2013050_FD_185800 | JGI IMG/M metagenome (GOLD analysis project Ga0209839, IMG submission 185800) | Permafrost soil microbial communities from the Arctic, to analyse light accelerated degradation of dissolved organic matter (DOM) -... | ecosystem: Environmental > Terrestrial > Soil >... | reverse complement strand
TATATTTCCAGGGAAATATGCTGGTTCCGTATTTATTATGTGGATGCATTTTATAACCGGCCGGCCAGCCTGAGCAAGATCGCTTATATCGAAATCCTCGATAAAAGTAACCGGCCCGTATTACAGCAGAAAGTCTCCCTGAAACCAGGTGAGTCGAATGGCTCGCTGATCATTCCGGTTACCGTTTCATCCGGAACCTATACATTCAGGGCATATACGAGCTGGATGAAAAATTCCAGTCCGGATTATTATTTTCAGAAATCCATCCGCATTTTGAATCCGTGCGAGCCGCAGCCTGAACAATCTTCATCCAAAACAAAACATTACGACATACAGTTTTTTCCCGAAGGCGGCAACCTCGTTCAGGATATTGAAACCAGGGTTGGTTTCCGTATAACCGATGTTTATGGGAAGGGGCTTGATTGCGAAGGAATATTATTGAACTCAAACTCAGATACCATTTTAAGGTTTCATCCGATGCATCTGGGACTTGGACATTTTGTTTTTACGCCCACGGTGGGACAGAATTATAGAGCTGTCATTCGTTTTCCTCTGGGAGAACAGGCTATTAAAGAATTGCCTCCATCCTATAGCAATGGATATGTAATGAAGGTTTCAAAAACAAGTGAAGAGGAAATTGCAGTTAATGTCCGGGTAACGGGTGGCTTTGATGGCCAGGAGATTTATCTTTTTACCCATGGCCGTCATTCCCTTTTACCTGTAAAAAGGGGACGATTGGTTAATCGGAAAGAACAGTTTGTAATAAAAACGCAGGATTTGGAGGACGGGGTTTCACAAATCACACTCTTTGATAAAACGGGCCAACCCGTTTGCGAACGATTATATTTTAAATACCCGGAGAAAAAAATGATGATTTTGACAGAAATAAATCCGGCATATGGTATCAGGGAAAAAATAGATGTAAATCTTTTAGTTAAAGACCAGGTGGGAAGTCCGCTTTCCGCGAATATGTCATTGGCCGTTTACCGTTTGGATTCTCTGCAGCAGATTGACGAAACGGACATCAGGAACTATCTCTATTTATCTTCCGATCTCGGGGCGGTGGAATCACCTGCATTTTATTTTAACGGAGATGAAAGATCCAGGGAGGAAGACATAGATAACCTGATGCTGACGCAAGGATGGAGGCGGTTTGTATGGAAAGACCTGCTTCAGAATGCAACCACTCCGCTGGAATTTTCCCCGGAACTGAATGGCCATTTCGTTCAGGGCAGACTGGTGAACAACAACACCGGAGCCGCAGCGGCCGGGATCAATGTCTATTTTTCCATTCCTTCTGCAAGAACACAGTTCCGGGTTACGACCAGTAACGCCGATGGAAAAGTAAAATTTGAAATGCCCGGTTTTTACGGATCCCGGGAGATCATTCTGCAAACAAATCCGGCAGAAGACAGCTCCTCTCATGTCGAAATGATAAGTCCGTTTTCAAATCAATTTTCCGGAAACCTTCTTCCAATCCTTCCCCTGCCGCCAGGAAATTCCGCGACGCTGCTGGATCAGTCGATCGATGAACAGGTGCAGCACATTTATAAAGGGACCCAACTCAACCAATTTGCCATGCAGGCGGTGGATACAAATAGTTTTTACGTGGAACCGGATGAGAAATACCTGCTCGATGACTACACCCGCTTTCAGACCATGGAAGAAGTGTTAAGAGAATATGTGAGGTCAGTCAGCGTGAGCCGGAAGCAGGATAAATTTCAATTGCATCTGGAGGATAAAGCACAGAGAGAATTTTTCGGAGAGGGTCCCCTGATTTTAATTGACGGAGTTCCTTTTTTTGATGCGGATGAATTGTTCCATCAGGATCCGATGAGGATAAAACGACTTGATCTGATGAACCGGGAATATAGTTTAGGATACCAAAATTTTAAGGGAATAATTAATCTGACCACCTATCAGGGAGATCTGAACGGGATCCAGATAAATTCCCATGCAACCGTTTTGGATTATCCGGGAATACCTGAACAAAGGGAATTTTTTTCTCCGGTTTATGAAACGGAGGATCAGATAAATAGTCCGTTGCCAGATTTCAGAACACTTTTATATTGGGCGCCCGATATTCAATCCGGCGATCAGGGCACCAAACAAGTTCATTTTTATTCCTCGGATCTTCCCGGCAGATATGCGGTAGTCATTATGGGCCTCACAGAAACAGGCATTCCGGGAAGCCAGGTTTTTTATTTTTCTGTAAAAAAATAATGGATCCTAAGGGTTTTCATGTATATAGCTGAGGAGGAAATAATATACATTTCTTTTTAAGGGATTTAATTTAAAGTACCTTCATTTTTCTAAGACCGACCTGTTCATTCAATCTTAATCCTCCCAACCTGATTGGCGTCGGTCCTCAATCGGTTCTTTTTTCCTTACCTTATTTTATACGCTGTATATAGATTCCGTTTTCAAAGTTCACTTTGAGCCCTTCGATCTGATCTTCACTTATTTCAAATCCACGATTATGGGTAACAATGAACAAACCTTTAATTTCAACCATCTTTCTCTTGCGGACCTGGTCGAGGCCCGCGACCTCTTCCACGCTCACCTGATCAACAAGAAAAATGTTGTTGCCACCGCGCTTGGCCGTTATCTGATCCGCCTGACGGATATCGACAATAGTTGCCGGATCGTTCCCACAAAACCGGGTCAGGTCAAAAAAGCCCGGACCCTGCAGAACAGCATCGTGATCGATACGTCCTGGCCCTGTATCCTGGTTTTTGTGGATCAGTGGCAGACGGAAAAAGAACTGATCGAATCGGAATCGAGCGATATCGTTCCCAAGACGATTTTTATGCCCGATGGGAAGATTGTTCCGGTATGTGTGGTAGAGGCCTCAAAAAATGACACCGCGCCTGACTCCGTTGAATTGGACAGTTTGCGTTTTCCTACAAACATGATCGGCGGAGGTTTTCCATTATTGATCCGCTCTCAGATGCAGGACAATGTGGCGACCATTGGCTGCCTGGTTTCTGATGGTCATACATTCTACGCGCTGACCAACCGGCATGTGTCTGGCAACCCGGGTCAGGTTGTCGAAACGATTTTGGGAAATAGCAGGGTACCCATCGGTATCAGCTCCGGTAATTCTATTGCAAAGATCGATTTTACAAAATTATATCCGGGATGGAAGGGGAAAAATGTATCCGTTAATTGCGACACCGGTCTGATCGAAATAAATGACATCAATATCTGGAAAACGTCGATCCTCGGGATTGACGAAATCGATGAAATCTATGATCTCAATACCATGAATTTTAGCTTGGGGCTGATTGCAGAACATCGGTTCGTAGATAATACGATAATGGATGCGGCTAATGGCATCGTAACCGGCTACGGTGCCGTGGGGGGCCTGCTCAAGGGAGAAATCGCGGCGTTGTTTTACAGATATAAATCGATCGGGGGAATCGAATACATCAGTGATTTCCTGATCGGAGGCAGGAATGGCCTGGCCCTGAATACCGACCATGGGGACAGCGGCATGTTGTGGCTGATGGAGAGGTTGAAAACAAAGAAATCAGGTAAGTTACAAATCAAAACAATAGTATTTGAACCCATCGCCCTTCACTGGGGAAAGCATTCATTTTATACCGACAATAAACCCGATAGTTATGGCTATTCCCTTTCAACTTCCATCAGCAATATCTGCCGGGAACTGAATGTGGATATTGTCCGCGGCTGGAATATCGATCTCGATTACAGTTGGGGAAAAGTGGGTCACTACACGGTTGGCAACAAAGCCATTGGAGCGATCCATGTAGCCGTTCTCCGGAATTTTATAACAAAAAATCTGGAAAACATAAGTTTGAAAGAACAATACGTCAATGCAACCCTCGATCAGAAGGGGGGAAATCCCAAACTGATCACCGATCCGGAAAAAGGATTTTGTCCCCTGGCCGATGTGCCTGATATCATCTGGAAACAATACAAAAAAACAAAAGACGGCAAAGCAAATCCCTGGGGAAGAAAGGGTGACGAGAACCCCAATCACTTTGCTGATGCCGATGCACCGACAGTAAATAACGGAGGAACGTTATTTGATCGCTGCGATTCGGTCGGCAAAATGACGGTCAAAGTCTGGCAGGATTATTATAAGAATATTGACCTGAAAGCCATTGGTCTTGATCCAAATAAACCGGTAACACAGGGCCTCATTTGCTTTCGGGTCTGGCAGATTTTCGATTATATGGTCGCTTCAAAAAAGCCGGAGCAGTTCATTTTTGCCGCCGGGGTACTTGCGCACTATGTAGGGGACGGTTGTCAGCCCCTGCATTCTTCCTATATGGCTGATGGCAATCCCATTGACAATTCTTCTGTAATGTATACGCCTCCTCGCGGAGGGTCTGCCCATCCGAAAGGGGTGCCCTATGCGAAAATAATAAATCCGGGTAGTGGGGTGCACGTGGCTTATGAAGATACGATGATCGATGCCCGCATTGGAGACATCATGGAAAAATTAAACACGATGCTGGATGATTCACAGAGTGCAGTCAACAAAGAAAAAATCATCGCCATCAACACCGGCCAGGATGCTGCTTTTGCTGTTTTGCAACTGATGAAAGCCACCCAGGAAGATATTCCACCAGTTGACATCGTGGAAACGTTTAAGAAAGCTAAAAAAGACAAAGCGGATATCACCAAAGCGCTCTACGATGCGTATGGAGAAAAAACTGTCGTGATCCTGGCACGTGGCTGTCTTTATCTGGCGGCGATCTGGGAAGCTGCCTGGAAGATTGGAAAACTGAGTACAAGATTCAAAGCGGCGGGCCTGGTCAAAATCAAGCAGCAGTTGCTGATCAATTTATATAAGGATCCCAGGGTCTTGCCGTCTATGCAGTTGGGGACAATCGGGGCTATATTAAAAAAGTAATTTTATCGGCAGCCAGGACAAAAACTTGTCATTTTAGCGATTCAAAGTTCCAGAAGGCCGGATGGTGGAATTAAGGAAAGAATTGCGACATTTGAGTTCAATTCAGCCCTGTCAATTCTAACCCTTTGCATCTCATGAATTCAGAGAATTTCTTCCGGACCTTTATTTATACATGCATCATTTTAGCCGGGTCCGCCAGCCTCCATGCGCAGGCTGACGACAGACCCAGGCTGATAGCCCTGGAAAGAAGGCGTTTCGATGCGATGATACACCATGATACGACTGCACTTTCCGGAATACTGGCAGATAGTCTGATTTATATTCATTCGAGCGGGACGATAGACAACAAAAAATCTTTCCTGAAGGATATTGGTTCGGGGCATATTACCTACCTGTTCATCCTTCCTGAAAAAGTAACCGCTTTTACGGATGGGAACTATGGTTGGGTTTTTGGAAGAGCGAATATCCGATTTAGATTGTCCTCCATGACCGCAAACATTGATCAGTATGTCAGTTTTGTGGAAGTGTATCAATTAAAGCATTATCAATGGCAAATGGTTCTATGTCATAATGCGAGAATCGAAAAGGACGCCCCTTATTACAATAATGCCGTTCCGCAGGTGAAAGAAGGTTCCATGCCCGCGATATACTGAATTTGCACAAATGCCACAATCGTGTCCTTAACCCGTCAGGGGTGAATTAGATAAGATCTCCAGCTCAACGACAAAAGTTATTGCAGTGAAATATTAACTTGGTGCGATGGAAAAGCCGGTAAAGATTTCATTTAAAGTCGCAAAAACAAAACAGGATTTTATAGATGGGGTAAGTCTGTTCAAACTCTACGCTGACACTTTGGACCTTGACTTATCTTTCCAGGATTTTGCCAACGAATTGAAAACGATAAACAAACAATATAATAAACCGAAAGGAGCGCTGTTGCTTGTATATGGCGAAGGGCACCTGGCGGGTTGTGTCGGGATCAGGAAATTGGACAACGCCACGGCAGAGCTGAAAAGAATGTTTGTTCTGCCGGCATTCCGGGGATATAAAATAGGAGAAAAAATGCTGGATCGGATCATACCTATTGCCAAAGATCTTCATTACAAAACGATACGACTCGATACTTTACAAACGATGTTCCGGGCGCTGAATCTATACCGCTCATATGGTTTTTATGAGATAGATGCATACCGGTTAAATCCATTGGAAGGACCGGTTTTCATGGAAAAAAAATTAAATTAAGCGGATCCCAAATAGTCATCAGCATCCTGGCACTTGTGTGATTAGTCAGGAAATGGATAATCCGGTATACCTGTCTTTTGACGGCAGGTATCCATTATTGACGAGGATCCCAGCCAGCTGGGCCGTCAACATACCGGTTATGCCCGGTAACTTTTCGTCGAGCGGAATGTATGGCATGGGACTATTTTATTTGCGGCCACTTTGCCGTGTTACTAATATGTTAATGAAATGAATTGCCAAATTCACCGACCACTTTCACGAACTTTATTACGTAATTGTAGATTGAAGATAGCAAGGGGCCTTCTAACTCAGATCAAAATTGCGGAATTTTTATACTCCATTCGTTTTTGCTTTTTTGTTACTGGCAGGATATTCTGCGTATTCACAGATAAATAATTCCGGTAATGCAAAAGCTAAGATCTCCGGATCGGTCAGGGGAATCATCGTAGATACGACTGGTAAACAGGATCTGAGTGATGCCACTGTTTCCGTGACGCCGATGGTCTCTGATTCCTCCGACATACAATTCGTAACGACTGACAAAAACGGTTCTTTCCTTCTCAAAAACCTGCGTGCCGGACAATATCGCTTGCTCATTACTTTTGAGGGATACCGGCATATCCGCAAAAATTTTACGATCAGCAGCGAGAACAAGGATATTAATTTTAATATTCTCTACATGCAAAGGGCAACGGATATTATGCAGGAAGTGATCGTGCAAAGGCCACCCGTAACGATTCACAAAGACACGGTGGAATACAATGCGGGTAGCTTTACCACAAAACCCAATGCGGTAGCGGAGGACCTGCTAAAAAAGATGCCGGGCATCCAGGTGGACAAGAACGGTGGAATTACTGCTCAGGGCGAAACCGTGAGCCGGGTGCTGGTCAATGGTAAGCGATTTTTTAATGATGATCCAAAACTGGCAACCCGGAACCTGCCTCCGGACATCATAGATAAGATTCAGGTATTTGATGACCTGAGTGATCAGAGCAAATTCAGCGGTTTCGATGACGGTAACCGGGTCAAGACAATAAATATCATTACTAAAAAGGATAAACGTCAGGGGTATTTTGGAAAAGCCGTGGCCGGTATTGGCTCGGATGAGAATTATGATGAAAGCATAAACATGCATCGCTTTGACAATGACCAGCAGATTTCATTACTGGGACAGGCAAATGATATCAATAAGCAGAATTTTACTCCGGAAGGAAATACAGGTGGCAGAGGAGTTGGAGGCGGCGGAGGTGGCGGCGCGTCAACAACCAATACCGGCGTTACAACCATTTGGGCCGGTGGCGCGAATTACCGTAATTCGCCCAGTCCCAAGACAGATATCTACGGAAGTTATTTTTTTAATAGCCAGCATATAACAGTCAATCAACAGGACAGCGCAATAAAAACCATTCAGGGACAGCCGGGCCAGGATAGTTCCAACACGACGGCAGGAAACCAGTCGAATATTCAAAGGAGGCAGACCCACCGCATTTATTTTAACCTGGAACAGAAATTCGACAGCAGCAATTCTCTTGTATTCCGTCCGAACCTGACTTTTCAAACGAGCGATCCCAGCGCTTCATCATTTTCATCCACCGTTGATAACAACGGACTGCCGGTCAATACTTCCGCTGGCAATTCATCCAGCTACAACAGTGGATTTAACATCAATGGCTCTAACCTTCAGCTAAGGCACAAATTTGCAAAGAAGTTCCGGACCATTTCCCTGGATATCAATGGCACGGCCAATATGAACGATGGATACGGATATAACTATGCTGTTAATAATTTATACCGGTTGGGTAGTGTGGATACGCTCAATCAATATAATGAGGATACTCTTCATTCTTATTCGATCAGTCCTACACTGTCATATACCGAACCTGTGGGGAAAAACCAGATCCTGGAACTGAATTATAATTATTCCTATCAGAATAATACCTCCATAAACAACACATATGATTTCGTTGATTCCTTAAAGGGTTACAAGACATTTGACAGCCTTTTTAGTAACTCCTATAAATTCGTATCGCAGGCTAACCGATTCACGCTAAACTTCCGGATCCAGAATCCCAAATACAATTTTTCCGTGGGTTCCGGATTACAATTCACCGGATTCAACAGTTTGAATACGACAAAAGACATCCGGGTCGTACAAAACTATGTGAACCTTACGCCTACGGTCAATTTTCAATATTTTGTTTCCAAGACAAAACATTTCCGCCTCAATTATTCCGGCAGGCCCGGCACGCCGACGGTAACCCAGTTGCAACCACTGATCACGACCACCGACCAGATAAATTACCAGGAGGGCAACCCGAACCTGAAACCGCAGTTCACCCATAGCCTGCGTATGTTGTATACTTCCTTTGATCCCGGAACGCAGAAAGTGATATTTGCCACCGTTAATGCAAGCACCATCGTAAACGACATACAGTCGGCTGTCTACTATAATTCAAAGGGAGGTCAGCAAAGCACCTACGTGAACCTAAACGGAACGTATAATATCTCAGGGTATTTTAATTATGGTTTTCCTATCAGGACCCCCAAATCGAATCTGAATTTTATTACCAACATTACGTATTCCCAAAGCCAGACCCTGCTGGCAACTGATTCCCTGGCCGCTGCTGATAATGATTACGCACATGTGTATTCAAAAAATACAGGCTTATCAGAAACGATATCCTGGACCACGAATATCAAAAAGAACTTCGATATGAACTTCAGCTCTACGTCGAAATACAGTATCAATAAAAGAACGGGCGCTCCCGGTCAGCCCTCGAATACGCAAAATAACCTGAACGCATTTTCACAGGCATTCTCTGCGGAAATAACCGCTTATACGAATAACGGATGGTTGATTGCAACAGATTTTGATTATACGTATACCAATAATAATTCAGCAGCCTATAACGCCAGTGTGCCCCTGGTGAGTCCGAGTATCGCCAAACAACTTTTTAAGAAAAAAAACGGAGAACTGAGGCTCAGTGTATTTGACCTGCTGAATCAAAATACTTCTGTGAACAAGTCGGTCACGTCCAACCAGGAAACGTATACCCGGACAAATGTGCTTACCCGGTATGCGATGCTGACCTTTACGTATAACCTAAATAATTTTGCGGATACCAAGCAAAAAAGAATGCCCGGTGTATTTCCACCCGGCGAAAGGAGGGGCGAAGGTCGTTTTAATAACGGAGGGGGCGGGGGTGGACGCAAATGATTACCGTACGCTTGTCTTCCTACCTGTTTCCTGATTTAACACTAAGAAGTATGAAGTTTTCTACTCATGTTGATTTTGTAGGCAATAAACCGGGCGGTCGGATCTTTTTTGGAATTTTTCAATAATCTCTTTTTAAATTCCAGGTCCCATAAAGCGATGGCAGAATTCACCGTAATCCCAAAACTAAAAATACCTTCCTGTAAGTTTGGGCCCAGAAGGCAACAGAACATATCTCCATCCTTGAATAAAATGGGCCGGAACGCATTAAAAGACACCGGTAAATTCAAATCCTCATAACTTATTGCTATGATGTCTTCAGGATTCAATTTTAAGGACCACATGACATGGAGTTTTATACATATTTGCAAATTCTATGCCCCCAATCTGAAACCATTTCTGAACTTGTGCACAACTATCTCCCAGGACCTGCGACAATCCGGACGATGGCATATGATTTGAGCATATCGTTAATGTCGGCGATTCCATTGAGGATGCATCATTTATCACAGGTTCAGCCTATGTTATTGATGGGGTACCCATGTGAATCCCATTATTGGACAGGGCAATATTAAATTTAAATTAATTGCCTACTAATTTGGTAGACTAATAAAATATCTCCTATATTTGTGATACCTGTGATTACAAATGAATCATTATGAGAAATACAAAGGACCTTTCCTGGCTTAGTGCCCCTGCATTTTTTCTGATCATCGGAATGATTTTTTTCAGTGTGAAAAAACAAAACCCCAAGGTCCGGACAGACAGAATAAAAACGGAGAATACAGCGAGCTTCGATCAGAAATAATTCTGATTGTGAATAGGCTGAGAGACCTACCGGAATTTTACATAGTCCGATGAATAATATTTTGAACAGTATCTTCTTTATATGAGTCAGCGCAAGGGGAAATGATAATTAACCATCCGATTTTATCCTGGTTAGTCAATCGGCTGCGTGATTTTTTGTGTATTCACCTTAAGTGTAATTGAGTTACGGAACCTTAACAGATTCATTGCTTTGAGAAGAAAAAGTGTAAACAAATTCCACGTTGTTACCATTTCCTTTTTCAAGTCTCATTTATTTTTATTGGATTAATTGTATTTTTGGATTACCCATTAGATTTCGGACCGTTTCTCTGCAGCGTCTCCCTACCCAATTCTTCATCTTTAAATTAAATAATATGCAAAATCAAACCTCCTCCGAAATTAAATCAGAACCTTTATTACTGGTAAAGGATTATGCTACCGATCCGAATATTGATAGTCGCGTCAAAAAATTCTTAAAAGCATTGAACAGTGGAGATGGTCCACCGATGGAGCAAACCAAACCCGCTGATGCCAGGAAAGTTTTAGAGGGTGCACAAAATTCAGTAAAGGTTGATATATCCGGAATTGATGTAACCGAAAAAACGATCAAACAGGACGGGCTATCGGTAAAACTTTTTATTGTTCGCCCATCCGGTCAAACGGGCGTTTTGCCGGCGTTTATGTTTTTCCATGGAGGTGGGTGGGTGCTGGGTGACTTTCCTACTCACAAAAGATTCGTAAGGGATCTCGTCGTTTACTCCGGACTGGCCAGCGTATTTGTTGAATATACCCGTTCTCCGGAAGCCGAATACCCGGTTGCCCTGAATGAATGTTATGCAGCTACAAAATGGGTAGCGGAACATGGATCTGAAATAAATGTCGACGGCAAGCGTTTGGCCATCGTGGGCAACAGTGTGGGCGGCAATCTGACTGCAGCCGTAGCGCTAAAGGCAAAAGAAAAAGGTCCCGAATTAAAATTCCAACTCCTCTTCTGGCCGGTTACAAATGCTGAATTTGAAACCGAGTCCTATAACAAATATGCCACGTCCCGGTTTTTAACCAAGAATATGATGAAATGGTTTTGGGATAATTATTCTAAGCCCGGAGTGAGAAACGAAATATATGCGTCGCCGTTAAAAGCATCTCTTGCACAGTTGAAGGGATTGCCCCCGACACTTGTCCAGGTGGCTGAAAATGATGTACTACGGAATGAAGGCGAAGCTTATGCAAGAAAAATGGACGAAGCCGGTGTTGATGTAACCCTGGTCAGGATGGACGGATTGATACATGATTATGGCCTTCTGAATCCAATCGCGACTGTGCCTGCGGTTCAGTCTGCATTAAGAGCCGCGGCTGCAGAATTAAAAAAAGCGCTCAAATAAATTGAAAAAGATTTAGCAGAGTCAGGTATTATTTAGAAAAACAGGCATTTCATTATTCGATGCCTGTTTTTTTTCTCTTGTCCTGTCATTCAGATCACGGAATCTCGCCAATGAGGGACTCGCCAATATCATGCATGGTAATCAGCCCAAATAATTCTCCAAGTTCATTGACTACAATACCGAAGTTTTGGTTGCGCTCTTTAAATTTTTGCAATAGATCCGAAGCTTTTTGATTTTTTGTGACCGTACAGGCGGGTTGGGTGTGCTCTTGAATAGTTTTTCCTGGATCTTTGTAATATTCCCTGGCGCATAAATATCCTTTAAGGATGGTTTTCCTTTCAACGACCGGAAAGTAATTATGCGAACTACTTCTGATTATTTCATCATTTTTTTCCGGCGGGATATCCAACTGAACGGAAACAACCTCCGGTAGGGGTGTCATAATCGTTTCTATACTTTGCTCATAAAAACTGAATATGTTTTCATGAAGTTTTAATTCCTCTTTTTCCAGCGTACCCTGTCTGTAAGCCAGACTCAACAGGCTTTTAAGATCCGCATCAGTCAGATTTGGATTTTCTTTTTTTCCCGCATGAATAAGATTCAATAACAAACGGGTGCTTACGGTAAGGATTTTTACAAATGGATAAGCCAGGAAAGTAAATATCCTGAATGAAGGAACGATGCGCAGGGACAGTTTCTGGGGTTCCTGCAAAGCGAGTGATTTGGGCAATAATTCGCCAATAAGAATAGTGATATAGGTAATAAATCCAATGCCAATAAAAATACTGGAGATATGGGCAATCGTGGGTGACATGCCCAGTCCCGTAAATTTCGGTTCCAGGAATTTTTCAAATACTTCGCCACCGTAGAGGCCTTCTATCAAACCAATCAGTGTAAGTCCCACCTGAATAGTACTAAGATATTCGGGCGGGTCCTTTAAATACTCGAGAATTTGCCTGGCGTTTTTATTTCCCATATCAGCCGCCTCCTGTATTTTAAATTTTTTTACGGATACCAGGGCGATTTCTGCTGCCGAAAAATAACCATTCAGCAGGATCAGGAGGAAGATTAATAATAGAATATACATGAAGAAAAGATTAATGATAAATTATGGATTCTACGGTGAAAACATCCAGGATTCTCCGGGATAAGTCATTTCTGATTTACGGGAGTTTCTATGACCAGAAATTCTGAGTCGCCTGTACTTTTAATCGAAATAGTATCTGTTTCCCAGATGCCCATGGCATCCCTTCTTTGCAAAGGGATGTTATTTATGGTAAGGCCTCCTTCCATAAGGAAAACATATATGCATTTATTCTCCGGATTAAAATGGTATTGAACCTGTTGGTCCTTTTCAAAATAACCCAGCGATAATTTTGCATTCTGATTGATCCAGCAATGCGCAGGACCTTCTTCACCGGAGACAATCATCGTCAGTTTATTTTTCCGATCCCTTTTTGAAAACTGTCTGAACTGATAACGGGGCATGATATTTTGAAGTTTTGGCAGTATCCATATTTGCAGGAAATTTACCTCATCCTCGCCGATATTATATTCTTCATGTTTGAGCCCGCTTCCGGCGCTCATGATCTGAACGCCTCCTTCTTCGATAACCGTGCTGTACCCCAAAGTATCTTTGTGATTCATTTTACCTTTTAACAGCACAGAAATAATTTCCATGTTTATATGCGGATGAATGCCAAAGCCCTTTCCGGGTTCCATAAAATCGTCATTAAAGGCCACCAATGTCCCAAAAGCACTTTTTAGTGGATCATAATAATCGCTAAAACTAAATACAAAATTACTTTTTAACCAGCCGATGTTTTTTTTACCACGATCTGTTGCCGGGAAAATATGTGTTTGCATCACAGAAATTATTTAAAAATGAGTTCATTGGCCTGGTTGATCTCGTCCTGATTTACAGTATGGCCCATATTGTCATAAATTTTTTCGGTCAGATCCGCTCCCATGATTTTCAGCATTTTTCCTGTGGCATGAACCCGCTCTACCGGTACATGAAAATCCGGATTGCCCGATCCTATAAAAACAGGGGTATCATCAAAATGGCCACTATAATTTTCGGGGTAAATTTTATCTCCAATGAGTCCGCCCGTAAAAGCTACGATGCCACCGTATCCGGTCGCATGTCTCGTTACATATTCCAATGTAAGACAGGCGCCCTGGGAAAATCCTAAAAAATAGATATTTACTTTTTCCATGCCCTGTTTTACAATACCAGCTACGATTTTGTCTATCAGATCCAGTGCTGATGAAAGCCATGGTTCATTATCCGCCGGTGGGGCCAGAAAAGAATTCGGATACCAGCTGTTATTGGTTGCCTGAGGCGCAGCCAGCAGATAGTCTTTGACATTCAGGTCCCCTGCCAGTGATAATATGTCCTCCGCGTTGCTGCCCCTTCCGTGCAGCATAATCAGGGCTTTTCGGGCATTGATCTTATTTCCGGTGTAAATAATCAATTCCTTGTGCATTAGCTAAATTGTAATCAGACGATCTTTGATAAAGGGTGAATTTTATCGTATTTCTAGTATAGGTAAAACCTCCTCAATTTCTTTTCTTGAAGATTCATATTGTTCCGGAAGTTTAAGACCGGATCCCAACTCTGCCAGGGATTCATCAACTGTAAAACCCGGATTGTCGGTTGCGATTTCGAAAAGTACGCCGCCCGGTTCGCGGAAATATACCGAATAAAAATAATCACGGTTTATTTTGGGTGTGATATGCAACCCTTTTTCAAGCACTTTTTCCCGGTAATCCATTTGGATGGTATCGTTGGTTACCCGGAATGCGATATGATGATTTGTTCCTGCCGTATTGCGCCCGCTTTTACCATCTGGCTCTTCCAGGAGATCAATAATACGGGCCGTTGCGATGGCGTCCGTGGCAAACCGGTAACGATTGCCATCCTGGGATTGTAACGAATAACCAAAAATATCCGTTAGAACTTTTGCCGTTTCCTCTATTTTACGGAGTGTAAGTGTCACATTGTAAAATCCTTTGGTCGCGTGGTCTGCCTTCACCTGGGTAGTTTCCCAGCCCTTTCTTTCGTCTGGTTTAGCCGGACCGACAAGTGTTATTTGCAATCCGTCAGGATCAGAAAATGGAAGATATATTTCCCCGAATCTTTCTATTTTCTCTCCAACCTTTACCTTGAATTCTTTGAAGCGGTTTTCCCAGAACTCAAAACTTCCTGGATTGACGGTATAACTGATTTCTGTCGCCATACCTACCCCTGGTTTTCCCGGCCCGATACCTTCCCAGGGAAAAAATGTGAGAATGGTTCCCGGATCTCCTTCTTCGTTGCCATAATAGAAATGGTACGTGCCCGGATCGTCGAAATTCACCGTTTTTTTAACCATTCTTAGTCCAAGCACCCGGGTATAAAATTCATAATTGCGCTGGGCGCTGCCCGCAATGGCAGTTATATGGTGAAGACCTAGAATTGGACCGGACATAATTAAATATATTTTATCAGTAAGTCGGATTTAGTTATAATAAATCCGGATTCCCGTGAAATTTATTATTCATAAAAGGTACTTATCAGGTTGATCTGAGATGGACCGGCAATTTAAGAAACGCGATGGATAAATAAGACATTAATTTGTATATTATATCGGAAATGATATAAAATAAATGCCGGTCTGTATGAATCGATCAGGAAATACATGATTCATTCTACGGATTTATAAAATTACCCGGTAAATATTCAGAGGATAAGCAGATCAACGAATGAAATTTAAAAAATTTTTGACTTTTGTATTGTTTGCATTGCTGTTTAATCAGCATCAACCCGCTTACGCACAAACAAGTATGATCAATGTATCCGGAAGAAAAAATATCAACTTGAATGGCCGTTGGGAAATTATAGTCGACCCATTTGATGTAGGTATGGAGAATTGGAGAGCAGTATATAAAGATATTACTCCAACCGGGAAAAATGATTTTGTAGAATATTCATTTGACAGCAGTTCTATGCTTAAAGTGCCGGGTGACTTTAATTCGCAATTGCCGGAGCTGACCTATTTCGAGAGCTCGGTATGGTATAAAAAGACCTTCGATTATGTTTCAGAGAAAAATGAACGCCTTTTTATTCATATTGGATCTGCCAACTATATAGCTGATGTTTTTTTAAACGGTAAGAAGTTAGGAAGGCATGAAGGAGGTTTTACACCTTTCCAATTCGAGATTACCGATCTGGTTAAAGAGAAAAAGAATTCCCTTATCATCAGGGTAAATAACAGTCGTGTAAAAAATGGCATTCCGGGATCTTTGTTTGACTGGTTTAATTATGGCGGGATAACAGGGGATGTCCATCTCATAAAAACACATAAGGTCTTTATAGAAGACTATAAAATTCAACTCGATCCGGATGCCAGGAACATGATTACCGGTTATGTCAGATTAAACGGCGAATTAGCCAATCAGAAAATTGAAATTGATATTCCTGAATTAAAGGTCGGCGAAAAATTATGGACAGATAACGACGGAGTTGCTGCTATTCATTTAAAAAGAAATGTCCGGTTATGGACACCCGAACATCCAAAACTTTATACTACTCATCTTAGTATTGACAACGACAGTATTCGTGATGAAATTGGATTCCGAACTATTAAAGTCAGTGGCAACCAAATATTACTTAACGGCAAACCTGTATTTTTAAGGGGGGTAAATATTCATGGGGAAATACCGCAAAGGAAAGCAAGAGCCTGTTCGGAAACTGATGCACAGGTTTTATTAAACTGGGCAAAGGAACTGGGATGCAACTTTGTGCGGCTTGTCCATTATCCTCACAATGAACATACCCTCCATCTGGCTGACGAAATAGGTCTCCTGGTGTGGGAAGAAATACCGGTTTATCAGGGAATTAATTTTGCAGATTCAACTACCCCAAAAAAAGCGAAGCAAATGTTACAGGAAGTGATAAACAGGGATAAAAACCGTTGTAGCGTTATTTTATGGAGTGTCGCCAATGAAACACAGTCGTCAAGGGACAGGGACAAAACATTGATTGACCTGGCGAAAGAAGTTAAATTATTGGATCCTGCAAGATTAGTAACTGCTGCTTTTGACAACGTCAGTTATCATGAAAACAAAGTCGAATTAAAGGATACGGTAATGAAATACATGGATGTTATTGGTATCAATGAGTACTTGGGTTGGTACAAGGCCTGGCCTGAAGAGCCTGATAAAGTAGAATGGATTTCGGACTTCAATAAACCCATGATCATATCTGAATTCGGTGGAGAGGCCATGTTTAATAACAAGGACGGCATTGCAAATACAGCAGGTTCCTGGAGCGAGGAATATATGGAACAAATATATGTTAAGCAATTAAGGATGTTCAACGGCATTCCTTTTCTTCAAGGGATTTGTCCCTGGATTCTTGCGGATTTCAGATCGCCCGTTCGAATGCAATCAAAGTATCAGAAAGGCTGGAACCGTAAAGGGTTACTTTCAGAACAGGGGGAAAAGAAAAAAGCCTGGTTTATCATGAAAGCGTATTATGATCTGCATAAAAATTAACCCTGATGGCAGGCCAGCCTGGCTCTTCCTGTCGCAAAAAATAATTGTCAATGGGCCGAAGCATATTATAGTCCCGATGAATTTTTTAGTTTTTTACAAATGCAAGATCTACATTTCTATATTTGGATTTATTTAATTGAATTTTTAATTTTTTGAATGTTTCAAAGGGCCCATACATTGAAAATGTGTTGATTAGCCAAATGGGAATTGAACCGGCCGGATCTGCGAATAACGTGAATTCAATAATGATCGAATTTTTTCCGGCGGGCGTAACCACCCAATGGCAACGGGATTTCATAACTCTTACGAGATCCTGTTTTGGTGAAATATAGTCCGGGACATTTTGCACGTCCATAGTCATTATTTTGGTGACCGGGTTTTGGGATAATTTTATGTGCTCTACAAAATCCCGGTTATTGAACGGAAATGGGAAATATATTTCGGCGTAATAATACAATTCAGACGGGGAAACCTGAAGCAAGAGGGTGCTTTTTGTATGATAAAACCATTCATCCTGGCACTTGATATCAAGAAGAACGGCTGCCATTTGTGAAATGCTGGCTTCTACCACGCAGTCCACCTTGATGGCTTTTATTTTCGAATCGGAATAGAGTGTCGTATAAACTTTTATCCCTTCCTTATTGAGTTTTAATTTCCAGTCTTCCTGCGCATGGAGAATGGGAATCAAAAATAAACAGGTTAGCGTTATTGTTAAAAATATTGGCTTATACAAGGTTGTAGGGTTAAATTATATTTCTATTGCATCATGAGTTATGTTAGTAGTCTTTTGATGATTAATCGTGAATCCTGAACAAAAAGGAAACATCATTGTAAACTCGGCTAATATCGTCAACCATTCTCCATTTCAGCGATCAGTTCTTCTAGCGTACAATAAATTCCTGCGAGCTATTTTCAGAAATTGTGGTTGATTTATTTAATTTTAGCGTTCCACCGCCAATCAGATGTATTATTTTAATAACCAGTTTACCCTGATGGACGGAAATCAAAACGCCATGATCGCTTACTATGGCATTTCCCCAGCTATATCCGTTCGACCAGAAATAATTTCCCGGTTTTGCAGTAATGGAAAAATCTTTTCCAACTGCAGAATAATTAAAATGGCTGAATGCTATAAAAGCCGACCAGGCGGCCATGGCACGGGCATAATGATTGCCGCATTCTTCTTCATTAAATGGATTGCGCTTATAGCCATCATAACGGTTTCGTACATCTGATATGATTTTCAGCGCCTCAGTATTCATGTTTTCATAGATCATGCCTGTTGCAGCCGTATATTCAAGGCCTGTCCATGCCTCAAACCCATAGGAAAGCGGAACGGCGGGCCGCTTTGACGGGACGGGATAGGAGGTTAGTATAAGTCCGGACTCATCACCCAATGCATAAGAGCGCATATTATTAAACTGATCGCCGAAAGAGGATACATGGTTGTACTTCCAGATACTTTGCAATGTTTTTTTTATATGATTTGAATCAGCGAGATACCCAAGTCCGCAGATCCACGCCATGTTCTGCCCAACCAATTGATCCACCAGGCAACCTTCGCCAATCTGGAAGTCAGGATTTTTAAAATTTGTCGATCCCATTCCCGCCACCAGTCCGGTGGCAATTAAGGATCTATCGGGTATGGGCCGGATCTCCTGAATATAGTACTCCCCATTGAATAAATGCTGGTCCGTCCACCGGCTGCCTTTTTCAAACAGTCGTGAACAGGTTTGCTGAAATTCCATGTCTTTTAGATATTCGGCCATCTTTGCGGCGGCCTTCAGGGCACCCAGGTACCAGAATTCAATTTCAGGGTTGGGCCCATAATATTCAATGTCCATGGTATTGTGCTGGCAGCCTTCCATCACACCATCCCTATCTGCATCCCATCCACCTTTTATCCAGGCGAATGCCAAAGCTTTTTTCACTCCCGGCCATATTTTTATAAGGAATTGATCATCGCCGGACAATTGCCATTCCCTATATACTTTCAGGATGGTTCCCATTTGTCCGTCGGCCGCGGCAATTTTCCAGTTATCTTTTTTATTGAATGGCAATGAAACCCGGAAGCTCATCAGACCGGAACTGTCATCAAGACCCTTTTGATATTCCACTTCCCGCATTTTCATTGCAAGACTACCGAACAGAAAGGGAGTCGTGTGTTCATAATTCCATACATGCGTGCAATTACCATAACAGGAACCGGTGGCGGCAAACACACCTTCCCATCCAAAGAAATATCCTTCCTTATTACGAAAAGCTGTTTGTGACCGAAGCGTGCTGCTATTGAATAATGCAGCTTCCTTTATGACAGCCGGATAATCGCTGTTTACAATACAGTTTACAAAATCAATTGTCTTTGTCTCCAGATCCGGTAATTGGGGTACCGCCTTTTCTGCTACATCCCAGGCATCTTTATACAATGTGGAATAATAATTACCGATCGTTATTTTATCGTTCCAGTCCTTACGGTTTGGAAAATTCCAGGTCAGAAAAAAATCTATTTCTTTTGTTTCATTTGCGACCAATGATAATTTAACAGATAAAGCCGCACGGGGATCGTTCACTTTCTGATCAAAATGCAGGTCTTTGAACATTCCGTCATCGGAAAAATCATCCCACATATCGGTGAGGTTATCATTCCATCCCTTCGGGCTAAACTGTGTACGATAGCTAATGGTATGTCCATTGTTTATTGCAGGGGTGGTCAGGGCAATGGTACCCCAGGCATTCGAATCCTGATCGACACTGTCTGACGTCATATAAATGCCGGCAAGATCCTGGGATTGTCTGAATGTATTGCGGTTACTTTTTGTGCCCTGCGGAATGATTTCTCTGTCAAATGAATCGAATTCAACAATGGAGCCATCCATGCCGATAAAATTATCTAATGAACCGGCAACGGCTACCGTTAGGGGCTGATTCGTTTTATTCTTTATCTCGTAGCGTATCACGGCAATGGGAATACCGCTATTGATGGCATCACCGGGAATAAATGGATTAAAGACTTTTACTTTTGCGGACACCGGCATCCCGTTATCTTCCAGGTTCACTGTGGCAAATGGATATGCGGCATCAAAAGTTGCGGACGCAAACCGGGGCAATCCATGATTGGGCGCGACGCTGCCCTGTGAACCGATATATTCTGTCGGTGAAATGGGTCCCATCAGCACTTTTGCATGTTTCTCACCGGATTCATTCTGTGTGAAGACCATAAAGCAGGGCGCATTTTTTGGTGATGCGGATCCGTAAAACCCCATGCCGGGTTTATTCATGATCTCCACATCTTTCCACTGACCATTTCCGCCGATCGATATATTACCTGTACCGATCCCGCCTACGGGCATGGCAATTTTTTCAATAAATTTTCCTTCGTAATGTTTCAGAACGGGCCAGGATTTCTGCTGGCAAAAGCTGTGCAGTGAGATAAGGCAAAGCAAAAGGGATGACGTGTTTTTCATTCAGAAGATTGAGCAACCGAATCACCGATTACAAGTTTAATACCATAAGGGAATCATGCTTTAAGATACGAATATCTTTCTGGCAGCCTCAGCGCTCAGATAAACTTCTTTCTTGCCCTTTAGTTGCACCAATACCGATTTGTCAAAATCATGTATTTCTTTAACCGTGACAGATTGGTTAAGACCAATACCCTGTTTTTCCAGATAACGCAGAAAATCAGCGGAGCTATCCGAAACATTTGTAACCCTGATTTTACGATTCACTTCTATTTCAGACAGGGGCTTTGAGGTAACCGCGGGAAGATGCCCGTTTGATTGAGGAATAGGGTCTCCATGCGGATCATATTTCGGGAATCCCAGGAATTTTTCCAGACGGTCGGGTAAATCATAGTCCCTGATATGCTCCAATTGTTCTGCAATATCATGGACCTCATCCCAGCTATAGCCCAGTTTGTCATGCAGAAACACTTCCCAAAGCCGGTGTTTGCGGACAATCAAAACAGCAATTTTTTGGCCGCTGGCAGTTAAAACGGCCCCCTTCTTCTTATCATATTGTATGAGTTTCTTATCCGAAAGTCGTTTCAGCATGTCAACCACCGACGCGGGGTTATTGGCCAGTTCCTCCGAGATGGATGTGGCGCTTACTTTACCATTACCCTGTTTTTCAAGATGATAAATGGCTTTCAGATAGTTCTCCTCAGATAGTGTTTGCGACATGGTTTTAAATCTCACCTAAAGATAACAAAGATTAACCGGCTTTATTTATTAGTCATGACTAATAAATAAAACACCATCAAACTAAATAAATATATATATTTGGACTAATTAATACCTGCGGTCAGAATGAAAATTTTACTTCTTTTAGGTGGGTTGCTGACTTCGGGATTTATTCGGGCCCAATCCAGGGTGATACAGGGGGTCGTTTGTGATTCGTACTCAGGTGAATTTCTTCCTTCTGCCACGATTACTGTAAAGGGCTCGGGAAAAGCGGTTACCGCGAATGCCCATGGTGCGTTTTCCTTACCGGTTCCAGCCGCAACCCGTAATACGATACTGATCATTTCATATTCCGGATATGAAACAGATACGATGATGGTAAATCCGGCACAGGATAATTACCGGGTAAAGTTGATGCCATCAGTAAATAACATGCACGATGTAGTCGTAACGACCGGCGTATCGAAAGCAACCTTGGTTAAAGAAAGCCCCATACAGGTCATGGTCATTTCCGCCAGGACCATAGACCGGGCAACGGAGGAAAATATTATAGATGCACTCGCCCAGAGCGCACCCGGTTTCAACAGTGTGAAGACCGGTCCCGGAGTGTCAAAGCCATTTATCCATGGTCTGGGTTATAACCGGGTACTTACGTTATACGATGGCGTCCGGCAGGAAAGCCAGCAATGGGGTGATGAACACGGAATCGTAGTGGATGACTACAATATTGAGCGTGCGGAAATCATAAAAGGACCGGCAAGCCTGTTATACGGATCAGATGCGCTGGCCGGTGTGATGAGCCTCTTTCCTGTTATGCCATATAATACCCATGGGAAAGTAATCGGCAGATATACATCAGAATATCAAAATAACAATGGGTTGACGGGGAACGGGATTCGATTCATTTATGGAAACGGGCCCTGGTCCTATGCACTGCGCGGATCCTACAGGATCGCGAAAAATTACCATAGCCCGGTAGACGGATGGGTCTATAACACGAATTTTCGAACCACCAATGCATCACTCACCATTCAATACCGGGCCGCTTCCGGATTTACAACCCTGAATTTTAATCTGTATGATACCAAACATGGAATTCCGGATGGCAGCCGGGATTCGATCACCAGACAATTCACCAGACAGGTTTATGAAATTGGGGCCCAACCCGGGGATGATATAAAGGAGAGACCCGTTGTTCCCTACGACTCACTCAATAGTTATGTATTAAGTCCGCTTCACCAACGCATCCGGGATTATAAATTTTACAGCAATAACCATTATGAAATCGGGAAAGGATACCTGGATGTCCAGCTGGCATTCACACAAAATCTGCGAAGTGAATTCAGTCATCCGACAAATCGGGATCAGGCCGGGTTATTGGTCAGACTCAATACCATGAACTATGGACTCAGATATACAAAGAGGATTTTTGCCGGCACTGAAATGACTTTGGGTATCAATGGCATGTACCAGGATAACAAAAATCTGAATGCCACGGATTTTCCAATACCCAATTTTAAATTATTGGATGTCGGCCCGTATCTGTATATTAAGAAAAAATGGGAGCGCTGGACGCTAAGCGGGGGTATGCGATTTGATAGTCGTGCGCTGAAAGGAAATAATTTTTATACCAGACGGGACCCGGGCACTGGATTTTTTAAACAAGTGGAATCCGTCGATACGACCGGAGCCTTTCTACAGTTTCCGGCTTTCAATAAAACCTTCGCGGGTTTTTCTTTTAGCGCGGGGGCAACTTTTCTCCTGAATCAGCAGATCAGTTTCAAAGCCAATGTGGCCCGTGGTTTCCGGGCGCCAAACATATCTGAATTTGCTTCAAACGGCCTCGATCCGGGCGCCCATATCTTTTACCTGGGGAACCGGAATGCAGTTCCCGAGTTCAGCCTTCAGGAAGATTTCGGCATTGAGATGCAATACAGGGATATTTCGGTTTATGTAAGCATTTTTAATAACTACATACAGAACTATTTGTATGAATCGCAGGAAACGGACGGACAAGGCAATCCCGTTGTTATTGTTCTCGGAAACAAAACCTTCCGGTGTGAACAGTCCTCAGCGGATCTTTTTGGATTAGAAGCAACAGTAACCCTGCATCCTGAAAAATTTAAAGGCTTTTCCTTTGAGAATTCTTTTTCCTTCATAAACGGATATAACCTGGATTCAAAATATAAGAATACGGGTATGAATGGACGATACCTTCCTTTTATACCTCCGGTTCACCTTGTATCCGGAATAAGTCAGGAGTTTAGGACAAGCTCTTCTGTTTTTACGTCCCTGACTATAAAAGGCACTGCAAATTTTAATGCTGCCCAGAATCATTTTCTGGCGCTGAATAAAACAGAAACATCCACACCCGGATATACGCTGTTCAACGCAGGTATATTGGCAACCATAAAATATAATAATAATTTTTCATTGCAATTTCAGGTTCAATGTAACAATCTGCTAAATGCGACATATCAGTCAAACCAGAGCCGCCTGAAATATTTTGAATATTACCAGGCCTCCCCAAATGGATATTTGGGGATTTATGGAATGGGAAGGAATATATGTACCAAGCTGATCATTCCTTTTTAAGGATTATAACTTGAAGAGCCCAAAACTTCTGATTTCCACTTTACTTTTCTGATTTTTATTGCAGTACAAAAAGATAATACAGGTTATATTATCGTGATTCCTTAAATTACGTGTCCATCTTCCTGCAGAGAATCAAATGGAAACTCTTCATTTAGAAATGGCCTCGCTTTAAGAGGGGAACGTGTTGCTGAATCCGCACCTGATTTAAATTAATTTTCTAACCCTGCTCTTGTTCGATGTAATTAACGGCGACCAGCTTTAAATAGCAGGGGATTTTTATAGTCCTGCCTCGAATCTATTAGCCCATAGTATAACGTAAAATCACTGCATAGATTATTCTTTCACTATACAACAAAAATTTCATGAAAAAATTAGTTATCCTGACAGCAGCCATCCTTTTTACGGCAGTTTATGTAAAAGCGCAAACCTCCGATCCCGAATCGGATTATATCAAAAAAGCCTATTCAAAAGATAAAAAGACGATCGTAGATGAATACATGAACCTGAATGTGCAGGATGGCGGAAAGTTCTGGCCTGTTTATGCAGATTATGAATCCAACCGGGAAAAACTCGCTGCGGCCCGTATTAATCTGATCAGCCAATACATCAGCAAATATGATAGTCTGACCCCGGATATGACAGACAAGCTTGTAAAAGCATCTTTCGATAATACCCTGTCGCTTGATAAGTTAAATTCAGATTACTATGAAAAGATGAAAAAAGCTGTCGGTGCTGTCAATGCCGCAAAATATATGCAACTGGAAATCTATCTGCAAACCATGTGGAAAGCAGTTGTACAGAGCAATATTCCATTGATCGGTGCATTGAACAACACAAGACAGAACTGATTTTTTATTGCACTAATCACAAAGGCCGGTCGACATCTTTTTAATATGGTATCTCCTGGCATTAAAAAAAACACAATGAAGCAAAAATTGAAACAACAGATCCTTTATCTGTTTACAGTTGCTGCAACGTTACTCGGCATTTTCCCTTTACAAGCTCAGAAAATCAATGGAACACCGGGTTCTCCTTCTTCTACCTATACAATCCAGGGGAAATCACTGCCGATACCACCCCTTCCTTTCGGTGGTGTGATTAAGACAGATGCAGTAAACTCAACGCCTTACTGGCCTGCACGACTTGCGCCGCCTAAGGGCGCTCCTAATATACTTCTCATCATGACAGATGATCAGGGGTATGGCGTTTCAGGAACATTCGGAGGCGTCATCCCAACGCCTGGATTGGATCGCGTTGCAAAGGCGGGACTGCGCTATATTCAATTCCATTCTACTGCGCTTTGTTCACCCACCCGGGCTGCTCTGATAACCGGTCGCAATCATCATTCGGTTGGCAGCGGGGTAATCGGAGAACTGTCCACCGGTTATCCGGGTTATAATTCGATCATCGGACTGAACAATGCCAGTATCGGTACCATTCTTCAGGACAATGGTTATTCCACTTCCTGGTTTGGAAAGAACCACAATACACCAAACTTTCAATACAGTGTTGCCGGACCTTTCGACCAATGGCCCTCGGGTATGGGCTTCCAGTATTTCTATGGATTCATGGGCGGTGAGACCGATCAGTGGACGCCATACCTTTTCCGCGATCACACGCAGATCTTTCCGTTTGTAAATAATCCGGGTTACAATCTTACAACCGACCTGGCTGACGAGGCGATCAAACATATGAGGGATCTGAATGCAGCCGCGCCGGATAATCCCTTCTTTGTTTATTATGTACCGGGTGGTACACATTCTCCGCACCAGCCGACAAAAGAATGGATCGAAAAATTCAAAGGCAGGTTCGACATGGGATATGAGAAATTGCGCGATACTATTTTCGCCAATCAGAAACGGCTCGGCGTCATTCCGCCAAATGGCCAGCTGACTCCCTGGCCTGAAAGTATTCCTCATTGGGACTCGCTTTCATTCCTTCAGAAAAAACTATTTGCACGCCAGGCGGAAGTATTTGCCGCATACGCCGCCTATACCGACTTTGAAATTAACCGCGTCATCCAGAGCGTCGAAGACATGGGGAAACTGGACAACACACTGATCATTTATATCTGTGGTGATAATGGTACGAGTCCGGAGGGTACACTCTATGGTGCCTACAATCAGCTGACCGCCTACAACGGTATCCTGGAAGCGCCGATGGTTTTGCAAATGTTGCACTATGATGAATGGGGCTCCGAACAGACTTATCCGCATATGGCCGTGGGCTGGTCTTGGGCATTTGATGCGCCTTTTAAATGGACCAAACAAGTCGCTTCCCATTTCGGTGGAACCCGCCAGGGAATGGCCATTTCATGGCCCGGTCATATAAAAGACGTCGGCGGCATTCGTTCGCAGTTTCATCATGTGATTGATATTGTGCCAACCATTCTTGAGGCCATTGGCATACAGGCACCTGACACGGTAAACGGAATAAAACAAAAACCGATAGAAGGAGTCAGTATGTTGTATACTTTTGACTCAGCAAATGCCAATGCGCCCTCCAGGCATGAAACGCAGTATTTCGAGATGGCTGCTAACCGCGGAATTTATCACAATGGATGGTATGCGAATACCGTTCCTTTCGCTCCGCCATGGCTGCTGGCAACAGGTAAATTACCCAACGTAGATTCGGGTTACAAATGGGAGCTATACAATCTCAAAGAAGATTTTACACAATACAACGACCTGTCAGCAAAATATCCCGATACGCTAAAGAAAATGCAGGCTCTCTTCCTGTCTGAAGCCGCGAAATACAATGTTTTACCGCTAGATAATACCGCTTTCTCCCGCCTGCTTACAGCGAGACCATCTGCCATCGCCGGAAAAACAGAGTTCACTTACACAGGCGAAAACGTAGGAATACCATTGGGAAATGCACCGAGTATTTTAGACAGGGACTATACCATCACTGCCCAGGTTACGGTTCCATCCGGCGGGGCAGAAGGGATGATTGCGACCCTGGGCGGACGATTTGGTGGGTACGGACTTTTTATGAGTCATGATTATAACTGGTGGCTGAAAGGGAAATTTTTTACCTATACGGGTATTGCATTTTTCATTTTAGGATTGTTCATTCTCTGGCGTGGAAAATCAAAAAACTGGAAACGCTGGAAAATAGGATTTGGAAAATTATTATTAACACTTACGGCACTTTGGTTGCTCCTGATGCTGCTCACCGGCTTGTTCGGATTAGGCAGGGGTAGGCCCGTTTTTGTATATAATTTCCTGGATATGGAACGCTTCAGATGGGAAAGTGCAAGTGGCCTGGGCTCTGGTAAACACACCATCGTGTTCGATTTCAAATACGATGGTCCCGGTCCGGCTAAAGGGGGAACCGGTGTATTATCAGTAGATGGCAAAGAAACGGCCAAAAAAACAATTGCGCATACCATTCCGCTCATGATGACCATAGACGAAACATTTGATATCGGAATGGATACCCGTTCGCCTGTTGTTGAATTTGCCTATGATCTGCCATTCCGTTTTACCGGAAATATTGATAGCCTGAAATATAAACTTGGGCCCGAACAAATAAGTCCGGCGGAAAAACAGGTCGCAGTCGATGCGGCCGAAAAAGCAAAAGATTAGATGTTTAACAACCAGCGTATTCAGACAATGCATGAGTAAAGTAAAGAGTTGGATTATAATTCTCACTATATACAATAGCTTTCCGTTTGAAGGCTATTGTATTTTATTATCAGAAAAATGAAATCATTTCTAACGTATACCGCCGTTATCGAAGCGTTAACCGGCTTTGCCCTGTTGGCAATTCCTTCCAAAGCCGCCTGGTTATTACTGGAAACGGAACTCAGCGGACCACTGGAAATAATATTGGCCATGGTTGCCGGTGCCGCTATTCTGTCCCTGGCATTTACCAGTTGGCTGACAAGAAAAAAAACTACTGGTCTGGATTCTGTCAGGATGCTTTTGTTTTACAATTTTGCTTTGACGTCCATTCTACTGTATGCAGCGCTTGGTCTCGGATTCAAGGGCCCCGCATTGTGGGGGGTAATTATTTTTCATTTATTCCAGACAATAATGAGTATCCGGATCATTCAAAAAAAACCGGTTTAGTGAAATTTCCAATACATATCGAAGCCGGATATCCCATAAGCGGAGAAATCGCAGGCAGAATAATACGAATACTTTGGTTCACAGTGATTCTTAACTTATAAATACCATCGATTTTTTGATTAAAAACCTGCTCATAATCATTCCGATATTTTCATTCCCATTTCAAATTCATGCCCAGGATTTGGAACCCAGAAGTTATGCCGTTGTGCCAAAAGGATTGCATGCAGCCGCTTTGTCGTATACATTCTCCAGTGGAAATGTGATTTCGGATTTCACTTCGCCTCTTCAGGATTTGGATATAAAAACTTCGGCAATCAACATAGGATATGTGCAGACATTTTCATTATTCAGCAAGCTGGCCAGGCTGTCGGTAAGTCTTCCCTATGGTTTTTTAAATGGAACGGCCAAAGCGTATGGCATGGACACCAGCGGCTCAAGGAATGGATTCTTTGACGGGAGGATAAAATTCGGTGTCAATCTGATCGGCTCTCCCGTTCTTTCCCCAAAGGAATTTCAAAAATTTCAGGAGCATACCGTGCTGGGAGCCAGTCTGGTCATTTCCGTTCCGGTCGGTCAGTATTTCCCATCCAAGCTGATAAACCTGGGATCTAACCGCTGGGGCTTTAAACCGGAAATCGGAGCTTCCCGGCGCGAGGGAAGATTGTTTTATGAAGTGTATGGAGGGGTTTGGATATTTACAAGCAATGATGCTTATCTGAAATCATCCACGTTGGATGAGAAAGTATTGTTGAGTTTTCAGGCTCATGTGGACTATACATTTAAACATGGTAAGTATGTCGCACTGAACGGTGGTTTTGCGGATGGCGGTGAAACGTCAATTAATGGCGTTGAAAAAAATGATGAGCAACAAAACTGGAGAATCGGAGCAACCTTTTCGACACCCGTTTTCAATAAACATCAGTCCGTTAAGGCTTTGATCAATACCGGTATTGCCACGAGGGCCGGACAAAATTATACCGCTATCACCCTGGTGTATCAATATAGCTGGTTTTAAAAAATGAAATTTAAATTCTATTCTCCATTTCTTTAAAATAAAAACAATGAAAAAAACACTTATTATTTGTGGTTTAGTCCTCGCGATATTTTCCGGCGCATGGGCACAAGACAATAAGACAAACCTAAGTCTCCAGGTATCCGGCGCCGCGGCAGCCAACCGGGCACAACTGGCATCTTATGTGTGGACCCGGACCGTCCAGGTATTTATAGGGGGCGAATTGAAAAATACGATCGTCAGTTCCCTTTCGATAGGACCGGATGGAAAAATGGTAACGACAGCGGTTTCTTCCACGCCGACGTCTGCACCCCCGACCAAGGGCATACGCGGGAATATTGCAAAAAATAAAATTGATGACATGAAGGAGTATATTGATAATGCCATGACGGTCAGCATGGGATATTTGTATATGTCCAAGGGCAAAATGGTTGATTTTTTTAATGCGGCGGGTATTGCGCAATCGGGAAATACAATTACCGTATCGGGTAGCAATGTAAATCAGCCCAATGATCAGCTTGTTTTACAAGTCGCTTCGCCTTCCCTTGCTTTTATCAATCAGACATTCAAATCAGCCGTATCGAATGGAGATGCCATCGCCGGCACTGTGAATTATAAAACATTTGATAACGGGCTGACAGCCATTAACGATTCCGAACTGGACCTTCCTGCAAAAAACATGAAGCTGATGATCTCCAATACGAATTATGCGAAAAAGCTACAATAAACTGGTTGACAGTCGAAACGTCTGGCTATGCAGATGAGTTAAGGTTTTTCTACCGTTACATCCTGGGCCAGTACGGCTTCGTCCGGCGTTGTTTCGAGGTCACGGTTAAATGCATACAAAGCACTATCCGTGGCCTTTTCACCTCCGGCGATTTTGATCTTATCCATCAGATCAATGGCCAGTGTTTCTTCCTCTGTTTGTTCCTTGACAAACCATTGCATAAAATTCCATGTTGCCCAGTCTTTTTCCGCCATACTCATTTCAACGATCCGGTATATGTTGGAAGTATTTTCTACTTCTGATTTAAATACTTTTTCAAAGCAGTCGTTCACGCTGGTCGGATTAGGACCCGGATCAGGAATGGCGGTGACCACCACTTTGGCGCCCCGTTTTAAAATGTATTCCAGGATTTTCATCATATGATTGCGTTCTTCATTCTCATGACGGAAGAGGAAATTGGCAATGCCATCATAGCCCTCTCCACTTGCCCATGCGGCATAGGAAAGATATATCTGCGCATTATGCGCCTCGTTGGTCATCTGGGCGTTCAATGCTTTGGCAAGAGTAGAAGACAGCCTGTTTGTATCCATTTTGCTTGATATTGTTTGACGAATTTAATAATTATTCACTTCTGAATTTATTTATGAACGGGCTTAAGCAAACCCAGGAACTCCAACCACTCCCCATACCTGTCAATCCATGAATCGGTTGGAATATGCTGGATGCTCATTCCAAAACCATGCCCGCCCCTGGCGTACAAATGCATTTCAACGGAATGTTTTGCCGCGAGCCATTTATCATATAGATCTACACTGTTCGACGCGAGTCCAAGCTGATCGTCACTGGCACAGGATAGAAACAGGGGTGGGGCGTCGGGCAATACTTCACTTATCAGGGATGCGGGCATATAAGCGTAGATAGGGGCAACAAAATCCGGCCGGTTTTCTTTGGTGTAGTTAAAGGCGGCAGAAGCGGTCACGGTTCCTCCTGCTGAAAATCCAATAATACCAATGCGGTCCTTTGAAATATTATATTCGGATGCGTGATTGCGGACATAGGCGATGGCTGTCCTTCCGTCCTGAATGACGAGGGGGATCATCGATTTCATTTCCGCATCATATGTATCTTTACGCTTGGGGTCAGAAAATCCAGCTATCATATCTCCTAAAGGATCGTCTGAAGTGATGTGCGCAACCCGGTATTTCAGGACAAAGGCCGTAACTCCTTTTTTTACGAGCCATTTGGCAACCAGCGTGCCTTCATTATCAATCGTAAGAAAATGAAACCCGCCGCCCGGGCAGATGATTACAGCCGTGCCGTTGGCAGTGGCTGGATCAGGCAAAAAAACGGTCAGGGACGGATTTACTACATTGTAAACAGTCATTTGATGGGCAATATTTTTATCATTCTGTTTCTCCACCCAGTTCCAGCTTTCAGATCCCGGCGCGGGGCCATCGTACAATCTGATCTCTTTTTGCGCCCGGGCAAAGCCCGAAACCATCAATAAAAAACAAAGGATTTTTTTCATGGCAAATATTTAATCATTAGCGGTTTGATTTGTTACTATCCTTTCAAATAAGCGTTCGGAATATTTGGGGGCACATATTGAATTCCATAAGTGGAATGGATTAATATGGAAACAATCTCGTAGATCTGCTTTTCTGTTCTTTGAAACTGGCGAAGAAGTCCCATCATGGCGTAACTGATGGGATTTACAGAAGGAATGAATGTTTCCCATTGGTATCCTTTACCCCAAATCAATCCGCTCACCGTGATATTTAAATCAGCACCATTTGATAATAAGTATTTCATCATGTCAATACATCTGTTGTCGTATTGATTCACGGTATGAAAAATCGGGGTGTGCCCGCCAAACCCAAATGCATCTTTTCCAGCCTTTGTGTTGATGTCTGCCCCGAATTTCACAAGGACCCGGGCACAGGCAACATGATTATATTCTGCACAAATATGTAATAATGAAGATTTATATAAGGGCGTAAACGTGCAATCCAAATGGTATTCCTTGTGGACCAGGACAGGATCCCGGGTTAACAAATTTTCAAGATTTTCTGAATCGTCCAGTAGTACCGCGAGTAATATTTTATCGTCGAAAACCAATCCATATTCAACAAAAACGGCTGCACATTCTTTGAATTTCGGACCCCGCAGATATTCGGTGATCAATTCATAAATCAGGGGTCTGTTATTAAAACTGGTATTTGGATCCACCCCATTTTCAAAACACTCTCTTATTCCTTCAACTGAATGAATTTCAATGTCACCTATTATTTTTTGTGAATAATCCATAACAATCCCATAACCGGAGAAAAAAAGAAACCTAAAGAAACAAAACAGTTCTTACATATTCCCTTTCTTCATTTCATTGAACGCAAAATCAGCGGCCCTTGCGGTCAATGCCATATACGAAAGCGAAGGATTCTGGCAGGCACTCGATACCATGCAGGCACCATCGGTTACAAAAACGTTCTTAGCATCCCATACCTGGTTATGGGCATTTAAAACGGAGGTTTTCGGATCCCTGCCCATCCTGGCGGATCCCATTTCATGAATGCCCTGACCAATCGCATAATCCTTATCCCAGGTGGTGATATTTTTAATGCCTGCGGCTTCAAACATGGCTACCAATTCTTTGATAATGTCCTTCCGCATAGCCAACTCATTTTCTTTTAATCCGGCATCCATTGTCAGAACCGGTAGTCCCCATTTATCTTTTACTTCTTTATTTAAACTGATTTGATTGTCGTGATAGGGCAAAATTTCACCGAATCCGGTTGCGCCAATCGCCCAGCCACCCGGTTCCGTAAGCGCTTCTTTAAAATCTGCACCAATATGTAATTCGGCAATCTCCCGGCTCCATCCCTGCCGGCTCGCGCTTCCCTGGTATCCATATCCGCGAAGGAAATTCCTTTTGTCGCCATAAAGGTTTGCAAAACGCGGGATATAAAAACCATTCGGCCTTCTTCCGTAATAATATTTGTCCTCATATCCCTCCACGGTACCCTGGGCACCCAGCATATAATGGTGATCCATGATATTATGTCCAAGCTCTCCACTGCTGCTGCCAAGTCCATCGGGCCATACACCTGTTGCCGAATTCATGAGTACCCAGGCACTGTTCAAAGTAGAAGCATTTAAAAAAACAATTTTGGAATGGAATTCATAGGTTTTATTGGTTTCTGAATCGAGTACTTCAACGCCGGTGGCTTTTTTGGCATTTTTGTCATACAGAATTTTGGTGACGATGGAATACGGCCTCACCGTTAATTTACCCGTTACCATGGCTGCAGGAAGGGTGGAAGATTGTGTGCTGAAATATCCGCCGAAGGGGCATCCCTCCCAACACCTGTTTCGAAACTGGCATTGGGTCCTGCCGGGTATCGGGGCCGTCAGGTTAGCAACCCGGCCGATAAACATATGACGCTGGCCCTTATAAAAAGATTTTATTCTTGCAGCCACATCCTTTTCCACGCAATTCAGGTCCATGGGCGGAAGGAACAAACCATCCGGCAATTGTTCCAACCCTTCTTTGGAACCGCTGATTCCGGCAAAGGTTTCTACGTGATCATACCAGCGTTCCAAATCCTTATAACGAATCGGCCAGTCAACGGCTATTCCGTCTTTTGCATTAGCGTCAAAATCCAGGTCGCTCCACCGGTAACTTTGCCTGCCCCATAAAATGGAGCGCCCACCCATCTGATAACTTCTCCACCAGGTGAAAGGTCTTTTTTCAACATAGGGACAATCCTTTTCATTTACCCAATAGTCCATAACCGCTTCCTGCGCCGCCGTTCCATACATCGCCCAGTCCCGCGATATCACCGGATTATCTTTTTTTTGCTGCAGGGTAGCGGCCCCGCGGTGCGGGAAATCCCAGGGATTGTAACTGGCCGTTTTGTATCCGCTGATATGATCGAGTTTCGGACCCCTTTCCAGCATCAGGACACGGAGACCTTTTTCAGTCAGCTCTTTGGCGGCCCAGCCGCCACTGATCCCGGATCCGATGACGATCGCATCATAGGTATTTTGTGCGGCAGCTTTGTTATTTACTAAAAGAGAATCTCCAGGCATTTTTTTTATTTTGATTCTTAAAAAAGATATCTATTGAATTACAAAAGGCGTTAGGCGTTTAGCGTTAAGCGTTAGGCGTTAAACCTTAGGCTTTCCTTACTGACTGACAAGTGACACAAAACAACCCGGTTGCAAAATGAACATGGCTTTTCCCTGGCTGACCTGGACAGGAATGCCTTCCTTCATGGATAAATCTTTATCAGTAGAGAAAATTTTGAACGACTTAACCGCAGGAGGAATGCCACCTACAAATACTTTTCTTTTGGCTCCATTGTTTACTATATGAATCACATATTTTCCCGAGTCGCGATTACCCAGCGCAGCGCAGGTTATCGCGGGCTGGTCACCGGTAACGGGCAGATAGTTTAGATTCTCGGGTGTCGAAGCCAGTTGCTTCAGGTTCCAGAAACGCTGTGTCGGTTCAAGCGGTCCTTCTTTTCCAAAAATTCCGCCACCGGTCAGCGGAGAATAGTCCGCCGTCAACTGCCATTGCAGGATGCTTATTGGCTGGCAGATGGCCATCAGCCGGATATACAGGTTGATTTCCTCCATCGCATAAGTCTGCTCCAGAAATATGGCGGGATAAGCCCAGGCGGCCGCGTCGATACTTCCTTCTCCGACAATCAGCGGCAGGTTGATTTCCTTTGAAGCCGCCGCCCAATGCAACAATGTTTCCGAGTCCCATCCCCTCCAGGAATGAAAAGACACGGCGCCAATATATGGATGTGCGGATGGGTCTTTCAATGCAGGTTCGATAAATGCATAGGTAGTTGCATCCGAATTATCTCCCAGCAACATTTTAGTTTGAAGGCCGCGGGAAAGAAAATATTTTCCAAGGCCCCTGATCAGTTCATCATGCTGCTCTCCGGTTTGGCGGATATAGATTCCCAAATCAGATTCATTGAAAGAAAAAAACCTGACCCGCACGCCATATTGATCTTGCAGGTACTGAATATAATCCGCGATGGATTTATAAATGGCCGTTAAACTATCCGGATTCAAAGGATTTCCCCAGGGTTCATCAGCAGAGTGAGAAAAATGGGGTTTGCCTATGATTGCCCAGGCAGGAGGGGCCCAGGCAGTAAGAATGATCGGAATTCCTTTTTGCTGAAGTTTCTGTGCCATGGCCATGGCTCGCTGAACATGGTCATCCAGGTGACCCGCCCGGGCAGTCGCGACCGGGTCCGCGTTTTTCTCGGGTTGCCAGAAACGCCAGGGCATTTCCACCCGACCCCAGGCCACCCGCATATTGTTCAGGCAATAATCGATCACCTGCGGATCGTTTTTTAGATTCTGAATACGGAAATTGCCGCCAAGCCCCGCAAACACCCTTCCCGGATTTGAGACATCCAGGTTCAGGTGAATATCTTTTTTATCGATCAGACCGGAAGTTTCGAGCGTAAATGTTTTTTCACCAGACTGGCCGGCCTGCATTTTTCCCGTTTGCAGCGGGAGATAGATTTCAAGATGCTGATCATTGGTTTTTGATTCTAATCTAAGGAAGACTGAGTCTTTATCCTGCCATTGAATATTTATTTGCCGCTGAGAGGAATGAACGCTAATCTCATTGGCTGAAATGCTCATGAGGACTCCCCGGGGGTCTGGTTTTAAATCGGCAATTGACTTTGACTGCGCCTGACCAAAACGGATCGTTCCCTGTCCATAATCCTCTAGGGGAAGGCTTATACAAAAAAAAGCTCCGGAGATCAGCGTATCGGTATTCGAAACAAATCGCAAACGTACACTGGCTTTTCCCGGACCAGGATCCGTCACCGTTTCGGTGAAAGAGATACTTCCTATCCGTGTTGCAACGACCTGCCGGCCACTGTCACGGCTGAATTTTGGACTCTGCTGCTCCTTACCGGTAGCGATAAGAGACGACCATGGGTTACCAACGACGCGTATGCTGGTTTCAAATCTCATCAGCTCTCCCTGTATCCGGATCCCGGTAATATTTCCCCAGGCCTGCAGTTCCGTTTGACCGGTTGACCTTTGCAAAAATGCAAAACAAAAAATAACCGAAAGCATCGCAACTCTTTGTCGGCAACTTGTATTCATGAATTGACTTTTATCTCTGAATGGAATGATCATGGACTTTTGTTTTCATTATTCTTGCAGTTTCTTCCCGATAGATCGCGATCCGGTGATTCACGACCAGATTAGGAACAGCCAGTGTGTTATTCGCTGCCTGCACAACGATTGCCCTGGATGCCTGCGCCGGCATATGACAGCCAGTGCAATTATTTTTTATAAAAACGATATTTGAATCGTTCGCCATTCCGCAAAAATGCTGGCCCGGTGCGTGGCAGTTCTGACAAGTATGGTTAAAATTTTGGACAAGTTCCCGTTCATTTACATGGGCATTATGACAGGTTGAACAATCCATATTACTCATCCGGAAACATTTACTCTGGGATAACAATTGGGTCTGGTTGCCATGTACATCTACCTGATCTCCGGTAGACAGGGGTATTCTGTAAGAAGAAAGACTGTCTCCCATTTTAAAACCAAAAGTGGATTTTAGCAGTATATGTTTGGTTCCGGAATGACAGACCGCGCAGAGGTCAATTTTCTGCGCCCTGCTCAGGGTCTTAAAAGAAACCAGGAACCGGGATTGCTTTTCTTCAGGATGCGCATCATGAAACTGAACATGTGCAGTGGCCGGACCATGACACCGCTCGCAATCGATATTTAATATCCAACTCTTTTCGATGTCGGATTTGTTGATTGCGGCTTGTCCGACATTGGCAAAAGAACTGTGACATTCAAAACATTCTTTAACCACCGGACGATTGAAAGTAAGGTGCGCAAAGTCATAGCCCGGACTACTGGTCCAGCGATTCAGTGCCGTAAAATAAGATACCGGCAATTCAAAAAAACGGTCACCCTGCCGGTAGAGATAAGTCTGACCTTTAACCGCGCCCATGACCAGATCAAAGCGGTAAGCGGAAATGGGTCTGTTATTACGATATAGCACCTGGTAAAGTCCCGAATCCTTTTTTTCCATCACAATCTTTGTTGAATTATTGATCACTATTTCATTCGAATCCCTTGAAAAATTACCCGCAACGGAAATCTCATTCGCAACCCGGGTGGAAAGAAAATGAGCAGTATGTGCATAAGGACCGGAAACCGAACCGTGGCAGCGTACACATTCAACGGACCCGGCATATGCCGCGCCCCGGGGATCCGCAGACAGCTGGCCACGAAAACACCGGGTGAATAAAAAGACGGTAGTCACAATCCCCGCCAATAAAAATATTTTCCTGAAGTCCATGGTTGGAAAGGCTTGGTTAGGCTAAACTATTTTTCCTTCTGTTTCGTAAAGGATATATTTTTAACGACCCCATGACCATCGGTTATACTTATCGCAGAGACGTTGTTCCCCACGCTCAGGAAACTGGCTGATTGAGACAAAAACGATGAGCCCTGGTTGAGTTCCTGTTTTTGAATTTTACCGCTGGCAAAGGTGAGCGTGGCAAAGCGGTCTCCCGGACTCACCCGGATGATCCGTTGTTGTTTATTCATTTCAAATAAAATCAGATTACCGCGGTTCTGACTGGCTGCGACCAGGTATTTATCCTTTCCTCCAGTTAATTTCACCAGTGCTTTTCCATCACCCGGAATCGATACGCCACTTTGCAGCATGGACAACGCTGTGAAACCACCCGCACCATCGCCTTTTAATAATAACCCGTTGAATGCATCATACCGGCCAATGCCAATCGCTGTGGCATAATCGTTTCCGTTGATCAGTACATCCAGGTTTCCGTCACCGTCAAAATCGTCGACGACCATTCCATTAATCACCGAGACCTGGGCCTCATCAGGCAGGGGAATCATGGTAAATTTTCCGCCTCCGTCATTTCGAAGAAAACAGGATTGCAGGGTGGTGGCCTTTAATCGCAGGGCGCCCTTGCGTTGTTCCGGAGTCAGCACATCTTCCATCGTGGCGTTTGCATAAGACTTGTAATTGGCAAATCTTTTTTTCATGCTGCTCAGTTGTCTGGTGATATCATCCCTGCCCTGGGCCGGAAATTCTTTTTTAACGCCCTGTTTATCCGGCAGGAATAAGGAAGGTATACCGACATATTTTCCATTGCCGTCAAAATCCTTGGCTGTTATATATATGGGCCACTGGGGGGTTGGCTGATATAATGAGTTGCTGCCCGTGTTGCCGATGATATAATCCATTCTGCCCGTATGCCTGAAGTCGCCGGCTGCAATGGAATTCCACCAGCCTGACTGCTGGCCCACACCGGAAGCATCGGTTACATTTTTAAATTTTCCATTTACATTCCTGAAAAAGGAAACGGGCATCCATTCACCCACGACGATCAGGTCCGTTTGTCCGTCGCCATCAAAATCAGTGAATAGCGCATCGCAAACCATGCCAATGTTTCTCAATTCAGGAGCCACTTCATCCGTTACATCCGTAAAATGGACACGACCGTTTTCAGAATCATTCCGGAAAATAAAACTGCTAACCGGTTTCGGATAGTTCCACGGATCCATACGGCCCGAGATGAAAAGATCCGGTTTTCCATCGTTGTTGTAATCGATCGTCCGGACGCAGAACTTGCTGGTATGATTGACGGGCAGTGCCGATGTGTCCATTGTAAAACTGCCTTTCCCGTCGTTGATATACAACCTGTCCTGGTAACCGGCGTTACCTGGAGACAATTCGTATCCTCCGCTGGTTATATAGATATCCGGTTTGCCATCGCCATTCGCATCGAAAATCAGGATGCCTTCGTCTTTTGAAACTTTTGAATGACTTTTAATACCCGGTATGGAATCTTTTTGCAGGAATTTCCCATCAGGTTGTTGAAATAATATATGCGTCGGATAAACTGCATTTCCCCCAATGACAATATCATCCAAACCGTTTCCGTCCAAATCGCCGGAAGCCAGTGCAGGCGCATATTCCGAAAGTTTATGGGGCAATAAATGCTGAATATCGAAGTCGATAAAATCATAATCATGATGCCGGTAGGTGATGCCCGCGTCGTGGGTCACGGCCTTAAATAGAGCATGGGTTGCTATTGCCGGCTGCTGTAAAGAATAGGGAGTTTTTGCATTTTTAATATCAACCGTAATCACCTGGTTGGCTTTTACATTTTCAATGGTTTGTTGTTTTCCATTATTCCATTTTATCACAACGGAGTCAACTACGGATATGAAGTTTAATCCGAAATGAGCTATTCCCTGCATGCTGGATAAATAACCGCGGTATGGATTATTGTCATACACCTGCTGTTTGCCTTGATCGTAATAAATGCTGGCTATTGCGCCCAGTCCGTTGATATTTCTTACATCCCCCCTGAATTTAATTTGCAGGAAATGCGTGGTTGCGGTGTCTGTATCACGAGACGTATTCCGGTACAATAATGCTTCATCATTCGTATTATTAATCACCATATCAATGGCGCCGTCGTTGTCAAAGTCCGCATAGGCGACTGCAGTAGAGAACGTCGGCTGTTCCAGTCCCCATTCGGCGGTTTCATCATAGAACGTATGGCCGCCCTGATTTCTGAATGCGTAATTGTGAAGTTTTACTTTCGGGATCTGGTCCAGTAAAGTTTTTTTATTGATCAATGCTTTATTATCCTCGCGGTAGGCCATAAAGTCGTGATCGGATACATCGCGCGGAAAACCATTGGTAATGATCAGATCACGATAGCCATCATTATTGAAATCGGCTACCAGGGGCGACCAGCTCCAGTCTGTCTGCGACATGCCACTCATAAAACCGATTTCACTAAAGGCAGGAATACCGATGGAATCATTTTCTCCAATACGTGGACCCTGGTTCAACTGCAGCGTGTTCCGGACATATTGATATTCATATCCGTAGCCATCGAAGTTCTGATAGGTGAGATAAGATTCGGAGGCCAGCATCATTTTCTTACGGTAGTTATCCTCCGGGTTCATGTCGAGTTCAACGACATCGGGCAAGCCGTCATTATTCATGTCTACCACATCCTGCCCCATCGAATTGTAGGAAGTGTGTTTAAAATAATCTTTTACCCGGTTGGTGAACGTGCCGTCATGATTGTTGATATAAAGAATATTGCTCGATAAAAAATCGTCAGAAACATAGATATCCTTCCATCCGTCGTTGTTGATATCGCAAATTGAGGCCGCGTGACCGTACCCTTCGATATTCATCCCTGCTTCTTTTGAAACATCATGGAAAACGGGATGTTGCAAAATGCTGTCCCAATCGTTCCGGTACAATCTTCCAATACTTGGGGCCGTACTCCGCGTGTTCCGCTGAAGAAACGTGGAAGGATTGTCGCCATTAAAAGCTTCGTTGACCGTCAGGTACATGTCCAGGTCACCATCATTATCATAATCAAAAAAACTTGCCATGGTAGACTGGACATGAATATCCAGCCCATACTCCGCAGCCATGTCCTTAAAATGCGGAATTCCGTTCTTATCGATTCCTTGGTTTACGTATAAAATATTTCGTTTCCTTAAGGAATCCTTATAAATCGTATTGCAGATATAAATATCCATCAGCCCGTCATTATTAATATCGATAACGGATATTCCCCGGGCCCATCGGCCCAAACCGGCTACACCCGCCTGATCCGTGATGTCCTCGAATGTAAAATGGCCTTTATTCAGATACAACCGGCTGGAGACCATGTTCCCTCCAAAATATATATCCGGTAATCCGTCGTTGTTGAAATCTCCTATCCCGACACCGCCGCCATTATAGATATTGACCACATCCACCGGGTTGATCGTATCGTTTTCGACGATTTCATTGTTGAAAACAATGCCCGAATGGGAGGACGAGATTTTTTCAAATAAAGTATGTTTTTTGTGGCAGGCGAACAATGCGGACAGGATCAAACCAACGGATAAGAAACGAAATCCTTTCATGTTAAAAAAATATCTGAAAAATAGTGCATGCAGACGATCGTCGCAAAAAAAGGAAGGCCTTGTAAAAATACAAAGCCTTCTGTACCAATTGACGACTTGCTTATCTCAATAGTTAGGATTCTGTGTTAAATTCGGATTGGTTGCTATAGCGTTCTGAGGAATCGGCAACAGATCATGACCCGGAGGTATTGTAACTCCAAATGTATTTTTTATATAGTCGATCTGCAATCCGGATCGTCTCAGGTCATACCATAAAGAAACATCGCCTCCTAATTCGTGCCGGTACTCATTAATAACAATTTGCATGAAATCGGGCCCGAATGGAGAAGGAGGGGCAATGGCGCCACCCCAGGCACGGTCTCTTATCGTTGTTATAGATGCATTTGCTCCTGCAACATCGCCGCTTAGGAATTGAGACTCCGCCAGATCGAGATAAATCTCGCCCAATCGCAGCAGCGTGATATTCTGATCCCCGAAAATGGCCGTGGCTTTACTGGCAGCATATTTACCGGAATTTGCCGGTGTATTACCGCTGACATTCGGGTCGCGCCATTGTTTCACACCATAGTATCCTGACCGGAGCTGACCGGGTTGGTCACCCGTCCATAAATCACCCGCTTTTCCGCAGGTATTGATAATCTTGCCGTCGGTTCCGGTAAAATGGGACGCAGGAAGGGAAAGGGTTCCATTAAAACCTGCAATAACCTGTGGATAGTTTCTGATACCTCCGATCGCTACAATACCGGGACTTGCGATACTGTCGCCCGGACCAATAACTGTTGCCGCCCGGCGGGTGTCACCGGCTTCAAAAGACGTCAACAAGAGTTTGTTGGCATAAGTGTAACCAAAGTTGGAAGTTTCCCAGGGCCACATAAAAGATGAGTTCCAGGTTACTTCGTTATTATTATAACCCCAGTCGGGTGTGGATCCGCCCGGTGTCAGGAACTGCAGTTCAAAAATCGATTCGGCGTTATTTTGATTGTTATATTCATGAATGCTCATATAATTCGAAAGCAACGTATAATGAGGTATCAATTGTTTAAATGTTGTTACCGCGTCTGCATATTTTTTGAGCCACATCTGGGCGCTACCCAGGTAACCCAGTGCAGCCCCTTTAGTAGATCTTCCCAAATCGGAAGGAGCCAGATTTTCAGGCCAGGGAAGCAGAGCGGTAGCGGATGTCATATCAGATACCACCTGCGTAAATACGGAATCCTGCGAACTCCGGGGATGAAGTCCGTTGGTTGATACATTTAATTCAAGCGGTACACCACCAAATGTGCAGGCCAGATAATAATAATACACGCCGCGTAAAAAATAGGTCTGACCGGTCAGGAAGTTGGCCAGTGAATCGGAAATGACCCCGGTGGCATGCATATTTGCAATAATCGGTAAAGCAGAGTTGGCTCTTGATATTCCCTGGTAGGAAAGATTCCAATATGCAGAAAGTGATCCAAAATCGGTCGGGAAGAGATAGGTGTTATAGGAAACATCCGCTCCCCAGTTGAAAAAATCCTGGGAGGTATAATTGGCATTATACCAGAGCGCCTTCAGCACAAAACTCTGGTTATCGTGCTGGAACCCGTCATAGATCGCGTTCACCAGACTGATCCCATCCTGTGGCGTATGAAACAAGGTGGAAGAACTAATACCCTGCGTATTCGTCGTGTCCAGAAAGTTTTTTGAACAGGATAAGGGTATCAATAAAACCCCAAGAGCTGCAAAAATTATAATTATTTTATTTTTCATTTCTATGTATTTAATTTTTCACTAAAAGGTCACATTGAATCCGAGTGTATAAAATTGGGACGTGGGATAAGTACCTACATCTACTCCGGAAGCGGTTACACTCCGGATGGTATTATTGGCGTTATTAATATCCGTACCAGAGGGTTCTCCGATTTCCGGATTAAGACCGGTATATTTCGTAATGGTGAAAAGATTCTGTCCGGTAAAAAAGACCCGGATCTTCAACGGCATATTCCCGGTAGAAATTTTAGCAGGTATCGTATATCCGATTGTCAGATTGCGCAACCGGAGATAACTACCGTCTTCCACGTACACGTCAGAAGGCCGGGTGTTGGCGTTAAACTCATTCGCATCTAACTGGGCATACCGGTTGGAACCATTTGCGGATGTCCATGCGTTCTGATAGTATTTCAAACCGATATTCTCAATACCAACGGATCCGGTTGAACTTCCAAAACTTTCCAATGTCCTTTCCTGGTAATTGTAGATCTTGTTCCCGTAAGAACCATATAAAAATAAACTGAAATCAAAATTCTTGTAGGTTCCGCCAAATGTCAACCCACCGTAAAACTTAGGAATAGGACTTCCCAACTGAGTCTGGTCCTCAGCCGTTATCCTGCCATCGCCGTTAACATCCACAAACTTTCGATCGCCCGGCACAGCACTTTTTTTGGGTCCGGTAGTGGATTCATAAGGAGTTCCGAATTTTGACATGGCCACAGCATTTAAATCATCAATTTCTTTTTGATTCTGGAAAATCCCGGCGGATTTATATCCAAAAAACTCACCCACAGGTCCGCCAATCGTTGTCTTACTAAAAGTTCCCCAGTTGTTACTGCCCGTGGTTGGAAAACCAAGGCTCGCCAGGTTGGTTACATTATCCAACCCATTGGTCAGGCTTAATAATTTGTTTGTAACCGTGGTTATGTTGAATCCGATGTTCCAACGGAAATCCCCGGATTGTTTTGAATAATTAACTGAAAATTCCAACCCGGCATTGCTGATACTGCCCACATTCTGAAATCCGAAGGGGAATCCCGACTGGGGAGGCAACGGAACATTCAGCAGGAAATCCTTGGATTTCTTATAGTAATAATCAAATGTGAAAGTCAGTTGGCCGTTTAAAAAAGCGGCATCCAAACCGATATCGGTCTGATCGGAGGTTTCCCATCTCAAACTGGAATCGGGCAGCTGGCTCAACACCAGGCCGGGTTGATAGACCTTATTGAACGGATAACCATTATTGCCGGAGTTGGTTTCACCCGGTCCTGAAGTATACTGAGACAAATAAGCAAAATTTCCTGCATTGATTTGACTTCCGACCTGACCATAGCTGGCCCTTAATTTAAGGTCTGACAGGAAGTTTACATTCTTCATAAAGTTTTCTTCTTTCATTTTCCAGGCAATGGCTCCGGAAGGAAATACGCCATACTGTTTACCGGGAGGAAAACGGGAAGATCCATCCCTTCTCACCGAACCGGTGATCAGGTATTTATCCATAAATGTGTAGTTCAGTCTGGCAAACTGGGAGTACAGGTTGATGGTAGACTGGTTACCGTAAATATTGGTAATGTTCGCAACGGCTGACAAATCCCTTAGCTGATTGCTCACTAAATTGTTACCCTGCCCTCCGATCTGGCGGAATGTATTTGATTGTGCGGAAACCCCTCCTACAAAGTCAATGGTACTCGCTCCGAAAGTTTTTGTATAGGCAATGGTATTTTCCCAAAGCCATTCGTATGTTGTGTTTGCATTCTGGGAATAGAAATTGCTGCTCGTCTGGGTTCCTGTTCCATATTGGTCAAAGGCCCGGGTATCGGTAGGGGTAAAATAATAACCGGAATAATCATTGGTGTTAACCCCAAAATTGGTTTTTATTCTGAGTCCCGGAAGGATTGTCACTTCCAGAGAGGTGGTCCCCAGGAAATTGTTGGTTAAATTTAGCTGATCCTGCGTTTGAACAAGATATTCCGGTCCGGCGCCCCAGTTCCTGACTGCCTGGTTATTCGGATTGAAGAATCCGAAATTATTTCCGCTTTTAATGGCGGAAGTAATTTTATTTCCCCCGTCGAGGGTAGGCGGCAATTTGCTCAAATATCCTATTCCCGATCCGGCTCCCTGCCCGCCGGTACCAAAGGGGATCTGTGTATTCACCCTCGAAAATTTCAGACTCGTTGACGATCTGAGCCAGGATAGTGGCGTATAGTCCAGGTTGGCGCTGACGTTGAACCTTTTATAATCTGACCGCTGTACGATGCCACTCTGATCAAAATAGCCAAGAGAAACTGCTGTTGACACTTTTTCGTCTCCCCCGCGCAGGGCGACATTGTATTGCTGTCTTACCCCTGTCTGGTAAAGCGCATCCTGCCAGTCGGCTTCATGCAATGTATCTGCATTTGCCCAGTTTGGCAGAGGGGTATATCCATCTGTAGCCGCATGCTGGAAAGCGAGGGCTCCCCATTGCTGGGCATTGAGTACTTTATATGTTTTGGGTTTTGACTGGATGGCAACCTGGGCGTCTGCGGAAATCTGAATTCCATTTCTCCTGCCTCTTTTGGTCGTGATCATGACAACCCCGTTTGCAGCCCGGTTTCCATAAATGGCTGTCGCGGAAGCGTCTTTTAATATATCAATGGTAGCGACATCGTCGGGATTGATATTACTGATCCCGCCCGATAACGGATAACCATCTACAACATATAAAGGATCCGTAAGACCTAAACTGCCCACACCCCGGATCTGGACCTGAAGCCCGCCACCGGGTGCACCGTCATTATTTGTTACGTCAACACCCGCGGCTCTTCCCTGGAGCGACTGTTCCAAAACGGTAACCGGCACCCTTTCGATCTGCTCGGATGTGATGGAACTGACGGCACCGGTCAGGTCCTTTCGTTTGGTGGTTCCGTAACCCACTACGACGACTTCGTTGAGCGACCGCAAATCCCGGTTGAGCGAGACCGTCAGATCGTTGCTGGTGCCGACTTTAACTTCCTGGTAGGTAAAGCCGATGGCGCTGAACTCCAGGGTGGCGCCCGGTGCTGCACTGATTGAAAATGAGCCGTCGTTTGCAGTGGACGTGCCAATCTTGCTGCCTCTCAGGTGTACGCTGACACCCGGAAGCGCGGTACCGGAATCCGATAATACCTTCCCGTTTATAACTTTTGTCTGGGCGGTCCCGGTCAGGCTGGTCAGGAAGAGGAGAATCCCAGTGATCGGGAGAACTTTTCTTATAAATACTTTCAAAAACTGAATATTTTTCATCATTTATGGTATTAGCAGTTAACTAAGTGACTATGCATATTTTATCCGCATCATGGGTAGTTAGAATTCTTTGAACCGAATATGGATGTGATAAAAATGAAGGAGGAACCCGGGAAATGGGAAGTGATTTCGTTTTGGCATAAGCAATTATTTAGTCGTAATCGTTTTGTAGATTCCGGAGTCAATCCGGAATGTTTTGTATTTCTGTTATGAAGAAAAGCATATTCCAAATCTTTATATGATCTGTACTCGTCAAATTGTTTTCATAATGTCTCATTCTCGTCTCAGCTGAAGGTTTATACCGGAAAAAATATTATACATAATACATTTTTTCATTTTTGCAATACTTTTTTAACCATGTCGGCCCCTGGCTGATCCGATTAACTTTTTTTAATCTAATTTGTGTTGACCTAACGATGGACGCTTGAAAGAAAAAATATTACATATTTTTTTG
>Ga0209839_10000046_pt1 | contig 46727 bp, 36 predicted proteins | sample OrgsoiDNA2013050_FD_185800 | JGI IMG/M metagenome (GOLD analysis project Ga0209839, IMG submission 185800) | Permafrost soil microbial communities from the Arctic, to analyse light accelerated degradation of dissolved organic matter (DOM) -... | ecosystem: Environmental > Terrestrial > Soil >... | reverse complement strand
CAACATCAAGCGCATCGCCTTCGTGTGCAGCCTGCTCACGCGCAACGGCGTGATCTGTATCTCCGCCGCCATCGCTCCCTACCTGGAAGCGCGGGCATGGGCGCGCCAGGAGATCGGCAACTTCGTGGAGATTTACGTGAAATGCTCGCTCGAAGTGTGCCGCCAACGCGATGTGAAGGGCCTTTACAAGCTCGTCGACGAAGGGAAGATCAAGAACTTTACCGGCATAGACGATCCCTACGAGGAACCAGAACAGCCCGAACTGGTCGTCGAGACCGACAAAGAGCCGCTCGAAGAGAGCCTCACCCGCATTTTTGCTAAACTGGTGGAACTGGAGTATCTCGGCCCTGAATTCCTGCTGGCACCCGATCGACAGGCAGTACTGTAACTATACGAAAGAGCGGAAAGAAATAGCATGACAGACGCTTTGATTGCTCCTCACGGGGGCACCCTTATTGTAAACCAGGCCGGTGCCGAAGAGCAGGCCGAGCTGCGCGAACGCGCCCGTAGCCTGCCCAGAGTTGTCATCGGCTCGCGCCAGATTGCCGACCTTGAGATGCTGGCGGTCGGTGCCTTCAGTCCCCTCAACGGCTTCTTGCAGCGGGCCGACTACCTGAGCGTGCTCAACAGCATGCATCTCGCCAATGGCCTGCCCTGGTCGATTCCGGTCACGCTTTCGACCTCCACTGAGCAGGCGGCGCAGCTCAAAGAGGGTGAGCAGATCGCCCTCGTCGACGCGGAGGGAGCACTCTACGCGGTGCTACAGTTGCAGGAGAAGTATCCTTACGACAAACAGCTCGAAGCGCGACAGGTGTATCGCACGACCGACGACGCGCATCCGGGCGTTCAGGTGCTCTATCAACAGGGCGACGTGTTGTTGGGCGGACAGGTACGCACCCTTGGTCCATTTCCGTCGGCGTTCTCTCACTATCGCTACACGCCCACGCAGTCGCGCCAGCTCTTCGCCGAGCGGGGCTGGAAGCGCGTCGTCGGCTTCCAGACGCGCAATCCCGTACACCGCGCTCATGAATATATCCAGAAATGTGCTTTGGAGACGGTCGATGGCCTCTTTCTCCATCCTCTCATCGGTGATACAAAGGGCGACGATATTCCCGCCGACGTACGTATGCGCTGCTATACCGTCTTGCTCGAAAACTACTATCCGGCTGAGCGCGTCATCCTGGGCGTATTGCCAGCCGCGATGCGCTACGCGGGGCCACGCGAGGCCATCTTCCACGCGCTCATCCGTAAGAACTATGGCTGCTCGCACTTTATCGTGGGCCGCGATCACGCCGGAGTGGGAAACTACTACGGCACTTACGACGCGCACTATATATTCGCCGAGTTCTCAGCAGCGGAGCTGGGCATCACGCCAATGTTTTTTGACCACACATTTTATTGCAAAGTCTGCGACGCTATGGCCTCGGCAAAGACCTGCCCCCATTCCAGCGAGCAGCATGTCGCGTTGAGTGGAACGAAGGTGCGCCAGCTCTTACAGTCAGGAACTCTGCCGCCGCCCGAGTTCTCACGGCCCGAAGTGGCACAGGTATTGATTGAAGCCATGCGTAAATAAATTTTTCCATGACGTTTCACGCGTCAAAGCAAAGGAGTTCACCGTCTTATGCAGCGACTACTCCCACGACATTGGCACATCGTCGCGCTTTTCGCGCTGCTGGCCTTCGCCCTGATTGGCTGCAATGCTACAGGTGCAGGCGCTACCGATAGTAACGGTAAAGTGATCGTGCGCCTGGGCTATTTCCCGAATGTGACCCATGCCGTCGCGCTGGTCGGCGTGGCGCGTGGCACATTCGCCAACGCCCTGGGATCGAACGTTGATCTGCGCACGACGACGTTCAACGCGGGTCCGTCCTTGATCGAGGCGCTCTTCGCGCACAGCATTGATATTGGTTATGTCGGCCCCAATCCCGCCATCAACGGCTACATCAAAAGCCAGGGAGCGGCGCTGCACATTATCGCGGGTGCCGCGAGTGGCGGCGCGCTCTTCGTAGTGCGTCCGGGAGCCAATATCAAGACGCCGCAGGATCTCGCCAATAAAAAGCTCGCCACGCCACAGCTTGGCGGGACACAGGACATCTCGCTGCGCTACTATCTGCAGCAGCACGGCCTGCAGACGGCGGACAAGGGCGGCAACGTGCAGATCGTCCCGACCGACAATGCCAACATTCTGGCCCTTTTCAAGCAGGGGAGGATCGATGGTGCCTGGGTGCCGGAGCCCTGGGCCACGCGCCTGGTCGACGAAGACCATGGCACAGTCTTCGTCGATGAGCGCACGCTCTGGCCCGGCAACAGGTTTGTCACCACCAACGTTGTTGTCAGCACGTCCTTCTACAACCAGCATCCGGACCTGGTGAAAAAGTTCCTGCAGGCGCACGTCGATACCGTCACCTACATTCAGAAAAATCCGGCCAGCGCGGAGAATATTGTGAACAACGCGATCAAAAGCGTAACGGGCCAGAAAGCACTGCCAGTAGACGAACTGCGCCAGTCCTTCTCCGATCTCGATATCACCTACGATCCACTGGCGAGCACGCTGGCCGAGTCGGCGAATCGCGCCTACGCGCTTGGCTTTCTAGGCAAGAGCAGGCCCGATCTCAGCAAAATTTATGCCCTCGATGACCTGAACGCCGTCCTTTCGTCCAAAGGATTAGCCACGGTCGCAGGATTACAATAAGCACCCAGTAGGGATGGGCCTTGCGTCCATCCAGCCCGGAGCCACGTTATGAGGAACCGGATGGACGCAAGGCCCATCCCTACTGAGGAGTTTGGAAAGGAAAGCAGCGCATGTCTGGTCATTCATCGTTAGAGCGGGTAGAGTCCCAGCGTAGCCCGCTGCTCAAGCCGGGCGGCGTCTCCCTCTCGGTCGAGGGCGTGGGCAAAACATTCATCAGCCGCCAACAGACCGTCCAGGCGCTCAGCCCGATCAACCTGGAGGTCGTGGCAGGCGAGTTCGTCTGCCTGCTGGGACCCAGCGGCTGCGGGAAATCGACGCTGCTCAGCATTATCGCAGGCCTGGAGTCGGCGAGCAGCGGAGAGATCCGCGCCGCTGGCCGTAAGGTACAGGGGCCGGGCACGGAGAGGGTGCTACTCTTTCAAGAGGCGGCCCTGTTTCCCTGGCTGGATGTGCAACGCAATGTCGAATTTGGTCTGCTGCAAGGAGGCGTAAAGCCCAGGGAACGCGTAGATATTGCACAGTCCCTTATAGAGCTGGTGCATCTGCAAGGTTTCGAGAAAAGCTACGTCCACCAGCTCTCCGGCGGCATGCGCCAGCGCGTCGCCATTGCCCGCGCATTAGCAATCGACCCCGCGATCCTCCTGATGGACGAGCCGTTTGGAGCGCTGGATGCCCTGACACGCGATCGGCTGCACACGGAGCTTGAGGCGATCTGGTCGCGCACGGGCAAGACCATCCTGTTCGTGACCCATAATGTGCGCGAGGCGGTCGCGTTGGGCGATCGCGTGCTCGTCTTCTCGCCGCGACCAGGGCGCATCGTGCGCGAGTTTCGCATCGATCTGCCGAGGCCGCGCCTATTGGAGGATCACGCCTTAGTGGATGTCGCGGCGGAGATTCTGGCCGTTCTCAAGGAGACTATAGAGGAGCAGGAGGAGATCGATGGCAGAGGTAAGTAGTTCCGTCGTACGCTCGGCACGCTCCTCGGCGCTGGGCATATGGACACGTCGCCTGGCCTTTTACGCCGCCCTCTTGCTGCTCTGGCAGGTCATCGTCAACCTGAATATCTGGCCCTCCTACGCCCTACCAGGACCGCTGGATGTCTTCAACTCATTGGCGAACGGCATCGCCAGCGGACAATTTATGCAGGCTGCGCTGGTCAGCCTGCAGCGCCTGGCGCTTGGTTACGCCATCTCGCTCGTCCTGGGCACCGTGCTCGGCATACTGGTCGGGCGCTTCTCTGTAGTAGAGGAGACGGTCGGCTCGCTGATCCTGGGCCTGCAGGCGCTGCCGAGCGTGTGCTGGCTGCCGCTCGCCGTTCTCTGGTTCGGACTGACCGAGCAGGCGATTATCTTCGTGGTCGTGATGGGCGCGCTCTTCTCCATCACCCTCGGCATAGAGAGCGGGATAAAGAATACGCCGCCCATCTACCTGAAGGCGGCGCGCACGCTGGGCACACGCGGCCAGGCCCTCTATAGCCAGGTCATCCTGCCCGCTGCGCTTCCCTCCATCATCAGTGGACTCAAGCAGGGCTGGACGTTCGCGTGGCGCTCGCTCATGGCGGCGGAGCTGCTCTATTTCACCCTGAGCCTGGGCAATCTGCTCAACAATGGCCGCGACCTCAACGACGCGTCGCAGGTCATCGCCGTCATGCTCGTCATTATCGCCATCGGAGTCGCCATCGATACCCTGATCTTCTCCACCCTCGAACGCACCCTGCGCGAACGCTGGGGCCTGCAACGGTGAGGACGCGAAACGGATAGTAATGCGGGACGTGCTTATAAAGCGCACCCCTATCACAGTGGGTATGGGCAGATGTAAGAGCATGGCGGGTTGATGGTGACGGGACGCCCCGTCACCATCAGATCTTTCAAATGATTATGTATTTTAAACATTTAGCACATCACGGGCAGCTGCCTCATCGCGAGCCAGTGTGAGTTGCATAATCAATCCGTGAAGCTGCCTGGAATCGCTTAGCTTTGTTACTTTCTGCTGCGCCAGTTGGGCAAGTACAGGGAAGTGGGTCTGTACAATCTCTACAATGACCTGCCTCAAGGTTTCTATCTCGCCTTCGACGCGCCCCTTCGCTTCGGCTTCAGCGGCTTTCTTTTTGACAATGCGACTTTCGTCGAGCAAGCTATCAAACATATCCAGATACTCCTGTACTTTGTACTTGTCTACTATGGATAGTGTATCCGATCGCTGCAAAAATGTGTCGAACAAGAGAATTTGCTCGGCTAACCTGCGCCGGTTCTCGCCATAGAACGCCTTCATTTCGTCGAGCGCCTGTTTGAGCATCTCGTAGGTTGCTCCTCGCATCGTTGGCAGGAGCGCGTACATGCCCACTACGCCTCTGTTCAGGTAGGAACGCGCCCGTAACTTCCATAATGCTATCACGTGATACCAGAAGGTGTGGATCTCTTGGGAGCCGACAAAGATGCATAATGGCAATCTCGGCAGCTTCACGCGAAATGGATAGATCACAACCGAGACGACAGGCTTCTTATGTTTTTTGTACAGTATGGCATTATATTCAAGCAAGCGGTGAGCGATGTTTGTACTGGCCTTTGTCTCTAACTCGACATGCAGAATGCATGGAACGCCTCTCCATAGGGCCGTATACACGCGATCAGCGCGGAGAGGTGGTTTGAGTATCTCATCGTTCAGTTCCGCTTCGACTTCAACTCCTGACACCAGTTCGGGAAGAACCTGACCTGCCAGGCCTTCCAATAATGTTTTCAATGAACTATCATATGCCTGTGGCTGCTGTATCATACACAACCCTCCCACATTTCTTACCCGAAGTATACTACGCTATCGATAATAATCTGGTACAGTTATGACGTGAAGCGCCTCTTAACCACCACCTTGTAAGTGATGCGACACGTTCTGGGAGGTGTAACTACCCTCGAATGAGGGTAGTTACACCTCCTTTCTGTAAAAGTTGAGCTAAATACCAGTAATTCTATTGATGTCTTTTTCGCATTTGTACAGTATATTTTACTATGCATTACATGTCGTGTAGTTTACGATGCGTAAAGAGTGCAATGTTCATTACTAGGATTGTGTACCGCTTGCTAGCTCTATTATATGAGAAAACATAAAGAGGAAAGAAGGCTGAAAGTGGCACATGTAAAAAATCGGGGGTTGATGTCTATGAGTACTGATAAGCACGAGCCGCCGCTTGAGATGATAGAGACGCTGTCTACCCTGCTCTCCGAGGCCGCACACCTGGTCACGCAACTTCCCATGGAGTTATTTCCAGATGCGATCGAGCAGAGATTGGCAGAGCAGCTTACTTCCCTCTTGTTGGCGTTGAACGAGCGCGGCGTGGCCCTCTCCGTGGAGAAAGACAGCATCACCATCCAGAACGAGGTGAGGGCGGTTCGCGATACCATCAACGACGTAATCACCCTCATCGAAGAGCAGGGGGATCAGGAAAGATTGCTTGCCCCCAATCGTCGCGATGAGCTGATAAGGGTCGTTCTGGAGCAGAGTGAAGTGTTTCCCCTGGTAGATAGGGGAAGCATTCACAGAACGCAGATAGCGCTGTGGGTAGCGCGCCAACTGGCCCAAAAGAAAAACTCGTAAGCGCTTTGCCATGCACACCTCTGGCATATTTTTACCTTCGTGTGTATGGCAAAGTGATAACCGTCTGGATGGAGACGAGGAACGCTATTCAATCAGGTGTCGGCGATCTATCACGCGCTTCACCTTGCCCTCGCTGCGCGGCAACTGGTGTGGAGCGACGATCAGCACATGTGCGTGCAGGCCCAGCATCTGATGTAGCTCTCTTGTCACCGCCGCCGCCAGCGAAGCGTTGGCCGTATCGCTCTGCTGATGAACACCGTCTTTCGCCTCGATGCGCACCTCCAACACGTCCAGTTGATCGTGCTGGCGGTCGACCACGATCTGATAGTTGCTGGTCAGATCGGGTTGGGAGAGCAGCACCTGCTCAATCTGCGTGGGGAAGATGTTGACGCCGCGCACGCTGAGCATGTCATCGGTGCGCCCCTTGACGCGCTGCATGCGTATGGACGTTCTGCCGCAGGGACAGGGTTCGTGGGTTAGCGCGAGGCGGTCGCGTGTGCGATAGCGCAGCAGGGGCAGCGCCTCGCGCGTCAGGCAAGTGAGCACCAGTTCGCCCATCTCTCCATCCGGCAGGTGCAGTCCAGTCTCGGGATCGATGACTTCGGGATAGAAGTGATCCTCTTGAATGTGCAGGCCATTGTGTTGCGAACACTCGGCGGCGACGCCGGGACCGATGACCTCAGTCAGGCCGTAGATGTCGAAGGCTGCGATGCCGAACTTCTCCTCGATCTCCTGGCGCATTGCCTCCGTCCAGGGCTCTGCGCCGAAGAAGCCGACGCGCAGCTTTGTGCCACTCCGCAGGTTGATTCCCTCCTCGTGCGCCATCTCCGCGATCACCAGTGTATAGGATGGCGTGCCACCGATGGCGGTCACGCCCAGATCCTGCATGACCATCAACTGACGCCGCGTCAGACCGCCGCTCATCGGCAGCACCGTCGCGCCAATGGTCTCCGCGCCGATGTGCAGTCCCAGTCCCCCCGTGAAGAGTCCGTAGCCGTAGAAGTTCTGGAAGATGTCGTCGGCGGTCACGCCGCCAGCCGCCAGTGTGCGCGCCATCACCTCGCCCCACACGTTCAGATCGGCGCGGGTGTATCCTCCAATCACCATCTTGCCTGTTGTGCCGCTCGACGCCTGCAGGCGCACGATCTCGCTCAGCGGAACGGCGAACAAGCCGTAGGGATAGGTGACGCGGAAATCGTCCTTGACGGTGAAGGGCAGCCGCTCGATATCGGCGATGGAGCGTATATCCCCTGGCTGCACACCCTGACGTTCGAGCGCGGCGCGGTAGAAGGGCACGCGTTCGTAGGCTCGTGCTATCTGGCTGCGCAGGCGCTCACCCTGGAGCGCGGCCCGTTCCGCTCGTGGCTGCGTCTCCGCTGCCGGGTTCCACAGATAGCCCGTTGAGCGCGTCGTTGCTCGATGCATAGGAGAGATCCTTTCTGCTTCATTGCACGATCTTTCTTGTGGCTGCTTTCTGGCGCTGGCGCTCCGCCTGCTCCACGCGGTAACGCTCCATCACGGCAGCATGTTCCGGCGAGGCGAGGCAATCCTCCTGCGCCTGAAGCAGGTCGGAGGTAAGCGCGGCGCTATCTTTCTCAAAGGCGTTATTGATCTGGCGTTTCGTATGCTTCAACGCTGTAAAGGGGATGGTGAGCAATTCCTGGGCCAATGTTTGAGCACGCGCATCCATCTCTGCCAACGGCACCACCTCGTGTACGATGCCCAGTGCCAGCGCCTCCTGTGCCGAGAAGCGCCGCCCCAGCAGGCAGAGATACTTCGCCCGCGCCATGCCGATCATACGTGCTAGCCGCATCGGACCGAGATCGGCCACCACGCCCTCGCGCACGGCGGGAATGCTATAGACCGCGTCCTCGGACGAAACGAGCAGGTCGCAGGCGATGGCGAGCTGCAAGCCTCCGCCCAGGCAATAGCCTTGCACTGCGGCAATGGTAACGGCGTCGAGCTGCTCCAGGGCCGTCACGCCCCGCTCCCACAGGTCGAACCATTCGACCGAGAGGCGTCCCTGAGATAGTTCTTTCACATCCAGGCCGCTGCAGAACGCGCGCCCCTCGCCACCGACAAGCACCACGCGCGTCTCAGCGCTCTGCTTCAGATACTCGGTAGCCGTTACCAGATCCTTGACCCAGGCCCAGTTGCCAGCATTGAGGGCTTCGGGACGGTTAAGGCGCAGTCGTGCCAGGGGACCATCGAGGGTGCAGTACATCGTTTCAAGCTCTAACGTAGGCATGCGTAACTCCTTCGTTGGTGGTACAGTGCCGCGTCACTAACTTCACGAAGATCATGATATAACGATACTCGAAATGAGGGTACAGGTCAACCACAGCATCTTGACAGGCCAGCTTATTGTGTCTACAATAGCAAACAATCACTGCCATACACAGCGGCAGAAAGACAGAGGAATGTAGAAAATGAGACAAACTATACCAATTGAGCTGCTTCCACGTCGTGGATCGTTGTCCACACTTGCTAACACGAACGACACATACGAAAAGATAGTATCGCCGCTTACCCCCTGTTGCCCTCTCCTCTGTTGCTCCTCAACGCACAACCTGAGTTGTTGTCCTCTTCGCTAGCCTGGACAAACACTACCCACTACGAACTGCGCTTGCATAGCTTCAAGTCCTTTTGTCTGCATAACAGGCTAAAAGCGCAATTTATGTTCATGTGCTAGAAGGTGCGTATGAATTTTGCAAGCGAATAATGCAAGAAAAATTCAATGCGATAGAGAGTCCCGTACCTGTTCAGGCACCTCTGAAATTCTCAGCCCCTTGCGAGCCGCGCAGCGCGCGAAGCCACGAGGAGTCAGAAGGAAGACCATCTGAAGAGATACGAAAGTCCTTTCAGGAGGAAGAGAATGGCCGTCATCTTGTACGAAGTCCTGCCCGTGACGCTGGTGTCAAAGCATGTTGTGCTCATTCGACATCAGCAGGAGAAAAGCATTGCTCCCTGGCTGATCCGCAATCTACCGAATGTCCATCCAAACGAGAGTGTCCTGGCCAATCTGGTCGGTTTCTTTGGTAATATCTTTGACGCCGGACGGACAATTGTGCATTCGACCTCGTGGCGCTACGAGGCTGAATGCGATCAATTGCTCCTCACGTATCTGGCTGTGCTACCCCAGGGCGACTGGGTGGATCACCTGCTGGCCCTGGATCACATCTTAGTTGAGCCTATCGGAGAGGTGGGAATACAATATGGAGATCATCTCTTCCCGCCGGAACCGATCGAGCAGCCTTATGTGCTGTCCCACGCATTGGATCACCTGGCGTCACTGAGCACCTATGATCCAGCCATCCGAGCGGTCCTTGAGCCCGAATGGGGCGAGATTTTGGAGTCGAGGATGCCAAAATCGGCGGGATACTTGCAGGTGTGCCGCTAGCGGAATTCACAGGCTCACATTGAGATTGTAGTCCTGCAAGAGCAGTTTTATCTTCTGCAGGCCCAGGCGCACGCGTCCTTTGACGGTTCCGAGCGGAATCTGTTGCTGCTTAGCTATCTCTACGTGCGTATAACCATAGAAGTAGTTCAATTCGATGGCAAGGCTCTGCTCCGTGGGAAGTTGTGCCAGCGCATTGCGGATAACCGTTGCCTGGTCGGCTTCCCAGACCTGCTCCCAGACCTCCGGTGCCAGATGAGAAGAGTTCAGCTCGTTCATATCTTCTAGCGGTATGCATTGTCGTTCGCGTTGCGCCAAGGAGCGCACTTTGTCGATCGCACGATTGCGCACAATGGCTTGCAGCCAGCTTTTGACGCTGCCCTCTTGCTCATGATAGGTAGATGCCTTGCGCCATAGCGTTAAAAATGCATCCTGCACCACATCCTCTGCCAGATAGCTATCGCCTATAATGCTGTAGGCCAACGCATACATATAACGTCTGTAACGGGTATATAATTGCTCTAAAGCCCATTCAGATTTACTAGAACAAAATGTCTGTATAAGAGCTTCATCGCTATCATTCTCAGAATGTTCAGTACAAATCTGTGTAGTAAATGTAGGATAATTAGCAGTTTTCATACTGATTCTCCCTCTTGCTGCTTGATTTTTTACTCACTGGAAATCAGTGTACTGCTGACCTATTACCAATGCTTTACTCTGCGATTACTCCGCAATTCCACGTAAATAAATTTGCAGAGGTCGTCTTATTGACAGAGAGGTAATCGAAGAGATAATATTAATTGATGATTATAACAAAAGTACCAGGTATTTTCAGTTGACAACTATAATGTTATATAACGACGTGTGGATCAGTAAATAAGCTCTCGAGTGTCTGATGAGCTTTGATACCTTTCAGGAGGCCTGACATGCCAGAGGTATCCACTTTCCTTACAATCACTACGCTGGGTCGATTTTCTATTCAGCGCAATCAGGACTTGTTAAGTGGGGGGAATTGGAATAGCCGACGAGTTCGCGAGCTGTTCAAGCTATTGCTCTCGGCGGAGCGGCATCGCCTGCACCGTGAACAGGTACAGGAGCTCTTCTGGCCCTCATCCTCGATAGATCAGGCGGCAAATTCTTTTGGTAAAACACTGTATCTCTTGCGCAGGGCGCTGGAGCCTGACCTGACGACGGGCAAGACCTCGAACTACGTCTCCCTGGAGGGTGATATCCTCTTCCTGGTGCCCGGTAGCATGCAGATAGATGCAGATATTTTTGAGTCGCTAGCAAAACAGTTGCAGGCCACTATGCATAGTGACTCCGGAGATAAACAGCCTGGCATACTGGATGAATTTGATCGTGCGCTTGCCCTGTATGGCGGCGTCTATTTGCCCGACGATCTTTACGAGGATTGGGCGCAGCGAAGACGCGATCGGTTGCACCGGACCTATTGCGGGCTATTGGAACATGCCGCGAAGATCGCGCTGGCGGGTGCACAGGGACAACGCGCCTGCTCCTATTTACAGGTCCTGCTAGAATATAACACGTCCGATGAGCAGACGCATCGAGACCTTATGTTGACTTACGCGCGCATGGGGCGGCGCAGCGAGGCGCTCAACCAGTACCAGTTGCTGCGAACGACCCTGCGCGAAGAACTGCGCGTGAGTCCATTGCCAGAGACCGTGGAGCTGTATCGCGCTATCCACGCTGGCCGGGTCCCCGTCGATCTGACTGACATGCGCCAGCCACTCCAGGGTGTCCCAGCTGGCGAGATGTTGGACACTCCTGTGCATACACATGCGCACGCTGCAATGGATGTGCATAGCCATGAAGCGCATAGCGGTGTTACCGTTGAGCCACTGGAGGCCGAAGGCACGGCCACGTCTGCTGATCGACTCGATCCTGAGCGTGTCTCGCAAATGGAACTGGTTGGACGAGCGGAAGAATTGCGCCAGTTGCGCCAGGCTTTTGCGCGCAAGGAACAGCACTATACCTTTTTTATAAGTGGCGAGGCTGGCATTGGCAAGACGCGCCTCGCGCGCGAGTTCGTTGCGTGGGCGGAGAGGCAGCAGGCAACAGTCTTGATGGGCACGTGCTATGAGATGAGTGGTACGCTGCCGTATCAACCAGTTATCGACATACTCACCGCGCATATCCGTAGTAGTAGCCCTGAGCAACTGCGTTCCGCCCTTGGCGATAACGCGATCGATCTTGCAAAGATCATTCATGAACTGCGCCTGAAGTTGCCAGGCCTCGCACAGCCCGAACCGCTGGGACCCGAGGTGGAGAGGCGCAATCTCTATAACGCCGTTGCTCGTTATCTGAATACCATCGCCGCAAAGTATCCTCTGCTCCTGATTCTGGACGACCTACAGTGGGCCGATAGTGCTACGCTACAACTGCTCAGCTACGTACTTTTACAAAGGGCAAACTCGGTGGAAGGAGGCGCGCTCTTCTTTCTCCTGCTCTATCGCGCCGATGAGGTACAGGAAACGCACCCGCTGCGCAGCCTGTTGAGTTCACAAATGAGATCAGGACACGCGAAGGAACTGCGGCTGCAGCGGCTTAGGGCGGAAGAGGTGCAGCAACTGCTCGTCCAGATGGCGGGTCACGAGGTACGTCCCTCTTTCTCTGATGAGATCTATAAGCATACCGAAGGGAATCCTTTCTTTATCGGCGAGTCTATCCGCGCATTGATAGAGGAAGGGAAGCTCAAAAAGATGGGCGAGCGCTGGCAGACCACGGTTACTTTGGACGAACTGGCGCTGCCCGACAGCGTGCGTCTCTTGATAGAGCGTCGTCTGGCTTCCCTGTCGCCCGCTTGCCGCACAACGCTCGCCTACGCGGCGCTGCTGGGCCGCCAGTTTAACTCCACTCTGCTTTGTCGCACGCGTAACCTCTCCGAGGAGAGTATTGCGGAACATGTCGACGATGCCATCCGTGCGCGTATCCTGGCAGCCCTCGATGATGGCACACACGGAGCACGTAAGGAGCAAGTAATCGACCAGGATGCCGACCTCACGTTCACGCACGATAAGATTCGCGAGGTACTGGCCCTGTGGCTCAATCCCTTGCGGCGCAGAACCGCGCACCGCCAGATAGCGCAGGCAATCGAGACGCACTATGCTCTACGTTTGCAGACACGTTATGGTGAACTGGCCTACCACTACCAGGTAGCGGAAGAGGCTGCAAAAGCGGTGGAGTACCTGCGCAAAGCGGCGGAGCAGGCGACAGCAGTCTATGCTTTTACCGATGCAGCGAACTTTATGGAGAAAGCTGTTGAACTGCTGCTTGGTGAAGAGAACCGACCCCAACGCGCCGAACTGTTGCGTAAGCTCTCCGTGGATGCGTACCTCTATATCGGCAGACTCGACAAGGCGATTGAGGCTGGTATCGCGGCCTGCGCTCTCTGGCAGGAGCTTGGCGATCCGGTGAAGGAGGCTGAGAGCCGTCTTGATGTCTCCTTTTCTTTCCACTGGATGGGACGAGAGGTGGAAGCCATTAACTACGTCAGGCGTGCCCTGGTCTGCCTTGCTCACACGCCCGATGAGACGCGTCTGCTCGCCAGGGCGCATGTCCAGTGGGGCATGGCAGCTACGGTCAGCGGGGATATTCCCGTCGCCCTGGAACATCTGCAAAGCGCTGATATATTGCACGCTCAGATTGGCGGCAATGATCCCTTCATCTCCGTGGTAGCTTTGTGGGCGCGCAGCTGGTGCTCCTTCGCCGCTGGCACACTGCAGCAGATGCTGGATTATGCCTTGCGCAGCGCCGAACTCTGTCGCGCTATCCACATGTTTGCCTGGGAGCCGATGATGACCTATTCAGCGGCGTGGGCGCTTATGTTGATGGGAAGGCTGGATGAGGCTGCGCGCCTCGCACGCACAACCCTCAATCAGGCCCAGCGCCACAACGCTGCGGGAGCGCAGGGTTGGGCACACCTCGTCCTCTCCTTCGTCGCGATTCAGCAGGGACATTGGGAGGAGGCAGAACACTTTGCCGAGCAGGCGGCAACGATGGCGACGATGATGCAAGAGACGAACCTGCTCGCACGCGTGTTCTGGGGCCGGAGCATCTGTGCTGGTTGGCAGGACGATTGGGAACGCTCGGTAGAACTGAGTGAAGAGGCGCTGCACATAGTACAGCGCCATGGCGAACTTCCCCTCGTCTACCCCTATTTCCTCTTACAGACAGCGAAGGCGTATTTCTTTATCGGTAAAATTGAGCGTGCCCAGCACTCCCTTGATCAAGCCATGCTGTTTGCGCAGGAGCACCAGTACCGCCAACTGCCCGCGCTCGGCTATCGCTTGCAGGGACGTATTCTGCAAGTACAGAACAAGCACGCAGAGGCCGAAAACTACTTTGAGCGCTCCCTGGCAGGTTTAGCCGTGTTAGACGACGCGTTAGAATATGCCCGAACTCAGCAGGCATACAGCCTGTTCTTCTCCGCTAGAAATCTATTTGGTGATGCGGAGCGCAGTACAGCGCTGCTGCAACAGGCCAGTGTGACATTTGAGCAGCTGGGCGTAAACGGGTAGAAAGAAATTCTGTTCCGCGCCCGACAATGATCTAAAAAAGCACCTCCTTCGTATCTTTCACAGTCGCGCTTCTGCGAACGATATTCAACGAGAAAGGATGTTCACTTCTTATGAGTAACACTGACATTGTAAAGACGGGCCTGAGAGCCTGGGAAGCCGGTGATGCGGAGACGTTAGTCCCCCTTGTCGCGGATGATTTTGTATTGACCGGTCCTGTGCCTCAGCCTCTGGGCAAGCAGGATTTTGTGGGCTTAATGCATGCTCTGCATACCGCCATGCCCGATTTTGCCTTTAACATCTCCAGCTTCGAAGAGGATGGGGATACCGTAGTGGCGAGGTCACATATCACAGGCACCCATACTGGTACCCTGGCCTTGCCCGGCATACCTCCCCTTCCATCAACCGGTAAGAAGGTGAGCCTGCCCGAAGAGGTACAAACTTACACGGTGAAGGATGGAAAGCTACACGCGCTCTCCACCGATGGGCGGCCCGACGCGGGCATTCCTGGCATGCTGGTGCAGTTGGGCGTATCGAACCCTTCACACTAATCTGTCCCCATCCCCTGAAGTACAAGAGCATATACAAGCCTGAGTAGGTTGCATGTGCTCTTGTACTTCAGGAAAATAGCATATAATTAATAACGTGCTCAATGAAAGTGAGGAGCACGTTTCTCTTTTTCTCACACTATTTTCGAGGAGCCACGTAATGCAAGCATTTCAGCTTTCAGACTTGATCGCGGCGCGGCAGCGATCAGAGACATCGTACTACGAGTTTCTGCGCGTGCCTGCTATGAGCACGGGACTGTATCAGTTGGCCGCTGGTAGCGCCGATCCGCAGCAGCCGCACACGGAGGATGAGCTGTATTATGTTGTGCAGGGTCGCGCACACATACGCGTCAGGGATGAGGACGCGCCCGTCGAGCCAGGTTCACTCGTCTTTGTGGCGGCAAACGTCGAGCATCGCTTTCACACCATTACAGAGGATCTTACGGTCCTGGTCTTCTTCGCGCCAGCCGAGTATGCGAGGAAGGATGTTCGTCCGTAACAGGAAGAGGTATCACACCTCTTCGCGCAGCTTGAACGAGCCCAGTGACGATTGCAGAAGGGCCACCAGCTGCGCGAGTTGCCCCATGTTATGCGTCGCTTCATGGGCACTGCTCTTCCTGTCAGCCTCCACTTCATTCCGCATGCTGTGCAGGACGGAGCGGGTGAGCTGGAGCTGCTCGCAGAGAAGCGCGTTGATGTTCTCAAGCGCTGGCGTCTGAGGCACCTGCTGCGCCTCACGCGCAACTGTCATCAGGGCCAGGGATTGATCGGTCGCGGCAACCGTTGTAGCGATCATGTGCTCCACCATCGCGGCGGCTTCGGACATGCGCTGGATACGTTGGATGCGCTGCGTGCTCTCCTGCAGCAATTGCGTCATATGCTGCTGTGTCGCGCTCGTCAGCGTGTCGACCTCGCGCGTAACAGTCTTAATGCGCAACATTCTGCCACTCAATTCGTCGATCATGTAGTTGAAGGAATGCGCCAGGAAGCCCAGGGCGTCCGCCGTCACCTCCGCTCGCCCGCGTAGATCGCCCGAACCAAGCCCCTTCACCTCGTCGATGAGCTTTTGCACGTGGGCCTCTAAGCAATCGTGCTGCTGCTGAATGTGCTTCATCAGGTTGACGATGCTATCCAGCATGGTGTTCATGGAGGCGGCAACCATGTAGGTCTCATCGTGGCCTTTCACGAGCGCACGCGCGTTTGTGTCGCCCTGCGCGATACGTTCTGTTAATTGAATGAGTTGGCGCAGTGGACGTGTAATGGTGAGATTGATCACGTAGCTCGTGGCAAAGACCACCAGTGTACTGAAGAGGAACGCGACGATGGTCCAGAAGAAGATGGGATAGATCTTGAATGTATTGAGCTGGACCACAATCTGGCTGATGCTCTCGGTCAGTTCCACCAGATTATCCAGGTTGCCCTTCAGGGGCAGATACTCCAGATTGGCGTTCGCTATATCGGCGGCCAGCGTATTGCCGTCGCTGTGCTGTGCCACGTCGGTCAAGACCTGCTGTTGGGCGCTGTTGTAAAGCTCCCATTGTAGATTAACCACGTAGATCATGCTGTGCTGACTGATCGGCTCCTGGCTACCCTGACTATCGCTCTTGAGTGCCTCACGGATACCCTCCATCTTCGCCGAGGTGGTAATTTGATAATCTTGTTGATAGCTCGCCAGGGTCGCGCCGAAATCATTCTGTAGTTGCGTGATCTCGCGGCTATTCAGCACATTGTCTGCCGCGGAACTGGGTGTCATATTCAGCGTTCCCAGGAGCGCGTTCATGCGCAGAAGGTCGGCCTGCATATCGGTGGCAAGTTTGACGGCATTGTCTTCGGCCTGCACGGTGTCATTGACAGAACTGAGTGTGCCTACATACGAACTACCCAGAATCGAGATCACGATGCCGGGGACAAGGGCCGTTATGACTGCCGCCAGCATCAGGCGTCGCGCTATCGACATGTTGGTTAGAAATTGCCACATAGCTCACTCTCCTCTTGAAACTGCGCGAGCGTAAAGGATGTACCGCCAGTTCCGTCTGGCCGCGTGCCATAGATAGGTTGAAATAAAAACAAAGCACATTTACGCATAAATAGCCCTCACCTCGTCCGTCAACTTCAGCAGCCTGGGCCTGACGGTTGCTCCGTTCGCAATTTCGCGGAGGGCTGTAACTATGGCCAGCGCCGCCGTACTGTAGCGCGGACCATAGGCGGGCGGACGCATTGTTGGGATGATGCTGTCGATAAAGGCCCGGCTGATCGGGTCGGCGTAGTAACGGCTATACAGGCGGGGGGTAATATCGTAACTTCTCCGTGGCAGCATACCGCCTTCGGGGATGAGAAACGTGGTGATTACGGCGGGCGAGGTGGTCAGGAAATCGATCAGCTTCCAGGCAAGGTTCTTGTTAGTGGAGGACGACCCGATGCTGAGATTGTGGATATCCGCGCATGTCACCGGCTGCGTAATGCCCGGCCCGGTGGGGGTTGTCGTGACGCCAAAGGTGGCGTTGACCTGTTGGACGGTGCTGAACGCGGGATTGATGGAGCCGAGAATGCCGGTCAGGTAGGGGCCGTCCAGCTTGAAGACAACTGTTCCTTCCGCCATCAGCTGGCGCTCGGCCTTAATGGCAAGATTGGGCGGCGTCCAGTTGTTGCGCACGGCGTCCTGTAACCATTGGAAGGCGGCAACGGTGCCATCGTCGGCCCAGTTGATGGTCACATTGCCTTTGCCATCGTCAGCCATCGGATTGCCACCGAAGGTCCAGATCCAGGGCCAGAAGCCGACCAGCGCGTACTCCGTCGCCGACGTATCGAGCGCGATGGGATAGCTGCTGGCCGGGAGCTTTGCGCGCAGAACCCTGAGCGCCTGGTTGAGCTCATTCATCGTGCGTGGAGGGTGGGCGGCGTTGAGTCCAGCCCTACTGAGCATGGTCTTGTTGTACCAGAAGCCGTGGGGCGTGATACTGAAAGGGACGGCGTAAAGCACTCCTTTATAGGTACCCGCCGCGAAACTATTAGGGAAGGCGTCCTGGTACCAATCCGTCGCCACGAATGGGCCGAGATCTGCCAATGCATCTATGCCTGCCAGCGCGTATGGCAAGTTGCCGCTCAATTCCATGACATCAATGGTGATATTGGCGTGGATCAGTTGGGTGAGTTGTGCTAAGGTTTCGTCGAAAGGTATGCCGATGTTGTTGACCTGAACGTTATTTTGCTGCTCAAAGGCGCGCACCGCTTTGTTAATATCGTTGCGCGTGGCGGTCTCAGCGGACGCCCAGTTCGCGAAGTTGAGGCTACTCTCAATCGCATTTGTTGTGCCACATCCCTGTAGCAAGGGTACGGTGCTGGCCAAAGACAGCCCCACAGCGATGGCGCGCCCAAGCATAGCGCGACGGCTCAGTCTCACTTGCGAAGGATTGGGAAGTCCATCCCACATTGGCGTCACTCCTATTTTGCCTCATAGCAAAATGTTGTCGACTCAGTATTATGCGCCCACCAATTTAACGCATCCATACTATTACACATGCACAATAGTAGTACATCCGTTATCATCCTGTCAACATAGTTTAAGGTTTACAATGTTCCAGAGTACATGTTAAGATTAGGAGGATACAGCTGTTAGTGAACAAAGGTAAGGTGTATGCAACCACGGCATTGGTGGATTCCAGACGGACAACGCAAACGCGAGAAGATGCTACAGGACAGTGGCAGGAAGGGAACCGATCAGCATGGTATCCGCGAGTCCAACCGCTTACTGATCCTCAACTACATCCGTGAACGCGGCATTGTGCCGCGCTCCGACCTTGCCCCCTATACCGGGTTATCGCGGACCGCCATTGGCAATATCGTGGATGAACTGGTGCTGGAAGGCATCATCCGGCAGGGAGAGTACCGCACCGGCGATGACCGACGCACAATCTCGCTTTCCTTCAATGCGACCGCTGGCTATGTCCTGGGAGCTACGCTGGGTCGTCAGCACCTGACGGTCCTGCTGGCTGACCTCGCCGGGCGACCAATCCAGCACCTGGACATTCCCTTCTCTATGAGCAAGAGTCCTGATGAGGGGCTGCCACTGTTGGCGAAATTCCTCAAAGTCTTTGTGGCGCAGCAGCAGATTGCCTGGGAGATGATCGTGGGGGTAGGCTTAGGAGTTATCAGCTCGTTCGATCTCCTGCAGAAGGGCATCAGCGTCCCCACGCAATTCTCCAACTGGACCGGCGTCGATATCCAGCAGACCCTGGAGGATGATCTCGGCGTGCCGGTTTACCTGGATAACGATGGCAATATGGGCGCGCTGGGCGAGAATCGCTATGGCGCGGGCCGCAATGAAGGCAATATGATTTATGTGAAGGTAGGCTCCGGCATCTCCGGCGGCTTTATCCTGAACCATCAGATCTATCGTGGCAGCCTGGGGACCGCTGGCGAGATCGGCCATATCCCGATCGATCTCAACGGAGTCCCCTGCTACTGTGGGCGCTGCGGCTGTCTGGAGACGGTGGCGAGCAAAAATGCGATTCTTATGGAGACGCAGCGTCTCTCCTCGCCGGTGACTACGCTGCCCCAGGTGATCGAGGCCGCCAGGCAGGGGAATGCTGCCTGTACAAATGCCCTGGCACGTGCGGGCAAATACCTGGGCTTCGCCCTGGCGGGACTGGTGAATAGCCTGAACCCGTCGCTCATCGTGCTCGACGGTAGCACCATGCAGGCTGGCGACCTGATACTACAACCCCTATGTTGCACCCTCGAACAACACAGCCTGCCGATCCCCTTTGCCAACACCCGCGTCGCCTCCGCCGAGAGCAGCGGCCTCGCGATGTCCCTCGGCGGCGTCGCCACCCTGCTGGACGCTATATTCCAATCTCATCAGTAGGGATGGGGCTGGCCCCCATCCGCTTCCCCACCACCCTATCCCGAGCCTGATCGCGCTCCCTGGGCCGGATGGGGGCCAGCCCCATCCCTACTGTAGCAGTCAGTGCATGACGCGATCAAGCACCATTACCGCGAAGATCAAGGCCAGGTAGCAGTTGGAATACCAGAAGAGCGTGCGCGCCCATTTCTTCGTCTGGTCCAGCAGCAGACGCACCGCCATATAGACCAGGATGCCACCCAGCAGCAGCGCGCCGACCAGGTAGAAGACTCCCATCGCGTGCATAGCGAAGAGCATCATAGTCACGGCGAGCAGCAGCAACGAGTAGAGGAAAATCTGCCTGCGCGTTTCGCGTTCGCCCATCACTACGGGCAGCATGGGGACGTTCGCTTTTTCATAGTCTTTCTGGATCAGCAGCGAGAGCGCCCAGAAGTGCGGCGGCGTCCAGTAGAAGATAATGGCGAAGAGCCAGATGGCCGGTAGTGTAATGCTGTTTGTCACCGCCGCCCAGCCGACCAACACTGGAACGGCACCAGCCGCGCCGCCGATCACGATATTCTGCGCCGTCGAGCGCTTCAGCCACAGCGTGTAGATGAAAATATAGAAGAAGATGGCCGAACACGCCAACAGAGCGCTCAGCAGGTTGACGAAGAAGGCCAGGACAAAGAATGATCCAACCCCTAGCGTGACGCCGAAGATCAGCGCCTGCAAGGGCTGCACGCGACCAGAGGGCAGCGAGCGGCGTTGCGTGCGTCCCATGAGCTGATCGATGTCGCGGTCGATGTAGCAATTGATGCAGTTCGCGCTGCCTGCCGCCATCGCGCCCCCTAATAACGTCGCCAGCACAAGTCCGAACGATGGTAGCCCGCGCCCGGCAATGGCCATCGCCGCGACGGTTGTACCAAGCAGCAGGACGGTGACGTGCGGCTTCATCAGGTCGATATAGCCAGAGATAGTCTGGCGCAACGGGCTGAGTTCTTTCTTCTCTTCCCGCGCCACTATCCCCTTCAGCTCTTCAGGCATGGCCCCCTGCGGCACGGCGCGCACCTGACGGGTAGCCAGCACGGCCAGGAGCATCAGCGCGCCCCACAGAGCGATAAGCGGAGCAAGTAGAGAGGTAAAGCCAACAAAAACGCGAGCAGTTTGACGCAAGAATTTCATGAGTTCAGTTCCTCAAGGCGTAGATAATCTGACAGTGTGTATTTTTACGAAATGGGTGGTTCAATCACCGTGGCAGCCACTGCCGCATGCCAGCCTTCAGCCCGGTCTCTTGACTGGCAAGATCGACCTGCGCGTTTGAGTCGAGCGTCTCGAAGTAGAGCCGCTCACGCCCCTGAGAGTCAATGATGAAGGTCGCTGGATCATGCACCGCGCTCCCGCTTGCGTCAACCTGATCATACACCTGGTACTGGTGGTAGACCGCTTGCAGCTGCTTTGGCGTACCCGTGAGAAATAACCACTGATGCAACATGCCGTGATTAATGGACCACGCCTGCACGGCGGCTATGCTGGTGGCGCTGGGATTGGCATTGACGGCGACCAGAGCTATACTATTGGCGGCGGAAGATCCTAGCTGAGCGCGGGCATTGTACATAATCTGGGCCGTCAATGGGCAGAGCGTAGTACAGCGCGCGTCGATGAAGGCCAGGACCACCTCGCGACCACGGAAAGAAGATAGATGCGTTGTGTGACCAAACTGGTCGCTGAGGCTAAAGTCGGGCGCGGGACTGCCCCCCATGGGGAAGCCGCCAATCCCCTGGTTCGCCTGCTGTGTGCTTGCCTGATGATGGGACGCGACAAAAAGCCTGACGCCCCAGGCCGTCGCGGCAATAATTACGAGCGCGGAAGTGGCGATAAAGGCAGCTATAGCCATTTTATGCAAAGCATCTGGCTGCCGCCTGGTTATCTCTTTTCGCTTGAAAGGGATTTGAACGCGTTCCTCTGTATGTTTCACTTTTATCCCTCGTGCGATTTCACGGTGAGCGCCGTCTCGTCCGGTTGCGAGGCAAGCCACCGCTGTATAAGGATACTAACAGCGATTCCGAAGGGAAGGTCTCCAAACGTCCACATAATGCCTGCTCCGATTTGTTGATCTTGTAATGCAGAGATGCCGCCTAGTCCCTGCACAAGGTGGGCATAAGGGGCGTAAAGGGGATGTAGGGCAAAGCCAAGCAGCACTGCCAGCGCAAAATTTTGTGCTATGGCGACTCCCAGGTAGCCCATGCGTCCTAAATAACCCAGGCGGGGACGGAGCGGGTGGGATGGTATCACCTGTGTCCAGAAAAGGATACTTACGGCGAGAAATGTCGTATGCTCGCACCAATCGTGGATGGCGTCATTTGTCAGAGCAAGATCGTAGAGAGGAGGCCAGTGCCATATCCATGTTCCGAGAATCAGCAGCGCGCATGCTACCACCGGTTGTTGCAACCAACGCCCTATGCGTAGGAGGATACGCCTCGCTTTGAGCTTTGCACATGCCTGTATGGGCCTGCGCAGTTGCTTAGGTAATCCCAGCCACAGCGGCAGGAGCGGAGCCCCAGCCACGAGCAGGGGAGCCATGACGATCAGTAAGAGCAGATGCTGGACCATATGCACCCAGAAGAGCCGACCAGCGAGTATATCGATGGGGGCAGAGGACGCCAGCAGGAAAACAAAGATCGCGCACTGGAAATAGGTGCCTCGCCAGAACCAGCTATTCCATTGGTAGACACTGGTACTGCCAGGGCTGGCAGGGGACTTCCTGGCCCTGGCGGCCTCCTTCGCCTGCTCATGTTTTATGAGCAAGCGCCATCCACGAAAGTACAGAATTTCGGCAACAAGGCATCCAAGAAACACAACAGGTGGAAACGGCCACCCATTTGCATTGGCCCAGATGTCCATTGCAGCTCCTCCGTATACTGGTCGTTTGTATCAGGCGACCAGGCTAAACAACCACATAATCAGACCCGCGGCCACGGTGTAGTACCACCAGTAGCCGACGACCTCGACAATATAGCCACGCTCAGCCAGCCTGCCGTTGAGTATGCGTCCTAAAACCAGGAGTCCGATAATCGCTCCCAGCAGGAGGTGGAACGCCGAATACCACGCAAGCAGCAGAAGCATACTCGCGTAGCCGTGAAAAGGACTGGCATATTTCAGGGCCACGCTTACCCAGATCTGGGCAGCAAGCGCGATGATCATGAGCGCCCAGGAAAGGATGAAGATCACTCGTTGACCCGCACCACCGTTCTTACGCACTCCGCGTTCCCACATATAGTATGCGAGGCCGCTCAGCACCAGCACAATGACGGCCAGCAGACCCGGAAAGAAAGCCGGGGCAGGATCGCCCCCTTTGAACTGGCCCAACACATTGAGCGCGCTCAAGTAGCCACCCGCAGCCAGAATGGCGATGACCGACAAAGCATCCGACACGATGAGCATCAGCACTCCGGCACGTGCTCTCCCAATCTGAATGTGAGGCTCGATCTCGTGCATTTGCTCCAGGGCTGTATTCATCAATATATCTCCTATGCTCCACTCTCTGGTTGTGATTGCGGTTGTGCAGAAACTTCTTGTGCAGGAACTTCCACGGCATCAAGGCCAAACCCTTCATCCGCCGGTTCAGCCAATCCATACTCATAGGGTGTGGAAGTTATCACGGGCAACTCGGCAAAATTCTCAAGCGGCACTGGTGTTGGAACCGTCCATTCAAGCGTCTTGCCACCCCACTCATCGGCGCTGGCCAGCTCGCCACGCGCGACAGAGGTAACCACGTTGTATACGAGCGTAAACACCGAAACCGCGATCACGATAGCAAACAGGCTGGCGATCAGATTGGCAGTCGCGTAAGAGGGTGCAACATTCGCCGACCAGCGCGGTTCGCCCTGGAGGCCCGCGTAGAAGAGCGCGATAAACGTTCCGAGGAAACCGATTTCGAAGAGCCAGAAATGCAGCACACCCAGCGAGTGGTTGAGGCGGCGTCCCAGCATTTTCGGGAACCAGAAGTAGAAAGCGGCGAAGAAGCCGACGACCATGCTGCCCACGAGGGTAAAGTGGAAGTGGGCAGTGACAAACATGCCGCCGTGCAAAATTTCATCGGTAGGCAGGTCCGCCAGGTAGATGCCGGTAATACCGCCGATGACAAAGTTGACCAGCATACCCACCACAAACAGTAGTGGGACCGTGACCCAGATCTTCCCGCGCCAGAACGTGCCGATAAGGGCCAGGAAGAAGAAGCCGGTGGGGATAGAGATCAATTCTGTATCAAGCATGTAAGGACCGTCCAGGGCAGTGTTCGACCCGCTCGTGTACAGATGATGTCCCCAGACCAGCACGCTCAGTAAACAGATAGTGATCAGGCTGCCAACCAACATGCGACGACCGAAGATCGTCTTGCGAGAAAAGACCGCGGTTATCTCAGCTGCCGCCGCCATCGCTGGTAGTGCAACCACGTAGACCTCCGGGTGGCCCATAAACCAGAACAGATGCTCATACAGCCAGTTGCTGCCGCCATAGGAAGCGATAAAGAACGATGTATGAAAGACCCGGTCCCCCAGGACCATCATCTGCGATACGATAAACGAAGGGAACGCGGTCAAACCAAGAATGACCGAGAGTACGACGCCCCAGACGAAGATCGGGAGGCGCGCCAACGTCATGCCCTTTGTGCGCAACACGAGCACCGTTGTGACTATATTCATTGCCGCCACGGTTGTTGAGATGCCAAACAGGATGATGGTGATGCAGTACGCGTCCATGCCAGGCGTTAATATCTGGTCGGACAGAGGCGCGTAGCCGGTCCAGCCAGTTGGGAAGCCACCAATGAACAGGGTGGAAAGAAAGACGGGAATAGCAGCGAAAAGCAGCCAGTAGCTTAGCGCGTTGAGGCGAGGAAACGCCATGTCACGCGCGCCAATCATGATGGGCAGCACGAAGTTTCCGAAAGGACCGCTCACCATAATGATGGTAGCTACGATCATCATAATACCGTGCATACCCACGATCGTATTGTACGTGGAGGGCGTAAAGAAGATCGCCCCGGGCACTGCTTGCTCTAGCCGGATCATGAAGGCTCCCATTGAGCCAAGGAAAAAGAGGACAAGCGTCGTCGCCAGGTATTGCATGCCAACAACCTTGTGGTCGGTGGTATAGCGGAAGTAGCGCCAGAGACCCTGACCGTGGCCCGCGATCGCTAATTCTTCGGCGGATGTTGCATCACGACGCGCAAAACCCCACTTCCAGACGCCGTTGAAGGCACCGATACCCACAAAGAAGAAGATCACCCAACCTACATAGGTGGCCACAACGATCGCATCAGTGTTGGCTGGTTGGTCAGCTAGCTGGAGATGGGTCGCGATGATGTTAATAACTACAGCTCCTATGACGCCGAGTACGAGGCCAGAAATCACGCTCGGGAAAAGCTGGTTCAGAAGATTTGAGCGTCTGGCTTGAACCTGAATCATGGGTGTCCTCCTTGGCTTATTATCCAGGAACTGAAATCCGAAGCGCTGACCACCTTCACTGTCGACCACATATAGGAGTGATAAAGCCCGCACAGTTCCACACAGGCCACTGAATATTGTCCGATCTGGGTGGGCGTTGTGATTGGTGTCGTGGTTACTTCCCCTGGATTAGCGTCCACGCGTACTCCAAGCGCGCGGATGGCAAAGCCGTGCAGCACATCCTCCGAGGTGACATCGAACTCTACCGGACGATTGACCGGTAGCTCAATCAGCTGACCCTGGCTGGATGCTCCGTACTGCGGATAGTTAAAGGTCCACGCCCATTGCTGCCCGGTCACTTTAACAACAAGGGGGCTGACGGCTGCCGAGGCTGTTTGCTGGTAGAAGGCAGACAGACCCCAGATGAGAAGAAACAGGCAGAGAGCGCCGGTGACACCCATCCACCCGATCTGGAGTCCTGGCCTGGGCTTCAGAGGGATTGCATCCTCAGTGGGCCTCCCTTTGACCCTGAATACGAACAGACTATAGCCGAGAAAGACGAAGACGAACATGGCCACCGGTATAGATAGGCCCGTAAACACGACCAATGTGAAGTTGGCCGCGCTGTCAATATCGCTGGCAGATGGCGGGAGTATATAGGGTGATACGATCACCCATATCACAATCCCCACAATAGAGAGCACGACCCAGATAGTGAGGACACGACGTATGTGGTCCGGTTCCTTCCGCGTCGGCGCAGCGCCGCCGGTGTTTCCCTCGATGTTGGCTTCAGACATCTTACCCCCTTAATAACTTGCAACCTGCAACGTTCCGGACATGTAGCCAGTGGTAGACATTGGTCCGCTAAAACCATAGGGTGGTTTGCGTGCCAGCGTGTCTCCACAAGGATCATAACAATGCCAGATGTAGGTTTCAGGTGCCCCTGTATGGAATTGGAAAGAGATGATGTTGGGTTTCGGGTAGCTGTTGCCCGCAATGGTGACAGCGTTCGCGGGGGCATCATCTGGAACTCCAACGACAGGTACGCTGACAAATATTGGTTGAGAAGATTCGGGCGTGGATTGGAGGGTGAATGTGTGCGACACATTCGATACGTCGACCTGGCTTAAAGGCTTGTTGTTGACCATCTCGACGCCGCCAATGGTTCCGTGCACCTGTCGGAAGTAGTCGTTGACCAGGGTGGTTGCTGTGTCGTAGTTCTGAATAACTACGGTGATGGTGCTGTTCGGAGGAACCTCAAAGCTGGTCAGTGGGCAGTAGCTTACCCAGTCGATCTGTGGTTCTCCCTCGGTGCTGTGGCATACGTGACTATCGGGAAAGGTGGAGATCGTGAGTGTTGCACTGTTAGGGCCGGTTTTCTGGGCCTGCAACACATTGGTTTCGTAGCCAAGGCTCCCTACCGAGCGAAGCCCTAACCAGATACCGGCGATGACGGCAAAACCTAAAATGATCGTTACTACAATGCCAATAATAGATACGGATGAACGTTGTTTCAATGCAGTCCTCCTTGTCTGCGATGAGAACGCAAGAGCCGGCAGATGTGCTCTTCTCCCATTTGCCGGTTCGTGACTGTGCCTGCATCCAGCGCACCAGTTGGCTATCTTCTGTTAAGCTGCCGTAGCTCCGATATCCACTGCTGCTAAAACCCCGTCGATTTTCTGAAGTCTTTGCTCCGTTTAAAAAAGAAAAGGTTTAGCAAGCTGCAGAAGTCCCGCTCTTGCCTCATGCATGGTGTGCGCTATAAGCATACCATAAAATGAAGTATTTGAGAATATCAATTTGACCCTCATTTAGATAGAAATTTGCTGGCCTGGCGCGGAATATGTGGGCCGAACACGTAACAATGGCACCTGACGAGGAAAGTTTTCCATTTTTTCTCGTAATTGCAGATGAAGCTCATGCGTAGTAAAATAGCTTCTAATGAGGAAGCAAGCCCTGTTCGGGCAAATAGAGCTTGCTACGTTTCTAGTATAAATTCATCAGAATTTAATCTACATAACAATTGTAGGATGCAAGCTTTGAAGCAGTGGGAGTATCTATCTGAACAAAAAAGGTGATAGCAAGAGACTCTATCACCTTTTTAACTTGTTCTTATGATCTAACCCATGTATACTGTGGAGCAGGTGAAAGTCGAAGTGCTCTATTATAGCAGCAGGTTGCCTGACATATATTGAAGGGAAGTTCTGGTTGTGATGGTTATTTTACGTGTGTATTATTACCGTTTATTCTTTTTACTTATACTCTTACTGCTCATAGGATTATCACCTCTACCAGCTCTCGCGGATGGAGGCGCTCCTCAGCTTGCATATGTGGCGGGGGCTGGTCGGGGGATCAGCATTATTGATATTGCGCAACAGCGTGTGACGGGAACGATTGCCGTAGCCGGGAACGCGCAGAGCGTCTTACTGAGTCCGGACGGACATGCTCTCTATGTCGCACAACCGGTAGCTGGCAAGGTTGCGGTGATCGCGGCGAAAACAGGGAAGACCCTCTGTACAACCGACCTGCCCGGTCAGCCGTCGCTGCTGGCACTCAGCCTGGATGCAACGGTTCTGTACGCGGCGGGCCAGGGAGATACCAGCGTGCGCGCGCTCGATCCCACGACCTGCGCGGTCAAACGTAGCTTCGCAACGCGTGAACCCGTCTATGGGTTGGCGGTGGCCGCGTCGACGGCGGCTGACGCCACGCCTTCAACTCCCAACCAGCTCTGGATCAGTGGCAATACGTCACTGACAATCTTTGATGTAATTGGACACCTGCTTGGCTCTGTGCCCGTCGCTGGCGGTCCACACTATATCAGTATTCCCGGTGGTTTTACCGCGTATGTGACCACGCGGCAGGGGACCGTCGTCGCCGTTGATCTGAATACGCGGCGGGTGATCCGTACTCTGCTCAGCGGTGGACAATTTGGTCCAATGGACTATGATGCGAACACTGGCGAGGTGTATGTACCGGATAGGCGGCACAATCTGCTGGATGTGCTGGCTCCTGTCACTATAAGCACCGCGGTAATGCCTCGGGAACCGACGCGACTTTTTCACCTGAGTAGTTCTCCACAAGCGGTCGCCATCACCAGCGACGGTCAGCTTGGCTTCGTCGCCCTCGCCGATGGCCAGGTACTTATGCTGGACATCCCTGGACGCAGCATAGCCAGCAGTATCGCGGTCGGAGGTGCTCCGCATTTCATCATCACCGGCCTCTACCCGCCTATGAACAGCCCCACGGTTACTGCGCAGCAGGCGACAACTCCTCCGCCATCAGCAACATCCACTAACCGCGTCCTTCTCATCATAGTAGCCGCTGTAGCAGGTGTGCTTTTGCTGGCTATGCTCTGGTTCTTCGGGAAACGCTATCAGCAGCGGCACGCCAGTCAACGCTCTGCTCGTAAACGCCTCTAGCATGTTTAAGTCCTAAGTGAGAAATTTCCCATGTTTTTCCAATAAAATCTCAATGAGCCAATGCTATCCTTTTCTATGTCGAGAGAGAATCCTCTCCGTCAATGGACAAATCGGTGCAAGAAAAAATAACAGAAATAGTAACATGGAGGCTAATTCACATGATTGATGTTAAGGCAGTAAAGATATATGAACGCTTGTCTGTACTCTCCCAGCAGGCGTATCCCCCGAATACATTTCCTCGCAAGTATGTTCATTGCGCGATCGATGACCTGCGAGACGCGGTACAGGCCGTTGAAGCGTTGCAGGCCATCGGCTATGATGCCAGAGACATCGCCCTCGTGGCGTGCTGGGATTTCGCGCAGGCGCTTGAGCGCAGTTACCAACAGCAGGGTAGCCTCTCGCAGGCGTTCGCACACTTCATCGATGCTGGCGTTGATGATGTGTATCGGCAGGAGGCGCGCCGCGGACACCATATCCTTACAGTGCATCTTTCCAGCTTCGAGCAGATAGAGCAGGTGCGGAATCTGCTTGCTCCCCATCACGCGCATCTTATGAAATATGTCGATACCTGGACGACGGCGGATCTTATCCGCTAACCTCATGTATGTGGGGCGTAGGCTCCCAGGGCGACCGCAAGGGTCGCCCGTACAAGAAGAGGCGTCCGATTCCGATGCGTGTCCTTGTACGGGCGACCCTTGCGGTCGCCCTGCAAGCCGTGCTATCCCGTTTTCCCTAAAACCCCGGCCCGACGTAGAAAATGCCCGTGAGCGAGATGCAGCTGCTCGTGTTGCTAGAGCAGTATTGCCCTTTCAGGTAGTTCCCATCTGACTGCTTCTGGACCGCCCCGTAGAAGTAGAGCGGCTTCTGGCCTTTGGGCTGCTGGACGGTAAAAGAGAAATTGCCCTGCATATCCACGCTTCCGCTCAAGGGATCGATGGCCTGACTGGGAGAAGTGAACGTCATGGACCCGCTTAACGCGCCATTGCCTTTTTGTTGCACTAGAAATACCGTAATGGCTGCTGATTGTCCCGTCGTGTTATCCTGCGTTGATCCCTTATACGTACCAGGAATGTAAAGACCATTTGGCACGGTGGTTGGCGTCGGGGTAGCGGCAACCGTCGGCGTACTCTTCGGCTGCGTTGCAGCGGCGACCGGCGTGTGCCCCGTAGTGAGCGCGGCCTGGGGATTCTTTTGCTGAAAGGGATGCCCAATAAGCAGTACGCCAGTCAGCAGGAGTGCAATCACCAGCACCGAGACGATGCCGATGACGCCGAAGCGTTGCACTGGAGAGCCTTTGGGTGCAGATGGTTGAGGTTGTGCTATCCGACCCTGAGAATCGCTAGCAACCGTTGGTGAATCGTGGCTTACTGATTCACGCAACTGCGGAGTAACGGGTTGAGCCTGCCCGGCGCTGGCATTTTTTCCCGTGGGCAGCACAGGCGTAGCGGCTTGAGTCTGCTCGGCGCTCACATCCTTGCCCGTAAAGTCGCTCGACGACGGAGTAATCGGCTGAACAGGATCGGCACTTCCAGACGCTGATGCTGGCTGGATGCTATCAGATTGCTTAATATCAATATTTAGCAACACAGTGCCTGCTGGCAGGGTAGATGAGCCTTCGGGTTCCGGTACGCGGATGATCTGACCCGCCTGGGTCCCCGCGGGCACCGTGACCAGAAGCTGGTGTCCGCCCGGCAGCGTAATCATGCGGCTGATACCGCTTTCTGCCTCTTGCTTGCTGATAGTTAGCGTAGTACTCAGATCATTGCCGACGTGTTGAAATGTATTGGAAGTAGATGATGGATTGGATACGGCCTGCTCAAAGGCATCGGCAAAGGCGGCGATGGAGGGAAAGCGATCTTCCGGCTGCTTCGCCAGGGCACGTACAGTGACCGCGTCAAGAGCCGCCGAAATATTTGGATTCAAGCTGCTGGGAGCAGGAGGTTGCACGGTAAAGTGCTGATACATCAGTTGCTCCATGCTGCCAACAAACGGCGGACGCCCCGTGAGCATCTCGAAGGCCATCACAGCCAGCGCGTACTGATCGGTGGCTGGCACAGGCATGCTGCTCCACTGTTCTTGCGCCATAGCGGTCGGCGTGCCACGAATGGTGCGGCTGGAATTGCTCTGAGTGGCAGAACTGCGCGCCACGCCGAAATCCGCGAGGAGAATTGTGGGGCGGGCAGGGTTCTTCTTATTGCTGCGCAACAGAAAGTTTGGCGGCTTGACATCGAGGTGAATCACGCCGTGATCGTGCGCGTACTGGAGCGCATCAGCTGCCTGCTCAACCAGATATGCAACGTCTTTTGGTGGGAGCGGATTCGTGCCACGCAGCCGTAACCAGTTCGCCAGCGAACCCTCGGCACAGTATGGCATAACCATATAGCTCAGGGTCACATCATCGCTGGTCTCCTCGCCAAAGTCGTACAGGGGCAGAATATTGGGATGTTCGAGCGCCGCGATGGCCCTGGCCTCGCGCTGGAAGAGGCGCGCCGCATTCAAGGCAGTATCACCCTCGGGATAAGAAACATTCTCATTGCGAATGACTTTGATCGCGACCTGCCGATTGACGCGCTCGTCTTGCATAAGATACACTTCACCCATACCACCTTTGCCCAACAGACGCAAGAGATGATAACGGCCATTTTGCAGCTTTTCTAGTGCCATTGTAGCCTCATTGTACATGTATAGAAGAATAATTTCTGCGGAGCAGCATCTCGCACCGAATACACAGCAATATTACACCATTAGCGACTAGAAATGCAACACAATAACGAAAAAACTGGGTAGTGGTAAAAAAGAGAATGACATGGTAGAGTAAGAGCATCAAGGATTGAGGAGAAAGAGAGCCGATCATGATGATCCCAACCCTTCACATTCGCTTGCTCGGTGATTTTAGCCTGCTCTACGGCGGCCAGCAGGTGGTCGGCCTCAATACCACGCGCCTGCGCTCACTGCTCGCTTATCTCGTATTGCATCGCGATGTTCCTCAACAGCGCCAGCATCTTGCCTTCCTCTTCTGGCCCGACGCCACCGAGGCCCAGGCGCGCAATAACTTGCGCCAACTGCTCCACCAGTTGCGTCAGGCTCTTCCGGCTGTAGAGCACTTCCTCTCCGCCGACACGCACACATTGCACTGGCACCCCGTCACGCCCTTCCATCTCGATGTCGCTGAGTTCGAGCAGGCGCTCACCCTCGCGGACGCGGCCATACAACGCAATGACCAGCACACACGCCAGAACGCTCTTGAGCAAGCGGACGCCCTATATCGAGGGGAATTGCTGCCTGGCTGCTACGATGAATGGATTTTGCCTGAGCGGGATCGGCTCCGCCTGCGCCATCTGCAGGTCCTCGCAGAACTGCTCCACCTCTTTGAAGTGCAGGGCGACACCGTCACCGCCATCCGCTATGCCCAGCGCTTGATCGGGCTCGACCCTCTCTCCGAAGATCTCTATCGCCGTCTGATGCGCTTGTTCGCGCTGAATAACGATCGTGCCAGCGCATTGCACGTCTACCACACCTGTGTCACCACCTTACAACGCGAATTGGGAGTCGAACCCGATCCGGCAACGCGAGAAGCCTACGAGCGACTCATGCAGGACGAGACGCCTGTCATTCCGGCCAGAGCTCAACAAACGCTGCTCGCAGCTACCCCAACGCTCATCGGACGCAAGCAGGAGTGGGAGACTCTGCACGAGGTCTGGCACGCTGCGAGCACTGGCGAGCCGCGCTTTGTTTTCGTGACGGGGGAGGCAGGCATTGGCAAATCCCGCCTGGCCGAGGAATTCCTGCTGTGGGCGCGCCAGCAAGGTGCCGTTACCGCGAAAACGCGCTCCTATGCCGCTGAGGGCCAACTCTCGCTCGCGCCAGTGACCGATTGGCTCAGGAGCGATGGTCTGCGCGCACCTCTTAGACAACTCGACGCGGTCTGGCTCACCGAGGTCGCGCGCATCTTGCCGGAACTGTTCGCGGAGCAGCCAGATTTACCGCGCTACGAGTCCGTGACCGAGTATGGCCAGCGCCAGCGCTTCTTTGAGGCTCTTGCACGCGCCATCCTTGCCACATCACAGCCAATACTCGTCTTGCTTGATGACATGCAATGGTGCGATCAGGAAACGCTGGAATGGCTGCATTTTCTGCTGCGTTTTGACTCTACTGCACGATTGCTGGTTATCGGGTGCGCCCGCGCGGAAGAATTGTCACCCCAGCACCCACTACGAACCCTGCTGTTGCATCTGCGCGCTACAGCGGGTGTGACTGAAATTGCGCTCGCGCCGTTGGATGCGGCGGAAACCGCGCAACTGGCCGCGCAGGTGGCAAAGCATACGTTGGATATGGCCACGGTAATGCACCTGTTTCAAGAAACCGAGGGCTATCCGCTGTTTGTGGTCGAAATGGTGCTGGCCGACCTGGGACGGGGATCAACCAGCCAACCAGAAGTTGATCACTCCCCCACGCCGCTCGATGGCGCTCAGGCACTTCCGCCACGCGTGCACGCGCTGCTCGTCGGTCGCCTCCTGCAACTCTCGGCCTCGGCTCGCGAGTTTGTGGAACTTGCCGCACTCATTGGTCGCGAATTCACCCTCGACCTCCTAATTACCGCTGGCAACACGGACGCCGCCAGTGCTGTACGCGCGCTGGACGAGCTCTGGCACAAACGGATCGTGCGGGAACACGGCGCGAACAGCTATGACTTCACCCACGATAAGCTGCGCGAGGTTGCTTATGGAGAGATCAGCGCGCCACAGCGTCGCATGCTGCACCGTCGCGTCGCGCAGGCGTTGGAAGCAATGCATGGTGAGGAAGACCTCGACGCGGTCAGCGGCCAGATTGCGTCGCATTACGAGCGTGCAGGCATAATTACGCAGGCGCTCCCTTTTTATCAGCGTGCGGCAGCCGTGGCGCAGTGCGTGTATGCGAACGAGGATGCCATCAGCCTACTCACGCATAGTCTGGAGTTGCTTAAACTTCTGCCTGCCAGTTCGAAGCGCGACAAACAGGAGCTCAGCCTGCAACTTGCACTGGCACCAATCTATCGCGTGACCAAAGGCTGGACAGCCCCGGAACTGGAGCGAGTGCTCGACCGCGCACTGGCGTTATGTGACACGGTCGGTGACGACGTGCAGCGAGCGCAGACGCTCTATGGATTGCAGTCTGTCTACATTGTGCAGGCAAAACTCGAAAAGGTGCAATTGGGCTTCGACGAGATGCATACGCTGTATCAGCGCTCACTCGGCTCGGAGCCGCCGCCGTTTGCCGGAATGATGTTGGCCGGAGCTCGCCTGCACCTGGGAAGGATCACTGAGGCAAACGCGCAATTTGCGGAAGCTATTGCAGCCCATGATCCCGATCAACTTCTCCATATTCAAGAGTCGCAGGGGGTGAACTATGCAGCGCACGCGCGGGCGTGGCAAGCACACACGCTCTGGTGCCTGGGCTATCCGCAGCAAGCACTCAGTCGGGGACTCGATGCGGTCAAACGTGTGCAGAATCTGGATCAACCTTTCAACCGGGTGTTGGTATCGACATACCTGGCTATGCTGCAGCAGTTGCGCGCCGCGGAGGCGGTCGCAAGGAAGCAAGCCGAGGAAGCGCTGACACTCAGCAGCATGTTTCAAGCACCCTACTATCGCGCCTGGGCCGCCATTCTGGTCAGCTATGCGCTGGCCCTGGAACAGCCCGATGAGGAGCGCATCGGGCGTCTGCGCGGCTCGATCGCCGATTTCAAAGCATCGAGTGCCAGGCTGCGCCTGCCGTATTACCTTTCGCTGCTGGCACATGTGTGTAAAAAAGCAGGACACGCTGAGGAGGGACTGGCAGCCATCGACGAGGCGCTGGCGGAAGCACGCGCACACAACGAGCGCTGGTGGGACGCGGAGTTACACCGGCTGCGCGGCGAGTTACTGCTCATGCGCGGCGCGGACGCATCTGACGTCGAGGCGGCAATGCTACGAGCGATTGAGATCGCGCGCTCGCAGCAGGCCAGGTCGTTGGAACTCCGCGCGACGATGAGTCTGACGCGGTTGTACATCAAGCATCATCGATCCGATGACGCAAGGCAGCAGCTAAGCGACCTGTATGCCTGGTTCACGGAAGGGTTTGACACGCCAGACCTGCAAGCTGCCCGGCTCCTCCTCGCACAGCTATAACCCGTCTGTGCTGATATTGGATCGGTACTAACGCTTTACTAACGTACATATGACCGAAAGCATCCGCATATCTCTTGAAAATGTCATCTCATCTTGAGCCAGCAAACGTTTTGCTAACGCCACCCATGCTATTCTTCCTGAAGTTGATCTATTAGATACGTATGAGATCGGCAGTTACTCTGTCGATCAGACAAAAGCATGCCTCTAAGGCGTCAACCCTATAAGAAGTTGATATGTTGTCCACTACATGCATAGCTCAGGTAATTAGAGTGCATTCAGGAGAAAAACATGAACCAACAGCAAAAAGTGAGCATCTCTGTAGGAGAACCAGCAATTCAGGAATTTGCAGCGCGCATGCGCGGCACGTTGCTTCGTCCCGGCGATGCTGGCTACGAGCAGGCTTGTCGGGTCTACAACGGCATGATCGAGAAGCGACCCGCGCTCATCGCCCGTTGCGTGGATGTGGCCGATGTAATTGCAGGAGTCAATTTCGCCCGCGAGCACGAGCTGACGTTAGCGGTGCGAGGCGGTGGGCACAGCGGTCCTGGCCTGGGCACCTGCGATGATGGCCTGGTGATCGACCTGTCGGGCATGAAGGGCATACGCGTCGATCCGTCCGCACGCACCGTTCGGGTTGAAGGCGGCTGCACCTGGGGCGAGGTGGACCATGCCACCCATGCCTTCGGACTAGCCACACCGAGCGGTTTCATTTCGAGTACCGGTGTGGGAGGACTGACCTTGGGTGGAGGCATCGGCTATCTCTCGCGGACTCTGGGCCTGACGATCGACAACCTGCTGGGCGTTGACCTGGTGCTCGCCGATGGCAGCTTTGTCACAGCCAGTGCCGAGGAGCATACCGACCTGTTCTGGGCAGTACGCGGTGGTGGTGGTAACTTCGGCGTTGTCACGTCGTTCCTGTACCAGCTGCACCCGATCAGCACGGTCTATGGCGGGCCGATGCTCTGGCCGCTCGAACAGGCCGCGGACGTGATGAAGTTCTGGCGCGACTTCATCCTGAACGCCCCCGAGGAGATCAACGGCTGGTTCGCGTTTCTCACGGTGCCACCCGCGCCGCCCTTCCCGGAACAGTTTCACTTGCAGAAGATGTGTGCCATCGTGTGGTGCTACAGCGGCGCGCTGGACAAGGCCGATGAAGTCTTCAAACCCATTCGTGCGAACATCCCACCAGCGGTGGACTTCGCGGGGCCGATTCCCTGGCCAATGTTGCAGAGCCTGTTCGACGCCTTATATCCCGCTGGCTTGCAGTGGTACTGGAAGGCCGACTTCTTCAAGGAGCTGAGTGATAAGGCCATTGATTTGCATATGAAGTACGGATCACAGTTGCCGACGATGCACTCGGGCATGCACATCTATCCCATCAATGGGGTAGCCCATCGGCCCAGCACGAATGAGACCGCATTCAGTTACCGTGACGCCAACTTCGCCGAGGTGATCGTCGGCGTCGACCCCGACCCGGCCAACAACGAGCGCATGATCGGCTGGGCCAGGGACTACTGGACGGCCTTGCATCCCTATTCGGCGGGCGGCGGCTATATCAACATGATGATGGATGAGGGCGCGGACAATGTGAAGGCGGCGTACCGCGACAACTACGCCCGCCTGGCACAGATCAAAGCAGCGTATGATCCGAGCAATCTGTTCCATGTGAATCAAAATATCAAACCGTGACGCTGCCCGAGAGCGGGATAGGGGGAGCCATGAAAGTCTCGTGAGAAAGATGATGAGTAGCAAACAAGCGGCACTCAGTGTTGCGCTCACATGTGAGACCTTCGTGGCTGCCCTCCTGCTCATTGCGGGAGGCGCATCCTGGTTAGACCGAGCGAACAGTGAGTAGCGTGCTGGTTAGCACGTCATCTACAGACAAAATTTTTCTATTGATCGAAAAAAAGAGAAATCGAATGGACATCATTAGCATATTGATAGCATTTGTTGCATTTGCTCTAGCAGCCCTACGTTGGGGAGCCAACGGCACTGATGGCATAGACAGTACAGAATGGGAACGCAGACAATGCTGGTATGGCGGCTTTCACAATTATAAGGAGGACGCATGACCTCCCATCCTCTAACGTTGCATGCACCTGATCTTTTACAGAGGAGCGCTGCTTGTCCGCGCAGGAGCACATTTGAGACAGCAGCGGGGTCACTCATCCTGCACAGTTTCTGCCCGCCGTCTCTGGTCACGTCTCTGAAGGCTGATCGTGGCTTGCATGCGTTTACATACGTTCCAGAAAGAGAGCATCAACTCCTGCTGGAGATTGCAGAGCGCCCCGATTGTGCGCTCACGCTTGCATACACTCCTGGCGGCGAGATTGTTGGCCAGGTGACACTAACTCCTGCTGATACATGGTGGCAGGGAGTGACCAACACATACGAAATAGCGATTGAAGTGAGTACTCACTGGCGCAGGCTGGGGATTGCTCGCCAATTACTGTCTTTGGCCCTTGACTTCGATGCAGTGGAGGAGACGAATCTCGTGGCGCTCGGTCTCTCGTGGCATTGGGACCTCAAAAGCTCAGGTTTGTCTGCCTTTCGCTATCGCTCGCTGGTCGCACACGTCCTTGAGCCCTATCACTTTTTCGAGTGTCTGACTGATGAGCCAAATGTTGGGATGGATCCTAGCAACATCCTGTTGGTACGCATTGGCAAGCATGTGGAGCGAGAGGTAATGGATCAGTTGTTTCAGCGCCTGCGCTTTTTTTAGTGCTTTCGTTTTCTGTAAAGAGCGGATTGAGGAGGAAGTGTTTCCTCCTCAATCCGCTCAAGCATAATCGAAGTGCTACTATATGCCTGATAAAAACTGTTTTGAAAAGAGGAGATTCCCATGCATGAGTTGCTCACGGCCACAGCCGAGCGGGCGATCCGTTACCTTGAGGGCCTGAACGAGCGCGGTGTTGCCCCTGATCGAGCCGTCGTTGCCCGTCTCGCAGAGCTTGCTATCCCGCTGCCTACCGATCCTTCCCCTGCCGACGAAACCATAGCCCTGCTCGATTCCTACAATGCTGCCACAATGGCGATGGCCGGGCCACGCTTCTTTGGCTTCGTGATTGGCGGAACGTTACCAGCAGCACTGGCAGCGAACTGGCTGGCCGGCGCATGGGATCAGAATGCTGCTCTGGCAGAGGTAACACCGCTTCCTGCGAAGTTGGAGAACGTTGCTCTCGACTGGCTGCTCGATGTGCTCGGTTTGCCGCCCGAAACTGGTGTAGGGTTCGTCACCGGCGCGACGATGGCGAATTTCACCTGCCTGGTCGCGGCGCGCCATTCTGTCTTGAAGCAAGCAGGATGGGATGTGGAAGCCGATGGAATGTGTGGCGCACCAGCAGTGACAGTAGTAGTTGGCGAGGAGGCCCATCCCACGCTGTTCAAGTCCCTGGGGCTGGCAGGCTTTGGTCGCAACCGTGTGGTGCGCGTCCCAGTGGACAGGCAGGGCCGTATGCGTGCTGATATGCTTCCTAACCTCTCCGGTCCTACCATCGTCTGCTTGCAGGCCGGGAATGTGAATACTGGAGCCTTCGATCCCGCATCCGAGATTATCCCTAAAGTAAAAGCGGCGAATGCCTGGGTGCATGTCGATGGTGCTTTTGGGTTGTGGGCAGCGGTGACCCCCTGCAAAGCGCACCTGATGGCGGGCTACGCCGATGCCGATTCCTGGGCGACGGATGCGCATAAATACCTCAACACGCCCTATGACAGTGGCCTGGCATTTGTTCGCTCTCCGGATGTGCTGCAGGCCGCGATGGCGGTTACTGCGGCATACCTGCCCTCAAGCTTAACACGCGATCCAGCAAATTTCACGCCAGAACTCTCGCGCCGGGCGCGCGGAATCGAAGTCTGGGCGGCGTTGCACACACTGGGGCGATCTGGCCTCGCGGATCTCGTTGAGCGCACCTGTCGCTATGCAGCGCGCTTTGCGGAAGGTTTGCGCGCGGCGGGGTACACGATTCTAAACGAGGTCGTGCTCAATCAGGTCCTGGTGACATTCGGGGATGACGAAAGGACACGGCGTGTCGTTGCCGGTATTCAACGGGATGGCACCTGTTGGTGCGGCGGGACCACCTGGCAGGGGCAAACGGCCATGCGTATCAGCGTGTCGTCCTGGGCCACGACCGATGCGGACGTTGAGTGCAGCCTGGAAGCCATGATTCGGGTGGCACGCGAACTGGCGTAATCATCTCAGTCGTAGACAGGACTCCACTTGCTGCTGTGAGGCATAATGATGGGTGGAGGCGTGCGAACATCCAGGCGGGCTGCCATTTCTTCCCACACGCCTGGATGCGTGCTACGATTATTCCAATTACACTTCGGAGAAATCCTTCACTTCTCGTTACCCACAAGATACTCCTGTGGGTTGCGCTCAAAGTGGCGCTTACAGGATGGGCAGCAGAAGTAGAATTCGCGGCCTTCGTAGCTGGTGTGGTGGCGGGCGGTCGCTATCTCAACCGTCATGCCACAGACCGGATCGATGGCGGTCTCCTCGGCTGCAGGGATGACGTTCTCCTGAGCGGTTGCTGCCGGTTGTGTAGGGTGGCTCTCGCCAGCAGCGATACCAGGGATACTCCCGCGATGCTGCACCTGCACCAGCTCGGCGATGATGCTGGCGGCGATCTCTTCGGGCGTCACCGCGCCGATGTCGAGTCCCGCAGGTGCTTTGAGGCGCGCAATCTGCTGCTCTGAAAGGCCGGATGTGCGCAGGTAGACGCGGCAGGCCTCAGCGCGGCGCGGACTGCTAACCATCCCTACATAGTGCGCGGAACTCGTCAAAGCCTGCTCCAGGGCGTCCTCGTCGTACTGGCCGTGCGTGGCTATCAGGATAGAGGTGCGCTCATCGACGCGTACCTGGCTGAGATCGCTATGATCGAGCTGTGTAACCGCAAAGTTGATCACAGGCGCGAACTGGCGCAGCGCGTTGAGTACGGGCGAGTCGCCGATGAGCAGCAGTTGTGGCTGGGGAAGATGTGGCTCCATATAGATATCTAGCATCCCTCCGCTGACGCACATCATGGGAAAGGTGCGTACATTCTTGTGGGTTATATCTAATTCTGGTTCAGGCGTGCCCAGGCGCAGAAGGTACGAATCGTCACCTTCGTGCAAGACGCGCAGCGCCTCCCGTATCACCACCGGCTGCGCGCAGCTTCCTCCGATCCAGCCCGTCAGGCGTCCATCCTGCTGAATAATGGCCTGCGCGCCGGGTTTGGCGGAGGTCGGGCGTTCGCACCAGACCACGGTTGCCAGTACAAATGGTTCTCCGGCCTGCGTCAACTGATAGGCCAGCTCAAGCAAGGTTTGAGACATTGTATTTATTCTCCCGCAAAAGGTGAATGGGACAGAGAGCATCGTTGCGCGGGTGTACGCGTAACAATGCTCTCTGTGCCGAGGGGCGTTAATCCGTTGTCAGGCCATGCTCCTGGAGGATCTTCCATACCTTCCACGGTGTAATAGGGATATCGATGTGGCGCACGCCTAGATGTGCCAGGGCATCGACAACCGCGTTGACGATCGCCTGTGGCGCGCCGACCGTGGGAGATTCACCTATGCCCTTTGCTCCGATGGGGTGGTGTGGCGAAGGCGTAACGGTCCTGTCGATCTCCCAGTTCGGCGTCTCCATCGCGGTGGGCACCAGGTAGTCCTGGAAGTTGCCGCCCTGGATATTGCCCAACTCGTCGTAGGAGAGTTCCTCGTAGAGCGCCGGTGCCAGTCCCTGCGTCAGGCCGCCGTGTATCTGCCCCTCGACCACCATTGGATTGATAACGGTGCCGCAGTCATCCACCGCCATAAAGCGGCGAATATGCACCTGCCCGGTGCCGCGATCAAGGTCCACAACACAGATGTAGCTGCCGAACGGATAGGTCAAGTTGGGCGGATCGTAATAGTTAACAGCCTCCAATCCCGGCTCCAAAAACGGTGGGCAGCGGGTATACGCGGCCAACGCCAGCTCCTGAATGGTCATGCCCTTGCCGAGCACGCCCTTGACGTAGAAGCGCCCAGGCTCCCATTCGAGATCCTCTTCGTGTACTTCCAGCAGGTAGGCCGCGATCTTTTTGGCCTTGTCGCGTACCTTGCGCGCCGCCAGGGCCGTTGCCGCGCCACCAACGGGCGTACTGCGGCTAGCATAGGTACCCAGGCCATAGGGAGCGGTATCGGTATCGCCATGCTCGACATCGACATCATCGGGCGAGAGGCCCAGCTCGGCGGCGATAATCTGCGCGAAGGTCGTCTCGTGCCCCTGTCCCTGCGTCTGCACGCCGATGCGGGCCAGCACCTTGCCGGTGGGATGGACGCGCACCTCGCAGCTATCGAACATCTGAATGCCCGCGATATCGAAGTGCTTGCCGGGACCCGCGCCCACGATCTCCGTGAAGGACGAGATGCCGATGCCCATCAGTTCGCCGCGCGCGCGCTTCTCAAGCTGCTCGCGGCGCAATCCCTCGTAATCGATATTCTTCATCGCCAGTCGCAAGGCGGCCTCGTAGTTTCCGCTATCGTAGGTCCAATCAAGGGCGGAGCGATAGGGAAATGCCTCCGGCTGAATGAAGTTTTGCAGACGCAGCTCCGCCGCGTCCTTGCCCAGATCGTGCGCCAGGGTATCCATCATGCGCTCGATCAGGTAGGACGCCTCGGTCACGCGGAATGAGCAGCGGTACGCGATGCCGCCCGGCGCTTTGTTGGTGTGGACCGCGTCGACCTCGACGAACGCCTGCTTGAAGTCGTAGGAGCCGGTGCAGATGTGGAAGAGACCGGCGGGAAACTTCGTGGGCTGCGCCGCGGCATCGAACGCGCCGTGATCGGCCAGAGTATGCACGCGCAATGCCTTGACGGTACCATCCTTGTCGGCGGCAAGCTCGGCGTGAATATGGTAATCGCGCGCGAAGCCTGTGCTGCCGATGTTCTCAGTGCGGTCTTCGATCCACTTGACCGGCTTGCCCGTTTTGATCGAGGCCACGACCGCGCAGACATAGCCGGGATAGATCGGCACCTTGTTGCCGAAGCCGCCCCCGACATCGGGCGAGATGATACGAATGCGATGCTCCGGCAGGCCCGCGACCATCGCGAAGAGGGTGCGGTGCACGTGCGGTGCCTGGGACGTGATCCACGCGGTCAGCTTGCCCGTTACCCGGTTATAGTCAGCCACGCAGCCACACGTCTCGATCGGCGCGGGATGGATGCGCGGAATGTACATATCCTGCTTGATAACCACTCCGTTGGTCTCGGCATCGGTAAAGGTCGCGTCGGTGCCTTCGCGGTCGCCCGTCTCCCAGTGATAGATCTGGTTGGTGGGTTGCTTTTCTTTCTTGTCAGGACGGAGCAGGGGCGCGTCCGGCTCAAGGGCTTTCCAGGGATCGACGACGACCTGCAGCGGCTCGTAATCGACATCGACCATTGCCACTCCGTCGGCGGCTGCGTAGCGGCTGGTAGCGACGACAAAGGCCACCTCCTGCATCTGAAAATGCACGCGCTCGACCGCCAGGACCGCCTCCATATCGGCGGAGAGCGTTGGCATCCAGGCGAGTCCGGCGGCCTCCAGGTCTTTGCCGGTAATCACAGCGACGACGCCCGGTACCTGGAGCGCGGCGCTGATATCAATACTGGTGATCAGCGCGTGAGCGTAGGGACTGCGCACGATATCGCCGTAGAGCATGCCCGGCAACTGCACATCGTCGACGTAGTTTCCCTGCCCGCGAATGAAGCGCGCATCTTCTTTGCGCTTATAGGATTCGCCTAGACCATGTTTGAACTTGGGAACCTCGGTTGCCATTAGTCGCCTCCCTCTGCGACCGGAACTTGTTTGGCCGCTTCCATTTTCTCAGCGGCGTATTGCACCGCCTTAATAATGTTTACATAACCAGTACAACGGCAGAGATTGCCCGAGATGCCGACGCGAATCTCTTGCTCGCTCGGATGGGGGTTGCGCTTGAGTAGGGCCACACTCGTCATCATCATGCCGGGCGTGCAGAAGCCGCATTGCAGGCCATGTTTCTGATAGAAGCCCTCCTGAATAGGATGCAGCTCATTGTTCTGCTCCAGTCCCTCAATGGTCATCAGTTCGCGCTCATCGGCCTGTACCGCAAACATCGTACAGGACTTAGTAGCCTTGCCATCGACAATAATAGTGCAGGCTCCGCAGGAGGTCGTATCGCAGCCGATATGCGTACCCGTCAGGCGCAGATCATCGCGCAGCCAGTGGACGAGTAAGGTGCGCGAGTCGACATCACTTTCGTAGACAGTGCCATTGATAGTAACGCGGATATGATGCTTGCTCACTTATTACTCCTCTCCTCTAGCGCGAGCCTGCGCCTTGCGTAGTGCGCGGATGCATAGGACGCGCACCATAGCGCGTTTATACTCTACCGGCCCCCTGCCATCGCCATTGGGCCGGGCGGCGGCGACAGCCAGATCGGCGGCCAGGGACATGCTCGTTTCGTCCAGAGGCTTGCCCAGCAACGCTTGCTCAGCGTCGCGCGCCTTGATGGGATATGGCCCGACGTTGGTCAGGCCGATACCGGCGGATGTGACCAACCAGCGCTCGTCAAAGGTGAGATAGACGGCAACGCCCGCGATCGCATAATCGCCAGCTTTGCGTTCGAGTTGGAAGTAAGCACCGCCACTATGCTCGGGAGGAGCAGGAATGCGGATCTCCGTCAGGATCTCTTGTGGTTGTAGCGTGGTCTCGAAGGTTGAGTCCGTAAAGAACTCGGTGATGGGGATAACGCGCTGGCCGCCGCTGCCCTGAGCCACGACGCTCGCGCCCAGCGCGAGCATGGTCGCAGGGTGATTGTTGGCGGGATCGGCATGGGCAATATTGCCGCCAACGGTGGCCCAGTTGCGTACAACGGGATCGGCAATCATGGCCGAGGTGTCCGCGAGAATGGGATAGCGATGGCGGATCAAGGGTGCCCGATCGAGCTCCGCCTCTCGCGTCAGGGCACCGATATGCAGTACGCCATCGAACTCTTGAATATACTCCAGATCGGCAATGCGGTTGATATCGATCAAGATAGAGGGTGCGCCAAGACGAAATCGCAAAATGGGGATGAGACTCTGGCCTCCTGCCAGGATCTTGGCCTCGTCGCCATGTTGTTCCAGCAGGGCAATAGCTTCAGGAAGGCTTTTTGCCGCTACATAATCGAAGGAACCAGGAATCAAGTGACACCTCCAACGCCGTGTAAGCACGGCTTGTGCGCTTCATCGTCACTACAGAGCAAGCTGCAAAAAAGGCTAATGCGGAAAGGTACTGTACGTGCTTTCCACATACCTGCAAGTATACGTACAAGCAAGGGGGTGCGTGTACCTACCAAAGAGGGGAATATGTTACCTATAAAAGGAGGGTATTTGCTCTGTGGGATGGCAGCCTGGAAGTGCTACAACCAGCCCTGTTTGACCGCGACCATCACCGCCTCGGTGCGGTTCTTGACTCCCAGGCGATGCAGGATCTCCTGCACATAGCCCTTCACGGTATTCTCGCTGAGGTAGAGTTGCGTGGCGATCTCACGACTGGAGAGACCCTGCGCCACCAGCCGCAGGATGATAATTTGCTGCGAGCTTAACGGTTCGGGTGCCGCATCGCCCGCGACCAGTGGGGCACGACGCAGTTGGGCCAGGACGGCAACCGCGGCTTTGGGATCGATCGCCGCCTCGCCTCTCGCTACGGCGCGAATAGAGCGTTTGAGGTCGAAGCGTTCGATATCTTTGACGATAAAGCCGCGCGCGCCCGCCTGGATGCAGCGCGCAACCAGGCTCTCGTCGGTAAAGGTGGTTAGAATAATCACGGCGGTCTCGGGATAGCGCTCAGACACGGTGCGGCAGACCTCGACTCCGCTTATGCCGGGCAGGCGAACATCCAGCAGTGCCACATCGGGGTGCAGGCGTTCAATAAGCTCAAGCGCCTGTTCCGCGTTGGCGGCATCGCCCACGATGCTAAAATCGGACTCAGTCACCAGCATAGCCTTGAGTCCCTCGCGAACCATCTCGTGATCATCGATGATCAATAAGCGGATCATAAAGGAAGCACCGCCTTTACTATCAATCCGGCCTCTTCGCCGTTGACCAGGGTGAACTGGCCACGGTGTTCTTCGATCCGATGTTGCATGCCCTTCAGACCGAGGTGCAGCGTATTGCTACGGTAGGACTGAAGCACCTGTTGGGAGAGCCCGATTCCGTTGTCCTGCACCACCAGGATCACCTGCTCGTGTCTGACCTGCAGCGTGACGATAACAGTCGTTGCCTGCGCGTGACGGCGTACATTTAAAAGCGCCTCCTGGGCGATAGTGAACAGTGTACTCTCGATATGCGTAGGCAGCGGCGCGCTCCACTCCGCCACCACCAGGTCGGATTCAAGCGAAAAGGACTCGCGCAGATCGCGAATGAGGGCATAGAGCGCGCTAACCAGGCCATCCTTTGGAATTTCGGCCAACGAGAGCGCGAAGATTGCGTCGCGGACCTGGGCCGTTCCCAACGACGCCAGTTGCTCGATTCCGTTCAAAGGACGGACAAGTGGCGAGGCATTGGGCAGTTGGTCTTTGACCCAGTTCGCCTTCAGGCTGATGGTAAATAGCGTCTGCTGCACACGGTCGTGGAGCTCCTGCGCGATGCGACTGCGCTCATCGGCCAACATCTCGCGCTTCTGGGCTTCGGTCAACTCGTGGTGCAGCTGCTGCATATCGGTCGCGAACTTGCTCAACTCCTGGTTGCGCCCCTCCAGTTGGGAGGTACGTTCGCGCACTTCGCGTTCCAACTGCGCCGCGTACGTCTCCATCGCCTGGCGTTCGCGCGCCACCAGATGCACGTTGTGGATCGCGACCGCCGCCTGCGCACTCAGCACCTCCATCAACTCGACGTGGCGCGTGCTAAAGCGACTGGGCTGTGTGTGCCCGATGAGAAACGCGCCCAGGTTGGTACCTTCGCTGGTGTGGAGCTGAACACCTAAGAAACTGCGCACGGGAATATGGCCGCGTGGGACCCCGACGTAGCGCGCATCTTGTAGTACATCATCCACGATAATCGAAGATCCTTCCCAGAATACGGGCTCTAACAGGCCAATGCCTTCGACCGGTCCCATGCGGCGAAAATGTTGTTCGATGCGCTCGTTCGCGCCAGAAATGGCCGCGAGATTAAAGCTCACCTTGTTGGAAGAAGGAGTATCATCGCCCGCAATCTCGGGTAGCAGGAAAAAGGCGGCGTACTCGGCGGAGGTTACTTTGCGCGCGGCATCGGTGATCAATTGCAGCAGGCGCTGCAGATCGAACTCGGAGGTGAGGGCGATTGCAATGCGGTTGAGTTGTGCCAGTTCGTCGGCCTGTTGTTGCAGGCTTGCGATCAGTTGTGCGCGGCTTTCGTCGATAGTCTGAGTCATAATTGGGAACACTCCGTCGTGAATGGACTAATCAGAGCAAACCGATGAAATAAGTATACCATATGTTGGATAATATCTCATCAGAAGAACAGGAGTGTGATTTATGGTTTTGCACCATGAGAAGAATGAGCGGTACAGCAAGCAAACGGGCTTATAAATCGCGCCCCTACCTCATAGGGTACCGCTCATTCTTATTTGCCAATCTTCTATTGCTGAAGCGGCTGATAGGTGAGGATCACGGTCCCAGTCCTGCTCGCTTTTGAAGAGAGGAGTTTCAATCTCTTGAGGCTGTCCCCATCTTTGAAGAGGCGCTTTCCACTGCCTGCAACAACAGGGTGGACCAGGAGTATCAGCTCATCCAGAAGGCCCTGTTCGAGGAGGGAGCGGACCAGGGTGGGACTTCCGGCGGTGCCAATGTTCTTCCCTGGCAGTCGCTTCAGCGTAGCGATCTCCTGGGCGAGATCTCCCTTGATCAGCGTCGAGTTCTTCCATTCTTCGACAGTCTCCAGGGTGGTCGAGAAGACGTACTTGGGCGTGGAATTAATGAAGCTTGCAAACGGCTCATCAGTAGCGGTGGGCCAGTAGGGTGCCCACTCCTGATAGGTCACTCGCCCCAGCAGGACAGCGTCCTGGGAGGTGAGTTGTTCCATCATGGCCTCCCCCATCTCCTCATCGAAGTGCTCTTGCCATATATTAGGCGCTTCCACAACACCATCCAGTGTGATAAACAACCCTGCGACGACTTTTCTCATG
>Ga0209839_10000045_pt1 | contig 47284 bp, 41 predicted proteins | sample OrgsoiDNA2013050_FD_185800 | JGI IMG/M metagenome (GOLD analysis project Ga0209839, IMG submission 185800) | Permafrost soil microbial communities from the Arctic, to analyse light accelerated degradation of dissolved organic matter (DOM) -... | ecosystem: Environmental > Terrestrial > Soil >... | reverse complement strand
AATCCACGGCGGCGCCCTCACCTTGGGATCTGATGCAGGTCAATCCGCCACCGCCGCGCGATCAGCGCGCATCAACGGCCACCGCCCCGCGCACGCCGAGGACCATCGCAGCGGGTCGCAGACCCCGGCAGGCGGCGTTGAGCCGGATGACGCGAGCGCGCCCGATCCGGCGAACCTGAGTGCCGAGCGGCCGCATGCTCGCGCGTACGAACGTGACCGTGTCTATGACGGCGATCACTTAGCGGTGGGGCACCGGCGCATGAGTTCGCACCATTTGTTACATTTAACGCCTCGGCAGCGGCCGGGGGCTCGTGCGATCGCAAGCGCTATGGCCCGCCCGGTGGTTGAGAGGAGAGATGAAGCCGGCCCCCACGGGCCGGCTTCGCACTTTGCGGCAGCCAACGCCGCAAAAAAGAAGCCGACCCGCTGGGGACGGGCCGGCTTCGTGCTTCTGGGGAGGAGGTGCTGCTATGAGGTACGTCGCAGGCGGAATATTGGCCGCCGGACCTGAACGAGCCTTAAAGAGTTAGTCGTAGTCGTAGAAGCCACGGCGGGACTTGCGCCCGATCGAGCCGACCCGCACGAGCTCGAGCAGGACGTCCGGTACCTCGAGGCCGATCGCCTCACCGATCGCCTGTGCGACATCCAGGCCGACGAAGTCCAGCAGCAGCATCGGCCCCATCGGCACCCCGGCTCCGAGCGTCATGCAGCGGTCCACGTCGGCGGGCGCCATGCCGGTTTCGCTCATCAGCGTGACCGCACTGAACAGGTATGGAAACAGCAGCCGGTTGACGACGAAGCCAGGAATGTCGGGCACCTCGACCGCGGTCTTACCGAGCACCTCGCTCAGCGCCCGGGCGCGGGCCCGGGTCTCGACGTCCGCCTCGTGCGGAAACACCAGCTCGATCAACTCCATCCGGGGCACCGGGTTGAACACGTGCAGCCCGACGAATCGCTCGGGCTGTCCACTGGCGTGTGCCAGCTCGGAGATCGACAGCGACGAGGTGGTGGTTGCCAGCACCGCGTCGGGGCGTGCGCGGGCGCCCAGTTCGGCCAGTAGCGTCGCCTTGAGCCCGTGGTCCTCGACCACGGCCTCGACCAGGAAGGTGGCCTGCGCCAGCTTCTCGAGCTCGGTCACCACGCTCACGCGCCCGGGATCCCCCGGAGGCTCCGGGAGTCTTTCGCAGACCTTGGCGACCGCCGCCCGCGCACGGTCGGCGGAAGCGGCTGACCGCGCCCACAGCAGCACGTCGCCATGGCGCGACGCCGTCGCCGCAAGACCGCACCCGATCGCGCCGGCGCCGGCAATTCCGAGTCGTTCCTGCACGGTTTCTCCTGGATGGTCGGTAGCTCAGGGTGCCTGTCGGCCCTGATTGCTCAGGTACAGTACGTGAGAGTTCGGTGGCGCCGGCACGCCGTCGATGCCCCGCCACGTATGTCCGTCGCAAGAATGGAGCGTTCATGTCCCAGGCCAGGGTCGTCCAGGCTGTCCGAACTCCGATTGGGCGCGGTCAAAAGAGCGACCAGGGCATCCGTCCGGGCACGACGATCGAGACGCTGTCTCAATCTGTTTGAGGTCAACGAGGCGTTCGCGCCGATCGTCGCCGCGTGGCGGCGAGAGCTGGAGCCCGACATGGAACGCGTCAACGTCAATGGCGTGGCGATCGCACTCGGCCACCCGCTCGGCTCGAGCGGCGCACGGCTGATCACCACTCTGCTGCACGAGCTCGAGCGTTCCGACAAGGAGGTCGGGGCGGTGATCATGTGCTGCAGCGGCGGCATCGGAACCGGCACCCTGCTTCAGCGACTGTAGGTGGGCTTCTCGTTCAGCCTTCTTGCTCGGTTGGACGGATCAGTAGCTCGTTGATCGCTATGTGCCGGGCCCGGGTGACGATGTAGGTGATTGCGTCGGCGATGTCTTGCGCATCGAGCCGCTCGATATCGCCGAAGCGCCTGGCCATGCTCTCCTGGATCTCCGGGCGGTTGTGGGATGCGAGCTCGGTTGAGACGGCGCCGGGCTCGACCAGCGACACGCGGACGTGGCGGCCGGTCACCTCCTGGCGCAGCGACTCGCTGAACGCGCCGACGCCATGCTTGGTCAGGTTGTAGACGCCGCTACCGCTGCGGGCGACGCGGCCCGCGACCGAGCTGATGTTCACCATGTCGGCGACTTGGCGCGGCCCGTTCTGTGCCGCCTGCAACAGGTGGGGGACGGCGGCGTGGGCGCAGTAGAGCAGGCCCTCGACGTTCACCTCGATCATCCGCTGCCACTCCGCCAGCGGCGCATCGACCGCTGGTCCAAGCAGCATCACGCCGGCGTTGTTGATCAGCGTGTCGAGCCGGCCGAGCTCGGCGACGGTGCGCTGCACGGCGTCCTGCGCCTGCTCGGACGAGCTCACGTCAGCGACGATCGCCAGAGCCGTTGCGCCGGTGCTCTGGATCCGGCTCGCGAGCGAGTCGAGCCGGTCCTGGCGGCGAGCAACGATCGCCACCGCCGCGCCGGCCTCGGCGAGCGCGAGCGCCGTCGCCTCACCGATGCCGCTTGACGCTCCGGTGACCAGTGCGACCGTTCCTTGGAGTTCAGTAGTCGATGTCATAGCAGCCATTATGTTCGGTGGCCGGGGTTTGAAACGCGCGATCTGGTAATCATCGGTCTGTAGCCGATGCCGCAAGCCCCCACCCCGATCCGAGCCGCCCGCCTGCACGAACACGGCAAACCGCTGGTGATCGAGGCCGTCGAACTGCCCGAGCCCGGCCAGGACGAGGTCCGCGTCGAGCTCGAGTTCGCCGGGGTCAATCCGATCGACCGCTATATCGCGCACGGGAGCGTGGCCGCCGATGCGCCGCTGCCACGGACGCTCGGGGGAGAGGCGGCCGGTAGCGTCGACGGACGTCCGGTGTTGGTGGCCGGCGAAGCTCTGGGTACCGCGCGCGACGGCCTCTGGGCGGGTGCGGCCGTGGTCCCGAGCGCTGCGGTGGTGCCGCTGCCCGACGGCGTGCCGACACGAGAGGCAGCTGCGATGGGCATCGCCGGCCTGACGGCCTGGAAAGTGGTGCGGGAGCTGGGTCGCGTGACCGGCGAGGACCGCGTGGTGGTGCTCGGCGCCTCGGGCGGCGTCGGCAGCGTGATCGTGTCGCTGGCGCGAGCGGCGGGCGCGACGGTATGGGGTCACACCGGATCGTCCGAAAAGGCCGAGCTGATCGAGCAGCAGGGGGCAGAGCGTGTGGTGGTGGGTGGCGCCGATCAGCTGAGGGAGGCACTGTCGGGGTTCGAGCCGACGGTGATCTTCGATCCGCTTGGCGGGGAGTTCGTCGCCACGGCGCTCGAGTCGCTTGCGGTGCGGGGGCGACTGGTGTCGTTCGGGACCTCGGCCGGGGCCGAGGTTGCGCTGAACATGCAGACCCTGTACCGCAAGATGATCTCGGTGCTCGGGTACGGGGGGATGCAGATCGGACGTGACGAGCGCCGGCAAGGTCTGCAGGCCGCATTGGCCGCGATGGCCTCGGGCGAGCTGCAGGTCCGAATCGATCACGTCCTGGCGCTGGAGCAGGTGAACCTGGCGTTCGAGCGCCTCGCCCGGCGCCAAGTTCAGGGCAAGTTGTTGCTCGGGCTCTGGAGCTGAAGGTTCGGCAGCTCGCGGCGAGTGGCTGCGCCGATCAGCCGAGCCACCGAAACCCGACCGCGTCGGGCGCGGGCGGCAAGGGGCTCGCCGGCAGCCCCGCGGGCGGATCGTTCTGGTTGAAGGATGCCGGCGCGAGGTCGTTGGGCGTGTGTGGATGGAACAGCGAGGCGAGGTACTGAGCCTGTCCGCGTCCGGGGCCGAGCTCGAACTGGCCGCCGCCATAAGCGCCGATCTCGTGCTCGACGCAGTAGTCGTAGGTCGCGCACAGCTTTTGCAATCCGCCGATCCGCGAGGGCTTGAGGTTGACCATCTTCGGCGCGAACGGCAGCGTCTCGATGTCGGCGATCGAATGGATCGGCGCGTCCCATGTGATTCGGTCGTGGTGGCCAGCCAGGACTGCCGCAGTCTCGGGTGTGACCACGTCCGGATCCTCGATCCAGACGTCGGGAAACGCCTCCAGGACCCGGCGATAGAGCAACGGATCCGGTGGCTGGTCGACCACCGTGCCTCGGTACAGGCTCTTGAAGTCCACCGAGTCCACCGCGCCGGTGGCCGCCAGCGCGGCAATCAGCTCCGGGGTCCAGGAGCTTGTCGCGTCGAGCTTGAAGCGAAGCGTCGGGTAGCGCGCGAGGCGGTCCTCGATCGGCGCCAGCGTGGGGGGCTCGCCCAATCGCAGCGAGACCACGAACGTGAGCGGTTGTGGCTCGCGGCCCAGCGCCTGGTGCAACGCTCGTGCCGACTGCCGGAGCGCGAGGTCGAGGGCTGCGCTGTGGAACGTCCACCGACGGTAGAGCCGCGAGACCTCGCGCTGGGGCTCCACCGGGAACAGATCGAGCGAGTCGACCAACTCGCAGAACTCGCCCAGCGCATAGCTTCCGGCGAGATCGAGAACCGGTCCGGCGTCCTGCAACGCAACGTGATCGACTGCGTCGTAGACGACGTCCTCTCCGACTCCCACCGCGCCGGCTCCCTGCAGTCGGACCACCGTGGAAAGACGCTCGAAGCCGCTCGAGACCTGCGCCCGCATCCCTTCCAGCGCATATCCTTCGACCTCCAGCGGGAGGCCGGCGAGCACGTCAAATGTGCTCACGGCTCTGCGTTCCCGGTCTCCAAGCGCGCCACCAGCTCCTCGAGTCGCAGTTCCTCGAGCCCCTGGCTGACCGCCTCGAGCTCGGTCGCACAGTACTCCACCAGCCCGCGTCCTTCCTTGACCAGCTCGAGCGTCTCGCGCAGGCCCGCGTCGCCGGAGTCGAGTCGGCGGATGATCTCCTCGACCCGGCCCACCGCGGATTCGTAGGTGCGCTCGGTGGTCATTCGTCCACGGCCTCGGCCGCGAGCGTCCCGTCGTGGAACTGAATTGCCAGCGAACCGGCGCGACGCGCGGCTTCCGCGGTGGTGAGCGGGTCGCCGGCGCGATCCTGGACCAGCGCGTAGCCGCGGGCCAGTGTGCGGTCCGGATCGTGGGCACCCAGCGCCAGCGAGAGGCGTTCGAGCTCCCGCACACGCCTGGTGGCGTCCGAGCTCTCGGCACGGGCCGCCGTGCGGCGCAGCACGAGCAGGTGGACGTCGGCGAGCGACCGGCCCCGCTGCAGTTCGCGTCGCGCGCTGGCGCGCAACTCGCGCAGCAGCTGATGCAGGCTCCGCCGCTGGCGCGCGACGTGTGCGGCTGGGGCGCGCGACAGGTGGGCGAGGTTCCGGGCGCGCACGAGCACCGCCCGGCGGCTGTGGTTGCGCAGCTGGCGCGCGGACGCGGCGAGCTCAGCGCGGGCCGCGCGGCAATCGATCGGGACCGCGGCTTCGGCGGCGTGGGTGGGCGTGGAGCAGCAAACCGCCGCGACGTCGTCGATCAGCGTCCGGTCGGTGTGGTGACCCACCGAGGAAATCACCGGAACGCGCAGCAGTGCGACGGTCCGGCAGAGCGACTCGTCGCAGAACGCGAACAGGTCGGCGAGCGAGCCACCGCCTCGCGCCACGATCACCACCTCCACGTGCTCGATCGAGGCGAGCTCCCTGAGGGCAGCCCCGACCATCGGTGCGGCGTGGCGGTCCTGCACGGGTACGAACGCCCACACCAGCCGTCCCGCCCAGCCGCGGCGGCGCAGGCCGGCGAGTACGTCGTCGCGAGCCTTGCCGCGTTCGCCGGTGATCACACCGATGGTCCGCGGCAGGAGCGGGCGCGTCAACCGCTTCTGCGGTTCGAACAGCCCAGCCCCGTGGAGCGCCCGGCGCAGCCGCTCCAGTTGCACGAGGAGATCGCCTTCGCCGGCGACGCGAAGCTCGGCCACCGCGAACATGAACGAGGGCGAGGACGTCGCGCTGCCGGGATAGTAGTCGCAGCCGCCACCGACAACGATCCGCATCCCCTCGGCGAGCCTGACCCCGAGCTGGTCGAACTCGTTTCGCCACATCGAGCACGGCAGCGCGCCGCTGGCGTCGCGCAGCTCGAAGTAGACACGCGCGGCGCTGGCGCGAAGGCCCCACACCTCGCCGACCAGCTGGACCCGGGCAAACTCCAGCAGCCGTCGCTTGAGCTGAGCCGAATAGGACCCGACCGGGTACGGACCGGGGAGGTGGCTGTCCGGAATGCCCTCGGCGGGGGCGGATTGGAGCTGCGTCATCGCAGACCCGAGGCTACAGGCCGGGCCACTCGTAAATGGCTCGCCGGCGGCCGGCAGATACGATCCCGCGCCGTGGATCTGACGCTCTCAACCAGCAGGAGGCGTTCCGGGACGAGCTTCGGGCCTGGCTGCTGGCCAACCACCCGGGACGCGAGCCGGCCGGCGACGATGCCGCGTTCGAGTTTCGCCGCAGCTGGCAGCGCACGTTGGACCAGGCGGGATGGGCCGGAGTGTCGTGGCCGAAGCAGTACGGGGGCCGCGGCGCGACGCTGATCGAGCAGGCGATCTTCAATCAGGAGACCGTGCGCGCGCGGACTCCTCAGGCGGCGAACGTCCTCGGGTTGGCGATGGGTGGCCCGACGGTCATCGCGCACGGAACCGAGCAGCAGCGGCGACGCTACCTGCGGCCGATCCTGTCGGCGCGGGAGATCTGGTGCCAGGGGGCGCTCCACGCTCGCGTTCGGGCTTCAGGTCGCCGTTCAGATCGCGCTCGGTGAGCTGATCGAGCGGGCACAGCACACGCGCGCCAACGATGGTCAGCGCGCGAGCGAGGATCCGGTGGTCCGCCAGCGCCTCGCCCAGCTGCTGATCGAGTCCGAGGTGATGCGCCTGAACGCGTACCGCGGGCTCAGCGCGATCATGCGCACCGGTGTGCCGGGCCCCGAGGGCTCGATCGGCAAGTGGCACTGGGCGGAGGTGAACCAGTCGCTGACGGAACTGGCGCTGGACATCGCCGGACCCCGGGCGATGACCGCCGATGACGAGTGGACATACCGGTTCCTGCGGGCGTTGGCGAACTCGATCGAGGGCGGCACGACCGAGATCCTCAAGAACATCGTCGCCGAGCGCGTGCTCGGTCTGCCACGGATGCGCTGATCGCGGGCCCTCGTTGAACTTCGACTTCACCGACGACCAGAAGGCGATCAAGCGCACCGCCCACGACTTCCTGGCCGCGCGCTACACGTCCGAGACGATCCGCGAGCTGGCACGGGACGATCGAGGCTTCACCGATGCCCAGTGGCAGGCGCTGGTCGAGCTCGGCTGGCCAGGCGTGATCGTGCCCGAGGAGCACGATGGGCTGGGACTCGGCGCAGTCGAGCTGATCGTGATCGCCGAGGAAATGGGTTATGGGCTCGCGCCGATGGGCGCCGGATCGCTCCGAAGCGGAGTCGACCGACGGCGCGCTGACCGCAACGAAAATCGCGGTCCCCGACGCCGCGTCCGCCGACTTCGTGACCATCGCCGGGGCTGATCGACGCCACTATTTGGTCGAGACCGTTGCGCCTGCTGTTCAGATCGTCGCGGAGGAATCGCTTGACCTGACGCGCAAGCTGTTCACCGTCCGGCTGGACGGCGCGCCGGTGGAGCCGCTTGACCACGCCCCCAAGCGGGTGGAGCACGCCTACGCGACGATCGTGACCGCGCTCGCCGCGGAGAATGTCGGCGTCGCCCAGCGCGCGATGGAGATGGCGGTCGCGTACCCGGGCGATCGCAAGCAGTTCGGTCGTCCGATCGGCGCCTACCAGGCGGTCTCGCACCGCTGCGCGCAGATGCTGCTCGAGGTCGAAAGCGCGCGGTCCCTCTCCTACTGGGCGGCCTGGGCGCTTGATCACGAGCCCCAGAGCGCGGTGCCCGGAATGGCTAGCGCACTGACGGCACCACGAGAACGGGTCGGTCGGACAGGGCCAGGAGTTTGTGCGGAGTCGAGCCGAGCAGCACTCCCTTGATCAAGCCGTCGCCGCGCGAACCGACGACAATGACGCGTGCGTCACGCTCGGCCGCAAGCTCGACGAGACCGTGGGCAGGCTCGCGCTCGACCACGACCGCCTCGACTTCCTCGTGCGCCTCCGCGGCTACCGACAGCGCCTCGGTCAGTCGCTGCTGCGCAAGCTCGCGCAGCGCGGCGTGATAATCGTGGAGCTCGCCCGCGACCGGATTGAGCTCGTAGGCAAACGCGATCACGACCTTCTCGCCGTACGCTCGTGCGACCTCCATCCCCACGCGCAGTGCAGCTTTGGCGCAGTCTGATCCGTCATAGCCAATAATCACCCCGGCGCTCATGACGAACGCCCCGCCGGGGCCGTCGCGAGGACGGAGGGATCGACCACCTCGGGCTTGCGTCTGAAGTATTCGGGCATCGTGATTCGCTGGATGAACATCCCCACCACCCCGAGAATGATCATCACGATCGCGATCGCAATCGGCGAGCCGATGCCAAGGAACGGCTTGGCGTAACCCCCGTCTGCCTTCGAGTAGTCGATCACCGCCTTGATCAGTACCCATGTGAGCACCGCCCCTCCGACGAACGGGAGCACTCCGATGAAGAAGAAGTTCCTCGCGCTGTCGAACAGGTGCCGACGATAGAAGATGACACACGCGAAACCGGTGAAGCCGTAGTAGAAGGCGATCGTCAGCGCGAGCGAGGTGAAGGCATCGGCGATCAGGTTCTGGCTGGTGGCCGCCAGCAGGACGTACACGATCGTCGATACGGTGCCCATCCAGATCGTCGAGAAGCCCGGGGTCAGGAAGCGCGGGTGCACGTTGCCGAATTGCTTCGGTATAGCCTTGGCCCGCGCCATCGACAGAGTCGTGCGCGCGGTCGGGAGGATGGTTGTCTGCGTGGACGCTGACGCGGAGGTGAGAACGGCGATGATCAGCAGCTTGTTAAGCGGCGAGCCAAGCACGCCGCTGCCGAGCGGAGCGAACACGTCCGCCTGGTTGTTGACCAGATTGCTGAGCCCGCCATAGGCCTGGGCAGCAGTGGTGACGAGTAGATAGATCCCGACCAGAATGAAGGTCGACACGATCGCGGCGCGGCCGGGTGCCGTGCTCGAGTCCTCCGTCTCCTCGTTGACACTCACACCGGAATCCCAGCCCCAGTAGATGAACACCGCCAGCAGGATGCCGCCGTCCAGCGCGTTGATGCTGGAGATCGCGAACGGGTTGAACCACGACAACGCGGGCTCCACCGAGTGGGCGGGGTGGTTGGCGTAGACCTTGACCAGCGCCACTACCGCGAACAGCACGAGCGTCGTGAATTCCAGCGCCAGCAATACCTGCTGCGTGCGCGCGGAGAGCTCGATCCCGATGTAGCAGATCGCGGTCATGACGATGATCCAGACGATCCCGACCACCGTGACCTCGAGGTTCGTCGGGCTGCTGTTTCCGAACAGCTGGAAGGTGTAGTTGCCGGCCACGGAGGCGAGGCTCGGCATCACGAGCACGTCAGCCACGACGATCGCCCAGCCGCCCTGCCATCCGAACCAGGGCCCCATCGCTCGCGTCATCCACGAGAACGTGGTGCCGCAGTCGGGGTCGGCGCGGTTCATGTAGTAGTAGGCCGCGGCGATGCAGGCCATGGGGAAGAACGCGACCAGGACCACGGCGGGGGACTGCAGTCCGAGGCCACCAACGGCGGCAATGAAGCCCAGTGTCGCCGCGAGGCTGTAGGCGGGGGCGGTGGAGGCGACGCCGATCACGATGTTCGACACGAACGTGATCGCGTTCTTCTTCAGGCCCTTGTCCTCAACCGTAATCCCGACCGGTTGTGCGAGTGTCTTTGTTACGGACGCGCTTTCCACGGATGCCCCTCTCTAGGCGTACGACTGCGGCAGGGTTCTCCCGGCGCGGGTGGACAGTTGTGTCACGTTGCGCGTGGCGGGATTCTCGGCCGTTACGAGCAGCACCGCAAGGGTCTGATGGCCGAAGTAACAATTAGGCTTTGTACAAGATGGCTAAGGAATAGGAGCATCTGCCATCGCTACGGTCACTCTCGATGAATCAAACGGCGCAGAGGGAAATCGAAGTAGCTGTCCTGGGGGCGGCCGGGACGATCGCTCCGGCGATCATTCGCGACCTAGCCGAGTCAGCGGAGGTGGGGCGCATGTTGCTGCTCGACCTCGACGGCGACCGGGCGGCCGCGGTCGCCGTCGAGCACGCGGCGCAGAAGGCCAGCGCCCAGGCGGTTGACGCCCGGGCGCCCGGCGATCTCGCCGGGCGGCTGAGCGACATCGACGTGCTCGTCAACACTGCCTCCTACCGCATCAACCTGGACGCGATGCGGGCATGCCTGAGCGCTGGTTGCCACTACGTGGATCTCGGTGGCCTGTATTGGATGACCGGCCGCCAGCTGGAGCTCGGGGACGAGTTTCAGCGTGCCGGCCGGTTGGCGCTGCTGGGGATCGGCTCCAGCCCGGGCAAGACGAATCTGATGGCTCAGCGCGCGATCACCGAGCTCGGAGACCGAGCGGGTGCGATCGAATCGATCGAGATCGGAGCGGCCGGCCGGGATCCGCACGCTGCCGACGACGGGCGCCTGCGCCCGCCCTACGCGATCCAGACGCTGCTCGACGAGCTGACGCTCGCGCCAGTGGTGATCCGAGACGGTAAGCCGACCGAGATCGAGCCGCTCGCGCCCGGCGGGGTAGTCGAATTCGGCGAGCCGATCGGTCCCGCTGAGACGATCTACACGCTGCACTCCGAGCTCGCCACGTTCGGCGCCAGCTTTGGTTGCCGGAGCGCGAGCTTCCGGCTCTCGCTGGCCACTCCACTGCTCGCCCGGCTGAAGGAGCTGGTCGGGGCGTCGGAGTCGGAGATCGCTGCGGCCGGTCGCGAGGCGCTGGCCGCCTCGGCCGAGACGGTGTCGGTGCACCTGGTGACGGTCAGGGCGGCTTCGGGGCGCAGCGTCATCGTTCGCGCCGTCACCGGGCCTCATTTCGGCCTTGGCGGTTCGATCGTTTCGACCGCCGCTCCAGCCGCCGCGGCGGTTCGTCTGCTCGCGCGTGGATCGCTCACCGCCACCGGCGCGCAACCGCCGGAGCGTTGCATCGACCCGGGCGAGATGTTCGCCGAGCTCGAGGCCAGGGGCTGCAGTTTCAGCGTTACCGGTTGAGCGGCGCGGCGGCTCGACCGATGTGCGCCTCAACCGGTTGAGGCGCTCAGCGGCTCTGCAGCTGGGCGTGGTCGGACTCGACCATCATCCGGATCAGGTCTTCGAAACTCACCTCGGGCTCCCATCCCAGCGCCCGGCGGGCCTTGCTCGCGTCCCCGATCAGGTGCTCGACCTCGGCCGGCCGTAACAGGCCTGGATCGATCACGACGTGATCGTCGACCGACAGTCCAGCGTGGTCAAAGGCGATCTCGACGCAGTCGCGGACCGAATGGGCGACACCCGTGGCGACGACGTAATCGTCAGGTTGGTCCTGTTGGAGCATCTTCCACATCGCCTGCACGTAGTCGCCGGCGAACCCCCAATCCCGCTCGGCGTCGAGGTTGCCCAGCTCCAGCTTTGCCTTCAGCCCGAGCTTCAGCGCGGCCGCGTGCCAGGTGATCTTGCGGGTCACGAACTCGAGCCCGCGGCGCGGGCTTTCGTGGTTGAACAGAATTCCGCTCGCCGCGTGGAGCCCGTAGGACTCTCGGTAGTTCACCGTGATGAAGTGCCCGTAGGCCTTGGCCACCCCGTAGGGCGAGCGAGGGTAGAACGGGGTCAGCTCCGTCTGAGGCACCTCCCGCACCTTGCCGAACATCTCCGATGAGGAGGCCTGGTAGAAGCGTGCGCCGGGACAGACCTCGCGCATCGCCTCCAGCAGGCGGGTGACGCCGATGCCGGAGAACTCGGCCGTCAGCGTCGGCTGTGCCCACGACGCGGCCACGTAGGACATCGCGGCGAGGTTGTAGATCTCCTGCGGCTGCGCGGCGCGCAACGCGTCGACGAGCGATCGCTGGTCCAGCAGGTCGCCCTGGTGCAGGACCAGGCGATCTCGGATGTGCTCGACGCGCTCGAATTTCTCGGTCGAGGACCGGCGGACCATGCCATGCACCTCGTAGCCCTGTTCGAGCAGGAACTCCGCCAGATACGAGCCGTCCTGTCCGGTGATGCCGGTGATCAGGGCACGGCGCCCGCTCATCGCGATGAGCCCTCCGGGGAGAGGTCCCCGGCGGTCCCGATGCCGCGTCCCCGCAGCCACTGAACCGTCTGGGCAATCCCGTCTCGCAGATTGATCCGCGCCTCCCAGCCGAGCAACTCGCGCGCCTTGTCCACCGACGGCCAGCGGCGCTGGACGTCGACCTCGAAGCTCTGCCGATGAACCAGTTCCAGCGCGCCGGGGGTCTCACCGCAGGCCTCCCAAACCAAGCCGGCGAGCTCGGCGATGGTCAGCTCCTGCGAGGCCGAGATGTTGAAGTCCTGGTTCTCCCCGGCGGGCGAGGCCAGCGCGCTCAGCACCCCTTGCGCGATGTCATCCACGTGGGTCAAGGTCCGGGTCTGCTCACCCGAGCCGAAGATCTCGATCGGTCGCTGTCCGGCCAGGGTCTTGGCGATCAGGTCGGGCACGGCGTGCGCTATCCCCGGCTCGTCGGGGTCGGGCAGCTCGCCCGGCCCATAGGCGTTGAACGGCCGACAGATCGTGTAGCACAGGCCGTGCTGTCGGTGCGCGGCACGCGTGTAAACCTCCCCGGCGAGCTTTGAGAAGCCGTAGGCCGAACGGGGTGCCGGACAGCGGTCGAGGTGCGCTTCGGTGGTCGGGAACTCGGTCGCCCGCTCGAACACCATCGACGAGGAGACATATAAGAACCGCTGCACGCGCTGGTCTACGGCGGCGTGCACGACGGCTCCCGTGAGCGCGTTGTTGACCTCGGTGAGCGTGAACGGGAGCTTGTGGAAATTGGCGATCCCGCCGACGATTGCGGCGAGGTGAATGACGTGCGAGCAGCCGGAGACGGCTTCCTGAGCGACGGCGGCGCAGCGCAGGTCACCGAGGTGAAACTCGCATTCCTCGAGCATCCACGCCGGCACGCGACGGTGATCGGAGACCCGTACCTCCCAGTCGGGATCATGCAACAGCGCTTGGACGACCGCTGAGCCAATCGTCCCGGCCCCGCCGGTCACCAGGACGCGAGACACTAGCGGGCAGCGTCCCGCGAGGCGTCAACCTCTGCCGGGTGGTTCGCCAGGGCCAGCGACTCGGTGGCGTACAGGAACACCTGCGCGGTCCCGAAGCTGTTCCACGGATCTACGAGCAGGCACTCCTCCGAAGCGGCCGAAAGGATCTCCCGCAGCGTCTCGGGGCGCTCGAACTCGGAGTGGTTGGTGGCGACGATCACGACGTCCGCATCGCGCACGGAGTCGGCGAGCGGCTGCGTCGGGGTCGCGGCGTGGGGATCGCAGACGGCGACATCGGCGAGCTCGCGCTCCAGCAGCCGGATCAGCTTGGGCGAGAGTGAATCGCGCTCATCGTCGGTGTCGCGCTTGAACGTGAGCCCGAGTACTGCCACCTTGCGTGAGGCGAGGCTGCCGATCCGGCGCTTGATGCCCTCGACGAGGAACAACGGGACTCCCTCGTTGACGCGCGAGACGGCCAGCAGCATGCCCGGCGCGTACGAGCGTTCCTCGGAGAATGCGAAGTCCTTGCGCAGACAGGTGCCAGCGGTCAATCCCGGCATCGCGATCCCGCCCCGTGGGTAGTCGTGGTTGATCAGGTCGATCACCTCGAACACGTTCGCGTCGTAGCGCTCGCAGTCCATCATCAGCAGGTTGGGCAGCGCGAACGTTGCGTAGCGGAGGATGTTCGTCCAGATCTTCGCCAGCTCGGCCTGTACCGGAGTCGTCCTGACGATCGGTGCTCCGAATACGCTGAACAGGCTGGCGGCGCGCTCGGTCGAGGTCTCGCCGACGCCGCCGATGATGCATGGCAGCGTCGAGATCTCCTCCAGGAACCGGCCGGCCGCGATGCGCTCGGGCGCGTGGGCCACGAACACATCTTCCCCGACCCGCAGGCCGCGCCGCTTCTCGAGGTAGCCGGCGACGAACTCGGTCGTCCCGGGCGCGATCGTCGAGCGCAAGATCAGCGTGTGGCCCCGGCGCAGGAGCGGCAGCAGGTCGTCCACTGCGGCGCGCACCTGTCGCAGGTCGCTCTCGATGTGCGAGAACGAAGGTGTGCCGATCGTGATCACGATCTCGTCCGCTTGAGCGGCATCCGCCGCCCGGTCGGTCAGTTCGAACCGTCCGGTGGCCTTGACCCGATCAAGCAACTCCTGCGTGCCCGCCTCGTTGAACGGGATCCGCCCCCCGCGGATCGACCCGAGCACGCTCGGGTCGTGGTCGACGCCCAGCACGCGGAGCCCCCGATCCGCGAAGCACAATGCCAGGGGCAAGCCCACGCGGCCCAGCCCGATCACGGATATGAAGCGCTCGTCGCTCACGGTGGGAGGTTAACCGTAGGTAGGGACGGTGGAGGGCGGAACTGGTAGGGACGGTGGATGGCGGAACTGGTTCGGCGCCCGTCAGTGCGCGTCGCGCGCGTGGCCGAGGCTCGCCAGCGGCGTCAGCCCGGGCTCGGCGGCGTGCCCGCGAACCTCTCCGACGTAGGCGATCTGGTCCAGACGCGCGATCTCCCGCTCTCCCTCGCGTCTTGCCGGGTGCCCTTCAGGGAGGCCGCGGATCAACGCCCTGATCCGCTCTCGAAGCTGGAGCGCGAAATGTGGGGTGGAGGCTCCCATCAGCTGGCGCACATCCTCGACTGTGACCTCTCGGCCATCACGCAGGCGGTCTGGGTTCTCCGCCTGGCTCATTTGGAGCCCTGCGGGACTGCCTCCAGGAGGCTGTCCATCTCCGCCTGGACCGGGATCGAAATCGCGCTCTGATCACCGATCACCCAGCCGTGGTTGTAGACGGCGGCGGTTGGGCCCTCTTGGGTGTAGCCGGGAGTGGCGTAGTCGAGAAAGAAGTTCAACACCGAGCGGGGGAGAGTAGACGGATCGTTGACCAGAAGCTGGGGACCATAGTCGCCGCTGCTTGACAGCGCCGCGGCTGCGGCCGCGTCCAGCGGCCGAGTCGAGTTGATCAGCACATACCCGTGACCGGGGCTGCGCATCGCCCAGCCGAAGCTGCCGGGAACGTGCGCGCAAGGCTGTGCGAAGGCGCACGGCGGGTCGCGAAATTCGGCAAACGCGACCGAGTTGGCCGCTGCGCCGACCGCGCCGACCCGTTTCACCGAACCGTACTTGCCCAGTTGCCTGACGATGCCGTCCGAGATCACAGTTGGTGGCCCGAGCACGTAGATGTGAGGCTTCTGGTGGGACAAAAGAGCCTGTCGAGTCGGGTCGGGAACGCCCGAGTGGTTGACGAACAGGACCGGATCTCCGCTCTCCGCCGCCCAACCGGCCGCGGGCATCGCATACGTAGGGTCATCGGCCGAGGCGATCACCACGTCGGGGCTGCTCTTGCCCAGCGCGGCGCTGACGAAGCGGTCGATCTCGCCCGCGAGGGCATACGGGCCGGCGGCATCTACCGAGACCGCACGCAGACCCTTCGGCGCGGGAACGCTCCCGACCCTGATCACCTGGGCTCCGCTCGCCACCCCAGAGCCGGTCGGGGCGAGCGCTCTGAGTGCGTCCGCGGTGGCCCGCGGCAGCTCCGAGCCACCCGAGAGCAGCACCGGAGCGCGGATCGGCGGGGCCATCAGCACCGCCGAGGCGACCGCGGCCTGCCAATCGCTGCTGGGCGCGATCGTCACCGCGGTCGGATGGGTTCCCGGTGCGACCGACGGATACACCGCGAGTGCGACACCGGCTGCGTCCGCCGTTGGATCACTGCCGGGCACACGCGTGGTGTTCTTGGTCGCGACCGAGGGAAAACCGAGCCCTTGAGCCTCCTGCGACGGTGGTTTCGAGGTCGTCGCAGGCTCGGTGACGGTCGGTCCGGTCAACAGATGCGTGCCGCCGCCGCAACCGGCCAGCACCGCGCCAGCGCCGAGCAGACTCAGGAGGTTGCGCGGTCGCATCGGGCTTCGGACGTTACCGAGCCTGCGGGTCGCAGGCGCCGTTCGGCGTCGGCCGGTGAACTCTCGGTTGCCCAAGAGGAATCTGTATATTGGCCGGACGCCTAATCCGCGGGCTTCGAAAATCCGCGGAACGGGGGACCCAAATGGACCCCAGGGGCTAATCCCACGGTGAAACCGTGGGAGGCGCAGGCTCTTTTAGCGCCAGCCCGACAGCTAACTCCGTAGGCCAACGAAAGAGAATGATTTTGCGGGTTGCGCGACTACTAGTCCCTGGCTTTGCCGTACTTGCTCTCGTGTGCGCCCCTGCGGCCGTCGCGGCTGGGGGCGACGGCACCTCCCAGCCGACCGCCACCACCAGCAGCGGCGGCGCCGGCCTCACGCCTTCGCCGGGGCCCGTGAGCACGACGACACACCCGACCGTGTTCGGGGTCAAGGCGAAGATCATCCACGGCGTGGCCTACGCGCCGTCGCTCGCGCCGGCACAGGTGCAGCGTGCGATCTGGGCGGGCAACCGGATCCGCCTCAAGCCGTATCAGGTCGGTGGCGGTCACGGCGTCTGGAACGACGCCGCGTACGACTGTTCCGGCTCGGCCTCCTACGTTCTCCACGCCGCCGGCCTGCTGTCGGTGTCGATGGATTCGAGCGAGTTCGAGGGTTGGGGCAAGCACGGCGTTGGTCAATGGATCACGGTTTACACAAACCCAGCCCATGCGTTCGTGGAAATCGCCGGGGTCCGCTTCGATACCTCTCGCGAGGGCGACCCGAACCCGCCACCGGGCACCGGCCCGCGGTGGCGTCCGCTGCTGCAGGACACGGGCGGCTTCCAAGCGCGGCACCCGGCGAATCTGTAGGTCGGTTCCTCATGGTCCAGCCCGCGGCGAATGCGGCGGGCTGGACCAGTCTGCGATTGCCCTGCACCACCGTCGCCGCGGGGTGCCCGGACGAGCCGTCAGTAATTACGTCGTGGGTCTTTAGCTCGCTACGCTTCAAGGGCCTGTCCAGCCACCCGCCAAGGAGGATGCGATGCCGGGACTTTCCGGGCGCATGTCCACAGTCGTCAAAGCCAAGATCTCCAAGCTATTAGATCGCGCCGAGGATCCTTCAGAGACGCTCGAGTACAGCTATCAGAAGCAGATCGAGCTGCTGCAGAACGTCAAGAAAGGGATCGCCGACGTCGTCACCTCGAAGAAGCGGCTGCAGTTGCAGGAGGAGAAGATCCAGCAGCAGGTCGTCAAGCTCGACACGCAGGCGCGCCAGGCGCTGTCCGCCGGCAATGAGGATCTCGCGCGTGTGGCGCTCGAGCGCAAGAACGTCGCGCAGACCGAGTTGCAATCGCTCGATACGCAAATCGCGCAGCTCGAGCAGCAGCAGGAGCAGATGACCGCGTCGGAGCAGAAGCTGCGGACCAAGATCGAGCAGTTCCGCTCCAAGAAGGAGGTCGTCAAGGCGCAATACTCGGCGGCCGAGGCGCAGGTCCGGATTTCCGAGGCGGCGACCGGCGTCGGCGATGAGATGGCCGACGTGGGGTTGGCAATGCAGCGGGCGCTGGACAAGACCGAGAACATGAAGGCCCGCGCCGACGCGGTCCAAGAGCTCGAGGCGGCGGGCACGTTCGAGGATCTGACTGCGCTCGGTTCCGGAGACGACGACATCGACCGACAGCTCAAGCAGCTCTCGAGCACCAGCGAGGTCGACGCCGATCTCGCGAAGCTCAAGGCGGAACTGGGCACCGGGGCGCCGGCGCCCAAGGGCGAGCTGGGCGCGGGAGACGGCGGGGCCGCACCCGCGGACAGCAGCGGATCGCCCGCCGCGGGCCGCGGGACGCCCTCGGAGAGCGCGCCGGCGGGTCAGGAGCAGGCTCAGTGATCGTCAGGATCGCCACCGAGGGCCAGTACGAGGTCGCCGACGGCGACATCCAGGCGCTGAACGACCTCGACGATGAGGCGGCCGCATCGTGCGCGGCGGAGAACGAGCAGCGATTTCGGGACGTGTTCGGTCAGTTGCTGGACTTCGTCCGGACCACGGGTCAACCGGTCGCCGAGGATTACCTGGGCGGCTCGGACATAATTCTGCCGCCGCCCGACATCTCACTGAACGAGGCCCAGACCAAGTTTCGTGGCGAGGGTCTGATCCCGAACTAGCGGGGCCTCCCCTGGCGGTCTCCGCCGCGGTGCGAATTGACTCGGGCAATCACGCACGCGCGAGGCCGCTGAGCAACGCGTCCGCGTCGCGCGCGGCACGTTCCCAGGTGTACTGCGCGGCGCGGCGCAGCCCGGCCTCTCGCAGCCGAAGGCGCAATGCTGAGTCGCCGACGGCGCGCACCACCGCGGCCGCGATCACACCCGCGTCGTCAGGATCGACCAACAGCGCCGCGCTGCCGCAAGTCTCCGGTAGTGCCGCTCGATCGGCGGCCACGACCGGTGTCCCGCAGGCCATGGCCTCGAGGCAGGTGAGGCCAAGCCCCTCGTATCGAGAGGGCAGCACGAACGCACGGGCGCCTGCGTACAGGCCGGGAAGGTCCGCCTCGTCGACGTAGCCAAGCGCCCTGATGCCCGCGATCGAGCTGGCATGGTTGATGTAGGGCCGGGTGTCGCCGGCCCACACGAGGTCGACACCCAGCCTCCCCAGGCGCTGCGCGGCCTGTCGGAGGACCTGAAGGTTCTTGCGCCGATCGTCGGTGGCCACCGTCAGCGCATACGGACGGTTCAGGTTCAGCCGGCGGGCCACGCGCTCGTAATCGGCGTGGGGGCCGAAGCGCTTGTCCACGCCGCCGCGGATGACCGCGAGCTTGCCCTGCTCCAGGCCGCCGAGCTCGATCAGCTCGCGCCGCGAGAACTCGGACACCGTGACGACCATCACGGCTCGGCGCGCGCACAGCAAGCCAAAGCGCCGGTGCCATGCACGGTATGCCGGCGAGTATGCCTGCGGCTCGCGCAGGACCGCCGCGTCGTGGAGCATCACGACATTCCGCGGCCAGAGCACCGGGGCGAGATTGGCCGGCGAGAAGATCAGTGAGGCGCGCCTCCGCGCGGCCTGCACTGGAAGCAGCAACTGCTCCCATGCTTGGCCGAGCTCCCGACCTCTGGCCGGCCGCGGCGGTGCGAGCACCGTGTAGCGATCGGGTGCCAGCGCGATCAGGCGAGGGATCAGCTCAGCCGCCCAACGCTCGACGCCGGTGATCCGCGGCCGCGCCGAGGCGCGGCCGTTGAGCACGACCGGCCCCGGTTCCGGTCCCGCTTCAGCCCCTGGGTCCGGCCCTGGGCGGCTCAGATGGGGATGCCCCACAGGGGGAACCACCGTTCGAGCTCCGGCTCGATCGGCAGTTCGCTGCCCACCTGCGCCTTCAGCACCAGCTCGCGCTCGTTCTCGCGCTGCTGCTCACCGGTGGCCGGGACAAATGGGTAGAAGGCGCCGCGCTTGTAGTTGTAGATCCAGTACAGGGGGCGCTTGCGGGCGTCCTCGAAGGCGAACACCGAGCACAGGACCCGCTCTCCGTAGCCACCGGCTTCCAGCGCGCTGCTGACCGCGTTGATCCCGACGACCAGATCGTCGAACTCCGGGCCTCGCAGGATCAGCCAGCGGAAGCCATAGCTGTCATCCGAAGAGTCCACTTTCGTACCGCTCTCGCCGGCAGTTGCTTTGACCACTTCCTCCATCTCGCGCACGATCCCCTCGAAGTCCGCCGTCGCCAGCGGCTGGAAGACGATCGCCGCGCTGCCGCGGGTGGTGATCTGCAGCGTCGTCTCGAACGTGACGTACGCGGTGCTGATCGCGAACAGCCGGTCGGGTGCCGGGCCAGCCAGCTTGCGCCTTCCGGTGAGCACGTCGAGAAAGCCCATCAGCCGGAGATTGTCGCCGAAATCGCCCGGACGCGCCGTGCTACGCAGTGCCCTGAAGCTGCGCCTCGAGGCGCTGCAGCGCCGCGATCCGCGCTTGCAGCGGAGGATGGGTGGCGAACAGCGTCGCGAACGCCTGCTTGGCCTTCGGCGGGAAGATGTAGAACGCGGCCAGCTCGTTCGACGCGGCGCGGAGGTCCCGCTGCGGAATCTGCTGGATGTTGCCGCTGATCTTCATCAGCGCCGTGATCAGCGCGCTGGGACGTCCGGTGATGATCGCCGAGCCGCGGTCGGCGGCGAACTCCCGGTAGCGCGAGAGCGCCTGCAGCAACACGAACGAGATCACGTACACGACGGCCGAGACGAGGATCACCACGATCACGCCCGGGCCATCCTCGTCGTTGTCGCCGCCGAACGCGCCACCGAACCAGAACCCCATTTGGACGATGAACGCGGCGATCGAGGCAAAGAAGCTCGCAATCGTCATCACCAGCACGTCACGGTTCTGGACGTGGGTCAGCTCGTGGGCCAGCACTGCCTCCAGCTCGCCGGGGTCGAGCAGGTCCAGCAGGCCGGTCGTGGCGCAGACGGTGGCGGTTCGCGGCGAGCGGCCGATCGCGAATGCGTTCGGCATCGGGGTCTGCGCGATCGCGACGCGTGGCTTGGGCAGATTCGCCTGGATGCACAGGCGGTCGATCGCAGTGTGGAGCTTCGGCGCCTGCTGGGGCGTCACCTCGTGGGCCCCCATCGAGTACAGGGCGATCTTGTCCGAGGTGAAGTACTGCACCAGGAACAGCGCTCCCGCGATCACCGCGATCGTGATCCCACCCACGCCGGAAGCGATCAGCACCGCGACCAGCACCGCGTAGACGAGTCCGAGCAGGAACAGGGTCAGCAACATCCGCGACTGGAGGCCGCGGTCGCGGCCGAATGAGGTAGGACGAGCCATTGTGAGAGATGTTGTCAGACGTGGTAAGCCGCTGGTTAACAGCGGCGATGAGGTTCAAGCGGCGAGTCCCTGGGGTCGCCGCGGCGCGCCTGGGCCGAGCGCGCAAACGCCTGGGCGATGAACTGCAGGCTGACCGCCTGCAGTTCATCGTCGTGCTGAATCGAGCGGTGGTGGCCACCCGGGATCGCGATCAGGCGGCTACCCGGCGCCCGCATTCGAGTTGCCAGCTCCCGCGAGTGCTGGATCGGGACGATCTCATCGCCCTCAGCGTGCAGCAGCAGCAGTGCGGCCTGCAGTGACGCGACTGCTGGTTCCAGGTCGTGATCGGCGAGCAACGAGTCGAGCGCGCTCTTGTCCGCGTCGAAGGTGAGCGTCCGGTCCGCCAGGCCCGCCCGCAATCCCTCAGCGCTCGCGGGGCAGATGGCCACCACCGCGCGCGCACCCACGGGCGCCGCGGCGAGGATCGCGAAATAGCCGCCCATGCTCGAGCCGCGCAATCCGAGCGGCACCTCGAGCGCGCCGATCCGCTCGCGCAGCAGCGCCGCCATCGACTCGACGTCGGCGATTGCCCGCGCATCCATCGGCCGATCGCTTTCTCCGTGCCCGCGCAGGTCGAAGGCGAGCGCGGCGAATCCCACCCCGACCGCGCCCCGGGCGAAGTCGTGGTGATTCTCCTTGCGGGAGCCCGCGCCGTGCAGGATCACGATTCCCCCGTGGGGGGCGCCGACGGCATCGGGCGGGAGCCAGAGCGAGTACGAGAGTCCGCCGCGCTTGCCGATCTCGGCCGGGAGCACGGGGTCGACGCGTCCCATCAGCGGACCACACCATATCGTTTGGGCGCTGTGACGCTGAACGCCACCCAACCGTCAGATGTATATCCGCTGCGCACGTGCGTCAACGAGCGCGGCCGGCTGGAGCTTGGCGGCTGCGACGCGGTCGAGCTGACGGAGAGGTTCGGAACTCCCGTGTACGTGGTCGTGGAGGATGACCTGCGCGCACGCGCGCGCGAGTTCCTGGACGCCATCTCCACCCGTCACGCCGACTCCGACATTCTGTTCGCCTCCAAGGCGTTCTCCTGCTCGGCGGTCTATCGGACTCTCGCGCAGGAAGGTCTCGCCTGCGACGTCGCCTCAGGTGGCGAGCTGGCGTTGGCGCTGAATGCGGGCTTTGACCCACGGCGCATATATCTGCACGGCAACGCAAAGTCCGCCGCTGAGCTGCGCGAGGCGCTCGCGGCGGGGGTCGGGCACATCGTGCTCGATTCGTTTGACGACCTCGAGCGTCTGGAGCGAATCGCCGCCGAGCGTCACCGCCGTCAGGAGGTGCTGATCCGGGTCACTCCCGGTGTCGCGGGGGATACGCATCAGGCGATCTCCACCGGGCAGGCGGACTCCAAGTTCGGCTTCTCGATTTCAGCGGCGAGCGAGGCGATCGAGCGCCTCGCCGACGCGGAGCATCTGGAGCTCGTCGGATTGCACGCCCACATCGGCTCACAGCTGCTCGAGCTGGAGCCCTTCCGGGCCGCGGTGCGCACGATTGCCGCGCTGGGCGAGTTCCCGGTCTACAACCTCGGCGGCGGTCTCGGCGCGGCTTACACGGTCGCCCAGCACCCGCCCAGGATCGACGATTACGTCGATGCGATCGTGACCACGCTGCACGAGGAGCTCGGGCCAGACAAGCGCCTGTTGCTCGAGCCCGGACGTGCGCTGGTGGCCAACTCGACCGTCACGCTGTACACGATCGAGACGGTCAAGCGCAACATCTCCACCTGGGTGGCGGTCGACGGAGGGATGTCCGACAACCTGCGTCCGATGCTCTACGGCTCGCCGTACGAGGCGCTGATCGCCGATCGCCCGCTGGCCGCGGGTACGGTGCGCTGCCACCTGGCCGGCAAGCACTGCGAGTCCGGTGACGTGATCGTGCGGGACCTGATGCTGGCGGATCCGGCACCCGGCGACATCGTCGCCACCCCGGCGACCGGAGCCTACGGGTACTCGCTCGCCAACAACTACAACGGCGTGCCCCGCCCGCCGGTGGTGTTCTGCCGTGACGGCGCCGCCCGCGTGGTCGTGAGGCGTGAGACCTACGAGGACCTGATGAGCCGCGACGTGGGCGATCCGGATGAGTGAGGGCGGCTTCCGGGTCGGGCTGCTCGGCAACGGCACGGTCGGAGCGGCATTCGCGGCGCTCCTACCCGCGCATGCCGATCGGATCCAGCGAATCACCGGCTTGCGTCCAGAGCTCGCCGGCATCCTGACGCGGAGCACGGGCTCGTTTGAGCAGTTGCTCGAGCACTCGGACCTGATCGTCGAGCTGATCGGAGGGATCGATCCGGCGCGCGACTACCTCCTGCGCTCGATGCGAGCAGGCCGGCACATCGTCACGGCCAACAAGCAGTTGCTCTCCCATCACGGTGAGGAGCTGTGGGAGGAGGCCCGCCTGCAGGGAGTGCAGCTGCGCTTCGAAGGCGCCGTGGCCGGCGTCGTCCCGGTGATCCGCGTGCTCCAGGAGTCGCTGGCGGGGGCCACGATCGATCGCGTGCACGGAATCGTCAACGGCACGACCAACTTCATCCTCACCGAGATGGCGCGCACCGGCGCGACCTTCAACGCGGCGCTCGCGGAGGCGCAGCGGTTCGGTTACGCGGAGGCAGACCCGTCTGAGGACGTCGACGGCCGAGACGCGGCTGCCAAGATGGCGATCCTCGCCCGACTCGCGTTTGACACCCCGGTGCACATCGACCAGGTGCGCTACGAGGGCATCGAGCACATCCAGCCCGACGACCTGGAGTACGCCCGCGAGCTCGGCCTGGGCCTCAAGCTGATCGGGACCGCCGAGCGGATCGGCGAGGCGCTGTCGGTGCGCGTGCACCCCGCGTTCCTGTATCCCGGGCATCCGCTGGCCTCGGTGGGCGGGCCGTTCAATGCGGTCACGGTCGAGTCGGAGGCGATCACCGAGATCACCATGTCGGGTCCCGGCGCCGGCGGGCCCCAGACCGCCACCGCGGTGCTCGGGGACGTGATCAGCGCGATGATACCGCCGGCCTCGACGCCCCCCACGATGAAGGTTCTGGAGATCGTGCATGATGTCGTCTCGGCGTTCTATCTGCACGTTGAGGTCGCCGATGAGCCGGGCGTGCTCGCTCAGGTCGCACAGGTGCTGGCGCAGCAGGAGGTGTCGGTCAAGTCGGTCGTCCAGAAGGGGCTCGGCGACCAGGCCCGACTGGTGATGGTCGTGCACCCGGTGCTCGAGTCGCGCTTCACGGCGGCGATGGAGCTGATCGCCGGGCTCGAGATATTGCGTGCGCCGCCGCGGGCGATCAGGGTGCTGGAAGAGGAGTTCGGCTAGCGCCGCCACGGCTATAGGATCTGCGCCTTGTGAGAGCGATCCAGATCACCGAGCTGACCGGACCCGACTCGGCCCTGCGCCTCGTCGAGCTCGCCGAGCCCGAGGCCACGCATCCGCTCACTCCGGGCACCGGCGTGCTGATCGACGTGGAGGCCGCCGGCGTTTCGTTTCCGGAGGTGCTTCAGACACGCGGGGAGTACCAGGTCAAGCCGCCACTGCCGTTCGTCCCCGGTAGCGAGGTCGGAGGGATCGTTCGCTCGGCACCCGCCGGCGCCGCGGTGGCTCCCGGGGACCGGGTCGCGGCGTTCTGCATGCTCGGCGCGTTCGCGGAGGTGGCAGTCGCGCCCGAGTTCTTCTGCTTCCCGCTGCCAGCGACGCTTGACTTCGCCCAGGGCGCGAGTCTGGTGCTCAACTACCACGCCGCTTACTTCGCGCTGGCGCTTCGCGGCCGCCTGAAGGAGGGCGAGACCGTGCTCGTGCACGGTGGCGCCGGCGGCGTCGGAACGGCTGCGCTGCAGGTTGCGAAGGGTCTCGGCGCCAGCACGATTGCCGTCGTCTCGACCGACGCCAAGGAGCTCGTTGCACGCGAGGCCGGAGCGGACCATGTCGTCCGCGCCGGCGGTGCCTGGAAGGATGAGGCCAAGGAGCTATCGGGCGGCGGGGTCGACGTGGTCCTCGACCCGGTCGGTGGGGACCGGTTCACCGACAGCCTGCGGTCGCTGCGCGAGGGTGGGCGCGTGATCGTTGTCGGGTTCACCGGCGGGTCGATTCCCGAGGTCAGGGTCAACCGGCTACTGCTCAACAACACTGAGGTGATCGGCGCCGGATGGGGGGGCTACGTGCTGGCCAAGCCTGAGCTCAACCGCGAGATCGGAGCCGCGCTTGGAGGTCTGATCGCGCGGGGCTTCGTGCGCCCGGTGGTCGGCGCCCGCTACCCGTTGGAGCGTGCCGCCGAGGCACTCGCACTGATCGACAGCCGTTCCGCGACGGGGAAGGTGGTGCTCGAGCTCGGGCACGCCGGCTAGCTGGTGGCCCCGGCTACGCGAGGCGCCGGGCCTCGGCTCTGCCATGCTCCGACGCGCATGTCTGGTCTGATCGAGCGCTATCGCGACCGGCTTCCGTTCGCCGGCGAGGATCCTGTGGTGTCGCTGGGGGAGGGAGGGACCCCGTTGGTACTCGCGCCGCGGCTGTCCGAGCGCGCCGGTGCCGAGGTCTGGTGCAAGCTCGAGGGGGCCAACCCGACGGGCTCGTTCAAGGATCGGGGGATGACCTGCGCGGTGTCGGCCGCGGTGCGCGAGGGGGCGCGGGCGGTGGTCTGCGCTTCGACCGGCAACACCGCGGCGTCGGCCGCCGCGTACGCTGCTCGAGCGGGCCTGCGAGGGGCGGTGATCGTGCCCGAGGGCAAGATCGCGACCGGCAAGCTCGCCCAGGCGCTGATGCACGGTGCGCGGGTGATCGCGCTGCGGGGCAACTTCGACCAGGCGCTCGCGCTCGTGCGCGAGCTGGCCGGGCGCCACCCGATCGCGCTCGTGAACTCGGTCAACGACTTCCGCATCGAGGGTCAGAAGACAGCGGCCTTCGAGGTCCTCGAGGCCCTCGACGACGAGCTCGACGCGCTGTGCATCCCGGTCGGCAACGCCGGCAACATCACCGCCTACTGGCGCGGATTCACGCAGGCGGGGCAGCGCCCGCAGATGTTTGGCTTCCAGGCCGCCGGAGCCGCGCCGCTCGTGCACGGCGCGCCGGTCGAGCATCCTGAGACCGTCGCCAGTGCGATCCGGATCGGCAACCCCGCGCGCTGGGAGGACGCGATGGAGGCGATGACCTCATCGGGTGGCGCGATCAGAGCGGTCAGCGACCAGCAGATTCTGGCGGCTTACCAATTCCTCGCCTCCAGCGAGGGGATCTTCTGCGAGCCGGCCTCGGCGGCGAGCGTCGCCGGTCTGCTCGCGCACGGAGTGGACGGCGCCCAGCGGGTGGTCTGCGTCTTGACCGGGCACGGGCTCAAGGACCCCGAGACGGCACTGGCCCAGGCGGGCGCGGTCGTGTCCTGCGCCCCGGAGCTCGGGGCGATTGAGCGGGCGGTTCTAGGATGATGCTCGGGCGCTGGATGCTGATCGGGGTCGAACCGGCGGTTCTCGGATGATGCTCGGGCGCCGCCGGCTGGTTCGGGTGCCCGCGTCCTCGGCGAATCTGGGTCCCGGCTTCGACGTTCTGGCGGCGGCGCTGGCCCTGCATCTGGAGCTCGAGGTGGTGGAGACGGGCAAGTTCTCCGTCGTCAGCTCGCTGGAGGTCCCCCGGGACCGGACGAATCTCGTCGTGCGCGCGTTCGAGCTGCTGCACCCGGCCGACGCGTTCGAGTTCCGGATCGGCTCGGAGATCCCGCTCAGCGGCGGGCTCGGCTCCAGCGCGGCGGCGATCCTCGCCGGGCTGCTGGCCGCGGACCACCTGCTCGAGCTCGACGCCGACGTCCATCGGCTCGCGGTCGAGTTGGAGGGCCATCCCGACAACGTCGGGGCCGCGCTGCAGGGCGGACTCGTGGTCTGCGACGGCCCCCGCGCGCACCGGTTCGAGGCACCGCCGGGACTCGAGGCGGTGCTGGTCGTCCCCACGGAGGCGGTGCGCACCAAGCAGGCGCGGGCCGCATTGCCGGCGAGCGTGCCGCTCGGCGATGCCGTGTTCAACGTCGCCCACGCGGCGATGTTGACGCTCGGGCTGGCGACCGGCGACTGGGAGCTGATCGCCGCCGGCCTGCGTGACCGGCTGCACCAGCCGTATCGGGCGTTTCTGTATCCGCGGTCCGCTGGGTTGCTCGAACGGGCCCAGGCGCTGGGTGCGCTGGGGGCGACCATCTCCGGTGCCGGGCCGACCGTGCTGTTCTGGTCGCATTACGATCAGACCGGAGCCCTGGCGCAGCGACTTGCCGCCGAGACGCGTGACTGGGCAACCGTGCTCCGGGCACGCTTCGAGCCCCAGGGAGCCGACGTTCGAGAGCTGTAGCGCTCGGTGCGGAGGCGCGAGCCATCACGACTGGAGCGCGTGAACGGCTGGGCTACACGCCCGCTCGGGTGCCTGGGGCCTTCCCGTTGAGCTCCGCCAGGCGCGCACGCGCGGGCTCCATCTGGAGCCGCTTGAGGAGCTCATCGGCCACCCCCAGGTAATCCGCACCGAGGTCGGGGCGGTAGTCGAGAATCGACACCGCGCGTTCGGCCGATTCGGCGTACGCGATCGACGCGCGAATCGTCGTCTCGATCAGCTTGTCTCCGAAATGCTCGCGCAGCGAGTCGAACGCCTCGCGCGAGTGCCGAGTGCGCATGTCGGCGATGTTCAACACCACGCCGAGCCACTCGAGCTTCGGGTTGAGGCTGTCTCGAGCGAGCCCGATCACTTCGAGCGCCTGCTCCACCCCCTGCATCGCGAAGTACTGGGCCTCGGCCGAGATCAGCGCATAATCGGCGGCCACCAGAGCGTTCACGGTCAACAGTCCCAAGGCCGGCGGGCAATCGATGAGCACCAGATCGTAGTCCTCGCGGATCTCGCTAAGGGCCTTCTTCAGTGTCAGCTCGCGACCGATCTTGCCGCCGAGCGCCAGCTCGGCTTCGGCGAGCCCCAGGTTGGCAGGAACGATCCCATTGTGGACCGCGTCGATCGGTTTGGCGCGCCCCGCCAGCACGTCGCCGATCGTGGGCGACGCGTCCGGGTCGATGTCGAGATAGTCCGACAGGTTGCCCTGCGGGTCGAGGTCGACCGCCAGGACACCCAGCCCGATGCGTCGGAAGACATCCGTCAGCGTCCTAACCGCCGTTGTCTTGCCGGTGCCGCCCTTCTGTGAGAGAACCGCGATCGTCGCCGACATCCGGCTCGGACTATAAGGGCCAGCGGACCGGGTCTGGAAGCTCGGCCGAGTCGTCCGGCGCTCAGGTGGCGCGCGTGGTGCTCTCTGGCTCGGTAACGTGATCGAAGCGCATCCCGGAGATCACCGGCACGTCGAGGAAATGCATGTGATGGCGTCCGATCACGATCTCGTCGCCGTCGGCCAGCGTGCTCCACTCCACGTGCTCGCCGTTGACGAACACGCCGTTGAGGCTGCGGTCATCAAGCACCCGCAGCCCGTCGGGCTGGCGCACGATCAACGCGTGCCGACGCGACACGGTTGGATCGTCGAAGCGAATGTCGGCGGCGAGGCTGCGGCCGATCCGAGTCCACTCACGTGTCAGCGCGTACGCCACGACATCCAAGCCGGATCGATAGACGACGTATTGGCCGGGCTCGTCCAAGCCATCCTTGAGCTCATCGAGCCAGTCTCGATCCTCGGCCTCGGGCACGGGCTCGATGATCGCGCTGTGCGTGGTGGTGAACAACGATGCCCTGACGAACTGATTGCCTCCACAACTGGGGCAGGTCGGAAGCTCATCGACCGCATCTAGCGACACGGGATAATCGCAATCGGTGCATCGGAACGTGCCTGTTCCCGCGACGCTGCCCGACATCCAAGCTTTCATCGGCCATCTCCTTGTTATCGGCTAGTACCACCTGCAATCGAGTGCAAAATGGCCAAGCCGTATACCTGGCCCATCGAATCATAGCCTGAACGTCAAAGCGGGGATAAACGGCTTCCACCGAGCCCGGGCCGCGGTCAACCGAGGCCGTCCGGCTTACCGGCGGGAGGAACGGCTAACTCGGGCACGAACACCACCAGATGGCCGCCCCGATCCGAGAACCCGCGGAACTCGAGCTGGCGCTGCTGCGGCGCGGGATCGACCGACGCGCCGCCGTGTCCGAGCATTGCCGACGCTGCCGGCGCACGCCGCTGATCGGCGAGCGCGTGTACCTCAACGACTCCGGCTCGCTGGTCTGCGAGCTGTGCCGCTCGCTCCAGCACGAGACCCCCCGCTACTCGCACATCGTCCACGGGCCGGAGTTCGGCCACACGATGCGGATCACCGACCAGCGCGCCGCCGCTTAGGGCCGGACCGCTCAGTGGCGATCGCCGGTGGCTTGGCCACCGGGCGGCTCGGCCACGGTCCTCGTCGCCGCGGTCCATAGAATCCCGGCGGTGGACCCGTTTACCGTCTCGACCACGATCTCCAAGCCGCGCGAGCAGGTGTTCGAGTACCTCGCCGACATCGCCAACCACGCGGAATTCACCGACCATTATCTGGTCGATTGGCATCTCACGCGGGTCGATCCCTACGGCCCGGGCGCGGGAGCCCGCTTTCGGATCAAGGCGCCGTTGAACCGTTTCGCGTGGGCTGACGTGACGTTCGCCGAGTTGCAGGCGCCATTTCGAATCGTCGAGCACGGTCGAGGCGGAAAGTACAACCGGATTCGCATGCTCGGCACGTACACGCTCTCGCCGGGACCCGGGGAGAGCACCAAGGTTGAGTACACGCTGGAGACCGAGCCGGTGCAACTATCGGACAAGCTGCTGGAGGCGCTCGGCGGTCGCGCATGGAGTCATCGTCAGGCGGCGAAGGCGATGCGGCGGCTGCGGACGATCCTGGAAGAGGGCCGCGGTCGCGGGCGTCGGGTATCGGTCGAGGGCTCCTGAGGGCTCCTGAGGGCTTCTGAGGGCTTCTGAGGGCTCGTGAGGGTTAGACTTCCGCAGCCGTGAGCGTCCGTCGACTCAGGATCCTGGCCTGCGCCTTGGGGCTCGCGTTCGGGCTGGCTGCCTGCGGGAGCAAGCAATCGCACCCCCACGTGGCCGATGCCGAGAACAACGGTTTCTACGTTGACGCGGGCCCGATCACCTACCAGCTTCAGGTCTCGCGCCTGCTCAATCCGTACGGCGCCGAGGATTCGCAGTACGTGAAGGGGTTGCCGGTCGGCACACCGGCACCCACCGCCGATCAGGACTGGTACGGAGTGTTCCTGTGGGCCAAGAACCAGACTTCGAGGCCTCAGACCACCACCGACAACTTCAGCATCGTCGACTCACAGCACATCAGGTACTACCCGATCCACCTGGACCCCAACGTCAATCCGTACGCCTGGACCTCGCAGGTCCTCAAGCCCCTGGGAACCCAGCCCGCCCCGGACACCACGGCGAGCTTCGGCCCGACCGGAGGCGGCCTGGTGCTGTTCAAGATCAACAACTCGGCATTTGCGAATCGCCCCCTGATTCTCGAAATCCGCAGCCCCGCCGGTCAAGTCTGGGCCACGATCTCGCTGGACCTTTGACCCACCGGGGCCCTCGGCGCTCCGATCCAGGGCAGCGGCCAGCGATCGTGGACAGCGCGCCGCGAACCGCGCGCCGGATCAGGGCCTCAGCGGTAGCGCTGGCGGTCGTCCTCTGCGCCGCGGTGGCTCCTGCGGCCCGGGCGGGATGGCAGCGACCCTTCCAGTTCGCCGCCCCAGGCTCACTCGACACGATTCCGGCGCAGATCGGATTCTCGGGCGCGGGTGCCGCGGCGGCCGCGTTCGGCGTCCAGAACGTCGATGACGCTGCGCTCTCGGACGCGTTCTTGACCTTGCGCTCGGCGCACGGCCAGGTCGGCGCTCCGGCCCGGGTCCCTGGCGCGCAGCAGGTTCTCAGCCTGACCTTTGACGGCTCCTCGCCGGAGTTGCTCACCGGAACGAGTCCCGCCGGCCTGCCGTGCTGCAGCGCGGCGCAGGCGATCCAGGTCACCAGTCGTGGGGTCTTCCGGCGGCCGCGAACGCTCGTCTCAGGTCTCGCCGGTGCCACCCTGGGGCAACTGCTGACCCTCGCCGACGGGCGGCTGCTGGCTGCGATCTCCACCGGCGCCGGGGTCTGGGCCGCGCAGTCGGTGAGCGCGAATCGTTTCGCTGCCACGCACCGCTTGACGGCCCCACACGATGTGCCCGAAGCACTCTCCGCGACGAGCCTCGGTGCGGATGATTCGATCCTGGCCTGGATCGCGGCGCGTGGGACGGCGTTCGGAGCCGTCCCTGGGACCATCTTCACCGCCAGCGGCACCAAGCTCAGCGGGCCTCGCCGCGGTTACGCGGTGCTGACCGTGCCGGCTGGTCACCAGATCGATGAATTGGGCCTGGCGCACGAGCTATCGACCCCGACGGTCGCCTGGATCGAAAGCTGGTTCGACGCTCGCGGCGGCTATCACTCACAGGCAGACGTGGCCGACCTCGCCCGGCGGCCGGGGGTGCGGGCCCTCTCGCACGCCGGCCAGCTCGCGTCCGGGCTGGACGTCGCCGCGAACGCCGCCGGAGATCAGGCGGTCGCGTGGAAGGTCTGCACGGGCCGCGGCTCCTGCAGCCTCAACGTCGCGCTGCGCCGCGCCGGCGCCACCTTCGCTGCCCCTGTGTCGCTGGGCTCGATCGATCCTTCTCAGGCGCCGGCGATCGCCGTCGGGCGCAGTGGCGAGGTGCTGGTCGCATGGGTCAGGTTCGGGCACCCCGTGGCGGCCGCGCGCGCGCCTGGCAGCGGCAGCTTCGGCCGGCCGAGTGTGCTCTCGCGGACCACCTATGCAGCTGACCTCACGCTCTCCTACGGACCGGCACGGGAAGCGATCGCCGCCTGGACGCAGGGGACGTTGTCGCCGTCCGTGGTCGCAGACGCGTACCTGAGCCCGTAGCCCGTAGCGGCCCTCCTCCCGGTGTCAGTGCGTGTGCAGCGCTGCGGCGAGCGCGCCCTGGACCGCCGGCGCGGCGGTGGCTCCGCCCGCTCCCTGGGACGGGAACAGAGCCCCGACGACGAATCGCGGCGCCCCGACCGGCGCGTAGCCGACGAACCACGCGTCGGTGTTCTGGGCCGAGCTCGCGCCCGGGGCCGCGGTGTCGGTCAGCTCGGCGGTGCCGGTCTTGCCGGCTACCGCGACGCCTGGGATCTGGGCCGAGGTCCCGGTTCCGTACTGGACGACAGCGACCATCATCTGCTGCACCAGCCGCGCCACGTGCCGGCTGCTCACGCGCACGAAGCGCGGGCGCTGGTGGGCGAGCAGCGTCGGAATCGGCCGCCGGCCACCCATCGCGATCGTCGCCGCCACATCGGTCATCTCCAGCGGTGAGGTCTGAACCAATCCCTGTCCGATCGCCGAGGAGCCCACGGCCAGGTCGTCGCCGATCTTGCCGGCCGACGGGATCTGGCTCTCTGCCGCACCCTGAATCGAGGGCGGCTCGTTAAAGCCGAACCGCTGCGCGATGTTCACCAGGCGCTTCGCGCCGAGCTTCGCTCCCAGCGGCGCGAACACCGAGTTACAGGAGACGGCGAACGCATTCAGAAACGTGCCGCCGCACGCCTCGCCGCCGGCGTTCTGGAGCGAGAAGCCGTCGATCGTGGCCGATGTCTGAATCGGGAACGTGTCGCTCAGCTTCACGATCCCGGCCGCAAGCGCCCCGGTCGCTGTGATGATCTTCATCGTCGAGCCCGGTGGTTGCAGTGCCGAGAAGGCGATCCCGGCCAGCGCCGCTAATGCGCCGGTGCGGGGATTCATGACCACCATGCCGGCGTAGCGGCCGGCCATCGCGCCGACGGTGGCGCGCTCGATCGTCGGGTTGATCGTCGTCGTGACACCCGGCGCGGCTACGGGCTTCGCGTGTGCGAGTACGCGGCGGCCGGCCAGCAGCCTGCCGCCGGGCGTCCCCACAAGCCGGTTCTCGAAGATGTGCTCGAGTCCGTCGAGTCCGACCTTGGCGTTGGCCGGATACCCCTCGATGGCGAACTGGGCCTTCGCCGAGCGCGGAATCGATCCGAGCGTGCCGACGATCTGCTCCGCCACGTCGGGGATCGGCGAGGTCCGATCCGGGCCCTGGGCGAGCGGCGTTCCGTCGCTGGCGAACAGCGTCGCCCGGGGCGGCAACGTGATCCGCCGGGTGAGTCGCTCTCCAGGTCGCAGGCCCGGGAACAGCAGCGTCCCCGAGAGGCGGACGCGCGCACCCGATCCACTGCCGCTGAGCGGCACTTCCAAGGTCTCGCGCAGCGCGCCCCAGAGCTTCGTCCGCACTCGCATTTGCACCGGAAGCTCGCTTCCGTTGCGGCTGCCGACGTGCAACGGGGTCAGTGCCTCGATCGTCGCGGTGGCCGCGGCTGCGTTCAGCCGGGCGACGAACTGCGCCTCGGTGCTCCGCCGGCGCGAGTCGGCGTCGAGCAGTCCGTACATCCTCGCGTAGTCGCTCCGCTCCCATGCGTCGACATACCGAGTCACGGTGCGTCGCTCGGCGCGGCCCGGTTCGGTCGACCAGATCGCGCCGGCGGCGAACGCGATCGCCGCCAATCCGACCAGCGGCACGGCACGTGTCAACAGCCGCCGACGCCGGACGTCTCTCCCTGCAGGTCGCGGCCTTGGGACCGCGATAACACCTCCTTGTGCCACCTCGATCCTTAACGGTAGAAGATGCGGCGCACGGCCGGTGTAGGACTACTCTCCAGCGGGTGACGCTCATCGACTGGCTGATCGTCGGATTCACCGTTCTGCTGTCCTTCTACGGCTACCTGCAGGGCTTCATCGTGGGCGCGCTGTCGCTGGTCGGATTCGCGCTCGGCGCGTTCCTCGGCACCCGCCTGGCGCCGGTGCTGCTCAACGGCGGCTCGCACTCCAAGTACGCGCCGTTGCTTGGTCTGGCTGGCGCCCTGCTGGTCGGGGGTGTCCTGGCAAGTGGTTTTGAGGGGCTCGGGGTTCATGCCCGGTCGGCCCTGCGATTGCCGGGCCTGCGAAAGGTCGACGGCCTGCTCGGGGCCGCACTGACCGCGTGCGTGGGCCTGGGTATCGCCTGGATCGTGGGAGCCGTGGCGTTGCAGTCGGGCGGCTCACGGCCGCTGCGAACCGAGATCGAGCGTTCGGCGATCCTGCGCGAGCTGGATCAGCTGCTGCCGCCATCGGGTCCGATCCTGCATGCACTGGCGACCTTCGATCCGCTGCCCTCGGTGCGCGGTCCGGCGGCGCAGGTGCAGGCGCCGACCCGCGGGATCCTCGCTCGTTCGGCAGTTCGGGCCGCTCGCGCCAGCGTCGTCCGCGTGCTCGGGACCGCCTGCGGGCTGGGGATCGAGGGAAGCGGCTGGGTGGCGGCGCCGGGACTGGTGTTGACCAACGCGCATGTGGTCGCCGGGGAAGGCGACACGAGGGTGCAGGTCGGCGGGCAGGGGGTTGAGCTGCCCGCTGAGGTGGTCGATTTCGATCCCCACGATGACCTAGCGGTGCTCAAGGTCCCCGGACTGTCCGAGCCGCCCCTCCGGTTGGCCGCTGACCCCCGCTCCGGTACCGCCGCCGCGATTCTCGGTTATCCACTCGACGGCCCGTTCGACGCCGAGCCCGGTCGCATCGGGGAGACCGAGGTGTTCAGCACCGAGGACGCCTACGGTAATGGCCCGGTGCTGCGAAGCGTCACCTCGCTTAGAGGACATGTGCGCCCGGGTAACTCCGGCGGGCCGATGGTCGACGACGAGGGTCACGTGCTCGCCACAGTGTTCGCCGCGCTCACCGGGACCAGTCGCAACGGCGGCTTTGCCGTCCCCGATGCGCTCGTGCGCGCTGCGCTGGCGGCGGCGCGGTTGCGAACCGGGCCGGTCAGCTCGGGTCGGTGCGCGGGCTGACCGCCTCTGGACGGGCGGCGGTCTGCACGCCGCCCGTCCTTAGGCGTTCATTGCCCCCGGACGTTCTCGGTCATCTGATGCACCACGTCCAGCCCCAGCGCCCCCAGGAGCTGCGGGTGATGATGCGCGAGATGCCGCTGTGCCGCCTCGAAGAGCTCCTGCTCGGAATCGCCCACGGAGTTGCGCCCCGCACTCGCAATAGGCAATCCTGCCGTGGCTCTTGGTGATCGTGATCATGGTTCCTCGGTCTGTGCGGCGCGTCGTCATCACGCGGGCCCCCCGAGCGCGTCACTGCCTGTGTCCCCCGGTGGCCACGGTGCGAGAGAATTCCCGGTTGCCGTTGGCGATACGTTTCCATAACGTTGCCGGTCCCATCACCCGCCAGCGAGAGAACTCGAATCCAGCTGTGTGGACGGCTGTCGGTTGAGCTGGATGGAGTCCAGCAGGCCGGAGCGCTGCGCGGCAAGCAGGTCCGGATGCTGCTCGCCTACCTGGTTCTCAATCGCTCCCGGCATATCGCCCGAGAGGAGCTGATCGGCTCGCTGTGGCCGGAAAACCCGCCGCTCTCCCAGGATGCGGCGCTTCGAACGCTGCTCTCCCGGTTGCGCTCGGCGGTTGGCGGCGCGGTGCTGGTGGGACGAGACCAGCTGCACCTCGAGTTGCTCGAGCCGGCCTGGATCGACGTCGAGGCCGCGGAGTCCGAGGTCGGGGGAGCGCAGGAGGCTCTCGAGCGAGGCGACGCTCGGGTCGCCTGGGCGCTCGCCCAGGTGCCGTTGAACATCGCCAGTCGCGGGCTGCTGCCGGGGTCTGAGGCAAGCTGGCTCGAGCCGTGGCGACGCGAACTGGAGCACGTCAGGCTGCAGGCGCTCGAGGTGATCGGTCGCGCCGGGCTGAGCCTCGGAGGAACGCAGCTGGGTTCGGTCGAGCGCGCGGCGCGCGGCCTGATCGAAACCGAGCCGTATCGCGAATCGGGATATGTGCTGCTGATGCAGGCGCTGGCTGCGCGAGGCAATGTCGCCGAGGGTCTGCGGGTTTTCGAACGCCTGCGGGCGCTGCTGCGCGACGAGCTCGGTACCGCCCCGTCACCGGAGACGATCGCCGCCCACGAGCGGCTTCTGCACCCAGCCCGGCGCCAGGCTCGTGCGATCAGCGACGGCGGATCCGTGCGCGAAGGGCCGACGATCGCGCTTCCGGCCGAGCTGGTCGCGCGCGGAGCCGCGCCGCTGGTCGGTCGTGTGCGCGAGCTGGCGACCCTCGACCGGGGCTGGGAGCTCGCGCGCGACGCCGGGCAGCCATGTGGCGAGGGCGAGGGTGATCGCGGGGGCCAAGGCGACGCGATCGCGCCCGAAAGCGCCGAGCGGTTCATCGTGCTGGCCGGTGATCCGGGGATCGGCAAGACCCGGCTGATCGCCGAGCTCGCCCGGCGCGCGCATCAGTCTGGGGCGGTTGTCTTGGCCGGGCGCTCGCCGCAGGACACGCTCGTCCCCTACCAGCCGTTCCTCGAGGCGCTTCGCCACTACCTCCTCAGCCTGTCGCTGAGCGAGCTGCGCTCAACCGCCCGTGAGTACGGTTCTGAGCTGGCGCTGCTGATTCCCGAGCTCCGCCGGCGGATCCCGGACCTCCCGCCACCGCTCTCGAGCGAGCCGGAGACCGCGCGATACAGGCTGTTCGAGGCCGTCGTGGGGCTCCTGGCCGAGATCTCGGCCCTGGCGCCTGCGCTGCTGGTGCTCGATGACCTGCACTGGGCGGATCGGCCGACGCTCCTGCTGCTGCGCCACCTTGCGCGTGCGCCGGCCGTCTCCCGGTTGATGATCCTCGGTGCCTACCGGCCGACGGAGCCATCGAGCGACGACGGATTCGCCGCCCTGCTCGCCGATCTGCGTCGCGAGCGACTGGTCACGCAGCTCGAAATTCGCGGACTCGCGGAGGCGGAAACCGAGGAGCTGATCAAGGTGCGGACCGGGGTCACGCCCTCACGCGTCTTCTCCGAGGCCCTGCACGAGGAGACCGAGGGCAACCCGCTGTTCATCGAGGAGATCGTGCGTCACCTGGTTGACGCCGGGGTGCAGCCGCACCATGCCGGCGCCCGCGAGCTGCAGCGGTTCGGGCTCCCCGAGGGCGTCAAAGAGGTGATCGCCCGCCGGCTCGCGCGGCTCGATGACAAGGCGATCGAATGGCTGCGTGTGGCGGCGGTCACGGGCCGCGATTTCGACGCGGCGCTGCTGGAGCGGATCCTGTCGTTCGACGAGGATGAGTTTCTCGGCGCGCTGGACGAGGGGCTCGGGGCGGGCCTGGTGGTCGAGTCAGCGGATCATTCGGGGCGCTACAGCTTCTCGCATGCGCTGATTCGCGAGACCCTCTACGAAGGCATGTCCGAGGCCCGTCGCACGCGGATCCACCGGCGGGTCGGCAACGCGCTCGAGGGTGCGGGAGCCGGGCACCTGAACGAGCTGGCACTGCACTTCACGCGGGCCGCCGAGCCACGAGACGCTGAGCGCGCGATCGGCTATGCGCTGCGGGCCGGCGAGCAGGCGACCGCGATGCTGGCCCACGAAGAGGCCGCGGATCACTATCAGCGCGCGCTGGAGGTGCTGGAGCGCGCCGACCCGGATGCCCTGGTAAAGCGCTGCGAGCTGTTGCTGCTGTTGGGCGAGGCACAGGTTCGCACCGGAGACCAACCCGTGGCCTGGCAGACGTTTCGCGAGGCCGCCTCGGCGGCCGCCCAGTTGGGTGACCGGACCAGTCTGGCGCGCGCGGCGATCGGCGCCTCGAGGCGCTACGTGCAACCGCCGGGCGTTGTCGACGAAGAGCTGATCGCGATGTTGGAGCAGGCGCTCGCGATGACCACCGACGAGCGCACCGTGATGCGGGTCCGCCTGCTCGGGCGCCTGTGCGGGGCGCTCTACTACTCACCCCGGCGCGAGCAGATGAAGCAGCTGAGCGCCGAGGCGACCGCGATCGCGGTCGAGCTCGCAGATCCCGAGTCGCGGGCGCTTGCGGCCGCCGCCCGGCGGCGCGCGTTCTGGGATGCCGCGCACTTGCCCCAGCGGTTGGCTGACTCGACCGAGCTGCTGCGCTGTGCGCGTGAGGCCGGCGACGTCGAGCTGGCTCTACAGGGCCACGCCTGGCTCGTCGTCGATCTGCTCGAGCAGGGGGATTCCAGTGGAGTCGATGCCCAGATGGAGGCGTTCAACGCCGGGGCGCGGCGGCTTCGCCAGCCGCTGTACCTCTGGAACGCGGCGCTCTGGCAGGCGATGCGGGCCCTGCTCGAAGGACGCCTGCAACGAGCCGAGGAGTTGGCTTCAGACGCGCTGGCCGCCGGATTGCACGGAGAACGGGCGGCCGCTCTGCAGTACTACGCGATCCAGCTGTTCGCCATCAGACGCGAGCAGGGACGGATGACGGAGCTGGAGGAGCCCGCACGAGAGCTCGTCGAGGCCAACCCCCACCGTCCGTCGTGGCGCACGGCGCTCGCCATGCTGCTGTGCGAGACCGGACGCATCGAGGAGGGGCGGCGGGAGTTCGACGCGTTGGCGGCGAACGATTTCGCCGACCTCCCCCAGGACGGCGAGTGGATGATCACGGTGATCCTGCTCGCCGATTCATGCACCGAGCTCGGGGACTCGGAGCGGGCCGCGCGGCTCTATGACCTGCTGCTCCCGTACCGGGACTGCAACGTCGTGATCGGGCTCGCGGCGGTGTGCCTTGGATCCGCCGCCAGGTACCTGGGCCGGCTCGCCGGCACGATGGGACAGCCGACCACAGCGGTCGAGCATCTCCGGCGCGCATTGGAAGTCAACGCGGCGCTGAAAGCGCCCGTGCATCTGGCGCACACGCAACTGGACTATGCGCGAGCCCTGGCCCCGGGTCCCGAGGCGCAGGCGCTGATCGATCAGGCGGCGAGTTCGGCGCAGGAGCTTGCATTGCCGGCCGTCGCGCGACGGGCGGCGGAGCCGCGCCGCGCCTGACCGGACGGATCCGCGGCAGGTCGCGTTTCCGGATCGCTTGCGGTTGGCGCTACCCTCCCCGGATTCATGGCAAAGACGCTCGTCATCGCTGAGAAGCCGTCGGTCGGGCGCGACCTGGTTCGCGTGCTCCCGGGTGCGTTCACCAAGTCGGAGGGCTACCTCGAGGGCCCCGAGCACGTCGTCACCTGGGCGGTGGGCCATCTCGTCCAGCTGGCGGACCCCGACGAGTACGACGACAAGTTCAAGAAATGGCGGATGGCCGATCTGCCGATCGTGCCGGAGCGCTTCAAGCTCGTGGTCAGGGACGAGCGCTCCAAGAAGCAGATGAACGTGGTCAAGCGACAGCTGGCCCGCGATGACATCGACCTGGTGGTCAATGCCTGCGACGCCGGACGGGAAGGCGAGTTGATCTTCGCCTATCTGTACGAGAAGTCGGGATCGCGCAAGCCGGTCCAGCGACTATGGCTGAACTCGATGATTCCGAAGGCGATTCAGGCGGCGTTCGCGCAGCTGCGCCCGGCCGCCGAGCTCGCTTCGCTGGAGGCCGCCGCCCGGTCACGATCCGAGGCCGACTGGATCGTCGGCATGAACGCCACCCGGGCCGCGACGATCAGGCTGCGCTCCTCGTTCGACGGCGCCGTATCGCTCGGCCGGGTGCAGACTCCGACGTTGGCGATTCTCGCCCGCCGCGAGGAGGAGATCAAGGCATTCAGGTCCGAGCCCTACTGGATCGTCGACGCGGTCTTCGATCCGGTCCAGAACCGACCGCGGCTCTACGAGGGTCGCTATCACGCGGGCGCCAACCCGCGCCTGAAGACCGCCGCGGAAGCCGAGGCCGTGGTTGCCGCGTGCGCAGGGCGGATCGGGGCGATCACCAAGCTCGAGAAGACCGAGCGCAAGGAGCGCCCGCCGCTGCTCTATGACCTCACTTCGCTCCAGCGCGACGCCAACAGCCGCCACGGCTTCTCCGCCCGGCGCACGCTCGCCGCCGCGCAGCGACTGTACGAGGAGCACAAGGCGCTGACCTATCCCCGGACCAGCTCGCGCTATCTGACCCAGGACATGATCCCGGAGATCAAGCCGATCGCCGGCCTGCTCGGTCAGCGCCGGGAATACGCGCAGGCTTCGCGCTACGTGCTCGGCCTCGACCTGCTGCCGCTGGGCCGGGTGGTGGACGACGCCAAGGTCAGCGACCACCACGCGATCATCCCCACCCGGGCCGAGAACCACCCGGTCGAGAAGATGAACGAGGACGACCTCCGGATCTACGACATGGTCGTCCGTCGGTTCCTGGCCGTGTTCCACCCCGATGCGGTGTTCGAGAACACCCGGATCGAGACGACCGTGGGCACCGCGGACGGGCCGCAGGGTCCGCAGCACGTGTTCCGCACGCGCGGCAAGGTGATGCTCGTACCCGGCTGGCGCGGGGTCTACGGCGAGCTGCCCGACAGCGAGCGAGGCGACGAGGACGAAGGTCGCGAGCAACAGCTCCCAAAGCTCGGGCGGGACGAGCAGGTCGAGGTCAAGGAGGTCGGCGCCGAGGCGAAGGAGACCAAGCCGCCGCGTCGCTACACCGAGGGTGCACTCCTGGGCGCGATGGAGACCGCGGGCAAGCTGGTGGACGACGACGAGCTGCGCGAGGCGATGAAGGACTCGGGGATCGGCACCCCGGCCACGCGGGCGGCGATCATCGAGCGCCTGCTTCAAGTCGGCTACATCGAGCGCGACGGCCGAGCGCTGGTGGTGACCGAGAAGGGCCAGAACGTGATCCGCCTCCTCGGCGAGCACGCCCTCACATCTCCCCTGATGACCGGCCAATGGGAGCACCGGCTGTCCAACATCGAGACCGGCAAGGACTCCCGGGAGGCGTTCATGGGAGACATCGTCAAGTTCACCGAGGCGACGGTCGGCGAGCTTGATCAGAAGCTCAAGGACGTTCGCATTCCGCGCGCCAAGCTCGGACCGTGCCCGGTCTGCGGCCGCGACATCGTCGAGAACCGAAAGGGCTACTCGTGCTGGTCGCGCGAGGACCCCGGGTGCGGGTTCGTGATCTGGAAATCCAAGGCCGGCAAGCAGCTCCCGATCGCCGTCGCGCGCGAGCTGATCAAGACCGGGCGGACCCAGAGGCCGGTAACCGGGTTCAAGGGTCGCTCGGGCAAGAGCTTCCGCGCCCGACTCGCGCTGCAACAGAACGAGGACGGCAAATGGCGGGTTGAGTTCGACGAGCCGTGGGCCAAGGAGGGCGCCAAGCCCCCCGAGGTCGAAGAGGGCCGGCCGGCCCCCGCCGCTCAGGAGCCCGCCGCGGCCTAACCGGGCGACCTGCGCGCGGCCGAGTGCGCGCAGAGGGCTTTGTCTGGTGCTCCCGCCACCATAGGCGGATGCCGCTCACGCTCGTTCTCGGCCCGGCAAACTCGGCCAAAGCCGGTGAGGTCCTCGGCGCGTATGGCGGCGCGGCGCGACACGGCGCGCTGCTGGTGGTGCCCACCGCGCTCGACGCCCAGCACTACGCCCGCGAGTTGGCCGGCGACGGGGTCGTGCTGGGGACGGTGCTGACGTTTGCCGGGCTGGCGTCGGAGATCGCCCGGCGCGCGCAGTACGCGGGGCGGCGATTGTCCACGCTGCAGCGTGAGCGGGTGCTGCGGCGGGTGGTCAAGCAGGCGCGGCTCGGCGTCCTGCAGCGATCGGCCGCCGCGCCGGGCTTCCCGGCTGCCGCCGGCGAGTTGATCGCGGAGCTTCAGCGCTCGCTGGTGACACCGCAGCGTTTCGCGCGGGCGCTGCGCCGCTGGGCGGCGCAGGACGCCCGTCGCGGTCCCTACGCGGAGGACCTGGGGCTGCTGTACCTCGACTACGTCCGTGAGCTCGAGCGGCTCGGCCGCGTGGACGCGGAGTTGTACGCGTGGCGCGCGCTGGATGCGCTGCGCGACGCCGGCGGTCGGTGGGGCGCCGATCCCGTGTTCTTCTACGGGTTCGACGAGCTGACCGCGCTCCAGCGCGACTCGGTCGAGACGCTGTCGCGGATCGCCGGCGCTGAGGTGACCGTGTCGCTCACCTACGAGCCGGGACGCGAGGCGTTGACCGCCCGCGCCGAGGCCGTGCAGGAGCTGCGAGCGCTGGCCGAGCTCGTTGTCGAGCTGCCGCCGCTCGATCAGCATTACGCACCGCGATCCCGCGCGGCGCTGCACCACCTCGAACGCGGTCTGTTCGAACCGGAGCCTCGACGGATCGAGCCCGGCAGCGCGGTTGCACTGCTCGAGGCGGGAGGGGAGCGGTCCGAGGCGGAGCTGGTGGCGGCCGAGGTGCTGGCACTGTTGCGCGCCGGTATGCCGGCCGAGGAGATCGTCGTGGTGTTTCGGTCCCTTGCGAGGGCGCCCGTGGTGATGCGTGTGTTCGAGCAGTACGGGATCGCGCTCGCGAGCGGGCACGAGCTCCCCTTCGGGCATACCGCGCTCGGCCGTGGTTTGCTGGGCCTGGCGCGCTGCGCGCTGCTGGACGAGCGCCGGACGAGCTCCCAGGACCTACTCGCGTATCTCCGCGCTCCTGGGGTGTTGCAACAACCCGAGGTCGCCGACGCGCTGGAGGCCGAGCTGCGGCGCGCGGGATTGAGGACCGCCGCGCAGGCGCGAGCGCGGCTCGGATCGAGGTTGGGCGAGCTCGACGCGCTGAGCTCGGCGGGGGACCCCGCGGCCGAGCTGGGGCGCCAAGCGCGGTTGCTGTTCGCCGCGCCGTATCGGGCGGCGGCTGCGATGCTCGAGCCGGCAGAGGAGCTGGAGGCACGCGCGCTGGCCACGTTGCTGGCCGCGCTGGGCGAAGTCGCCGAGCTCGGCGAACGCCTCTCGGGTCCCGAGCTGATCGAGCTGCTCGAAGGCTTGGCGGTGCCCGCCGGGCTGCCCGCGGCTCCCGGCGCCGTGCTGCTGGCCGACCCGTTGCAGATCAGAGCGAGGCGGTTTCGCGCGGTGTTCGTGTGCGGCCTTCAGGAGGGCGAGTTTCCCTCGCTGGGGAAACCTGAGCCGTTTCTCTCCGACGAGCGCCGACGCGAGCTGGCCCGCTGCTCGGGGCTCCGCCTGCGGCCCCGCGAAGACGCTCTGGCACGGGAGCGCTATCTGTTCTACGCCAGCGCGTCGCGGGCCACCGAGCAGGTCGTGCTCAGCTATCGCAGCTCGGATGAGGAGGGAAACCTGGCCCTCCCCTCGCCGTTCCTCGACGATGTCGCCGAACTGCTGGTCGAGGGCTGGTCTGAGCGCCGAGGCCGGCGGTTGCTTGGTGACGTGGTCTGGGCGGCCGACCGTGCGCCCACCGAGCGCGAGCTGTTTCGCGCACGCTCCACGCTGCGCGCGCCGGCCGGGGTGACCGCGCCGGATCCAGTGCGGAGGCTGGGCGAGGATGCGCTACGTCACGCCCGACATCTGCGGATCCTGTCCGCCGGCGCCCTGGAGACGTATGCCGACTGTCCGGTCAAATGGCTGGTGCAGAGGGAGCTTCGGCCGGCGCTGTTCGAGCCTACGCCCGAACCGATGGCCAGGGGCAACTCGATGCACGAGGCTCTCGAACGGGTGCTGGCGGAGCTCGGCGGCCCGGTCACCCAGAAGTCGCTGCCGGAGGCCAACCGAATCCTCGATCGGGTTCTGGCGGGAGTTGCGGCCGGTGGCTCGGATGCCGGTGCCCAGATCGCTCCCGGACGTCCGGCAGCGCTTCGTGTCGCTGCGCTGCGCGCGATCGAGGCTGACCTGCGCCGCTTCCTGGAGCACGAGGCGGGCGACGGTAGCGAGTCGCGGCCGCAAGGGCTCGAGCTGCGGTTCGGCTTTGCGGACTCCGAGCCATCGCTCCCGGCGCTCGAGCTGGGCGAAGGGCCCGACCGGGTCCTGGTCCGCGGGATGATCGACCGAGTGGACGTAGACGTAGACGTAGACGCGGGCTCCGGCCGCCGCGCGATCGTGCGCGACTACAAGAGCGGCGTGACTCGCCCCGAGCAGCAGGGGGCGCGCTGGAGCGTCGATCGTCGCCTCCAGGTCGCGCTGTACATGCTCGTGGTGCGCGACCTGCTCGGCCTCGAGCCCGTGGCCGGTCTGTACCAACCGCTGCGGGGCGAGGACCTGCGGCCGCGCGGGATCTACCTCAAGGACGCCGCGGTCGGTCGAAGGGTCGTCGGTACCGACGCCCGGGAGGCGGCGGACTTCGACGCGGAGCTCGAGGATGCGGCGGCGCGCGCATTGGCGCTGGCCAAACGGCTGCGGGCGGGCGAGCTGACGCCGTGTCCTGAGACGTGTTCGCGCAACGGATGTGCGTACCCGGGGATCTGCCGGGTGGGATAGATGGTGCGAGTGCAACCAGAGCCGGCCACCCGAGCCGATCGCGATCCAGAATGGACCGCCGAGCAGCTCAGCGCGATCGAGCGCCGCGGAGGAGATCTGCTGCTCGACGCGGGCGCCGGCAGCGGCAAGACCTCGGTCCTGGTCGAGCGGTTCGTGCGCGCGGTGCTCGAGGACGGCGTCGAGGTGTCCGCGATCCTGACGATCACGTTCACCGAGAAGGCAGCGGCCGAGCTGCGCGATCGCATCCGGCGACGGCTGCGCGAGCTGGAGGCCGATCAGGCCGCCCGCGCGACCGAGGCTGCGTTCATCTCGACGATTCACGGGTTCTGCGCCCGGTTGCTGCGCACGCATGCGTTGGCGGCCGGGATCGATCCCGGATTTGCCGTGCTCGACCGCCCCACGTCAGAGCAGCTCGCCGAGCTGGCGTTCGATCACGCGCTGGAGGAGCTCGCCCAGAGCAGCGCCGCGGGAGTCGATCTGGTTGCGTCCTACGGCCCTGTGGCGCTGCGTGACGCGATCCTCGGCATCTACGCGCAGTTACGTTCCCGCGGCGAGTCGGTCCCGAGCTTGCCGGCGTGCCCGGACCTCGTTGATCCCGGTGCCGCGCACGACCTTGCGCAGGCGGCCGCAGCGGCGTCGCGCGAGCTCTCGGCCATCGCGACCCCCGGCACACGGGTGATCGAGGCGCTGGATCGCCTGCAACGCTGCACGGCGCTGGCGCAGATTCCCGAGCTGTGGCCCGGCGAGCTCGATCGCGTGTCCCTGCCGCGGGGCAATGGCGCCGCGCTGAGCACCCCGGCCTGTATCACCTACGGCGACGCGCTCGCCCGTCTTCGCGCGGTGTGCGAGCACCGGGCGGCGAAGCCCGTGCGCGACCTGCTCGACCTCCTGTTGTGCGGCTATGGCGAGTGCTACGCGCAGCTCAAGCGTGAGCGCTCGGGACTGGACTTCGAGGACCTGGAGCTGATGACGCGCGAGTTGCTGCGCTCCGACGAGGAGTTGCGGGAGCGCTACCGCGCGCGGTTTGAGCAGATCATGGTCGACGAGCTGCAGGACACCAACCGCGTGCAACTGGAGCTGATCGAGTGCATCGCACGCGCAAACCTGTTCACGGTCGGGGATGCCCAGCAATCGATCTACGGCTTTCGGCATGCTGATGTCGAGCTGTTCGAGCGGCGTGGGGAGCGGCTCTCGGACGCCGGCGCGCGGGCGACGCTGGCGACCAACTTTCGCTCGCGGGGGGAGATCCTGGACGTGCTCAATCTGGCGTTCGCCGGCCGCCCCGAGTCGCCGGGTGGCGACGCCGACGCCGACAGGTCCAGCCGGGAGTTCCGCGTCAGCGGAACTCTCAACGGAATCCGCGCTAGCGGATTCCGCGAACTCCCGAACGGTATTCGCGCCAGCGAATACCGCGGGTTCCGGCCGCTGCGCGCCGGACGCGCTGACGAACCGGCCGACGATTCTCGGGTCGAGCTGCTGATCATCGACAAGGGCGCGGACTGGGCTTCGGAGGGGCTCGCCTCGCCCTGGCGAGTGGGCGAGGCCCGGGCGCTCGCCCAGCGCATCGGGGAGCTGGTCCTCGGCGGCGCGGCGCCGCGCGACGTGGTCGTCCTGACCCGCGCGAGCACGGACATGCGAGCGTACGAGCGAGCGCTGGAGGAACGCGGGATCCCCACCTACGTGATCGGGGGACGGGGGTACTGGTCGCACCCTCAGGTGGTGGACTTCGTCGCTTACCTGCGGGCGCTGGCCAACCCGCGTGAGGAACAGGCCCTCTACACCGTGCTGGCCTCGCCGATCGTCGGCGTGTCGCTCGGTGCGCTGGTCGTTCTGGCGGCCGGCGCCCGCGAATCGAGTCGGGATCCATGGTCGGTGCTGCGGGAGCCCGACGCACTGCTGGCGGAGCTCGGCGACGCGGATCAGCAACGGCTGGCTCGCTTCTCGGCGTGGTTCTCCGCCGAGCGGCGTTCGGCGGCGAGAGCGGGCATCGAGGAGCTGATCGACCGCGCGCTGGAGCGGACCGGCTACGACCTTGCGATGCTGGCGATGCCCGGGGGTGAGCGACGGCTGGCCAACGTCCGCAAGCTGATGCGGCTCGGCCGGGAGTACGAGGCCGGTGCCGGTCGCGACCTGCGTGGGTTCCTGGAGCTGGTCGGCGATCGGGAGGCAGGCCGCTCCTCGGAGGCGCGGGAGAGTGAGGCGCCGGTGGAAGGCGAGGCGCTCAACGCGGTGCGGCTGATGACCATCCATCGGGCGAAGGGGCTCGAATTCGAGATCGTGTGTGTCGCCGACCTCGGCCGAACGCCGAGGCGCAGCGCGGAAATTCTGCGGGTGAGCGACGATCGACGCCTCGGGCTCCGGCTCGCCCGGCCGGGGACCGGCCGCCGAGAACCGGCGCTGCACTACAAGGCGATCGGTGACGAGCAACGGCTGGCCGAGGAACGTGAGGAGCGACGCCTGTTCTACGTGGCCATGACGCGGGCACGCGAGCGATTGATCCTCAGCGGAGCGGCCAAGTTCGACCAGTGGCCGGTCCTCAGCGGGGGCGGTCCGATGATCTGGATTGCCCCTTCGCTGATCCCGGATTTGGTGCAGGTCGCGAACCCGCTCCAGCAGCCCGCCCCGGACGGTTTGATCAACGATGACCGAGCGCGCGTCAGCCTGAGCATTCTTCGTCCCGAAGACCTGGCCGAGATCAGGGCCGACGGGCCTCGCGCCGAGCCCGCCGGGGATCCACCGAGCCCCGCCTCGATCCAGGCAGCCGAGACGCCCACGCCCCTGCCGCCGGTGCGGCCGGCGCCACCCGTTGAGAGCCTGAGTTACTCATCGCTCCGAGATTACGCGCGCTGCGGTTATCGGTTCTATGCCGAGCGGGTGCTCGGACTCCCGCAGGTCGCCCAGCTGCCGGGTGAGGCCGAGCGCTCCGCGGTTGCGACGGGCGGTGCCGGCGCCGCCGAGCGCGGAGTGCTGATCCATGAGCTGCTGGCACGGCTCGACTTCCGCCGCCCCGTCCTGCCGAGCGCGTCGGCGATCGCTGCCACCGCGCTGCGCGCCGGCCTGGCGGCCCCGAGCGCTCGAGAGGCCAAGGAGCTCGTCGAGCTGATGCGGGGCTTCGCGGCGACCGAGCTGTGCGCCCGGCTCGGACGCGCGAAGGTGGTTCGGCGCGAGGAGCGCTTCGGATTCCTGCTGTCCAGCGGCATCCTCGTCACCGGCGGGTTGGACGTCCTCGCCCGGGAGCATGGAAACCGAGTGCTGGTGGTCGACTACAAGAGTGACCGGCTGCACGGCGGCGATCCGACGCGGGTCGTGCAGAGCGCGTACGCGACGCAGCAGTTGGTGTATGCACT